>Ga0207665_10000993_pt1 | contig 19159 bp, 15 predicted proteins | sample LARL112metaG_FD_184351 | JGI IMG/M metagenome (GOLD analysis project Ga0207665, IMG submission 184351) | Corn, switchgrass and miscanthus rhizosphere microbial communities from Kellogg Biological Station, Michigan, USA - LAR L11-2 metaG... | ecosystem: Host-associated > Plants > Roots >...
GAGGTTGTGACGGGTACCGCGCTCGGTCGGCTGGCGTTGGCGGAGGGATGGCGCGAGGGCGTGGTGATGGTCGGAGACGTCTTCGGCGCCGTGATCGTGATGCCGGTCGAGGTGCTGGCTGACTCGGCCCGCGAGGTCGGGCTGGGGGCATCGGCCAACCCCACGCAGGCCGTCGCCAACACGGCGATCGCCGCGGTCGGGACGGTCCAGGCCCAGCCGCGGACGACCGCCAGCCGCGGGCGGCGGCGCCAGAGCCGGCCCAGGGCGCCGTGTCGAATCGGCTGCTCGACATACCTCCAAGACAGTGCAGCCAGCCCGATGGTGGCCGCCAGCTGCAGCCCGGCTCGTGGTAGATCCACCCGGCCGGTATCGATGGCCGCCCCGGTCAGCACGATCACCGGAAGGTGCCACAAGTAGATGCCATAGGAGCGCACCCCGACCCAGCGCAGCGGTCCCGAGCCCAGTGCTCGCCCTACTCGGCTGGCCGGATGCGCGGCCACGGCGACGACGACTGCGGTGGCCACGCTCAGCGCCACGAGGCCGCCCCTATACAGCGCCGGTGAGTACTCGTCGGTGCCGACGATGAGCGCCACAATCACGGCCAGCCCGGCCGCGCCGGCCGTGTCCAGCGCCCACCGCTTCCCGGCCGCCAGCGGTCCGGTCAGCCGCTGGCTGGGCCAAACGAGCGCTAGCGCCGCGCCGACGAGGAACCCGAACGCTCGGGTGTCTGTGCCGTCGTATGCGCGGGTGTTGTCGAAGCCGGGCTGGTAAAGCAGGGCCATCCACACTGCTGAGGCCGCGGTCAGTCCCAGCGCGACTACGGCCAGCCCGGGGTAGATCTGCGGATGCGGTCGCCGCCGCCGGACCAGCCACAGCGCGCCCAGCAGCACCCACGGCCACACCAGATAGAACTGCTCCTCCACCGCGAGGGACCACAGATGCCCCAGCGGCGTCGGTGGTGCGAACCGGTCGAAGTACGAGACGTTCTGGACGATCAGCCACCAGTTGCCGACGAAACCGACCGCCGAGAGCACGGCACCGCGCAGCCCGGGCAACGCCGCGCGATGGGCCACCGTGATCCACGCGGTGACGACAGCCAGCATCACCAGTAAGGCGGGAAGCAGTCGCCGGGCCCGGCGGGCCCAGAAGTCACGTAACGGCAATCGGCCGCAACGCACGTAGCTGGCGAGCAGCAGATCAGTGATCAGGTACCCGGAGAGGGTGAAGAACATTCCCACCCCGAGCAGCCCACCCGACGCCCAAGGCGTGTTCAGGTGGAAGGCGATGACCGCGAGCACCGCGATCGCGCGCAACCCGTCCAGCCCGGGCATGTATCGCTGCCCGTCGCCCCCTACCGGTCTAGGCACGAGGTCCCCGCTGGTCGTGCGGGCGGTTCCACCACCGGCACATCGGCGCCGACCCACTGCACGGAGATGGTCGTGGCGACGCGGACCTGGCGAGCCGAAACCCGACGATGCGCCATCGGCTGCCTCCTCCAGCGCAGCATGTGCATTCGTTCGAAAGAAAGAAGGTACGTCGGCAAGCCCCCGGCCGCGCCCGTTCGACACGGCTTTTGCCTGACCGAATGAAACATGAGCGGCGGCGCTCGCGCCTGTTTGCCCCGATCGAAGGATGGGCATGCCCAGACAGAGGGAAGGAGTGCGTTATGCCGCAGCAGTCCTGGAGCGCCAAGCGCGAACGTCAGTACGAGCACATCAAGGAGGGCCTGCGTGATCAAGGGCGTACCGAGGGCCTGGCCGAGGAGATTGCCGCACGCACCGTCAACAAGGAGCGCGCGCGATCTGGCGAATCGCGGCAAGCCAGCCGCACCTCGGTGAGGGACATCTCCTCGTCACAGCGGGGCGGGCAGCGCTCGCACTCCGGCTCGGGCGGCCGGACGCAGGAGCAGCTGTATCAGGAGGCCAGGCGCAAGAACATCAAGGGCCGTTCGTCGATGACCAAGGACCAGCTCGCACGCGCCGTCGGGCGCTGACCGGTACTGTCCGGTCAGATCAGACGCCGACCGGATCGGTTCGTGGCGAACGTGGTTCCGGGTTGCGCCGCACCTCGACGCGGCCTGCCGTGACGCGCGTCTCGAAGACCGGGGCTGGGCGCGTTGCCGGGCCTTCGACGACTGCCCCGTCGTCCACGCAGAACCGGCTGCCGTGCAACGGACAGCTGATCGTGCCGCCGTCGAGGCTGCCTTCGTGCAGTGGGCCGCCGCGATGGGTGCACCGATCGGCCAGGGCGATCACCTGCTCGCCACGCCGCACGAGCACGACCGGAACGCCACCCGCGTCGGCCCCGATCAGCTCGTCAGCTACGACGTCGGCCTCGGCCGCCACGTCGGTCCAGTCCTGGGGCGCGTGTTGGAACGCGGTCGTATCAACCCCGACTCCGAGCGCGTACGCCAGATGACCGCCTAGCCAGGCCGCGGCGGACATCACACCGCTTCCGGCCAACGACAAGGCGATGCCCTCAAGCGGATGCCCCCGGCGGCGGACCCACCAGCTGCCGACGAACAGGCTCAACGCAACGTCGTTCAGCAATGCGTGCACAAAACCCACCCGGCGCTCGGCGCCCTGGGTGTAGGCCCAGTCGTTGGCGCCGGTGATCGCCGTCGGCAGGGCGGCGAGATTGCCCAGCCCGACCAACTGGCACGCCGCCTGCTGGTGCCGCTTGCCACCGATGAGGTCCAGATAAGTCGCAGCCGACCATGATCCGATCGGAATGGCCACCAACGCCGGATGGACCGGATGGGCGAGCGGCGTGCCACTCGCAATGTCACGCACCGGACCACGCGGCAGTACTCGTCGTACCAATCCGGCCACAGTCTCAGCAGCCGGGTCCAACCACGTAGCGTGCTCGATCTTCGCTGCCACCGTGTCGAGGGCGTGAGCCAACCGAATCGCCATGCTGGTCGTCTACCCAGTGGGTGGGAAGGGTAAACCCGCCCACGGCCGAGGAATCGATCAGCTCACTCGTCGCGGGCTGTTATCCGTTCGCGCTGTGGCACGACGGTGTACTTCGGGTCGCGGGCGGAAGCCTGCCCTGCCTCGAAAATCCCGAACCGGTTCAGCGCTGAGCCGGCCAGCAGCGCCGCCCCGGACATCACGGCAGCGAACCGGCTGCGGGAGGCCAGCAACGTGCCGAGCGCACCCGCCAGCGTGAGTGCCTTGCTCGCGCGCACCATCGTGCCGGCTCGACCCTGATGCAGCGTCTCGGCGACCATCCCCATTGACGACTCCATACGCCACGCGGCGGCCAGCTCCATGACCGCGCCGGCCAACGCCATCCGCCGGGCCGGGCTCGCCTCGGACCTCGGCACAGCCAGCATGGCCAAACCCCCGGCCGCCGAGGCGGCGGAGCCGGCGAACACGAACGGCAGCTCGCGGTACGCCTCGTGCCAACCCGGTGTGGCCGTGTCCGCGAGCAACACGGCCGTATACGTGGCGACCGCCGGCGCCGTGACGGCGGACGCGAGTCCGGCCGGGCGTGCCGTTGCTCCGAGCAAGCGGGCCAGCGGGCCGGGCAACCAACCCCGCAGCTCGGCCGCGCCAGCGACGCCGGCTGCCGGTCCGAACAACGCGAGCACCCATATGCCCATTGACATAGGTGAGGTCGGCTTGATTACCCGCAGCATATTGAGGAAGCGCGAAGGCTTGCCCAGATCGTGCACCAGCGCGGCAGAGCCGAGCGTGATCGCGCCGAGCGCGCCGAGCCGACCGGCCTGCCGCAGCTCTGGCCTTCGACTGAGGTCGGCACCGGCGCCAAGGACGGCCGACCCGGCGGCCAGGCCGCCGAGGAACAGGTAGGCGGGAATCTCTGAGGTCCAGGGCGCCGGCTTGACGACCGGCCGGCCGTAGTAACTGGTGAATTCGGCGTCCGGCACCATCGGCCGCTCGCCGCCCCGGCCCCGGCGGGGTCGGCGCTGGACATCGCTCAAAGGCTCCTCCCCACGAACGCGGCCACCGCGGCTGCCGCGAACGACAGCGCGGCGAGTCCGGCCTTCTTCCACATGGCAGGCAGGTCGCGCGTGGTGACGACCGGATCCGGCGGCAGGCCGTACACCTCGGGCTCGTCGAGCAGCAGGAAAGTGGCGCCGGCGCCGCCGATGCCGTCTCGGGGGTCGTGCCCGTACAGGCGCGCCTCGGCAACACCGCGGTCGTGCAACGCGGACAACCGCTCCTGGGCGCGCGCACGCAACTCGTCGAGGTCGCCGAACTGGATTGACTCGGTCGGACAGGCTTGCGCGCACGCGGGCGTCATACCCTGGCCGAGGCGGTCGTAGCACAGCGTGCACTTCTGGGCCAGGCCGACGTTCTTGGTGTCCGGGGCGCCCCTTCGCCGGTCGATGACACCGAACGGGCAGGCCGGTACGCAGTATCCGCAGCCGTTGCAGATGTCGTCCTGCACGACCACCGTGCCGAACTCAGTCCGGAACAGCGACCCGGTTGGGCACACATCCAGACAGGCCGCGTGCGTGCAGTGCTTGCACACATCCGACTCCATCAGCCAGCGCACCTCGGTGCGGTCACCGGACGTGGCGCCGTCCTCCTCGGAGGCGGACGGCCCGGTCGGCAACCCGCTGAGCCCGGATTCCTGCCCGGAGAGCCGCCGCGGCTGCTCGATGAAGGCGACGTGCCGCCAGGTGCTCGCGCCGAGCGCACCGGTGTTGTCGTACGACCAGCCCAGCAGGTTGAACCCGTCGTCCGGGACGCCGTTCCACTCCTTGCACGCCACCTCGCACGCCTTGCAACCAATGCATACGGACGTATCGGTGAAGAACCCCATGCGCGGTTCGGGCGGCTGCCACCCGGCGTCCGCGGCCACATTCGGCTCCGGCCCGTACAGCTGGTTGCCCATGCCCGCTACCCAGTCACGGCGTCGCGCGGTAACGGATCTGGTCGCCGCCGGGTGCCACCCGCCCAGCCTTGTCGCCTTCGGGGGCGCCCGCAAGGCCCGTTGATCGTGGTGCAGGGGCGTGGAAAACTGCGGGGCGAGCGGCTTCCCCGCGGCGGTGGGGTTGGCTCCAGACCAACCCATCCGGCCCGGCCCGCTGCCGCATTGGAGTCTTCATGACCAGCAAGGGAAAGCTCGCGCGTTGGCCGGTCGTCCGGCAAGCGGCGGGGCCGGACCGGCTCGGTCGCGGCGCGGCCGTGCGTTCCTCGCGCACCGCGCAGCACGTTCCGCGAACGCACACGGCCGATCGGATCGTGGGCAGCATCTGCCCCTACTGCGCCGTGGGATGCGGCCAGCGGGTTTACGTCAAAGATGAGCGAGTCGTCCAGATCGAGGGCGACCCCGACTCACCGATCAGCCGTGGTCGGCTGTGCCCCAAGGGATCCGCGAGCCTGCAGCTCACGACCGGATCGGCCCGCGAGTACCGGGTGCGCTACCGCCGTCCAGGCGGCACCGACTGGGAAGACCTCGAGCTCGACACCGCAATGGACATGATCGCCGACCGGGTGATCGCGACGCGGAAACAGTTCTGGGAAGAGGAGGTGAACGGCCAGCGCGTCAACCGCACCATGGGCATCGCCAGCCTGGGAGGAGCGACCCTCGACAACGAGGAGAACTACCTCATGAAGAAGCTGTACACGGCGATGGGGGCGATTCAGATCGAGAACCAGGCCCGCATTTGACACTCCTCAACAGTTCCCAGTTTGGGAACCACCTTCGGTCGCGGTGGCGCGACGACCTTCCAGCAGGACCTGCAAAATGCGGACTGCATCGTCATCGAAGGTTCAAACATGGCCGAGTGCCACCCGGTCGGCTTTCAGTGGGTCATGGAAGCGAAGGCACGCGGCGCGACGATCATCCACGTCGACCCGCGGTTCACCCGAACATCGGCCGTCGCTGACCTGCACGTGCCAATCCGGGCCGGCAGCGATATCGCGTTTCTCGGCGGACTCGTCAACTACATCCTGTCCGGCGGACACGAGTTCCACGACTACCTCGTCGCCTACACCAACGCACCGGTCATCCTGCGCGAAGACTTCCAGGACACCGAGGACCTCGACGGCTTGTTCTCCGGCTTCGATCCCGAACATCGCCAGTACGACGGGACGACGTGGCAGTACGAGGGCACCGAGGTCGCTGCGGCGGCCGGCCAGCGCGACACGCGGTACGCGCAGCGGACGAGCGCCAGAGGCGAGGCCCACGGCTCGGGTGGGGCGCCGATCAGCGGCGAGCCCGAGCGCGACGAGTCCCTGCAACATCCGCGTTGCGTATACAACGTGCTCAAACGGCACTTCGCGCGCTACACACCGGAAATGGTCGAGCGCATTTGCGGCATCCCTCCAGAGCTGTTCTATCGGGTGGCCGCGGCGCTAGTGGCCAACTCCGGCCGTGACCGCACGACCGCCTTCGCGTACGCCGTCGGCTGGACTCAGCACACCGTCGGCGTGCAATACATCCGAACGGCGGCGATCCTCCAGACCCTCCTCGGCAACATCGGCCGGCCGGGCGGTGGCATCCTCGCGCTGCGTGGCCACGCCTCGATTCAGGGCTCCACCGACATTCCAACCCTGTTCAACCTGCTACCCGGCTACATCCCCATGCCGTACGCCCACGAGCACGAGTCGCTGGCCGACTTCATCACCGCTGACGCCGGGGTGCGCGGCTTCTGGGGAAACATGAAGTCCTACACGGTGAGCCTGCTCAAGGCCTGGTGGGGCGACGCCGCAACCGCCGACAACGACTACTGCTTCGACTACCTGCCCCGTCTCACCGGCAACCACAGCACCTACCACACCGTGATGGAACAAGTCGACCGCGCTGGTGGCGGGTACTTCCTGGTCGGCGAGAACCCGGCCGTCGGTTCGGCCAACGCCAAGCTGCAGCGGCTGGGCCTGTCCAACATCGACTGGCTCGTAGTGCGCGACTTCTCCCTGATCGAGAGTGCCACATGGTGGCAGAACGGCCCCGAGATCGAGACCGGCGAGATGCGCACCGAGGACATCGACACCGAGGTTTTCTTCCTGCCGGCCGCCGCGCACACCGAGAAGGACGGCAGTTTCACCAACACGCAACGGTTGCTGCAATGGCATCACAAGGCAGTCGAGCCCGCCGGTGACGCGCGCAGCGATCTGTGGTTCTACTACCACCTGGGCCGGATCATCCGGCAGAAGCTGGCCGACTCGACCGATCCGCGCGATCGGCCGCTGCTCGATCTCACGTGGGACTACCCGACAGAGGGGGCGTACTCCGATCCGAGCGCCGAAGCCGTACTGGCCGAGATCAACGGATTCGACGCGGACGGGTCGCCACTGTCCGGCTACACCGCCCTCAAGGACGACGGAAGCACTCGGTGCGGCTGCTGGATCTACTCGGGGGTCTATGCCGACGGCATCAATCAGGCCGCGCGGCGCAAGCCCGGCCACGAGCAGAGCTGGGTCGCGCCCGAGTGGGCCTGGGCCTGGCCGGCGAACCGGCGCATCCTCTACAACCGCGCCTCAGCCGACCCGGACGGCCGGCCCTGGAGCGAGCGCAAGGCCTACGTCTGGTGGGACGCCGAGCAGGAGAGGTGGACCGGGCACGACGTGCCGGACTTCGAGGCCGACAAACGGCCCGACTACCGGCCACCCAAGGACGCCCAAGCCCAGGCGGCCCTGTCCGGCACGGATCCCTTCATCATGCAGGCCGACGGCAAGGCCTGGCTGCACGTGCCGACGGGCCTCACCGACGGGCCTCTGCCGGCACACTACGAACCGCACGAGTCGCCGTTCGACAACCCTCTCTACGGCCAGCGCAGTAACCCCGTCCGCGAGCAGTCCCGGCGCAAGGACAACCCGTACCATCCACCTGGCAACGACGTCTTTCCCTATGTGTTCACCACGTACCGGTTGACCGAGCACCACACCGCCGGAGGCATGAGCCGGTGGCAGCCCTACCTCGCCGAGCTGCAACCGGAGATGTTCTGCGAGATCAGCCCCGACCTGGCCCGCGAGCGGGGATTGGAGCACATGGGTTGGGCGACCATCGTGACCGCCCGAACTGCTATCGAGGCCCGCGTCATCGTCACCGATCGGATGGTGCCGCTCACCGTGCAGGGACGGGTCGTGCACCAGATCGGGCTGCCTTACCACTGGGGCCCGAACGGCGTGGTGCGTGGCGACGCCGCCAACGAGCTCCTGCCGGTCGCGCTCGATCCGAACGTACATATCCAAGAATCCAAGGCCGCCACCTGCGACATCCAGCCCGGCCGGCGGCCCCGGGGTCCGGGGCTACTCGCCTACTTGGAGGGATACCGCCGCCGCGCCGGCATCACGGACAACTCGACCTGACAAGCTTCCAGGGCACACCGGACGTCCCGCAGTATCGCCAGCCGTGGCACGGCACGTCGGACCCGATCATTACGGTGTCGATATGGACTGCCGGGTGAATGGAGTCGCGGTTCATTATGTCGAGTACGGCACCGGCGTGCCGCTCGTCGCTCTGCACGGGGCCGGTGTCGACCATCGCGAGATCGAGGCGGCGGTCGAGGCCATCGTTCCCGACACCGGATACCGGAGGATCTACCCGGATTTGCCGGGGATGGGCCGCTCGAGCGCAGACGGCCTGACCTGCAACGACGATGTGGTGAAGCTGCTCGGTGAGCTCATTGGTGACCTTGCCGGCGGCCCAGCAATGCTGCTCGGGCATTCCTACGGCGCTTACCTCGCTCGTGGGATGACCGCACAGCGACCAGATGCAGTGCTCGGCCTCGCGTTGTTATGCCCGGTCGCCGAGCGGTCCCGAAACCTGCCCGACCACCACGTAGTTCGCGAGGACGCCGAGGCGTACGACGAACTCGAACCGGGCCAGCGGGTGGGTTTCGATGAGTATTTCGTCGTTCGCACACCAGCGACCGCTCGCCGCTACCGCGACCATGTGGTACCGGGTACCAGGCTCGTGGACGAGACTGCTCTGGAGCGCATCTTCGCCGGATGGACGCTCGACGTCGGGTCGGGCCCGTTCGCGGGGCCGACCCTGATCGCAGCCGGCCGCCACGACTCAGTCGTGGGATACACCGACGCCGTGGCGTTGCTCGAGCACTACCCGCATGCCACCTTGGCCGTAATCGAGGACGCCGGCCACGCGCTCATTCATGAGCGGCCCGAGCTACTTGCCCCGTTGTTCAGCGACTGGCTCAAGCGCGCTTACCCAGACGACAAGTGATCGTTCGGCTGCGGCTCATGCCCGCCGCACAAAGCGAGCGCCCGGTCGGCGTGAGGTCCGGCGAGTCTGCCGGAAAGATGATGTCGCATCGGACGTCCGCCACTGTCTCGGAGGCGTCTCGTGCGTAGATAGGGGCGCGTAGGCATGGATGAAACCTCGGCGGCCCAGGGTGCGCCGCGCGGTCCGGGTCGCGAGTCCGCCGCCACCGCACGACCGGCGCGCCCCGACTCGCGGGCTGGAGCTGGCAGGTGGCGGCAGCGTACGACCTGGGCCCGGGACCGGTCGGCACCATTGCGGGCGTTCGTTCGGACAGAATCCGGCAGCGCGACCGTCCTCGTTGCCGGCATTGTGGCCGCCCTGGTGTGGGCGAACATCGACGACTCGTCCTACGAGACCGTGTGGCGAACCGACTTCACGATCGCGTTGGGCCGATACGGGATCACCCAGGATCTGCGGACGTGGCTGAACAGCGGGCTGATGACCCTGTTCTTCCTCGTTGTCGGATTGGAGACCCGCCGAGAGTTCGACTTGGGTGATCTGCGCGAGCGCCGCCGATTCGTGCTGCCGATCGTGGCCGGCGTGGCCGGAATGATCATTCCGGTCGGCATCTACCTCTTGATCAATCAGGGACGTCTCAGCGTGCACGGCTGGGGAGTGGCCATGTCCACCGACACGGCGCTCGCGCTCGGCGTGCTCGCAGTGCTCGGCCGGGATATCCCCGACCGGATGCGTGTCTTCGTCCTCACCGTGTTCGTTGTAGACGATCTGGCCGCGTTGGTGGTGATCGCCGTCGCATACAGCGATCGGGTCACGGTGACCCCGCTCCTCGTGGCTGTGGCTGCGTTCGCCTTGCTGCTGCTCGCCGTGCGACTCCGGTTGCGGCGACGGATGGTTTTCGTCGCGCTCGGCATCCTGATGTGGGGAATGCTGCGCACCAGCGGCGTCGATCCCATCGTCGCCGGACTGGCCATCGGGCTGGCCGCACCGGCGTACACGCCGGCCCGCGACGAATTGCGAGCGGCGACCGGGCTCGTGCGGCGGTTCCGCGAACAGCCGACCCCTGAGCTGGCCAAAACGGCTCGAGTCGGGCTCAGCTCCACACTGTCACCGAACGCGCGGCTGCAAACCTTCTTCCACCCGTGGACGAGCTATCTCATCGTCCCGCTATTTGCCCTCGCCAATGCCGGGATCGTGCTTAACGCGGACTTCCTCAGCCGCGCGTACACGGCCCCGGTTACCTTGGGTGTGCTCGTCGGCTACGTGGTCGGCAAACCGCTGGCCGTCGTCAGCAGCTCTTGGGGCGTCACTCGGCTCAGTCGCGGGCGGATCCGCCCGCCGATCGGCGATGCCGCCGTGGTCGCCAGCGGCACCATCGCCGGGATCGGGTTCACCGTTGCCCTGCTCATCGCCGACCGCGCCTTTCACGGAGAGGAACTGGATCAGGCCAAGCTCGGCGCGCTGTCCGCGGCCGTGCTCGCGGCACTGGTGACCTGGGCCGTGCTGCGCATCACGGCGTTCTTGCCAGACCAACGACGAGCCAAGGCCCTGCTCGGCGATCCGCGACTCATCCAGGACCTCATACCCGCGGTCGACCCCGACCGCGACCACGTCCGCGGCCCACACCGCGCTGCGATCACCGTGATCGAGTTCGGGGACTTCGAATGCCCTTACTGCGGGCAAGCCGAACCGGTCGTCCGCGAGCTTCTCGCCGACACCACCATCCGGTACGTGTGGCGGCACCTGCCCCTCACCGACGTGCACCCTCGGGCCCAGCTGGCCGCCGAAGCCGCCGAAGCCGCCGCCGCCCAAGGCGCGTTCTGGCCCATGCACGACCTGCTCCTGCGACACCAAAACGCCCTCACCCGCGACGACCTGCTGCGCTATGCCACGCGGCTGGATCTCGATGCCGCCCGCTTCGGCAATGACCTCGATGTCGGTGCCCACACCACCCGCATCGCCCAGGACGTCGAATCGGCCGATCTCAGCGGCGTCTCCGGCACTCCCACCTTCTTCATCAACGGACAACGGCACTACGGCGCCTACGACATCGACACCCTCACCTCAGCGATCAACGCCGAACGCCAGCGACTCGCCGCCATCACTTGAAACGAGAGTGTCCCGGATGGCTAGGCGATCGGCCCGTGGGGCGTGAGCTAGCCGGGCCGTTCAACCGGGGGACCGCTTGCGCGAGCAGATGCTCAGGGTCAGCTGCTTGACCGGGCCCAACTGGCCCCCGCGGAGCTTGCTTCGGCGAGGAGTGGTGACGGCCGGTATCCCTTGACCGTCAGGTAGATCGCGAGCGAGGCCTCCCACACGATCTCGATGATCGTGAAGGCGAACAAGGCCCCGCTTGGGTCGTCGATCGCCCCGAACAGAACGAACACCCCGCCGATAAATGCCAGCGGGCCGCCGATGAGTCCGAGCATCGCCATCCGGCGTGGCACGAGTTCGGATTTGTACATCAAGTAGCCGAGGAGGAGTCCGTTCCCAAAGCCGGCACAGAATTGCGGACCAAGAAGGAACGTCCAGTAGTGGACGGCGACCAGCGTATGTCCGGCGACGTTGAGCGAGGCTGAGTCGGCGCCCGCTCCGGTGAAGTCGTCCCGCAGGGTCACGACGGACATAAGGCTGATGAGGCCCGTGACGATGATCGCCGACTCCACGATGCGCGAGGCGACATAGCCCAACGCGACCGATTGGTTCACTCGCTTCAGCACCGGATAGAAGACGACCGCGGTGGCAATGTTGGAGATTGCCAGGAAGATCTCGAGCAATGCGCCCAGAGAAATTCGAGCGTCGAAGCCTCCACCGAAAATGAAGTTGGTGTCATTCAGCACGGGGTCGTACAGAAAAACAGCCGGAATCGAGAAGACGAAGGTGCCTAAGAACCACAACCCCGCGATACGTCCGGGCTTCTGAAGAGCATGCATCATTACCCCTTTCGTGACGGTATGGACGGATCACAGAGGCGACGGTAGCCGCGGCGACGCAGAACGGGAAGGCGCGCTCTACCGCGACTGATGTGGCGTCGTCGAGGATCGCTTGCGGACGGCGCCCCGACTGCGCGTGGATGCACGCGCATATCGACGGGCTGCTTCAAGCTCCCCTGAGCCACTCGACGCCGGTCTTGACATCCGGCTGCTTCTTCAGCCGTTGGGAGATCCTTCTCAGTCGGCTTGCCCGGCCGTCGCACATTGGCGCCCGCCGATGCGACCTGGTTCGCATCAGGCGCCTTCGAAGACTCCCCGCAGTGCGTCGGCGCTGTCTTGATCGCTGAGGACGAGCACTTCGTCGCCGGCGTGCAGTTCGGTGTGGTGGCCGACCTGGACCAGGTTCTGGTCGCGCACGACGAAGCTGATCCACGCTTGCTCGGGCAGCTCATCCAGGTCGCCGATGGCACGCCCGTCGGCGGGAGCCCCGGCCGTGACGGTGAACCGGTGAACGCCGCTTGGCTCGTCGTGCAGGCGCACGCTCAGTGCCCACGGCTCGGGCTCGACCGGGAGCATCGGGACGTGCAGGAGGTGCGCGGCGGCCGGGGTCAGGCTGCCTTGCACCAGAACGGAGAAGACCACCACGATGACCACCATGCCGTAGAGCCGGTCGGCCTGATCCACGTGCGCAGCGAGCATCAGTTCGCCCAGCAACAGAGGTACCGCGCCCTTCAGGCCGGCGAACAGAATGAATGCCGTTTCGTTTTGCGGCAGCCGCGCGGGAAGCAAGCACAGCCCAACGAACAGCGGCCGTACGACGAACGCGACGACGACCGCTAGCGCCAGTCCGGTCAGTAGCACGTGGCGCTGCAGCACAACATCGACATCGACGGTGAGGCCAAGAACCACGAACGCAACGATTTCGGCCACCCCGGCGAGCGCCGAATGGAACCGCTCGATCTCATGTTTGTAGGGCGCCCGCTCGTCGCCGATGACGATGCCCGCCAGGAAAACGGCGAGAAAGCCCGATCCGTGAGCGATCGTGGACAGCCCATATAGCAGCGCCGCGCACGCCATCGTGCGCAACGCGTACAGCCCTTCGCCGGGCAGACTCACCTGCCGCATGAACCACAACAGGGCGCGGCCGCCGACGAGGCCGACCAGGGCGCCAACTGCCATCTGCAGCAGGAATTGCAGGCCGATCTGACCGAACGCGTGCACGCTGACCGCGCCGACCGTGACCAGGCTCGACATCAGCGCGATGCCAACCGGATCGTTCGCACCGGACTCACCCTCGAGCACCGTCCCGCTCCGCCCGGATATCTCTCGTTGGCCGAGCACGGAGAACACCACCGCCGGGTCGGTCGGGGCGATCGCGGTCGCGACCAGCAAGGCCGGAAACCATTCGAATCCGAACGCATACCGCAACAGCAGCGCACCGCCGGCCACGGTAAGGAACGTGCCAAGCACGCCGGTCAGGGCGATCGGCAGCGCCGCGCGGCGGAATCGGGCCACACCGATGCGCATGCCCCCGTCGAAGAGGATGTATATCAGCGCGACCGTGAGGATCTCCTCGACGGCATCGGGCGGCGGCGGTTGAAGACTCGGGAACAGCTTGGCCGCGATCGCGGCGCCGACGAGCACCAAGACCGGAACCGGGACGTGCAACCGTTCAGTCAGCCTGTTCGACAGAACGGCGACCAACCCGACCGCGGCCGTGAGCAATACGACCAATCCGAACTGCCGTGCCTCGTCCACGCGGTTCATCCTTCCGCGCAGACGTGTCAAGGGCGCGCAACTGCCGAAGCTGTCATCACTGGCGACGAGAAGAGCGATAGGAAGCGGTGGCGGCCGCCGTCCAGCGCGGATGGATCGTGCCGTCCCCGCATGCGACGCGTGACTTTCTCAGGAAGGCGGTCCTACCCGGCCAGCACGCCTAGGGCAGCGCGAAGGAGATGGAGAGCGGCGGCGTGGGCTACGGCTGCCGGGTCCCTTGGGGCGGCTTGGAGATCTCAGCGACCATCTCACCCACGGACGTGTCCTGTGCATCGAGCGCGATGTCGGCCTGGGACACCACGCCAACGAGCCGATTCTCATCGTCCACGACCGGCAGGCGTCGCACCTGGTGCCGTGCCATCAGGTGAAGCGCGTCCGAAAGATCTTGATCGGGCTTCACCGTGATGAGCTCGCCCGACCAAATCTCCCGACTCGGCATCTCTCGCGGATCCTTGTCTTTGGCGACCGCTCGTACGACGATGTCGCGATCGGTGATCATTCCCACTAGCCGGTCGCCGTCGAGGATGGGAATCGCCCCTACGTCTTGGCTCTCCATCAGCTCGGCGACCTGGCTGAGCGGCGTATCGGGCGCCGCGGAGCGCGGACTCGCGGTCATCGCATCACCGACGTTCATTTACGTTCAGCCTCCCTCGTCGACGTGGCGCAGGTTACTCTCGCCGACGTAAGGGGGCGAGGGTAAGTTCAAGAGTTCGCGAACGACTTCCACTCCTCGAGCCGCCGTTCGATGAGTGTTGCCCGCTCGGTGGCGTCGTTGCCGTCCAGCACGGCGACGTCACCGGGGTCGGCCCGGAGGTAGATCCCGGAGGTCCGCGCGTAGCCGGCGTCGGCGCCTTCGGAGCGCGTCGTCCAGTAGCCGTCGGCGCGGTCGACGCTCTTCAGGTTGATCTCACCGGTCGCCTCGAACCCGGGAGCGTTCGGATGGCGGGGACGTTCGCCCTTCGAGAAGTAGAAGATGCCAGGCGGATCGACGCGTTCCTTCGACGCCTCGCTCCAGTAACGCGCGGACAGCGTGCCGTCGGCCTGCCATGCCCGCCCCGAGACCTGCAGGGCGCCGGCGCTATCACGGCTGATGGTCAGCAGCGAGATCGCGGACGGCTCGAACTCCGTTCTGGCGGTGAGGGACAGTTGCCACCAATCACCTTCCAAGCGGCTGATCCGGCCTTCGGCCGCGATTGCCTTCCGCAGCTTCTGGTTGATCTGACGCACGATGGCCGGCGTGGTGTCGGGGTCGTACCGGACCGAGGTCAAACCGAGCAGGTCGGTCGGGAGCTTGGCACCGTTCGCGTGGAGGATGAACGTCCGGCGGATACCGAGCGCACCCCCGAACAGGCCCGCTTCGAAAACGACGTTGTCGCGCGGTGAGGCCTGTCCGGAGGCTGCCTCCGGCGACGCTCCCTTTGCTGTCCAGTCGTCCTGGGCGAAAACGAACGCGGCGAAATCGACCTCGCGGGTGAGCTCGACGAGCCGGGCGAGGGTCGAGACACCCGGGTTGAAGACCGTCGTCCACGCGTCGACGTCGGCGATGTCCTGAAGGCCCCGGGTGAGCGCCTGCAACAGCTTCTCCTGCTGCGCGGACGACCCGAGGAAGATCCGCGGCTTCATCAGTCGAAGGCTACCGCTCCATGAAGCCCAGAGGAATCGATCAACCGCCTAGCCCACTACCGGCTCCGACCCCATCTCGACGGAGGAGACGCCCAGGCGCTGCGCGCCTTCCGACATAACCGTTGCCGCCGCGCATGACCGCTTAGGCGAACCGCTTGAGGAAGTCGAGCGACGTCTGAGCGACCTCGCGCCAGCCGTGGTCGATCGTGAGGGCGTGGCCTCGGTTCGGGATCTTCACGATCTCCGTTACGCCGCGGTTGCGACTCTGCCGCTTGTAGGCCGCGTTCGCGATCGCCCACGGCACCGTGTGGTCCTTCTCGCCGTCGATGATCAGCAAGGGACCGCGGTCGGGGTTCTTCGTGTCCACCTTCGCCTGCGTCCACGGGTTGAGGTTCGCGTTGCCCATCTGCACGAGCGCGATCCCGGAGCAGGCGACGTGGAACGCGTCGTAAAGCTCCTTGGCCTCTTTCTCGTCCAGTGCGTTCGCCCAGCCGAACTTGAACTGGTCGAACGTAAGCGTGATAGCGCGGCCCCGCGTGAGCGGGTTGATCAGGAACGGGCCCACTCCCTTGAGCACCGAGGCCGGCAGCGGCAACACGCCGCGGAAAACCCCGGGGTCGATCGCCACCGTGACTGCCGACAGCCCCCGGCCGGCCAGCATCTGCGCCAGCAAACCTCCGGTCGAGTGCCCCATCAGCGCTGCTTTCTTGTCCAACGCATTGATGATGTCGGTGGTGTGGTCAGCAACCTGCTTCAAGGTCTTCTTGGCGAAGACCTCCGGGTTCGCCCTGGCTTCTTTGACCGTGTCCGGATCGTCTGGCCAGTCCGGCGTCAGCGGCGCGTAGCCGGCCTGCTGAAAGAAGTCCGCCCAGTTGGCCCAGCTGCTCGGCAGCACCCAGAGGCCGTGGATGAAGACGACCGGCGTGTTGCCCGAGGCGTTGGCCGCCTCGATCTCCCGGTTCTCCCGTTCGGAAATTGACGCCATGTCGATCTCCCCTTCGGTCGGGTGAAAGTCGACCCGACCCTATCGAAGTGATGGAGTCGGCAAGTGGAGATTTGGCGAGTGGAGCCGGATTCGAACCGGCGCCCTCGGTCACGAACGATCGACTTCCAGAGGCATAGCCGACGCTTTGCTCCCACCCTCCGACCTCCGCTGCCCGGCGGGACTCCCCGAAGGCGATCGTCCTGCCGCAGTGCGGGCGTGATTTGTCCGCCGATGGTTGGAAGTAGTGGCGGCGTGACCGGCTATCAGATCGCAGCTGAGGACTATCCGTATCTGCGGATGCGGGCAGCAGTCCAGCGACCCTAGCGTGATCGCCAAGTAATCCCGTGTGCAGGCGCGACAGGCATTCCGCGAAGACGGGCACGAGTGCAGCTCATCGGCCGCCGCACACGGGTACAACGCGAATCATCGCCAGCTTTAGGAAACAGGCATGAAGACGATCCACGACGATCTCAGCCAGCGTTCGGTCGATATTCACCGGCCGACCGGCTTTGATTCGGAAAACGCCGACCTGTTCGCGCATATCACGATCGTCATCGCCGCATCTGCGGAGAGCAGATGGGCCAAGCTGATCAACGCTGCCGCCCGGCCCGCCTGGTATTCCAAACCCGGCGTCGTCGTCGACGACTCGTCCGGCCGGCTCGGCAAACCCTGGCCACGATCCTTGGAACATCAGCCTCAAGTTCGTCTGCGAAAGAGCTGACCGCGCTGGCTGGAGCCATTACATACGCAGGTCAGCCGGGGATGGCGCGTTCCGTCACAACCCCTCGGCGTCACGGCAGGACCGGCCGGACCAGCGCAGATAACAGCAGGAAGAAAGGACTGAAAATGTCGATGTCAACATCGCTCTCACGGCGGTCCGCCGGTCTGCAGGGGGAGGTCATCCGGCCAGGGCAGCCCCGCTTCGACGAGGCTCGGCGGGCGTTCAACCTGGCCGCCGACCAGGAGCCGGCCGCGGTGGTGTTCGCGGAATCGGTGCACGACATCGTGGCGGCCGTCACCTTCGCCGCCCGCCACGGCCAGCAGATCGCGGCGCAGGGCACCGGTCACAACGCCCTGCCGCTCGGATCCCTGACCGACACCATCCTCCTGAAGACCGAGCGCATGCGCGGCGTCCAGATCGATCCGCAGGCGCGCACGGCACGCGTCGAAGCGGGCGCCGTGTGGTCCGACGTCGTGCAAGCCGCAGCGCCGCACCGGCTGGCCCCGCTCGCGGGCTCCTCCCCGAATGTCGGCGTGATCGGCTATACCCTCGGCGGCGGCGTAAGCTTCCTCGGCCGAAAATACGGCCTGTCGGCCAGCAATGTGCGGGCGATTGACGTGGTGACCGCGGACGGCCAGCTCCGTCACGCGGACAGCGAGCGCGAGCCCGATTTGTTCTGGGCACTACGCGGCGGCGGCGGCAGCTTCGGCGTCGTGACCGCGATTGAGCTGCGGTTGTTCCCGATCGCCCAGGTGTACGCGGGCATCCTGTGGTATCCCCTCGAGCGCGGTACCGAGGTGCTGCATACCTGGCGGGACCTCACCCGCGGTGCGGTCCCGGACGAACTCACCACGGTGAGTCGCTTCCTCCGGCTGCCGCCGGTCCCCGATCTCCCAACGGAGATCCGCGGCAAGTCCTTTGCCCTCGTGGAAGCCTTCCATCTCGGCGATCCGGCGAAGGCCGACGAGCTGCTCACGCCCCTTCGCGCGCTCGGACCCGTCAACGACACCGTCAAGACCATCACCATGCCGGAGCTCCTGCGCGTGCACATGGATCCCGACCAGCCGGTCGCGGGCTTCGGCGACGGGCTGATGATTGCCAGCCTCCCGGACGAGGCCATCGATGCGCTTGTCAGCACGGCCGGAACCAGCGCGAAGTTCCCGCTGGCTTCTGTCGAGCTGCGCCACCTCGGCGGCGAGCTTGGTCGCCACCGGAAGCAGAACGGCGCCCTCGGGTCGCTGCGGGCGCCGTACCTGATGTTCGCGGCCGGAATGACTCCTACCCCGGACCTGAAAGCGCCAGTGACCGCGGAGGTCGAGGCGGTCGAGGATGCGCTCGCGCCTTGGGCGGCGCAACATATGTACCTGAATTTCTCTGAGACATCCCGCCCCCGGGCCACCCTGTGGACCGAGCACGCCTATCGCCGGCTACGACAAATCAAAGCCAGCGTCGACCCCCATAACGTGATCCGATCCAACCATCCTGTGCCACCCGCCCGCTGACTGTCACAAGAACAGATCGCGCGAGCAGCCGCTGTCCTCGGGTACGTGGATGAACTGCGCACCAGCGCCTCCGCCACCCTTGGCCGGGCAGGAAGGGATCCCAGACGCGGCTGAGCAGTCAGGCCTCACTGCGCAATGTGAGTAACCCGGAGCGGTCGATTCGGTGCTGCCGCACGCATTCGAGCTGCGCCTGGTAGCGCCAGGGACGGGGTCGATCGGATTGCCGGAGGGCCCGTCATTTCGGCCGTCCGGGGCGGAGCCGCCTGTGGGAGTCGAACCCACGACCCACGCATTACGAGGACCTTCTGGGGTGCGTTGGCGAGAGTTGGTAACGGCGGAAGTCCCTGAACTGCTGGGTTTGCGGCGGCGTCTGCTGCGCGCCGATACGGCCACGGTCGCGCTGATCGGCGCGGAGTCGTCCCCGGGAAGGACCCGGGCGTGACCCGTGGTGTGCCCCGGG
>Ga0207665_10000994_pt1 | contig 19134 bp, 18 predicted proteins | sample LARL112metaG_FD_184351 | JGI IMG/M metagenome (GOLD analysis project Ga0207665, IMG submission 184351) | Corn, switchgrass and miscanthus rhizosphere microbial communities from Kellogg Biological Station, Michigan, USA - LAR L11-2 metaG... | ecosystem: Host-associated > Plants > Roots >...
CGCGTCGGGCCGGTACATCGTGATCATCACCGGGATCCGGTCGATGATGGTCTGGAGCAGCGAGATCTCCCGCTCCCGGCTCCAGGCCAGGCACGCCACCACCAGGGTCATGAGGGCCATGGTGGACATGAATCCCTGGAGCACCAGCAGCGCGTAGCGGGGCGGCAGCGGGGAGAACGGCCCGAAGCCGCGCAGCGTGCCGTACACCGCGATGGCGCCCAGCAGGAGGAGCACGGTCGCGGCCTCGCGCCGCCCGAAGCGGTAGGCGGCCCACAGGAGCGGGGGGATCGCCACGAAGGCGAGCGGATACCGGCGGAGCTCGCCCGGCGCGAGCCCGCCCCAGATCGCCGCGGCGAGCGCGACGACGACGGTGAGCAGCGCGGCCAGCTCGATCAGGTGGGCGCGCCGTGTCTCGCCCTCGCCGCGCCCGTGCTCCCCGTCGGTGGTGGCCCACAGCATGATGGGGGGCGCCACCAGCAGCGCGCCCGCCACGTCGCCGAGGGCCCACGTGAGCCAGATCGTGTCCAGATCGGCGATCGGGGCGTAGCCGGCGATCGTGAGGCTGGCCACCCCGATGGACGCGCTGACGATCGCGCCCGGCACCACCGCGGCCGCGAGCGCGAAGACGTCGCGCGGCCGGTCGAACGCGCGCAGCCCGCCGGCCATCCGCTCGACCAGCCAGGCCCCGAGCAGGCCCTCGAGGGTGTTGCCGAGCGCGATGCCGAGCGAGGTGGCCACCGAGCCCGCGGTGGTGTAGTTCACCACGAAGGCGCCGATCGCCACCGCCGGCCAGGCGCGCCGGCCCAGGAGCAGGAGCGCGGCGAGCGCGATCCCGGTGGGCGGCCACACCGCGGTGGCGCTCGCGTGCACGGAGGCGAAGAGCAGGCCGAGCTTGCCGGCCGCGATGTACACGACCGCGAGCACGACCAGCGAGAGCCACTGCCTGGATCCGGAGGTGCGCATCCCCCGCCCCCCTCGCTACCTGAGGGTCCGTTCGAGGAAGTCGACGACGCGACGAATGCTGTCGGCCCAGGCCTGCCGGTCGCCACCCGTGGTCGCCCCGCGCCCGCCGGGGGCGTTCATGTTAACGCGGCTGGCCACGAAGCGCACCGGGCGATCGCTGTCGAAGGAGTGGTACGCGCCCGGGTAGACGACGATCTCGACCGGGTGTGGGGTGGCCTGCGAGGAGCGCGCGAGGGCCACGCAGGGTGTGGCCGGCGTCCAGTCGTCCTTCTCGCCGATGAGGATCAGGAGCGGGGCGACCGCCTGGTAGGTCCCGGTACCGTCGGGCCGCCAGCTCCCGAGGGTGGCGCGGCAGCCGGGGTAGAGCGCCACCGCCGCCGCGAAGCCCGCCCGCTTCTCGGCTGCGAGCGGCTCCTGTAGGCTCTCCGGCGCCGCCATCACCGCCAGCGTGGTCGAGCCGCCGTGGGAGCCGCCCATCACCGCCACCCGCCGGCCGTCCACGAAGGGCAGCGAGCGCGCGTGGGCCAGCGCGGCGTAGGCGTCGACCATGCGCCGGGCGGGGCCGACCGCGTTCCGGCTGCGGGAGGCGTCGGTACAGACCCCGTCGGGATGGGCGCGGGTGGTGAAGCTGTCGGGGATCAGCACCACGTAGCCGCGGGCCACGAGCTCCCGACCCCAGCGACCGGGAGCGCCGCTCGAGCGGGGGCCGAGCCCGCTGCAGTCGTGCAGGATCACCACCGCCGGGAAGGGGCCGGGGCCATCGGGCCGGAGCGTCGTGGTCGGGATCTGCTCGACGGCGCCGTCGGGCGCGGTGATCGTGATCGAGCCCTCCGGAGCGGCCTCGGCGCAGGCGCCCAGCCCACCCGAGAGCGCGATCGCGGCGAGCATCCGGCGCGCGAGCAGGCCGACCATGGTCCGAGACGATTCTATGCCACCCGCGGCCTTGCGCACACGACGGCCTCTCGGCTAGCCTTGGGACCCGTGGCACGCACACTGAGCGATCGACCGATGCAGGGCCCCATGGTCTGGCACGGGCAGGACCTGGCCCGTTCCACCGACTGGATCCGGCGATTCTCCCCGGCGGCGGTGGAGGAGATCGACGCGGCGCTCCGAGGCGTCGAGCGACGCGGCCTCGCGTGGCCCGACATCCGCAAGGACGACTTCCCGCTGCCCACGCTCTCCGCCGACCTGGCCCAGGTCAACCGGGACCTCGAGTGGGGCCGCGGGCTCGTGCTCCTGCGCGGGCTGCCGGTGGCGCGGTACTCCGACGAGCAGCTGCGCGCGATCTGGTGGGGGATCGGCTGCCACCTGGGCACCGCGGTCCACCAGAACGCCCACGGCGAGCTGATCGGCGAGGTCCGCGACGAGGTGCGGCTCTACGGCGAGGTCGTGCAGCCCGCGGTGCCGAAGGGCGAGGGGGTCACCTCGCGGGCCAAGGCGCGCTCGAGCGGGCCGCTCCGCTGGCACACCGACCGGTGCGACGTGGTGGGCCTGCTCTGCGTGCGCGCCGCGCGCCGCGGCGGCACGAGCCGGGTGGTGAGCGTGCCCGCGGTGAGCAACGCGATCCTCGCGAGGCGGCCCGACCTGCACGCGCTGCTCTGCTCCGACTACTACCGGAGCCGCCAGGGCGAGGAGGCGGGGGGCGAGGCCGCGTGCTACGCGATGCCGATCTTCGCGGCGCGCGACGGCAAGTTCACGACGCAGTACTCGCGCACCTTCGTGGAGGCGGCGCAGAAGGTCGCCTCGATCCCGCGGCTCACCGCCGCCCAGGACGAGGCGCTCGACCTGCTGGCCCTAGTCTGCGACGAGCACGGCTACGAGATGGAGCTCGGCCCCGGCGACATCCAGCTCCTGAACAACCACGTCGTCTACCACGGCCGCACCGCCTACGAGGACGCGCCCGGTCCCGGCCAGGATCGGCTCCTCATGCGCCTCTGGCTCGCCCCGCCGGACAGCCGCCCGCTGCCCGAGGGCTTCGAGGTGCTCTGGGGGAGCATCCAGGGTGGGGCGGTCCGGGGCGGCATCGCCCAGTCCGCGAGCGTCGGAGCCTGACGCCTTCGCGCGCATCGGCGCGCGACTGCTCAATCTTTCCGCAATCGCCCGCGGGCGGCCGTCTGCCCGCTTCGTGAGCGCCGGCCTGCCAAGTCCCTGATTCAACGCGGCTCCCGCGCGCCCGCTCCCGCGTCGCGGCGGTGGTGTGCTTCTTGCCATGAAGCTCGCCGTGATCACCATCGATGCGCTCCCGGAGCCGGTCGCGCTCGATCCGGCGCGGACCGCGCTGGTGATGATCGACATGCAGCGCGACTTCCTGGAGCCCGGCGGCTTTGGCGAAGCGCTGGGCAACGACGTCACGCGGCTCAGCGCGGCCATCGCCCCCTGCAAGGCGCTCCTCGATCGGGCGCGCACCGCCGGCATGCTGGTGGTCCACACCCGCGAGGGCCACCGGCCGGACTTGGCCGACGCCCCGCCGGCCAAGGTGGAGCGCGGGGCCCCGCGCCGGCGCATCGGCGATCCGGGGCCGATGGGCCGCATCCTGATCCGCGGCGAGATCGGCCACGACATCGTGCCGGCCCTCTACCCGCAGGCGGGCGAGCCGGTGGTGGACAAGCCCGGCAAGGGCGCCTTCTACGCCACCGATCTCCACGGGATCCTCCAGAACCGCGACATCGAGAACCTCATCGTGTGCGGGGTGACGACCGAGGTATGCGTGCACACCACGGTGCGGGAGGCCAACGACCGCGGATACCGGTGCATCGTGCCCGGCGACTGCTGCGGCTCGTACTTTCCGGAGTTCCACGAGATCGGCCTGCGCATGATCGCGGCGCAGGGCGGGATCTTCGGGTGGGTGACGGATTCGACGCGGGTGCTCGCGGCCCTGGGGGACGCCCAATGACATCGCCGACGACGGCAGCGACGACGAAGAGCCCGGCCTGGTGGACCCCGGGCGACTGGAACGCCTTCTTCGGATTCGGCACCAACATCCTGGTGAACCTGCTGGTGCTCACCGGATTGCTGCGCTTCGTGCTCAAGATGCCGGACGCGATCGTGTTCGGCCGCATCCTGCCCGCCACCGGGCTCATGCTGTGCCTGAGCACGCTCTACTACGCGTGGCTCGCCCACCGGCTCGCCCGGGAGACCGGACGCGACGACGTGTGCGCGCTCCCCTCGGGAATCAGCGTGCCGCACATGTTCGTGGTGACCTTCGTGATCATGCTGCCGATCGCGATCAAGACCGGCGACCCCATCCGTGGCTGGGAGGCGGGGCTCACCTGGGTCTTCGTGCAGAGCTTCGTGCTGATGGCGGGCGGCTTCATCGGGCCGATCATCCGTCGCATCACCCCGCGCGCCGCCCTGCTCGGCACCCTCGCGGGAGTCTCCATCGCGTTCATCTCGATGTGCCCCGCGATGGAGATGTTCATGACCCCGGTGATCGGGATCCTGTGCTTCGCGGTGATCCTGGCCTCCTGGTTCGGAGGGGTGCGCTATCTCAACGGGGTACCCGCGGGCCTCGTGGCGATCGCGGTGGGCACCGCGGTGGCCTGGCTCTCCACCGCGGCGGGCTACGGCTGGGGCGGCATGAGCGTGGACCGGCTCGCCGCGTCGGTGACCAACTTCGGCTTCTCGGTGCCGCTGCCCGCGGTGGGCCACGTGTTCTCGGGCTTCCAGTACCTGGGTGTGATCCTGGTCACCGCGATCCCGTTCGGCATCTACGACCTGGTCGAGGCCCTCGACAACGTGGAGAGCGCGGCGGTGGCGGGCGACAGCTTCCCCACCACCCGCGTGCTCACCGCCGACGGGGTGGTGAGTCTCATCGGCTGCCTGATGGGCAACCCGTTCATCAACGCGGTCTACATCGGGCACCCGGGCTGGAAGGCGATGGGCGGGCGCATCGGCTACTCGGCGGCCACCGGCCTCGTGGTCATCGTGCTCTCCTGGTTCGGGATCATCTCGGTCATGTCGGCGCTGATCCCGGTCATCGCGATCTCCCCGATCCTGCTCTACATCGGCATGCTGATCGGGGCCCAGGCGTTCCAGGAGACCCCGAGGGCGCACGCCCCCGCGATCGTGCTCGCGCTGGCCCCGAACCTGGCCGCGTGGGGCAAGCTCATGATCGACAACGCGCTCGGCGCGGCGGGCACCAGCGCGGCCGCGCTCGGCCCCGACAAGCTCGCGCAGCTCGGGGTGCTCTACGACGGGCTCGCGATCCTCGGCGGGGGCGCGATCCTCGGCGGGCTGATTCTGGGCGCGACGACCGCGTGCATCGTGGACCGCGACTTCGGCAAGGCGGCCGCGTTCGCGACGGCGGGGGCCGCGCTCACGTTCTTCGGCTTCATGCACGGCGAGGCGATCGGGGTCGCCCGCACTCCGATGGTGGCGCTCGCCTACCTGCTGGTGGCCGGCTGGCTCTACGCCTGCGCCAAGTACGCGACGATGACGAAGGCGGTCCCGGTGCGCGCGGTGCACACCGCGCACGCGATCGAATAGCGCGGCGGCCCCGCCCCGGGCGCTTGCGTTGCCCGGGGTCCTGACGTATCAACGACCCCACCATGGGCAGCGCGCTGGTTCGCGGCCGGTACGTCGTCGTCGGCGTCGCGCGGGGCCGTCCGGAGGTGATCGAGGACGGCGCGGTCTTCCAGCGCGACGGGGTCATCGTCGAGGTGGGCCCGGCCGCCGAGCTGGCGCGCCGTCATGCCGGCGAGCCGACGCTCGGCTCCCCCGATCACGTCGTCCTGCCCGGCTTCGTCAACAGCCACCACCACGTGGGGCTCACCCCGTTCCAGCTCGGCTCGCCCGACCTGCCGCTCGAGCTGTGGTTCGCGAGCCGCCTGGCCGCCCGCGACGTCGATCCCTACCTCGACACGCTCTACTCCGCGTTCGACATGCTGAGCGCGGGCGTCACCACCGTGCAGCACCTCCACGGCTGGCGGGGCGCGCCCGCCTCCCGGGTGGCCGGCGTCGCGGAGCGGATCTTGAAGGCCTACGACGACGTCGGCATGCGGGTGTCCTACTCCTACGCGCTGCGGGATCAGAACCGCCTCGTCTACGAGGCGGACGAGGAGTTCTGCCGCCGCCTGCCGCCCGCGCTGGGCGCGGAGCTGCGCGAATACCTGACCGGCCAGACCATCCCCCTGCCGGATCACCTGGGCCTCTTCGTGGATCTGTGGGAGCGGGTCGGGCGCAACGCGGGGGAGCGCGCGCGGGTGCAGCTCGCGCCCGCCAACCTCCACTGGTGCTCGGACGAGGCGCTCCGGTCCCTGCGCGACTACGCGGAGAAGTACGACGTCGGCCTGCACATGCATCTGGTGGAGACCGCCTACCAGAAGGAGTACGCGCGCCGGCGCACCGGCACCACCGCGATCCGCCACCTGCACCGGCTCGGGCTGCTGGGCCCGCGCATGACCCTCGGCCACGGGGTGTGGCTCACCGAGGACGACGTGGCCCTCGCCGCCCTGACCGGCACGATGGTCTGCCACAACGCGAGCTCCAACTTGCGGCTGCGGAGCGGGGTGGCGCCGCTCAACCACTTCCAGGCGCGCGGGCTCCGGGTGGGGCTCGGCCTCGACGAGGCGGGTATCAACGACGACCGCGACATGTTCCAGGAGATGCGGCTCGTGCTGCGGCTGCACCGGGTGCCCGGCATGGACGACGGGGTCCCCACGTCCGCGCAGGTCTTCGAGATGGCGACCGCGGGCGGCGCCGCCACCACCGGCTTCGGCGACCGCATCGGGCGCCTCGCCCCGGGGTCCGCCGCCGACCTGGTGCTGCTGCCGTGGGCGAGCCTGGCCGCGCCCTATCTCGAGCCGGGGACGGACCCGGTGGACGCCGTCGTGCACCGGGCCCGTGCCGCGGCGGTGGATACCGTGATGGTGGCGGGGGAGGTGGTGCTCCGCGACGGTCGCTTCACCCGCGTCGACCGGGACGCGGCGCTCGCGGAGCTGGCCGCCGCCCTCCGCGCCCCGCTGAGCCCGAGCGAGGAGCGCCGTCGCCGGATCGCCCGCGAGGTCTTCCCGCACGTGCGCCGCTTCTACGACGGCTGGCTCGACGGGACCGCGCGCGATCCGTTCTACACGCCGAGCGCGCGGCGCTAGCCCGTCGGCCAGACCCGCCGGGCCACCGCGCCCACCTGGCGGAGCTTCGCGGCCTGCTGCGCGGGCGCGAGCGGATTGCCCGCCTCGCCGGAGGCGAAGCCGCACTGCGGGCTCAGGGCCAGGCGCTCGAGCGGCACGAGGCGGGAGGCCTCGCGGATGCGCGCCTCGACCGCGGCGCCGTCCTCGAGCGTGCCGTGCTTGGTGGTCAGGAGCCCGAGCACCACGGTGGCGTCCGCCCGCACGTGGGCGAGCGGCCCGAAGTCGCCCGCGCGAGGCGTGTCGTACTCGAGCAGGAGGCGGTCGTAGCGGGTGAGGCGGGGGAAGACCTGGCCGGCGATCGCCTCGTAGCCGCCGTTGGCGAGCCAGCGGCCGCCCGGCGCGTTGCCCCGGCAGATGTGGATGGCGCGGGTGATCCCGCGGACGCCCTCGAACACGCTGTCGTCGATCTCCGCGTCGGCGACCAGCTCCGCCGCCATGTCGTGCCCCCACGCCTCGAAGGCGGCGCGGTTCTCCCCGTCCACGTGCCACTGGGCGTAGTTGGGCGCGTCCATCTGGATGTAGTCGCCGCCCAGCGCGACGATGCGGGGCACCACGTGCTCGCGCAGGTAGCGGGCGATCGCGCGCAGGAAGTCTTCGGGAGTCGGGTAGGCCGCGCGCGAGTACTCGGGATGCCAGAAGATGCGGTGCCAGCTCGGCGAGGGGATCGTGAACTTGGTCCGGGCCCGGGCGTTGGCCCGGAGGAAGGCGTACTCGTCGCTGACCACGTCGCGGGCGACCTCGATCGGGCGGGTGATGAAGGGGCGCGTCGGGTTCGTCCACACCTGGGCCCGCCGGCCGTCCGGCTCCTTCCACAGCGACCACCACCCGGGGTCGGCGGGGAGGAACTCGAAGCCCCCGAGCGGCGGGCGCGCGGTCGCGTCCTCGCGCAGCGGGATGGTGATGACCCAGGACGCGCGCCGCAGCTCGCCGTCGGTGACGACGTCGAGGCCCGCCCCCTCCTGCAGCGCGATGGCCTCGCGGACCGCGTCGTCCTCCGCCGCGCGCAGGGCCTCCGGCGTGACCCGGCCCTCCCGGGCGCCCTGGCGGGCCCGGCGGAGGGCGTCGGGGCGGAGGAGGCTGCCTACCACGTCGGCTCGGGGTGTCATCGCCGCTCCACTCGCGGGGCCCATCATGCCACACGGGGTGCTTACTTTTGCGGGCGCAGCCGTTGTACCATGTGAGCACTCGGGTGGTGTGGCCGTCCCCCCGCCGCTGCCCCTTCCACCGCTGGTTGACGGGCGTGGCGAGTGTCCCCTAATAATGTCTGCACCGAAAGGTTCGTGCGCCATGAGCGTGTCAGTTGAGTAGGCGATCTCACCGCCGCCGGCATTCGGGTAATCGACCGCCGCAGGGGCAGGGGCAAGGTCAGGGGCAAGGTCAGGGGCAAGGGCCGGGGCCGCGCGGGCCGATGCCGCCCCGACCAATGTCCCGCCCTCCCGCCCCGTCGCTCTTCGAAGGCCTCACCGCGGTCCAGCCGTACGAGAAGATGAAGCTCGAGACCACGTCCGACCAGATGTCCATGCGCGCGCTCGACATGATCGCGCCCATCGGCCGGGGCCAGCGCGGGCTCATCGTGGCCCCGCCGCGCACCGGCAAGACCATCCTGCTGCAGCAGATCGCGAAGGCGGTGCTCACCAATCACCCCGAGGTGGCGGTGATCGTGCTGCTGGTGGACGAGCGGCCCGAGGAGGTCACCGACTTCAAGATGCAGATCGGCAAGCAGGCCGAGATCGTGGCCTCCAGCAACGACAATCCCTACCGCCGCCACATCGAGGTCACCGAGCAGGTGCTCGACCGGGCGAAGCGGATGGTCGAGGAGAAGCGCGACGTCCTCATCCTCTTCGACTCGCTCACCCGCATGACCCGCGCCTACAACAACGAGCTCTCCTCCCGCGGCCGCACCATGTCGGGCGGCATCGACAGCCGCGCCTTCCAGATGCCGCGCGCCTTCTTCGGGGCCGCCCGCAAGATCGAGGAGGGCGGCTCGCTCACCATCATCGGGACCGTGCTGGTGGACACCGGCTCGCGGATGGACCAGATCATCTTCGAGGAGTTCAAGGGCACCGGGAACATGGAGCTCTACCTGTCGCGGGAGCTCTCCGACCGGCGCATCTTCCCCTCGTTCGACCTGATGCGGTCGGGCACCCGGCGGGAGGAGCTGCTCTTCTCGGAGGAGGACATGAAGAAGATCCACCTGCTGCGGCGGGCGCTCTCCGGCACCAAGCCGCAGGAGGCGATGGAGGCCCTGCTGGGCCGCCTCAAGCTGACCGCCACCAACAAGGACTTCTTGCGGGGGCTCGGCGCCTAGCGCGTCACCCCGACCATCTTGCCGACCATCTGGCGAAGCTGGCTCAGGGTGAACGGCTTCTCGATGACCGGGATCCCGGTGGTGCGCAGGAAGGGGCCGTAGTCCGACGAGTTGGCCTGGGCGGTCACGAACACGATCCGCTTCAGCACCTGGGGATAGTCGCGCTGGACCTCCTCGTAGAGCTGCTGCCCGTCCATCTCGGGCATGCGGAGGTCGCAGAACACGAGGTCGAAGCGGTTGCGCCCGATGAGGTCGAGGCCTTCCTTGCCGTTCTCCGCGGTGTGGACGTCGTGTCCCTCGATCTTCAGCGCGTCCGAGATCAGCTCCCGCACGGCACGCTCGTCGTCGATCACCAGGATTCGGGCTCGTCCCATGTTGGCCCCCGTCAAATGTTGACCTGGTCGCGGTTCCGGCTATTCTACGACGGGGGAGGGTGAGAACTCCAATGACCAGGCACCGGACCGATCGCCGCGCCTTCGTCGCCACCGTGGCGACCGGTATGCTGCTGATGGGACGGCCCGCCGCCGCCCAGTCCCCGCCGCCCGCGCCGGCACCCGGCGCGCCCCGGGTCTGGCGGATCGGCTTCCTCACCCCCTCCGCGGTGTCGCCGCGCGGCATCATGCCCGACATGCGCGCGAAGCTGCGCGAGCTCGGCTACGTGGAGGGGCGCGACCTCAAGTTCGAGATCCGGGCCGCCAACGAGGACTTCGAGCGCCTGCCCTACCTGGCCGCGGACCTGGTCCGTTCCGGGGTCGACCTGATCGTGGCGGTCTCCTCGCCCGCGATCCGGGCCGCCGAGAACGCGACCTCCACGATCCCGATCGTCATGCTGAGCGGTACCGATCCGGTGGCCGGGCTCTTCGTGGCGAGCCTCGCGCACCCGGACGGCAACGTGACCGGGCTCACCACCTACGTGCCGGAGCTGGCCGGCAAGCGGCTCGAGGTGATGCGGGAGTGCATGCCGGATCTGCGGCGGGTGGCGATCCTGGCCAACCTGCGCAACCCGAGCAGCGCGGTCGAGGTGAAGGAGATGGAGGGGGCGGCGCGGACGCAGGCGATCGAGATCCGCGTGGAGGACGCCCGCCTGCCCGAGCAGTATCCCGACGCGTTCGCGGCCATCGCGCGCGGGGGGTGGCGGGCCCTCGTGGTCACCGCGGACCCGGTGCTGTCGAGCAACCGGGAGCGGATCGTCCAGCTCGCGGCGCGCCACCGCCTGCCCACCATGTACGAGTGGAAGGAGATCGTGGAGATCGGCGGGCTCATGTCGTACGGCCCGAGCCTGGCCGAGGTCAACGGGCGGGTCGCGGTATACGTGGACAAGATCCTGAAGGGCGCCAGCCCGGCCTCGCTGCCGGTGGAGCGGCCCACCCGCTTCGAGCTCGCGGTCAACCTCAAGACCGCGGCGACCCTCGGCATCAAGGTGCCGGCGCCGCTGGTCGCCCGCGCCGACCGCGTCGTCAAGTAGCGCGGGCCCGGGCGCGGCTCCCGGTCAGGCCCGGGGCCGCGGGAACACGAACTTCTGCTCGGCCACGTCCCGGGGCCACACCACCCGCGGCGCCTGCCCGAGGATCTGGAGCATCGCGGTGGAGGCGTTCGGGTTGTCGCCCACCTCGTTGAAGACCACCGGGCCGGTGGAGACGGTCACCCCACCCGCGAAGGACGTCTTGCGGATCGCCGCCACCACCGCGTCGGGATCGGTGGAGGCGGCGCGCTCGAGCACGTCCGCGATGACCTGGATCGCCTCGTAGGCGTAGGCCCCGCTCGCGTCGAAGTGCCGCCCGCCCGAGCGCTTGGCGTACTCCGCCGCGATCTTCTGGGTCTCCGGCTTGCGGTAGTTCGCGTAGACCGTGCAGTCCATCACGTACTCGAGCTTGTCCTTGAGCTGCTGGATCTGCCTGGTCTCGTAGAGGCCGGGCGCGCCGGGACTGATGACGCCCATGAGATCGGCGCGCTGCCGCGCCAGCTCCTCGAGCAGGAGGATCGCGGTGGCCGGGCGGGTCACCGGGGCGAGCACGTCCGGCTTGGCCGAGCGGGCGCGGGCCACCTCGGTGGAGAGGTCGACCGCGTTCTCGGGGTAGGGGATGACGTCGACCACCTCGTAGCCGGGGCTGGCCGCCTTCAGCGCGGCCTGGAAGCTGTCGGTCTGGGTCTTCCCGAAGAGATCGTTGCTGTACATGACCACGATCCGCTTCGGGCTCACCCCCGCCTCGCGGAAGATCTCGGTCATGTAGCGGACCGCGTTGCGGCCGAAGGTGGCGCTGCCCGGGAAGATCCGGTAGACGTACTGGAGCTTCTGCTGGCCGTCGCGCACCGACCTGGCCGCGTTGGCGGTGGGCGCGTCCGCCGCCGAGATGTCGATGACGTAGGGCACGCGCCGCTGCTGGGCCAGGAGCGAGAGCGTGGCCACGTGGGCCGAGTGGTAGGCGCCGGTCATGATCTGCGCGCCCGCGTTGATGAGGCGGTCGGCCTCGCTGCGCGCCACGTCCGCCTTGGTCTCGCTGTCCGCGGTGAGCAGCTCGAGCCGGGCGCCCCCGAGCGACTTGACGCCGCCCGCCGCGTTGATCGCCTCCACCGCGAGCTGGGCGCCCAGGCGCTGGTCCTGCCCCACGTCGGCCATCGGGCCGCTCACCGGGGACACCAGCGCGATCTTCACGGCGCGGGGCTGGGCTCGCAGCAGGGTGGGGACGCCGACCGCCGCCGCGGTGAGACCGCCGAGGAACGCGCGTCGCGTCGATCGAGTCCGGGTCATCGGGCGGTCCTCCTTGAAGGGCGTGGGTCGCGGCGGCCGGGCTCCGGAGACAGTAGCACGGAACATCCGCGGCGATGTTGAGTCCCGCGCGTGGATAATGGCGCCATGGCGCGCGCGCGGAGCGGGCCCGGCCACGACGTCATCGTGGTGGGCGGCGGCCACAACGGCCTGGTGGCCGCGTGCTACCTGGCCCGCGCGGGCCGCCGGGTGCTGGTGCTGGAGCGCCGCTCGCTGGTGGGCGGCGCATGCGTGACCGAGGAGACCTTCCCCGGCTACAAGGTCTCCACCGCCGCCTACGTGACGTCCCTCTTCCGCCCCGAGATCGTCCGCGATCTGCGCCTGCGCGAGTACGGCTTCGAGGTGCTCGCGCGCGATCCCTCCTCGTTCACCCCGCTGCCGGACGGGCGCTCGCTCACGCTCGGCCCCGATCGGGAGTGGACCCGCCGCGAGATCAGCAAGTTCAGCGCGCGCGACGCGGACCGCTATCCGGAGTACGAGGCGATGCTCGAGCGCGTCGCCGCGTTCATCGAGCCCACGCTCGACATGACCCCGCCCGACCTGCTGCGCCCCGGCCCGCGCGACCTCCTGCGGCTCCTGGGCCTCGGCCGCGCGTTCGGCCGCCTGGGGGCGGGCGCGTCGGAGGCGGTCGAGCTGCTCACCGGGCCCGCGCGCCCCATCCTCGATCGCTGGTTCGAGTCGGAGGAGCTCAAGGCGACGCTCGCCACCGACGCGATCATCGGGGCGATGGCGAGCCCGTCCACCCCCGGCACCGGCTACGTGCTCTTCCACCACGTGATGGGGGAGACCGACGGCCGGCGCGGGGTGTGGGGCTACGTGCGCGGCGGAATGGGCGGGCTCACCCAGGCCCTGGCCCGCGCCGCGCGCGACCTGGGAGTGGAGATCCGCTGCGAGGCCGAGGTGGCGCGCATCCTGACCCGCGATGGACAGGTCACCGGGGTGGCGCTCGCGAGCGGCGAGGAGCACCGCGCGCCGGTGGTGGCGAGCAACGCGGACGCCCACGTGACCTTCCTCCGCCTGCTCGCTCCCGAGACGCTCCCGCCCGCGTTCCGGGACGCGGTGGGACGCATCTCCTACGAGAGCGCGTCGCTCAAGATCAACGTGGCCCTCGCCGAGCTGCCCGACTTCACGGCCTGCCCGGGTCGCGCGCCGGGCCCGCAGCACCGCGGGACCATCCACGTCTGCCCCGACCTCGACTACATCGAGCGCGCCTTCGACGACGCCAAGTACGGCCGGCCGTCCGCGCGCCCGGTGCTCGAGTGCACGATTCCCTCGGTGGTGGACCCGACGGTGGCCCCGCCCGGCCGGCACCTGATGTCGATCTTCGTGCAGTACGCGCCCTACGCCCTGCGCGGCGCCACCTGGGAGGAGATGCGCGAGCCCTTCGCGGATCGCTGCTTCGCGCTGCTCGACGAGTACGCCCCCAACTTCAGCCGCTCGGTGCTGGCCCGGCAGGTGCTGGCCCCGCCGGACCTGGAGCGCGTGTTCGGGCTCACCGGGGGGAACATCTTCCAGGGCGCGATGACGCCGGGCCAGCTCTTCTCGCTGCGCCCGGTACCTGGCCACGCGGGCTACCGCACCCCGATCGGTGGCCTCTACCTCTGCGGGGCGGCCGCCCACCCGGGCGGCGGAGTCATGGGCACGCCCGGCTACAACGCGGCGCGGGAGATCCTCCGCGCGCGCCGGCCGCGCCTCACCACTTGAACACCGACAGCAGGTTGTGGAAGTCGTCGGTCCAGGCGGAGACGGACGGCTCCACGTCGAGATGCGCCTCGGTCCAGCGGGGGTCGGAGGCCATCTCGCCGAAGTCCTCCCGCCGCCGGGCCAGGATCGCCCAGCTCGCCTCGACGCCGCCGCGGATGTCGCCGGTGTCGCCGTGCTGGACCATGCGCGCGTAGCGCCCGTCCTCGGCGAGCGCGGCCACCACCGGCTCGAGGCGCAGGTAGCGGTTCGAGATGTGCAGCGCGAGGATGCCGCGCGGCCCCAGCAGTTCGAAGTAGAGGCGGAGCGCCTCGCGGGTGAGCAGGTGGACCGGGATCGCGTCGGAGCTGAACGCGTCCACCAGGATCACGTCGTAGCGCTCCTCCGGCCGGTCGCGCCGCACCGCCTCCATGCGGATGCGCGCGTCGCCCAGCTCGAGCCGCATGGTCACCCCGCGGTCGCGCGCGTCGGTCGCGTAGGTGAAGTAGGCCGGGTCGAAGGCGATGTCGCGCACCATCCGGTCGATCTCGTAGAAGGTGACGCGATCGCCCGGCCGCGCGTAGGCCGCGAGGGTGCCGGTGCCGAGCCCGACCACCGCCATGTGCACGCTGCCCGCGCGCCGGTCCAGCTCCACGAAGAGCTGACCGATGGGGCCCTTGCGCTGGTAGTAGGAGAGGGGCTCGGCGCGCCGGGAGGGCTCGAGGCTCTGGCGCCCGTGCAGCGTGGTGCCGTGGCGCAGCTCGGTGTAGCCCTTGGGGTCGCGGTCGCGCGAGATGCGCAGCACCCCGAAGAAGGAGCGGCTCTGGCGGATCTGGTCGTTGTTGCGCGCATCCACGAAGCCCGAGATCAGGAGCACCGCGGCGAGGGTCACGCCCAGGTGGAGGGGGCGGCGGCGCAGGAACCACGCGATCACGAGGGGCGGCCCGTAGATCAGGAGCTTGTTGAGCAGCCGCTCGGCGGGATCGAGCCACTCGCTCACCCGCTCGCTGCCGAGGTCGAGCACGCGGGCCAGGAACGAGAAGTCGACGCGCAGGGTGATCGACTCCGAGTAGAGCACCACCGCGAGCACCGCCGCCGCCACCACCGCGACGAGGGCGCCGCGCCCCGCGCGGTCGAGCCCGAGCCCGGCCCCGCGCGGCAGGGTGAGGAGCACGCAGGCCAGCACCATCATCAGCGGGTACTCGATGAGCGAGGAGAAGACGAGCGGGGCCACCAGCGCGTTGAAGAGCCCGCCCAGCACGCCGCCCACCGAGATCAGCAGGTAGAACTCGGTGAGGTGGAGCGGGCCGGGCCGGTCCAGAGCCAGCGCCCCGTGGCAGGCGAGCGCCACGACGAAGAGCAGCCCGAAGTGCCAGAGCACGATCACCCAGATGCGCTCGGGCAGGGCCGAGACCATGAGGAAGATCACCACCAGGGTCAGCGGCAGGGTCAGCGCCACCACCACGTGGTGGAAGAGCCAGGGCCAGCGGCCGAACGCGAGGATGAAGGTGAGCAGGTAGATCGCGAGCGGCAGCACCCAGAGCAGCGGCACCGCGGCGAGATCGGTGGTGATGTAGGTGGTGACCCCGAGGAGCAGGCTCGACGGCACGAACGCGAGGACGATCCAGTGGAGCCGTCGCGGCCACCGCGGGCGTCTCTCCGCCGCGGGCACGGGCGCGGCCGGGGCGTCCGTCTCCGCCGCGAGCGGCCCCGGCGCCGCCGCGGGCTTCCACCAGAGGGTCAGGGCGCAGAGCGCGGTGAGCCCGGCGAGCCCGGCGTAGCCCACGCTCCACAGCGCGGTCTGGTTCACCCAGCTCGATCCCTGCAGGTGCAGGTGCGGCTCCACCAGCGTCGGATAGCCCAGGAGGGCCAGCATGCTGCCGAGGTTGCTGGCCGCGTAGAGGAAGTAGGGATCGCGCGCGGCGGGGTGCCCGGTGTGGGTGAACCACTTCTGCAGCAGCGGGGCGGTGGCGCTCACCACCAGAAACGGAAGGCCCACCGAGAGCGACAGGATGGTGAGGACGTCGAGCACCGGGTTGGCCTCGCCGCCACGCAGCAGGCGCGAGTTCACCGCGAGCGGGAGGACCGCGAACGGCAGCGCGAGGACGATCAGGTGGACGAGGACCTGGCGCGCGGGCCGCAGGCGAGCGGCGAGGAGGTGCGCGTAGGCGTAGCCGCCGAGGAGCGCGGCCTGGAAGAACACCATGCAGGTGCTCCACACCGCGGGGGTGCCGCCCAGGAGCGGCAGGATCATCTTGCCCACCATCGGCTGCATCACGAAGAGCAGCGTGGCTCCCGTGAACAGGGTGAGCGCGTAGAGCAACAGGACGGCGGTCAGACTCCGGATCCCCCAGTGGCCGCCTCGGGCGGCGGGTCGTAGCATAGCCGCAACCGGCCTCGGGAGTCACGGTAGAATCGACCACCTTCGCGTTCCGCAACGACAGCCGGATCTTGCTTCCTGAGTGGCGCGCGCGGTCGGGCAGTTCCAGCGCTTCGCGCGCTTCGAGCCCGAGGGCCCGCGCCTCCGCCCCGACGAGTACGCGGCGCGGGTGTGGGCGGTGAGCCGGCGCGCGGCCTGGCGCGCGCCGCTGCCCGCGGCGCGCCGCGTGCGGAAGCCCGGCTACGCGTCGCTGCACGCTTTCACCGGCGCGGAGGAGGCGGCGGTGAAGGCGGGCCGGTGCAGCTCTTCGTCACCGACTTCCCGCGCATCGAGCTGAACCACTCGGTGCTCGCCTTCGACTACCGGGCGAGCGGGCCCGGACATGGTGCCGCGCCGCCCTGCGGGGTCGTGGTGTCTCGCTTCCGCGCGTTCCGCCAGTACTACTCGCCGATGTTCTCGCCGGCGGGGGCGAGCCCGCTCACGGACCCGGGCCCTGGAGCCGCCAGGCCGTGCCCTCCCGCCGCGCCACGTCCGGCTCGCGCTCCCACGAGAGCACCGTCGTCCACACGCCGATCCCGCGGAGCCGGCCGGAGACCTCCCCGGTCGAGTACACCCACGCCGCGCCGTCCACCAGCCGCACGTCGTCGAGGCGCACCTGCGCCCGCACCGTGTCGTAGAGGGCGAACATGGCCAGCAGGTTCTCGCGGACGCTCGTCTTGGTGATCGGACCGTTGCGATAGCGGTCGGACACGTAGGTGAGCACACCGGCGGTGTCCATCGCCTGGAAGCGCCCGGTGGCCGCCGAGAGGGTCTGCTGCAGCTCGCTCACCGTCGCGGCCGGGGCCGGCGTGCCGGCGGGGGTAGGCGGGGCCTGGGCCTGCAGGCGACCGGGCGCGGCGGGCAGGGTCAGGGCCAGGACCAGGACCAGGCCGGGGAGCCCCAGCCGGGACCTATGCCGGGACCTATGGATGTTCGGCTCCGTTCTGTCTCCGCCAGCGGGCCACCGCGCGACCGAAGCGGGCCGCGTCGATCGGCGACTGGCCGCGCCGTCGACCCTCGCGGTAGCTGAGCAGGAACGCCCAAGCGAACGCCATCGCGGGCGAGCGCCGCGCCAGCCGTCTGAAGCGTCGTGTCATCCTCTCCCTCCTGGAACAAGTTACGTTCCGTACGCGTGTAAGCCTTACATCCTCCGTGGAGTTCTCGCCGCCGAAAACCGGGCCTTTCGGGTCCTGGAAGCGGTCTTTCCCGGTGCTGGTATCACCCTTGCTCTTCTATATGCGGGAGCGGGGCCAAATGCCCCGAGGAAAAAATCACGGAGGAGAGCGGAGGAGAGGAGGACGAGCCATGACGCGCTACATCACCTTCGTGAGTGCCCAGGGCGTGAGTGCCCGGGGCGTGAGTGTCCTGGGCGTGAGGGTCGCGGCCGCGCTCGTGCTGCCGGTGGTGCTGCTGGGGCCGGCGCTCCCGGCCGTGGCGCAGTCCCCGCATCCGCTACAGCCGTCGGGACGGCTCGCCCGGCTCGACCGCAACGCCGGGGTCATCGAGGGCAAGCTGACCCGGGTCGACGGCCGGACCGAGACCGTCGACGTCTCGGTCGGGCTGCTGGGCCTCCTCGGCAAGACGATCGAGGTCAACCGCGACACCCTGATCCAGGTGAACGGCCGCGACGCCCGGTTCGCCGACCTGCACGAGGGGGCGAAGGTGAAGGCCTTCTACGAGGAGCGCGGGGCGAAGCTGGTCGGCACCCGGCTCGAGGTCACGACGGGCGGCTAGAAGAACCCGCTAGAAGTACTCCAGCGTCCCCGGCTCGGCCAGCATCTTGAGGCGGAGCCCGGCCATGAAGACCAGGTAGGGATGGGCCCCGCGCGTCACGAGCGCGTCGCGATCCATGCGGCCGAGCTCCGCCCGCTCCTCCTCGGCGAGCCCGTGCTCCGCCGCGGCGGCCTTGGGGTCGGCGAGGAAGCGCTCCGCGAACTTCTGGTCCGACTTGAGGGCGTAGAGGCACCGGTTGAGCGCGTAGGCGCTCGAGGGTGGGAAGCGGTAGTGCGCCGCCTCGGTCATCGGATGGCTTTGGGGCTCGCTCCGAGCGGCCACTCGACCACCGCGTTGCCGTGATGCCACGAGGGCTCGTAGCAGTAGACGTCCGCCCGCACGTCGCCCACCGCTCCCAGCAGCGTGATCCAGGTCCGCAGCTCGATGTTGCCCCGCTTGTCGAGCTCCTCGCCGGTGAGCCGGGCGAGCTCGCGCCCGCGGCCGTCAGCCAGCACCTCGAGCAGGCCGCGATCGTAGTCGAACTCGGGGGAGGCGTAGCGATCCGTGCCCGGGAAGTGGGACATGCCCCCCGAGGCGATGAGGGCGACGCGCTCGGGCCTGGCGCCGAGGATCTCGCCGAGGGCCCGCCCCCAGGCGTGGCAGCGCGCCGGCGTGGGCTGGGGCGGCAGGTACACGTTGACGTGCAGCGGCACGATCGGGCGCGCGGGCTCCGGCATCACGAAGTGCAGCGGCACGTAGAACGCGTAGTCGAGCTTGGCGTCCTGGGTGTACAGCAGGTCGAAGCCGCGCTCGATGCCCTGCTCGACCACCGCGCGGGCCAGCGCCTCGTGGATGGGGAGGCGGTAGCGGTAGGGCCCGAAGGTGCCCGCGCATTCCCTCCCCACGTAGACCGCGAGGGCCGGCACCGCGTCGAGGAAGAACGCCTCGACGTGGTCGCCCGCGATCACCGCGAGCGCGTCCACCCGCAGCGCCTCGAGCCGCCGCTTGACCCGGGCCATCGCCTCGTGCACGCGGAGGACGAGGGCGCGGTCCTCGGTCTCCGGGCGGATCAGGAGCTGCGGGGTGTGGGCCACCGCGAACGCGCCGACCAGCATGGCGAAACCCTAGCACAAAGCGTATGCTTGGTGGCCGCAGT
>Ga0207665_10000995_pt1 | contig 19125 bp, 19 predicted proteins | sample LARL112metaG_FD_184351 | JGI IMG/M metagenome (GOLD analysis project Ga0207665, IMG submission 184351) | Corn, switchgrass and miscanthus rhizosphere microbial communities from Kellogg Biological Station, Michigan, USA - LAR L11-2 metaG... | ecosystem: Host-associated > Plants > Roots >...
ACGAATTGCAGCACCTGGTCGACGCGATTGTGCCAATCATCAAGACCCACCCGAGTCGCTGAATCAGGCAGGTGTGAGCGCCAGATTGCTGGCGTCCTGTCGAGCATGCTCGGCTTGGCCATGAACGACCGAAGCCGCTCCGCCTGAACGTGGCGAGCGCCTCGGCCGCCGCACGTCCTCCTCGGGTTTTGGCCGGCTCGGCCAGCGAGCGCCGTCACGAGCAAGTTCGTAGGGATGCCGATCAGCCCCTGGGGTGCCTGGCCGCCGTTCAGCCTCGCCTCGCATGCGCGCCAGTCGTACTCGGTTGTCCCGTAGCGGGCGAGCTCCTGGATCGTCGCCAGCTGCACGCCCTGCGATCGATCGGCGACAAGATCCGTCGAAGGCCGCGTGTCGCGGCGATGCACCGCCGGAGGTCGGCGATCGCGTCGTCCGACGTCTCGACCCGGAACGGACGGATTTCAGTTCTGTTGGCCGTAAGGCTTTACCTCCCTGAATTGACGACCGACGGCTGGACGAGTCGGCTCCGGCCGGATGTCGAGCGCGCCTTCATCCCGGCGACTGGATGCGACTGGTTAGCTGCGATGCCTCTCCGCCTTCAAATTTGATCTAGTGATCACGACTCGGTGTTCAGTTCTGCGCCGCCGACGTTCCGTCCCGGTAGGGAGCCAGGAACGCGGCCAGCGCGACCAGCAGCTCATCGGGAGCCTGCTCGGCTACCCAGTGGCCGCAGCCTGGAATCACCAGGGTCTGCACGTCGTCGGCGGTGAGCTTCATCGTGTTCGCGACGCCTTCACCGGAGCTTTCCGCTCCGCCGATGGCCAGCACCGGAAGGGTCAGCCGCCGGGTCTTGCGCTGCTCGTTCTGCGCAATGCTGGTGGGCAGGGCACGGTAGAACCCGAAGCTGCCGCGAAGATGGTCGGGGTCGGCGGCGAGGGTGTCGATGTAGTACCTGACCGTGTCGCGGGGCAGCTTTTTGGTCCCGGCCGAAGCGTCGAACTCTGCGCCAAAGAAGATATCTTCCCGCCCGGTGACGAGCTGCTCGTTTATCTCGGGAAGCTGGTTGAAGGCAAGGTGCCAGAGCCGTTCGTTGAGCTGCGGGGGCAGAAACAACGGCGGTGAGGGAGATATCCCAGGCAGGGGAGCCTCGGAAACCACCAGGCGGTCGACCCGATTGCGGTGATCGGCGGCAAGAGCGTAGGCGATCGGCATTCCGACGTCGGTTCCGTACAGGGCGAATCGCGAATGGCCAAGCGCGTCCATCAGCGCCACCAGGTCGCTAGCGAGGGTGGCCGTGTCGTACCCGTGCTGAGGCTTGTCGGACAGCCCGATACCGCGCTGGTCGACCGCGACGACGGAGAAGTCCCGGGCCAGCGTCGGCATCAGCATGCGCCAGGCATACCAGGTCTGCGGCCAGCCGTGAACCAACATCAGCGGTGGCCCGTCGCCGCCGGTGACCGCGTGCAGACGCAGCTCGCCGGTATCGACATACCGGCTGGTGAAGGTATCGGTGAACCCGGCCGGCAGGTTCGGCGCCCCGGAGACCGAGCCGGGCCCTTCGGGGGTGGCCGGTGAGGTCATGAGGATCTCCTTTCACGCGCCGTACTGGAGACCCCTCCCGAGCCTTGCGGCCGAATGCCCGGCAGACAATCCGCCTGAGACCGCGTTGCTGCCGACGGCCCCGATCCGACCCTCGCGATCATCGGACGGTTACTTGCGCATCAAGGCTCGGCAAGGGCCTGACTCACGACCAGCATCTCGCCGCCCTGCGCTGTTGGCAACGGGTCGGGCAGGCGGAGGACGGCAACCGCAGAACCTGTCAGGCTCGGCGGCAGCCCGTACCTCGCTCAACGGGCCGATCGCATTCAAAGTGGGATAGTGCGGCGCGACGTGACACGGCCCGCGGTTGCGGCCGGCCGTAGGTGCGAGCCGCGCTCGGCGCCCTGCCGCTTCGCACTGACGGGCCGCGCTCATGCAGGTAAGGCGGGACTCGACGCATCACTGGCCAACCCGGCCGTCGATGCACTCCCGCAACAGATCCGCGTGGCCGCAGTGTCGGGCGTACTCCTCGATCCGGTGCACCAGCAGCTCCCGGACGGCGATGGCATCCTTCCCCACACGCACGCTCAGATCCGGATACTCGGCGAGTACCGCGTCGGTGGCCGCCTGCTCCCGGGCCAGGTCGGCGTACGCGGCGTCGACCACTGCCGGTTCGGCGACCGCCCCGTCGAAGTCGGCGTCGCGTGGGCCGTACAGCCTCGGTGGGCGGTCGCCCGGCAGAATCCAGCCGCGCCAGTCCCGCTCTACCTCGGCGAGGTGCCGGAGCAGGCCGAGCAGCGACATCGTCGACGGTGGCACCGACCGACGGGCCAGTTGTTCCGCGTCGAGACCGTCGCATTTCATCAGCAGGGTCAGCCGGTAGCTCGTCAGATAGTCCTGCAGCGTCGCCAGCTCGCCGTCCGGGCTGACTCGGCCGCTGCCGCGGGGATCCTCATCCGGGTCTAACCACATGTCCGGGTAGACGGTTGCCTGACTCCACCGTTGCGGCTGGTCGGTCACGCCGGCCATGTTGGTCCACTGGTACCTGGCTGGCCAGCGAATTCCGCCACTCGAAGTGCGCGCGCGCACATGCCACGGGGCGCGGGTTCAGCCGAACGCGCCTTTATGCCGTCGACTGATTGCGGGGACTCGCAGCGCGTTAGCGTGGTGCGTGGGCAATCGCGAAGACCTGGCCAGGTTGCTAGTCGCGATCGCGGCGGGCGATCACTCGCTCGTTACGGCATCGCTTGTCGCGGCCCCGGCGTTGGCCACCGCCCGCCTGGGCCGCCGTGACGAGTTCTTCATTGCGGAGTGTCACGCGCAGGTCTACGAAGGCGATACCGCGCTGCACGCGGCGGCGTTCGCCTATGACGTCGGCCTCGCCCGTGATCTGGTTGCGCGAGGCGCTGACGTCCGCGCCCGTAACCGGCGCGGCGCCGAACCGTTGCATGCGGCCGTCATCGGCGAACCCGGCGCCACAAACTGGGATCCGACCGGCCAGCGGACGGTCATCACCTATCTGATTGACGCGGGCGCTGACCCGAACGCACGAGCCCGAAGCGGGGTTACGCCCCTGCATCGGGCAGTGCGGAACCGTTGTTCGGCCGCGGTCGACGCGCTCTTGCGCGCCGGCGCCGACCCGCGCGCGACGAACGACCACGGTTCGACACCGTCCGATCTCGCCCGATGGACCACAGGTCGCGGGGGGGTCGGGTCCGAGGCCGCCAAACTAGAGCAGCAGACGATCCTCGACCTTCTCGAGCAGGCCATGGCCTGACGTCAGCCTGCGCCGACCCTCGCAACGCAGCCGCAGCAGCTCGGGGCATCGGCCGACCGAGCCGTTCGAGCATAATTTCGCCCCAGTGAGCCCGGCCAACTACTGGCTTGGGATTGATCGCGGCAGTCCGAACGACGGGAGCACGCTGTTGTCGAAGCGGGTCATGGCGCAGATCCGGTCGCCGGCGAGGGTGAGCACGTACAGGCCGGTGCCGTGGCTGATACCGGAAGGAGTCCGCAGATAGGCGCCGAACGCCGGCTGACCGTTGGCTCGCGTCGCCACGAGGTCGAACCGGCGGCCCGCGCCGAAGATGCTGGCACAGAAGCGGGCCACGGCGTCTCGGCCCTCGTATTCGAACGGCATGGGCGGCATCGAGGTGAACACGTCCTCGGTGAGCAGCGCCACCAGCGCGTCAAGATCGGCGGACTCCCACGCGAGGACGAACTTCGCCACGATCGCATCCTCGGCGGATGAGTCGGCGGCGGGCGCCCGCTCGTGGTCGGCGTTCGGCGGCCGGTGGCGCTGCAGGCTCGCGCGGGCTCGTTTGAGGGCGCTGGTCACCGACTCGACGGTCGAGTCGAGCATGTCGGCCACCTCGTCGGCGTGGAAGCCGAGGACGTCACGCAAGACGAGCACCGCGAGTTGGCGAGGCGGCAGAACCTGAAGTGCGGTCACGAAGGCCAGGGAGATTGCTTCGGTCTGCTCGTAGCGAGCCTCTGGGCCGGGCGGTCCGCCGAGGCCGCCCTCAAGGAGGGCGTCGGGATACGGCTCGAGCCACACGACTTCGCCGAGCCGGGTGGGCTCGGGCGGTTCAACCTTCGGAATGTTCCACTCCCGGGCCGGGCGTCGGCGGGCCGCGCGGCGCGCGTTGAGGCACCGGTTGGTGGCGATCCGGTACAGCCAGGTGCGCAGCGAGGCACGCTCCTCGATAAACCCTCCGAGGCCTTGCCAGGCGGCCAGCAGTGTGTCCTGCAGGGCGTCCTCGGCATCCTGGACGGATCCGAGCATCCGGTAGCAGTGCACTTGAAGCTCCCGCCGATGCGGCTCGGTCAGGTCTCGAAACGCGTCGCCGTCTCCAGCCCGCGCTCTACTGAGCAGATCGGACTCCGCCGCCGTCACCGTCGCATCACGTTCCTCCCCGCCCCTCGGACGATTCAACCTGTATCTACACCGCGCGGGGGGCGAACTGGGCGGCTCGTGGACGCCCAATTTTCCGACGCGGCGGTGTATCCACCAGCGACTGCTGCGGTCTGAGCGCGACCGATGAGTTTCGGCGCGACGTCGGATCGCCTGGCCACTACTGAACCGACTCCGGAGGTTGCTGATGGAATCGTCCGCACCGGTCGCGCGCCCGACGCCGGCCCTTCTCGATCCGCGCCGCTGGTGGGCGCTCGCGCTCCTCTGCGGCGCCTTCTTCATGGTGATCCTCGACGGCACGATCACGATCGTGGCGCTGCCCTCGATCGGTGCCGACCTCAGCTTCTCGGAGCAGGGCCTGCAATGGGTGCTGAGCGCATACGCACTCACCTTCGGCGGCCTGCTCTTGCTCGGCGGACGTGCGGCCGACCTGCTCGGTCGGCGGCGCGTGTTCATGGCCGGTGTACTGCTCTTCACCGCCGCGTCGCTTGGGTGTGCGGTCGCCTGGTCGCCAGAGGCCCTTCTTTCCGCTCGCATTGTCCAGGGCGCGGGCGCGGCGATCATGACCCCGACCGCCCTCTCGATCATTTCGACGACTTTTTCCGAAGGCTCCGAGCGCAACAAGGCGCTCGGGCTCTGGGGCGCACTCGGCGGCATCGGCGCCACCGCGGCGTGGCTCATCGGCGGCCCGCTTGTCGACGGCCCCGGCTGGCGATGGATCTTCTTTATCAACGTGCCGGTCGGCTTAGCCGGGCTCGTGCTGTCTCCGCTGCTGCTGCGCGAGAGCCGGGCCGTGCTGACCCGGCGGAGCTACGACCCCGCAGGAGCGCTCACGATCACCGGTGCGTTCGTTCTGCTCGTCTATGCGGTCGTGGAGGCGCCGACCGTCGGCTGGGCCGAGATACGAACGATTGTCCCGCTCGTCGGATCGGCTGTGCTCATTGCCGCCTTCGTGCTGATCGAGTCGCGGCACCACGCGCCGCTCGTCCCGCTCCGCCTCCTTCGCTCGCGAACGCTCGCCGGCGCGAATGCTGTGACGGTATTTATCGGCGCCGTCGGGGTCGGCGTGCCATTCGTCCTCACGCTCTACGCGCAGGAGGTGCTCGGCTACTCGGCCCTCAAGTTCGGCATCAGCTCGGTGGTGCTCGCGATCGCGGCAACGGTTGGCGCGATCGCCGGTCAGGCCGCGGTCCTCAAGGCCGGCTTCCGCTCGGTCGCGGCGGGAGGCATGGCGCTCATGGCCGCCGGGTCGTTTGTGCTCACCCGAGTCTCAGTGCCCGGCAGCTACTTTCCGGTCATCTTTTTCGGGCTTCTTCTGTGCGGTGTCGGGATCGGCCTTGCCTTCGTAACGTCGACGGTCGCGGCGCTGGCGGGTGTCGCCGACCACGAGTCAGGGCTCGCATCCGGCCTCAGTAACACCGCCTTGCAGATCGGCTCGGCCCTCGGGGTCGCCATCGTCACGACGGTTGCCGTCTCGCGCTCGCACGACTACCAGGCAACCAACGCACACGCGAACCCGGCCGTCGCGCTAACGGAGGGCTTCCAGTCCGCGTTCGTGGCCTGCGCCGTGCTGGCCGCGATCGGCATGGCGCTGGCGCTCCTGCTCCTCGGCCGGCCGCGGAAGGCAGCGCGCGAGTTGCCGGAGCCAGTCCTAGCGGTCAGTGCTTCGGACTGAGCCGGAAAACCAACGCCGAGGGCGGCGCGGTGGCACCTACACAACAGCGACGAAAGGAGAAATGACATGGGAAAGATCGTGGTGAGCGAAAACGTAACGCTTGACGGAGTCGTCCAGGACCCGGCCGGTGACGAAGGCTTCCAGGTCGGGGGGTGGATCGGCGCGATCAAGGACCGTCCACAGCTCAACAAGCTTGCGCTCGACGAAGCCCTGGGCGCTGCGGCACTGCTGCTGGGCCGGCGGAGCTACGAGTGGTTCGCGGCCCGATGGCCATCCCGTAGTGGCGAGTTGGCGGACAGATTGAACAGCCTGCCCAAATACGTGGTGTCCTCGACGCTCGACCGTCCGTCCTGGAACAACTCGTCAGTCATCGGGACCGATGTGCTCAACGATGTCTCGAAGCTGAAGCAGCAGCTAGCCGGGGACATCCTCATCCCCGCCAGCTTTCAACTGGTACACACGCTGATCGAGCACAACCTGGTCGACGAGCTCCGGCTGAAGATCTTCCCGGTCGTGCTCGGAGCCGGCGAACGCCTCTTCGGCCCAACGAGTGCCAAGAAGCCCATGCGCCTTCTTGACACCCAGATCGTCGAGGAAGACGTCCTCTTCCTTACCTACCAGGCCGTCCGGGACGCCTAGCCGGCGTCAGCGAGGCAGGAGCGGCCGAATGGGCCGCTCCTGCCTCACGTGGGCAAATCCGTGCCGGCCTGCTCCGCCACGAGGTATGCGGCATACCAATCGGGCCAATTCTCGTCCGCCTGGCCGGTGCGCCGCTCGTGCTCGGCATGGGCTTCCTTCGCCCGCCGAAGGGCGCTCGCCAGGTCAGCCCTGGATGCGAACGTCGTTTCAACGGCATCGATCCGGCCGGGCAGCCGGGTCGTGATCTCTTGCAGGAGCCAGCTGTTGCCGTCCGGATCCCTGAACGTCGCGAAACTGCTGTAGGTGGCGGCGCCAGGCGCGCGGCCGCTGACGCGATCGCTGCCGTCCGGTTCGAATTGAGCGCCCGGGGCCCCGGCGTGGAACACCTCGCTGACATCGGCGCCACCGGCGAGGAGCTGGTCTCTCGCGGCCTCGATGTCCGAGACCACCAAGTAAGTGCCCTGGGCCGAGCCGGGTGCCGCGGACGTTATCTTCGTGCCGAATTGAACTGAGACCCCTGAGCCGGGCGGCGTGAACTGGACGACGCGGAAGCCGTTATCGAATGGAAAGTCGGCGTCCAGCCGTCATCCGAGGTTCCCGTAGAACTGCTTCGCGCGGTCGACATCCGAAACGGAAATGACGACGACTTCGAGCTTTAGATCAGCCTTCTGAGTCCTCTGGTCACTGCTACCACCTTCGGTGGTGTTCATGACTGCCTCCTCCGTGGGGTCGTTTCAGAGAAAGACCCTGGCAGCCACCGCCACTAGGTAGCAACCGGGAAGCTCGTGGTGGGCCGCTAGCCTTTGTGCACGGCAGTTACCCGTTGTTCATGCACAGCGAGAAAAGGCTAGCTGTGATCGGGAGGAGACAATCTGACATGAGCATTGTCGTCGTGGTCACGGCCTATCCGATTCTCGAACACCGCGCCGAGGTGATCGAGGCTTTCGAGGATGCAATCGTCCGAGTTCACAGCGAACGGGGGGTTGAGCTCTACGCGCTGCACGAGGGCTCCGACCGACTGGTCATGATCGAGAAGTACGAGTCGGCGGAGGCGCGATCGGAGCACTCCCGGGGTACGCCCCTTGCCGACCTTCGATCGGCATTGGACGGAAAGCTGACCACCGCTCTTGACGTGCAGGTTCTCGAACCGCATCCGGCCGGAAACGCGCAGAAGGGCGCACTCTGACCGGTCGGTTGTCCTGGTGTCCCGCTAGCGTCGGATCGGCGCCGGAGCTGCATCAATGGCCCAGCGGGCGTCCTCGTCCACTAGATCGGCGTTAATGTCCGCTGCGGCCAAGGCACCGGCCGCGGCGGACGCGCCCACCTGGGCCGCGATATCAGTGACATTGCCGGCAACCCATACGCCGGACACCTGGGTCCGGCCCGTCGGATCGGCCGGAATGTGTTCACCGAGTCCGGACGGGTGTTCAGCCATCAATAGTCCGAGTGGTGCCAGGAAATCGGCTCGCGCGATCATTCGCGGCACCACAGACAGCACGTCTCGGCTGACCACCGTGCCGTCAGCGAGCCGGACACCGGCCAGGTGGTCGTTGTCCACCTGGAGTGAGACCACCTCGCCCGTGATCACGCGGATCTGGCGAGCCCTCAGCTGTTCCGCCTCGTCCTCACTCAGCAGCGGCACGATGTGCTGGAACAGGATGACGTCGGCACTGAGTTGGCGGAACAGCAGTGCTTGATGCACCGCGCGGGTACCGGTGGCAAGCACACCGATGGCCTGGTCGCGGACCTCCCAGCCGTGGCAGTACGGGCAGTGCAGGACGTCCCGCCCCCATCGGGCCCGGAGACCGGGCAGATCCGGGAGTTCGTCCACCAGCCCACTGGCTACGAGCACCCGACGAGCACCGAAGCTGCGCCCGTCCGCTAACGAGACCGCGAACGCGTTCTCGTCGCGGGATATTGAATGTACCTCCCCGGCCACCACCTGACCGCCGTAGCCTCGGACTTCGGCCCGGCCGCGCTCCAGCAGTTCGACGGGCGACATTCCGTCTCGGCCGAGAAGACCGTGCACACCCTCGGCCGGCGCATTGCGGGGCGCCTCCGAATCGATCACTAGGACTGACCGACGTGACCGCGCGAGCATCAGCGCACCGTTCAGTCCGGCCGCACCGCCACCAATCACCACGACGTCCAAGCTCTTGTCCCCTGGTACGTCTGCCACCGTGACCACCTCCAGAAGCACAATGCTAGCCGCAGACCGCGTTAGCAATGTCCTTTGCTGATACGGCAAACTACCGATCATGGCCATAGATCTCGATGAGGCGCTCACAGCGGTCGGACGCCGGCTGCGGGCACTGCGCCGCGAACGTGAACTGACGCTCGTTGACATGTCGGCGGTCGCCGGCATCTCGGTAAGCACCCTCTCCCGGCTGGAGTCCGGCGCGCGCCGACCGACGCTCGAGTTGCTGCTTCCGCTGGCCCACGCGTACCGGGTCACGCTCGACGAGCTCGTCGATGCCCCACCCACCGGAGACCCTCGTATCCATCTGCGCCCGATCCGCCGGAATGGCATGACCATGCTGGCCTTGACTCGCCGGGCAGGCGGCATTCAGGCCTACAAGATCGTGATCCCGGGCGTCAGCCGGCGGAAACGGCCTGATCCGCAGACACACGAGGGCTACGAATGGTTGTACGTCCTCAACGGACGGCTGCGCCTCGTTCTCGGTGAGCAAGATTTGGTGCTCGCACCTGGTGAGGCGGCCGAATTCGACACTCGCGTGCCGCACTGGTTCGGCGCCCCTGGCCCGGAACCCGTCGAATTCCTCAGTCTCTTCGGCCGGCAGGGAGAACGGGCGCACCTTCGCGCGCAGAGCCTCAAGCGGCGAAACTGACACATCTCCACTACAAAGCAGGAAGGTTGTCTCAGGAGCACATCGGCTGCGGATTCCGGCGGGTCGAGGAACTACTCACGGGTGGGCTGATCCCCTACCCCACTCGCAGCGAGGATCCGGCCGACCTCGTTGTCACATTCGTCCGCCCGCAAGTGCTCGCCCGGATCGCGGAGTAGGAACCGGCGGCATCCGACTCGACGGTGACGAACTTGACGCGATGTTCGCCATCGTCACCCCCATGACGAGCCGAGGCTGTCACCGCTCGCCCACTACTGCCGGGCGGAGGAGGGCCGAGGAGGGCCGACGAACGCTACTGCGTCTGACCCGATATGTTGATCAGCCAATTCACGCCGAATTTGTCGGCGCACATGCCAAATGTGTCGCCCCAGATGGCCTTCTCCAAGGGCATCGTTGTCATGCCACCACTAGACAGCTTTTCGAAATAGCCACGCAGCAGACTCTCGTCATCCCCACTTAACGACATGCTGAAGTTGGTGCCGGGCTTGAATTCCATCCGACTGGGCGTGTCAGATGCCATGAACAAGATGCCGTTGTCACCCTCCAGCTGAGAATGCATCACCAGATTCTCTTCAGCTGGATCTTGTGACGCGTTAAGGTCCTTGAACGTCTGCACATCCAATGTGCCACCAAAGACCGACTGATAAAACTCCATGGCCTCTCGCGCATTAGACTTGAAGCTGAGATAAGGATTTAGTGCGACCGCCATGATCCTCCTTTAGTTGTGGCGCGAATTACTTTCGCCGCCTGACCTGATTATCGATCAGGCTTCGCGGTCGCAGCAAGCGCATTGAGCTGAACGCTCGGTTGCGACAGCGGGATATACGGTCACCCTACGTAGGCAGCTGACTCGCTTGGGCGCTCAGTCAGTTCCTATGTCGGCACCTCTTGCCGACGCAAGCCATTTCGACCATCGTCCTCAGTCATAGACGCTGCGCTCAACCACTCGTAGCGTTCGAGATATACGTCGGGAGCAACCGGCTTCGACGCAAGCGCCAAGGGAGTTTGACGTGTTCGTCCAAGTGATTACCGGAAAGGTGACCGATGCCGCGGCCGTCCGGGCCCGGTTCGACCGGTGGCTCGAGGAACTGGCGCCCGGCGCCAAGGGTTGGCTGGGCTCGACCGCGGGCGTGACCGACGACGGGCGGGTCGTAGTACTCGCCCGGTTCGAATCCGAGGAAGCCGCGCGGCGCAACAGCGATCGTCCCGAGCAAGGCCAGTGGTGGGCGGAAACCGCGAAGCTACTCGATGGCGAGGCTACGTTTAGGGACAGCACGAAGGTCACGCCGGACCTCCGAGGCGACCCTGATCAAGCTGGATTCGTTCAGGTCATGCAAGGTCAGCAAGGCCCAGATCCGGATCGGGCCCAGCAATTGATGAACGAAAACGCTGACGAATGGGCTGCGTTCCGCCCCGACGTCCTTGCCAGTCTCGGTGTCGCCCACGCCGACGCCACGTGGACGATGGCCCTTTACTTCACCTCAGAAGCGGAGGCGCGCGAAGGTGAGCGCAAGGAGCCGCCGCCGGAGTTGCAGGCCCAGATGGAGGAAATGCAGAAGCTCAGCGTCGGCGAGCCGGACTATTTCGACCTGCGCGATCCGTGGATGTCGTCTCCGAAGTGACGCCAAGCTGACGGGCAGAACTGATAAGGCGCTGCCACCAGGCGCTGGCCAAGCCGATGATCTTGGACTTAATGCCGCCGAGAGCGACGCTAAGTCCAAGATCGTCTTTGTCGGCGATCGAACTCGCCGCAGCCATCAACTGGGCAGGATGTTGATCACTCTTGCCAAGACGACGACGAGCACCGCGACCGAGATGATCGATTGCAAAGCCATGAGGGCCTTCGCGCGAACCGTGAGTGGCATTGTGTCCGTCGGGCTGAATGCGACCAGGTTGGTGAATGCGACGTACAGGTGGTCGGGGAACCGGGGTAGCCACCCGGGAGCGGCGAGACCGCTGGTCACGGTCTGGGGGAACTGGAAGTCGGGGTAGGGCTTCGGATCAGCGGCGCGACCGGCTGGACCACCACCGTCGATCTGCCAGTAGAGCAGGCCGAACGTGATGATGTTGGTCATGAGCACCAGCGCGCCGGCAATGAGCAATCGGTTCGCGGTCAATTCAACACCGTTGATCTTTCCGCTGCCGAGAACGAGCCCGACCAGCCGGAATGCTGCTGCCGCGTTGGCGACGACAAGCAGGCTGAATAGGCAGAGGACAATTGGACGCGCGGTCCGCGGAACCGGGCCTGGCTTCGCGGCGATGATCAGCATTCCCAGGAATGCGGCGGTTTCCACAATCGGGACGAGCAACGGCGGACCGACTCGGTCGTGAGACGGTACTAGCACCTGGGGCAGGATGACGACAACGATGGCCACCAACGGCCACTTGTAGCTTTCGGGCTTGCGCTGCGTACCTCGGTCAGTCATCGCCGATCGAGCAGTCGGCTCACACTCCTTCGACCGCCTCCAGCTGTCCGGACTGGATCGCGTCGATGAACGCGCGGTAGTCCTTTTCGTTCTGGTCGGCATATCGCTCGGAGAAGGACACGATCGACTGGTCGAAGTCGTCGTTGGCGCCGAGATACGCCGAGATCGCGATCGGGTCACCCGACCGGGCGTGGGCCCGGGCCAGCGTCCAGCCACAGATGTCGCCATAGACCCGCAACCCAGTCGGAATCATCGATTCGACTTCCGCGGAGCCCTTCATGTCCCGCAATTGGCGCCAGTAAAAGTGTCGATTCGGATCCAGGCCGACGGTCCAGCCGAGGAAGATGTCGCTGGCAGCCTGCATCCGCCGTTGTCCTTGCACCACGCGCTCGCCGTGATTGGCATACGTGCTCTTGGGCAGGTTGTCCTCCAATACCGAGGTGGTGGCCTCCTTGATCTGCAGGAAAAGCGGATCCCCCTCGGTGCGACCTCGCAGCAGAACGATGAATGCGCGTGTACCGACGCTGCCGACGCCGACAACTTTGCGAGCCGCATCGACGTACTCGAAGCGCTCCAGCAACTCACGGATGTCCTCGCGCAGCGTCTCGCGGTACGCCCGAAGCTCGCCGCGGATCATCTCCCCAGGGTCTTCGTTGATGCCGTACGTAGCGGCCAAGGCCCGGGCCGGCACCAGGACCGGCGGTTGGCTGACGATCCGGTATTGGCCGTCCACGTGCTCGCACAGCTTGGACAGCGCCTGCAGACTGTCGCGGGTGCGCGCCTTCGCGAGATTCTGCTCCGCGGTCTTCAGGGCCCGCTTCTCGGCCTTCTTGACGGCGACCCCTGAGGCGCGAATCCCACCGAGCAACTGGTCTTCGTCCAACCGGGCATACCACGTGTCCAACAAGCCCATATCGGCAAATCCGGCCATCGCCTGGCGATACGCGGTCACCGCCGCGTGGGTGACGAGACGCGCATCGGCCTTGTTGAATCCATTGTTGCGGGCGGCGATCGTGAAGCTGGCCGCCATGCGTTTTACGTCGTACTCGAACGGGCCAGGCAGCGTCTCGTCGAAATCGTTGACATCAAACAACAAAAGCCGCTCGGGCGAGCCGAATACCCCGAAGTTCGACAGATGCGCGTCACCGCACAGCTGCACGTTCAATCCGGCAGTGGGCGTGCCCTTCAGGTCGGCCGCCATGATCTTCGCCGCACCCCGGTAAAAGGTGAAGGGCGAGACCATCATCCGACCATGCCGGACGGGCACCAGGTCCGCGTCCCGGGTGGCATTCTGCTCCTCGAGTAGAGCCACTGGGTCCGGACGGTCCGCGGCGGGCACCCAGTCGTCCTGAGCATCTAGCGGCGTCCCTTTCCGCGCGTCCTTACCCTTGGCGCGTCGCTCGTCGAAGCTCGGGTGGTAGACCTTCTTCCCGCCGCCCTTGCTCGCGACTTTGTTCGAGCCGCCCTTGCCCGCGCCCTTGCCATTGCTCTTGTTCGCCATCTTGTTCTTGCTCGCAGCTTTTGTCGCAGGCATGCCAACCCCCCAAGGGTCAGTTCAATCGATCGCACAACGGGTGACGCTCATCATCCCTCCAAGATGACGTTGCTGTCTCATCCCTCTGGGGTGACGTTCATGTGGCGTCACGCAACCAAGTCTCCGTTGCGCCGGGTCTGGGATTATTGCTAGGAGGACATTTGCTCAAGGGAGAGCCCTGTGGCGGGAACGGCACGCAAGATAACCGTTGTCGGTGATCCGGTGCTGGCGACGCCGTGCCAGCCGGTCACCGAATTCGACGCCGGCCTCGCCGCTCTCATCGATGACATGTTCGCCTCCATGTATGCCGCGGACGGAGTGGGTCTGGCCGCGCCGCAGATCGGCGTCAGCCTCAACGTCTTCGTTTATGACTGCCGGGATGCGGAAGACAGGCGGCATGTCGGGCATATCGTGAATCCAGAGGTCGTGTCGACTTCCGGGCCGATCGACGACGGCGAGGAAGGCTGCCTATCGGTGCCGGGACCCTTCCATGAGCTGGCGCGGCCCTGGGTCGCAACCGTGCGCGGGGTCAATCGAACGGGCACACCGATCGAGGTCACCGGGACGGGGTACTTCGCTCGCTGTCTCCTCCATGAGGCAGAGCACCTGCGCGGGATTCTGTTCATCGACCACCTGCCGCGCAACCGCCGGCGCCGAGTGCTGCGGGAAATGGAGCCCTTCGAGTGGAACGCCCCAGTTCCCTCTCCTTGAGGAGCAGGGACGTAAATGCTCACTAGGCGGGCAATTCCCTCCCAGATCTCCGCGTCGCCAAGGGTGCGCCGGGGACGGATCTGGCCGCAGAGCGCATTTTTTCGTCCCCGATCGGCGTGGGCGCAGGCTCAGCTGAGGAGCAGCTCCGCGATCTGGACGGCGTTCAGCGCTGCGCCCTTGCGCAGATTGTCATTGCTCACGAACAGGGCCAAGCCGCGGTCACCGTCGACGCCGGGATCCGGTCGGATCCGGCCTACGTAGCTCGGATCCTGCCCAGCGGCCTCGAGCGGAGTGGGTACTTCCGACAAGGCAACGCCCGGGGCCGACTCCAGCAATTCCAGCGCCCGAGCCACGGGCATCGCGGCCGCGAACTCCAGGTTCAGGGACAGCGAGTGTCCGGTGAAGACGGGCACCCGGACGCAGGTTCCGGACACCCGCAGCTGCGGGATGTCGAGAATCTTGCGTGACTCGTTGCGCAGCTTCTGCTCCTCGTCGGTCTCACCCGAGCCGTCATCGACGAGCGAGCCGGCCATCGGCAGCACGTTGAACGCGATGGGCCGGACATATTTCTCCGGCGCCGGAAATGTGACGGCCGAGCCGTCGTGCGTGAGCAGCGCGGCGCGATCCACCACCTGACGCACTTGCTTGTCCAGCTCGTCCACGCCCGACAATCCGCTGCCAGACACAGCTTGATAGGTGGATGCCACCATGCGCACCAGGCCCGCGGCCCGATGTAGCGGGGCGACCACCGGCATGGCGGCCATCGTCGTGCAATTGGGATTCGCGATGATTCCCTTGCGGGCTGTCCGCGCCGTCGACGCGTTCACCTCCGCGACCACGAGTGGCACATCCGGGTCCATCCGCCACGCGGATGAGTTGTCGATCACCGTGACAGCTGCGGCCGCAAACCGCGGCGCCTGCACCCGAGACGTCGCGGCGCCCGCGGAGAACAGTGCGATATCCAATCCGGCGGGGTCAGCCGACGCTGCGTCCTCGACCACGATGTCCGCGCCATCCCAGGGCAACGTCGAGCCAGCTGATCGCGAGGAGGCAAAGTATCGGATCTCGTCCACCGGGAACGCCCGCTCCGCCAGCATTCGGCGCATTACCCCGCCGACCTGACCGGTCGCGCCGACCACGCCGACCCTCATCGGCTCCTCCTGTACAGCGTCGACCGGAGACAAGGCGAACGTCTCATCGGCCGCTCCCGCCGTGGACGACCGCCGGTTCGTCGGTGGAGCCCAACTCGAACGCGTCGTGCACAGCGCGAACCGCGGAGTCGAGGTCGACGTCCCGGCAGACCGCGGAAATGCGGATCTCCGAGGTGGAGATCATCTCGACGTTGACGCCGGCGTCGGCGAGCGCGGTGAAGAAGGTTGCGGCCACTCCAGGATGGGAACGCATCCCCGCCCCGACGAGCGACAACTTCCCGATGTGGTCGTCGTAGAGCAACTCCTCGAAGCCGACGACGGACTGCACCCGCCGTAGCGCGTTCAGAGCAGTGGCGCCATCGGACGTCGGGATCGTGAACGAGACATCGGCCCGGCCCGTCCCGCGAGTCGAAACGTTCTGGACGATCATGTCGATATTGGTCTCAGCCGCCGCGAGCTCACGCAGCAATGCGGCCGCCTGCCCCGGCTTGTCCGGGACGCCGACGACGGTCACCTTTGCCTCGCTGCGGTCGTGGGCGACGCCGGTGATAATCGCTTGCTCCACCGCTTGCTCCTCGATCGATCCGGTGACGAGCGTGCCCGGTTTGGTCGAGAACGACGAGCGGACGTGCATCGGCACGCCATGGCTACGCCCGTACTCGACTGACCGCAGGTGCAGGATCTTCGCCCCGCACGCGGCCAATTCCAGCATTTCCTCGTAGGTGACTCGGCCCAGTCGCCGCGCGTTGGGCACAATGCGCGGGTCGGCTGTGTACACGCCGTCGACATCCGTGTAGATCTCGCACACATTGGCCGAAAGCGCGGCCGCGAGCGCCACCGCCGTGGTATCGGATCCGCCGCGGCCGAGCGTCGTGATGTCCATGGTCTCCTTCGAGAAACCCTGGAATCCCGCGACGATGGCCACGTTCCCGTCGGCCAGCGATTCCTCGACCCGCCCGGGCGTGATGTTGACGATGCGCGCCTTGCCGTGGACGGACGTGGTGAGCACGCCGGCCTGCGAGCCCGTGAAGGACTGCGCGGTGTAGCCCAACGAATTGATCGCCATCGCGAGCAGCGCCATCGAGATGCGTTCCCCCGCGGTGAGCAGCATGTCGAACTCCCGGCCGCCGGGGACCGGAACGATCTGCTCGGCCAACTCGATCAGCTCGTCGGTCGTGTCGCCCATCGCCGAGACGACAACCACGACGTCGTGGCCCTCCCGCCGGGTGGCCACAATTCGCTCAGCGACACGCTTGATGCGTTTGGCATCGGCAACGGATGAGCCGCCGTACTTCTGCACGACGAGCCCCACAACCGCCCCTTCCCAACGCCCTTACTGCTCACAGGGCAGGATACCGGCCGCCGCGATCTCGCCTTCCCGGATGCGCGCAGCCGGCCGCCCGGCTGGGCTCTGTCCTTTTCAATCGCACCTCGTCGTATCACCGGCTACGGGGTTGCCTCCACTGCAGATAACACCCCGGTACGACCGGGCCGCATAGCTACCCCGGCCGGGCCGGGCAGCCGACCTCGTCGGGGGAGAGCATGAACAGAGAATCTGAACACCAGACCGCCAGCCGGACTGTGGTTGTCGATACGTTGGAGTGCCCGCAGTGCCAAGCTCCGGCGGCAGCTGAGTGGTCGGCCCAGCTCGATTGCGGCGGCCGGACGATTACGCACGTGAAGGTGCGGTGCCTCGACCAGCACTGGTTCTTGCTGCCGGCGGACCGGCTACAGGTCCGCGCCTCGACGTTCTCGTAGCGGCGGCGGGGTTCCGGTCAACTCGGTCGAGTTCGGTCGAACCCGGTCAAGTTCGGTCAAGCTCGGCTGGACTGGCAGCGTCCGAAGTCGACTGGGCGAGTCAGTCGGTGTCGGCCGTATCGGTGATTTCGAGCCCATCCGACAACGGGGGTATCTCGGGCGGTGCGCTGGGGTGGCCGTGAACGGCGGCCGCGAACGCCGACTCCAGCAGGTCAAGCCCTTCGGTCAGGAGCGCATCGCCGATGACGAGCGGCGGCAGGAAGCGCAGGACGTTGCCATAGGTCCCCGCCGTGAGCGTGATCAGGCCCTCCCGGTGACAGGCCGACGAGACGGCGGACGTCAGCTCCGGATTCGGCTCGAGGGAACCGCCGCCGGCTACCAGCTCCACGGCGAGCATGGCACCGCGCCCGCGGACATCGCCGATGACGTCGTACTTGGCGGCGAGCGCCTCCAGCCGGGGTCGCATCACGGACTCGATCCGCCGCGCCGCCGCGCACAGGTCATCCACGCGCATGGTCTCGATCGCCGCCAGCGCCGCAGCACATGCGACCGGGTTGCCACCGTAAGTGCCGCCGAGCCCGCCACTGTGCACCGCGTCCATGATCTCGGCGCGGCCCGTGACGCCCGCGAGGGGCAAGCCGCCGGCGATGCCCTTCGCGGTAGTGATCAGGTCCGGCACGACATCCTCGTGCGAGCAGGCGAACCAATCGCCGGTGCGGCAGAACCCGGTCTGGATCTCGTCGGCAATGAGAACGATGCCGTGTTCAACGCACCATGCCGCGAGCTGAGGCAGGAACCCGGTCGGCGGCACGACGAACCCGCCTTCACCCTGGATAGGCTCGATGATGACCGCGGCAATGTTGGACTCGCCGACCTGGGAGTGCGCGTGGTCGGCGAAGACGCCGAACGCCTCGGCGGTACACCGAGCCGACCCGCCGGGCCAGCGGAACGGATACGCCATGGGGGCCCGATAGACCTCACCGGCGAACGGGCCGAATCGGTGCTTGTACGGCATGTTCTTGGCGGTCAGCGCCATCGTCAGGTTGGTGCGGCCGTGATACGCGTGATCGAAGGCGACCACAGCCGGCCGACCCGTGTAGTGGCGGGCGATCTTGACCGCGTTCTCCACCGCCTCGGCGCCGGAATTGAACAACGCGGAGCGCTTCTCGTGCGTACCGGGCGTCAGTTCATTGAGCGTCTCGGCGACCTTCAGGTACTCCTCGTAGGGCGTGACCATGAAGCACGTGTGGGTGAAGTCCGCGACCTGGTCCTGCACGGCCGACACCACCCGGGGGGCGGCGTTGCCGACCGACACGACGGCAATGCCGGATCCGAAGTCGATCAGCTGGTTGCCGTCGACGTCGAGAACGATGCCGCCGCTCGCCTGCTTCACGTAGATCGGGAGGACGGTGCCGATCCCGGCCGACACCGCGCTCAGTTTGCGGGCCTGCAGCTCGAGCGAACGGGGGCCGGGAATAGCGGTCCGGATGATGCGTTCCTGGCTGACCATCACAAGCCTCCGATCTCGATGACGGCGATGACGTCGCCCTCAGTGATGACGTCCCCGACCGAAACGGCCACCTCGCCGACGGTGCCCGTGACCTCGGCCAGCACTGGGATTTCCATCTTCATCGATTCCAGGATGACGAGGGTGTCCGTGGGTGTCACTGAGTCGCCCACCGACACCATCACCTGGGCGACGTTGCCGACAAGCTCTGCGGCAACGGTGTGCGGCATCGGACTCCTTCGTCAGTCCTCGGTGCAGGCCCACCGATGGTATTCGCGCGACCCGGGGAGCATGCAGTAACCTGTCGAGGTCATGATGCGCGCGCTGCTTCTTCGCGGCCGCGACGAGGCCCGGTAGTCACTCCGGTCGGCCCCTCGTCGCGGGCCGTTTCGCTGCGCCGGCCGTTC
>Ga0207665_10000996_pt1 | contig 19123 bp, 18 predicted proteins | sample LARL112metaG_FD_184351 | JGI IMG/M metagenome (GOLD analysis project Ga0207665, IMG submission 184351) | Corn, switchgrass and miscanthus rhizosphere microbial communities from Kellogg Biological Station, Michigan, USA - LAR L11-2 metaG... | ecosystem: Host-associated > Plants > Roots >...
CGCGCGTTATCGGTCTGTTTTCCGGTCGCGGATACAACATCGAGTCCCTGACGGTTTCGGAAACCGAACACCGGCAGCACCTGTCGCTGATCACGATCGTCACCACGGGGACGCCGATGGTGATCGAGCAGATCAAGAACCAACTCGACCGGCTTGTGCCCGTGCATCACGTGGTCGACATGACGACGGTCGGCAATGCGATCGAACGCGAGCTCGCAATGGTCAAGGTCAAGGGCAAGGGCGAGAACCGCGTCGAGGCCCTGCGGCTTGCGGATGCCTTCCGCGCTCGCGTGATCGATGCGACGACGGAGAGCTTCGTTTTCGAGATCACCGGAGCGAGCGAAAAGATCGAGCAGTTCATCAGCCTGATGTTGCCGCTCGGCCTCGTTGAAGTCGCGCGCACCGGCATTGCCGCCATCATGCGTGGTCCCGAGGGGATGTAGGCGATGGGTCTCACCATCCTGGCGATCCCATTGATCCTTCTCGGCATATTCATGAAGCCCTACACGGTGGATAATTCGCGCTGCATCAGCGTCAGCTTCGCCGGTGCACGGCCTTATTGCTTCGAGCAGGGGTCCAATCTGCCGGAGGTGATCAAATACGGATGCCTGCTTGCCGGTTTTGCGCTGATCTATGCCGGCAGGATGCAAATCAAGCGACAACGGGACCAGCAGTAACGGAAACGAGCGAAGGGACTTGCCCGGACTGCCGGAGCGACCTAGAAGCACCGCGACGGGACAATCTCCGAAATTCCAATCGATAGCCGAACGAAGACCAAGAGGACCAAGTACCATGCGTGTCTACTACGATCGCGACGCCGACCTGAACCTGATCAAAGGCAAGAAGGTCGCCATCATCGGCTATGGAAGCCAGGGCCACGCGCACGCGCTCAATCTGCGTGATAGCGGCGTAAAAGAAGTTGCAGTGGCGCTGCGTAAGAGCTCGGCCGGCGTGAAGAAAGCCGAAGCCGAAAAATTCAAGGTCATGGAGGTTGCCGAGGCGGCAAAATGGGCGGACGTGATGATGATGCTGACGCCCGACGAGCTGCAGGGCGACATTTATCGCGATCACCTTGCTAAAAATATGAAAGACGGTGCGGCGCTGATGTTCGCGCACGGCCTTAACGTGCATTTCAATCTGATCGAACCGCGCGCCGATCTCGACGTGCTGATGATAGCGCCCAAGGGGCCTGGCCACACGGTGCGCTCGGAATATCAGCGTGGTGCGGGCGTGCCTTGCCTGGTTGCGATCCATAAGGACGCTTCGGGTAATGCGCACGACCTTGGCCTTTCCTATGCCTCGGCGATCGGCGGCGGCCGCGCAGGAATTATCGAAACGACCTTCAAGGAAGAATGCGAGACCGATTTGTTCGGCGAACAGACGGTGCTGTGTGGTGGGCTCGTCGAGCTGATGAAGGCCGGTTACGAGACCCTCGTAGAGGCGGGTTATGCGCCGGAGATGGCGTATTTCGAGTGCGTGCACGAGGTGAAGCTGATCGTCGACCTCATCTATGAGGGCGGCATTGCCAACATGAACTATTCGGTGTCGAACACCGCGGAGTACGGTGAATACGTTTCCGGTCCGCGCGTGATTACGCCCGAGGTCAAGGCCGAAATGAAGCGCGTGCTCGGCGATATTCAGTCCGGCCGCTTTACCAGAGACTGGATGCTGGAGAACAAAGTCAATCAGACTTCGTTCAAGGCCACGCGCGCCAAGCTTGCCGAGCACCCGATCGAGCAGGTTGGCGCCAAGCTGCGCGACATGATGCCCTGGATCAAGCAGCGCGCCCTGGTGGACAAGAGCAAGAACTAGCTCGTCGTTAGATGGTCGGGTTTGTCCCGGCCATCTCACTGTTTCTTCCCAACGCGTTCCCACAGCCATCGGGCCGCGCTATCTGGCGTGTCGCCTCCATTCGACGCACGTGCATTTGCCTCGCGCATTGCCGGGACGTCGATTGAGTCGACAAGAGGCTTCAACGCGGCCAACAATTTTTCATCTCCGACTCGTTTCGGCGAGATCAATAGAATTGCGTCGTAAGACGGAATCGCGTGTTTGGTGTCGACGAGCGCACTGAGGCCATAAGTCGAGATCTGACCGTCGCTCGTATAGGCCGCGATCACATCGACTTCGCCTTCGGAGACGGCTCTGTACATGAATTCCGGTTGCATTTGCCGCTGCGTCCGAAAATTCAATCCATAGGCGGACCGCAGCAAGGCCCACTCAGGCCGCGCAAAAATTTCATAGTCCCCTGCGACGCTGAGCCCGCTTGCGTGGGTCGCCAGATCGGCAATCGAGCGAACCTTAAGGGTGTCAGCTTTCTGCTTGGTCATGGCCAAGGTATAGGCATTTTCGAATCCGAGTGGTCCGATCATCTCGATATGTTGCGTTGCGAGCCATCGCGAGAGCTCGCCGAGCATTGTCTCGCGGTTTGGCACGTCCTTGCGCTGCATACGATTGGCCCAAAGAGTGCCGGAATAGTCGACGGCGATGTCGACTTCGCCAGAAGCCAGCGCATCGAACAGCACGTTTGAGCCCAATCCCGGTCTGCGTTCAGCCGAGAGTCCGGCGGCCTCGAGGCGCTGCTTGATCAAAGCTGCAAGGACATATTGTTCGGTGAAAGTCTTTGCGCCGATGACATATTCGCCCTTCGACCGAGCCAAACCAGGGATCAACGCGGCCAGCGTAAGGACGACGAGACCAAGTCCTCCCAGCAGCGAGCGCGGGCTGCTCCGGCGTGTTACGCCATTTTGCACCAGCGCGAGCAGCTGATCGACCGCGAGTGCCAGCACTGCCGCAGCGATGCACCCGAAAATGACAAAAACCCAATTCTGCGTCTGCAAACCGGTGAAAATGTAATTGCCAAGGCTCGTCTGCCCGATTGGCGTTGCCAAGGTCGCCGTGCCTATGACCCAGACGGCGGCAGTGCGAATTCCCGCCATGATGACGGGCAGAGCCAATGGCAGTTCGATGTCGCGAAGCAGCTGCCACGGTCGCATACCGACAACTCGCGCAGCCTCGCTTAGGCGCGCGTCGACGCCATTTAGGCCGGTCACCGTGTTGCGCAGGACCGGGAGCATCGAATACAGCGCAAGCGCCAGCACCGCCGGAAGAAATCCGAGAGCCGAGAAGCCTTTGCCAAATGCGCGTTCGGACAAAGCGGCGATCGCCAGCAGCAAGGGGTAGAACAACGCGAGAAGTGCAAGCCCTGGAATAGTTTGCACCACGCTTGCCGCCCCAAGCAGAACTGCCCGGAGAATAGGCCTGTGCCTCGATGCGATCGCGATGGGTAGGCTGATGCCGAGCCCAATGGCGAGTGCGGTGAGGCTCACCAGCACATGGCTGCCGAGATAGTCCGGTAACCGCGACCATGCGTCGGCGAGGCGGGCATCAAGGGTCATTGGCGCAATGATGGCACGCATGGCTATGACGCGGAACTGGGTAATTTCCGAAGAGCCCGATGCATCTCATTGGTTAACATCAGAAAAATCGTGCTGGCGGTGACCCAACACCTTGCAATGACCGTTTGATTACAGTCTTATGACGGCGGGCCGTGCGCTGGGAAATCGAGAGGATCGCAGCCGGGCAGGGCCGTCCTGGTCATGTTGTCCGTTGCGTCCGCACTACTCAGCCGCTTTGCGCCTGCCGAGTCGATCTCGCGCCGCGATGCTCTGGCGCTCGTCATCATTACACTCCTGCATCTCAGCGCGCTGGTCGTGATGACCGCGACCGAGCTTGATCTGGCGACCAAGGCGACATTCCTCGTCACCTGGGCGCTGTTGAATTTTTTCTGGCTGGCTGTCCTGCGGAGGCCTTCGATCTCCGCCTTGCTCTCGCTCGGGATGGTCGTCGCACTGATCCTGCTGTCGCAGTTCAAGTACGACAAGTTGATGATGACCGTGAACTTCGTCGATCTGATGATCATCGACCCCGATACGTCGGCCTTTCTCTTTACGATCATGCCCCGCCTGCGCGGGCCGGTCATCGTGGGTGCGCTGGTGGCGATTCCGCTGCTGGCCGTTCTTTGGCGCATTGATCCCTTCCGCATCCGTGTGCGCACGAGTGCGCTTGGCGGCACCTTGTGCATGGGAGCGCTGGTCATCCTGTCGACGGCCTATCCGGCCGATCTTTACGGTGAATTTTTCAACCGGGATTATGTATCGAAGTTCGCGCGCTCCGGGGTCGACGCGGTCTACGAGTTCGCTACGCATGGGCTCCTGGAGTCGGACGCCATCGTCGCTGATCGGTTGAAGGTGCCGGCCGCGGGTTGTAATCCCGCCGGAAAACTTCCGCACATCATTCTGCTCCACGACGAGTCGAGCTTCGACATAACCGCCGCGCCTGGGATGATCGTTCCGCCAGGCTATCAGCGCCATTTCCAATCGTTCGACGGCGTCCCACGTAAGCTTGTCGTCGAGGGCGCCGGGGGTCCTAGCTGGTTTACCGAGTACAACGTGCTGACTGGTTTATCGGCGCGGTCCTATGGCCGGTTCGCCACGTCTGTGACGCGCATTGCCTCGGGCCACGTCGCACGCGGCTTGCCGAACGCACTGGGTCGATGTGGTTACAAGACCTTCAGCCTGTATCCGTTCTACGGAGCGTTTCTTGGCTCACGCGGCTTTCAGACAACCGCCGGTATCGAGCGCTACCTCGATATGAAAGATTTGGGCACGCGCGGGCTCGAGCGTGACAGCTTTTATTTCGACCAGGCGACCAACATCATTGCGCGCGAACATCGCAATGGTCCTTTGTTTCTGTTCGTTTACACGGCGGCGAACCATTTCCCGTGGGACTTCACCTATCGCCCGGAAATCACGCCGAACTGGCGTCCTCTTGGCAATGCTCCGAATATCGACGAATACATAAGGCGGCAGACGTTGAGTGCGCAGGATTATTCCGCGCTGCTTGCCCGGCTCAAGCATGACTTCCCGACCGATTCGTTCCTGATCATTCGCTTTGGTGATCATCAGCCGGAATTTGCCTATCGCATCATCGATCCGTCGCTCGGCGAGCCGGCCATCGCGCGGCAGCTTGAAACCTTCGATCCGCGCTACTACACGAGCTACTACGCGATCGACGCGGTGAACTACAGGCCTGTCGATTTATCGTCGGCGCTCAAGACCCTCGATGCGCCTTATTTGCCATTGCTGGTGCAGGAGGCGGCGGGGGTGCCGCTGGATCCTTCGTTTGCCGAACAGAAGAACATTCTGAAGCGTTGTCACGGGCTGTTCTACCGATGTGCCGGCGGAGCCGAAGCGCGACGGTTCAATCGTCTGCTGATCGATGCGGGGCTGATCAAGGGGCTCTGACAGGCGGGCTTTGCAAGCTCCCGCTGTCCGGATAGTTTGCCAGCCAAGAAAATGCGGGAGAGGAAACATGGCGGAAAGCGCCGCCGTGGCTGCGTCCAATATTCACAATTCGCGCACATCAGACGCGGCAGTCGCACTCGATGACGTCGTAGTCGCATTTCGTCTGGCGGACGGCGGCATCTACACGGCTGTCGAACACGCGACGCTTCATGTTGCTGATGGCGAATTCGTCGCGATCGTCGGGCCCACTGGGTGTGGCAAGTCGACGTTACTCAACGTCACTGCCGGTCTGCTTGCGCCGGCCGCTGGTGCCGTCAATATTTTCGGCCGTTCGCTTTCGACGTTGAATCGTCAGGCCGGTTATTTGTTTCAAGCGGATGCACTCTTTCCCTGGAAGACGGCAGTCGAGAACGTTGCAATTGGCCTTGAGACATCCGGTACACCTGCGGCCGACGCTCGTGCACGCGCGAAGGAATGGCTAGCGCGCGTTGGGCTCGCGGCATTCGCGGACCGCTATCCGCACATGCTGTCCGGCGGTCAGCGCAAGCGCGTCGGCTTGGCCCAGGTGCTGATCCGAGATCCCAAAATCCTGCTTATGGACGAACCTTTCGGGCCGCTCGACGCGCAGACGCGGCAGATCATGGGCAACCTGCTGCTCGATCTTTGGACCGCCGATCGCAAGGCGGTTCTTTTCGTGACCCACGACCTGGAAGAAGCAATCGCGCTCTCCGATCGGGTGGTCATCATGTCGGCAGGGCCAGCAGCGCGCATTATCGGTGACTGGCGCGTTCCCCTCGCACGACCGCGCGATACCTCGGAGGTCAGACTTGACCCTGTGTTCCATGCGCTCCATCGCGAAATCTGGCACAAGCTGAAAGCCGAGGTTCTGAAGGGCTATGCCCAAAGCGAGAGAGCCTGATGCAGGCGGAATTTTATTGAGTTAGCTTTGTTCGTCCTGACGCTGCCCGACAACATCAATGGGAGAATTGCAATGCCGGGATTACGTTACATGCTCGCCGTCGCAAGCGGCGCTATGCTGCTGGCCGGAAACGCCTTTGCGGCCGATCCGTTCACGCTGAGTTCTTCGTCCTTCAAGGACGGAACTCTGCTGCCTAAGAAAATGGCTGGCGACAACAAGACCAATCCGAACTGCGTTGGTGAAAACGTGTCACCGGCCTTGGAATGGAAGAACCCGCCTGCCGGCACCGTTAGTTACGCGCTCATCATGACGGACCCCGAAGGCCGCGGTGGCCTCGGCGTCGACCATTGGCATGCGTATGGCATTCCCGCGTCGGTCACGGCTTTTGCAGAGGGTGAAACCAGCAAACCGTCCGATAAATACGTCGGCGGCAAGGGGACCGCTGGCAAGGACTTCTATATGGGTCCGTGCACACCACCGGGTGCGCCCCACCACTATACATTTATCATCGTGGCGACCGATCTCGATCCGAAAGCGCTCCCGCCGGGTCTGACCAGATTGGAGCTGCTGGAAAAGCTCAACGGTCATGCCAAGGGTGCCGCAGGCATGGTTGGCCTGTTCCGCAATCCTTACTGACCTTTCGCCAGGCGCGTGCAACGAGGAGGACTTTGATCGCAATGTCGCGCATCAATCTCCTCCTGTTGCAGGTGCTGGTGGCCGTGGTGAGTGTCGGGCTCTGGTACGTACTCACCACCTATCCCATTTTCGGCAGAATGCTGCTGCCGCCTTTCTTTTTTTCCAATCCGGTTGATGTCGCAAAACAAATTGTCGCCTGGTTCGCCAGCGGTGTTATCTGGAAACATCTTTGGGTCACTCTGATCGAATCGATCCTGGCATTCGTGATCGGCTCGATCGGTGGCGTGCTGGTCGGCTTCTGGTTTGCACGCCAGCCGCGGACGGCGGCGGTCTTCGATCCCTATGTGAAAGCGATAAATGCACTTCCGCGTGTGGTCCTAGCGCCCATCTTCGCGCTTTGGCTCGGCCTCGGTATCTGGTCGAAGGTGGCGCTGGGCGTCACGCTCGTTTTTTTCATTGTCTTCTTCAACGTCTACCAAGGCGTCAAGGAAGTCAGCCCGACGGTGCTGGCGAACGCGCGAATGCTTGGAATGAGCGAGCGGCAATTAATGCGGCACGTCTACTGGCCGTCGGCATTGTCCTGGATGTTCTCGTCGCTGCACACCGCGGTGGGCTTTGCCGTCGTGGGCGCGGTGGTGGGCGAATATCTGGGAGCGGCGGCTGGCCTCGGCTATCTGATCCAACAAGCGGAGGGTGTGTTCGATGTTGCTGGCGTATTCGCCGGCATGTTCGTGCTGGCCACTTTCGTGATCGTGATTGACACGATCGTCAGCCTGATTGAGAAGCGGCTTTTGATTTGGCGGCCCGTTGTCGGCGACGCACGGCCCTAGTCAGGTTAGGTAGGCTAGCCTATCTTGCGCTTCAAACGACCGGCAATGCCGCAGTTCCTAAGGGAGGAATTTATGTCCGTGAAACTCATCCGGCGGTTTAGCGTTTCGCTCGCCGCGCTTGTCCTTTCGTCGGGCCTTGCGCTCGCTCAGTCAAAAGTGACGCTTGCCGTCGGCGGCGGATCTTGCCTGTGCTACCTGCCCACCATGTTAGCCCAGGCGCTCGGCGAGTACGAGAAGGCCGGCGTCAATGTAGAGATCGTCGACTTCAAGGGCGGTTCCGAATCGCTCAAGGCAGTTATTGGCGGCAGCGCCGATGTCGTCTCCGGTTATTTCGATCATTGCGTCAATCTCGCCGCCAAGGGCCAGCATTTGCAATCGTTCGTGGTCTACGACCGCTACCCCGGCTTCGCGCTTGTGGTGTCTCCCAAGCATTCTACGGAAATCAACTCGATCAAGGATCTCGCCAACAAAAAGATCGGTGTCAGCGCTCCCGGATCGTCGACTGACTTTTTCCTCAAATACATGCTGAGCAAGAATGGCGTCGATCCGAACTCCGTTGGCGTCATCGGCGTGGGACTTGGCGCCACCGCAGTCGTCGCCATGGAACAGGGTACGGTCGATGCGGCAATCATGCTCGACCCGGCTGTCACCATCCTCCAAGGCCAGGACAAGCAGCTCAAAATTCTCAGCGATACGCGCAGCCAGAAGGACACGCTGTCCGTGTTCGGTGGTGAGTATCCAGGCGGCGCGCTTTACACGAGGGCGGATTGGATCGCCACGCACGAAAAGGAAGTGCAGGCGCTGACGAACGCCATCATCGCCACGCTGAAATGGATTCATACGCACACGCCTGAGGAGGTCGCCGACAAAATGCCCGAAAATCTCGTCGGCAAGGATAAGGCGCTTTACGTCGCAGCTCTCAGGAATACGCTGCCGATGTATTCGGAGACCGGCCGGATGGACCCCAAGGGCGCGGCGGCGGTGCTCGCGGTATTCAGTCAGTCATCGCCGGACGTCGCGAAGGCAAACATCGATCTGTCAAAGACTTACACAAACAAGTTCGTCGATGCGGCGAACAAGACGACTGGGATGAAGTAGGTGATCATTGGCGGCTGGACTAGACCTGCATATTCGGGTGATGGCCGGGCTAGTCCCGGCCATCCACGTCTTGAGTTGCCGAACGCAGACTGCTGTCCGTGATGAACATCCTTTCGATCCAGTCGCACGTGGCCTATGGCCACGTTGGTAATGACGCTGCCACATTCCCGCTGCAGCGAATGGGTGTGGAGGTCTGGCCTGTTCATACCGTGCAATTCTCCAACCACACCGGTTACGGGAGCTGGAAGGGCCAAATCTTCGATGCGGGCATGATCGGGGAAGTTGTCGCGGGCATTGAACAACGCGGCGTCCTTGGCGAGTGCGATGGCATTCTCTCCGGCTACATGGGTTCCGCCGAAATCGGCATGGCTATTCTTGAAGCGGTCGCGACCGTCAGACGCGCCAACCCGGGTGCAAAATATTGCTGCGACCCCGTGATCGGCGATGTTGGCCGCGGCATTTTTGTACGCCAGGGCATTCCGGAATTCATGAGAGACAAAGCAGTGCGGGCCGCGGATATCGTCACGCCCAACCAGTTCGAGCTGGATTACCTCAGTGGGCGCGCCACCCGGACACTGCGCCAGACGCGCGACGCGGTTAAGGCGGTGCATGATCTCGGACCCAACGCAATTCTGGTGACATCTTTGCTGACGGACGAGACGCCTGAGGATGCCATCGACCTCCTCGCGTCAGATGGCAGCGGATGTTTCGTTGTGCGCACACCGAAACTGCCGCTGGTGGTGAATGGCGCAGGTGACGCCATCGCTGCCTTGTTTTTTGCCCACTATCTGCGAGAGCCGAATTTGGGTGAGGCGCTTTCGTCTGCCGTTTCGGCCATATTCGGTGTGCTTGCAAAGACCGTGGAAAAAGGTGCGCGGGAAATTCAGCTGGTGAGCGCGCAAGACGAAATCGTGAAGCCAAGTCGCATGTTCAAGGCCGAAGCGCTGGTGTGATGATGCAGACGCCGCCGGTCTTTCATATCGATAGGCTTGATCTTTCTTTCGCGCCGAAGCCATGGGCTTTTGCGGACGAACGGCGGGCGGAAATAGACGCTTATTTCAAAGTGCTCAAGCGGGAGAAACCGGATGTCTGGAACGGCCGCGTTCTGCTGATGTACGATCGCGCCATCGAGAACGGCGTCCTTCGCGGCCAATACCTGGAAACGGACTATGCGAGTTTTTCCGCCTGGTGCCATTGGGACAGGCCGGCCGCGGGCGTAGGGGATTGTTTCAGCGCAGCGGCAATTATGTCGGCTGACGGCGCGTTTCTGCTCGGCGTGATGGCTTCGCACACGTTCAACGGAGGGAGAATCTATTTTCCCTGCGGAACGCCCGACCCCGGCATCATTGTCGACGGCAAAGTCGATCTCGGCTTGAGCTTGCGCCGCGAACTGAAGGAAGAGACCGGCCTCGACATGACCGCCTTTGACGTCGAACCCGGCTGGATCATGTCCGTCGACGGTGCCTTGATCGCACAGATCAAGCTCTTGCGGTCCAATGAGTCAGCTAACGCGCTGCGTGAACGAATTCTGGCGTATCTCGCAAGCGAGAAAAGGCCAGAATTGGCGGATATTCGTATCGTGCGCGGTCCCGCCGATTTCGATCCTGCCATGCCGGGCTATGCGATCAGGTTCCTGACATCATGGTTCGGCCGCGCGTAGTTCACGCCTACCAGATCAACGGGATCAGCCTGAAGCGGGTGGTGCGGCAATAGTCCGCGTAGCCGGGCAGGTTCTGTTTGAGGAAACGCTCTTCGTCGAGCAACCGCCAAGCCAGCACAGGTATCAGGGCGAGGGCAACGAGCAGGGTCCAATAGGACGCCAATGCGAGTGGAGTGGCGAGCAGCAACAGCAGCGCGCCCGAGTACAGCGGATGCCTCACGATTGCATAGAGGCCGGTCGAGACGACCGGTTGATCCGCTTCGATCCTGATCGTTGAGGCAGCATAGCTATTCTGCTTGAGCACAACGAAAAAGATCGCAAAGCTCAACGCCAGCACAGCGTTGGCGGCAAGCACGAGCCATGGCGGCACCGACGACCAGTGGAGGCGGTAGTCGAGACCGGGCAGGACGATCAACAAAATGAAACCCGCCAGCGTAATCGCCATGATGATTTTTTGCGTGGGCCGCTGCTCGGCGCCGGGACCAACCTTCATGCGGCGTTCAACCAGCTTGGGGTCGTGTTTGAGAAAATAGACGCTGATTATGGTTGTCGCTCCGGAGAATACAAAGGCGTAGAGCCAGCCTGGCCAGAAACGAAGCGTGCCAGCCGGTATGAACAGCATGGCCATGAACGCCACGAGGGATACCGCTGACCTTACCCAGGCTTGTTGATTGAGAGTGCTCATTCTGCCGGTTCCATGGAGTCTATGGGCGCAAATTGGCAGCAGACTGTGGCGGTTGCGGGCGCTTGATTTGGACTGGCGCTTTCCGCTAAAAGCAGGCCGGTTAACTCGGGCTTTACCAAGACCCGTCAAGTTAACCGACGAGATGAGGGAACATTCCATGTCGACGCGCAGGAATATTCGCGCGATCGGGCGGACGGCGGGATACGCCGGCTCCGCGGAATCCCTCATTCTGGTCACGCTCCTTCTCCTTATCCGCCCCTGAGGGCCGGCTGGGCATATGTGCCTGGGCACTCGGGGGGATCTGACGGAGAACCCATAGAGCGCCCACAGCGGCGCATTTGACGAGAAGGATCAATTCCATGACTACCCAGACAAAGTCCGAGAAGGACCGCGTCGTCATATTCGACACCACCTTGCGCGACGGTGAGCAATGTCCCGGCGCAACCATGACGCATGAGGAAAAGCTAGAAGTCGCCGAGCTCCTCGATGACATGGGCGTGGACATCATCGAGGCCGGATTTCCGATCGCCTCCGACGGCGATTTCGCCGCCGTGCAGGAGATCGCGCAGCGCTCGAAGAAAGCGGTGATCTGTGGCCTTTCACGCGCAGCCTTCAAGGATATCGATCGTTGCGCGGAGGCGATCAAGCCGGCGAAACGCAAGCGCATCCACACGTTCATCTCAACCTCGCCCGTGCACATGAAATACAAGCTCCAGAAGGAACCGCACGAGGTCTACGAGATGGTGGTTGCCCAGGTCACACGTGCTCGCGGGCATACGGACGACGTCGAATGGTCTGCGGAAGATGCAACCCGTACTGAGCACGACTTTCTCTGCCGCTGCGTTGAGGCGGCGATCAACGCTGGAGCTACGACGATCAATATTCCCGACACCGTCGGCTATACGGTGCCTGAGGAATATTTCGCCCTCATTGAGATGTTGCGCACGCGCGTACCCAACGCCGACAAGGCGCGTTTCTCGACCCACTGTCACAATGATCTCGGCATGGCCGTTGCCAATTCCCTCGAAGGTGTAAAGGCCGGCGCGCGCCAGATCGAATGCACCATCAATGGCATCGGCGAGCGAGCCGGCAATGCTGCGCTCGAGGAAGTGGTCATGGCTATGAAGGTGCGCAACGACGCGTTGCCGTTTCACTGCGGCATCGACGCAACCCTACTGACGCGCGCGTCGAAGCTCGTCGCGGCAGCGACGTCGTTCCCGGTGCAATACAACAAGGCGATCGTCGGACGTAATGCATTTGCGCACGAGAGCGGCATCCACCAGGACGGCATGCTCAAGAATGCACAGACGTACGAAATCATGACGCCTGAATCAGTTGGCGTGAAGCAGACCTCCCTCGTGATGGGAAAGCATTCGGGACGTCACGCCTTCGTCCACAAGCTGGAGGAACTAGGTTACGAACTCGCGAGCAATCAGCTCGAGGATGCTTTCGTCCGCTTCAAAGCGTTGGCTGACCGCAAGAAGCAAATCTACGATGAAGACATCGAAGCGCTGGTCGACGAGGAAATCGCGCACGCTCACGATCGGATCAAGGTGCTGTCGTTGACGGTGATCGCCGGCACGATGGGTCCGCAGACTGCGACCCTGACACTCGACATCGATGGTGAGCACGTCACCACGCAGTCGACCGGCAACGGTCCGGTGGACGCTATTTTCAGAGCGATTCGTGCGCTCGTGCCGCATGAGGCGACGCTGGAGCTCTATCAGGTACATGCCGTCACGGGCGGCACGGACGCCCAGGCGGAAGTATCGGTCAGGCTTTCCGAAAGTGGTCGCTCTTTTACTGCGAAGGGCGCCGACCCTGACACTCTAGTGGCATCGGCAAAAGCCTATCTGGGTGCCCTCAACAAGCTCACGAGCAAGCGGAACAAGGGACCCTCAGTCGAACGGCGGATACATTCGACCGACGCCGGCTGAGCTATGCATTAACGATGAATATCGCGTCCAAAACGGGCGCGATATTCATGAACACGGTATTTGGTTCCATTTAGAAACCATAAAATCACATTTTGTCCGCATTTCGTTCGCTTTCGGGGCAAAATTGGCGGGTACGTGGCCACCCACAACCCACTCACACTGTTGGGGACTCAACGTAATGAAAAAGCTTCTATGCGCGGGCGTGTTCGCGCTCGCGACGATCGGCTTGTTGCCAGGTGGTGCCTCGCAGGCGCGCGCCATGGAAATCGCCGGATCCAATGGGACACAGGCCTCGATCAATATCTCGCGCATCAAGAGCGTGCTCAAACTCACTCCGGCACAGGAGCCGTATTGGCACCCTGTCGAGGCAGCGTTGCGTGAACTCGCGCGCAGGCAAAATGCGTCATCCGAATCGGCCGGTTTCGTGCGCCGCCTCAGCAACCGTGTCGTAACGGTTGTACTCAACAGCTCTGCAGTTCAGCGGCTTGCAGTCGCCGCACGTCCTTTGATCGGCACGCTCGATGCCGAGCAAATGCGTGCCGCACAAGGTCTCGCCCAGGAAATGGGCCTGGGCCCAGTGGTCGCGGCACTGCGATAAATCGCGCGGCGTCGCTTCGCCGCAGTCTTCCCAGACTTGATGCTCGGCGTGCGCAGCGTTTGACGCTTGCGCGCGCTAAGTATTGGCAATAGGTCTAAACAGTCTTGGCAAGAGGTCTACTTGCCGGGAACCCGGTTTGGTGTCACCCTAATCGGCATAAAAACACGGCAAAAGCCGGTTTCGACCGACGAATTGGAGGAATACGCCTATGCGCAAGTGGCTTCTTGCGGCGGCTGCGGCCGCCATTTTCATAGCTCCTGTCGCCGCAACGGCTCAGGCGCCGATCGTGCTCAAGTTCAGTCACGTGGTTGCGCCGAATACGCCGAAGGGCAAGGGCGCCGACAAGTTCAAGGAACTTGCCGAGAAGTACACCAACGGCAAAGTCAAAGTTGAAGTGTACGCCAACTCGACGCTCTACAAGGACAAGGAAGAGTTGGAAGCCTTGCAGCTTGGCGCAGTGCAAATGCTCGCGCCGTCAAACTCGAAATTCGGCCCAATCGGGGTCAAGGACTTCGAGGTGTTCGACCTGCCGTATCTGCTGCCCAACAAGGCGGCTCTGCGCAAGGTGACCGACGGCCCGATTGGCAAGGCGATGCTCAAGAAACTTGAGTCCAAGGGCATGGTGGGTCTCGCCTATTGGGACAACGGCTTCAAGGAAATGAGCGCCAACAAGCCCTTGCGTATGCCTGAAGACTACAAGGGCCTGAAATTCCGCATCCAGTCCTCGAAGGTGTTGGAAGCACAGTTCCGTGCGCTCGGCGCGATCCCGCAAGTGATGGCGTTCTCCGAAGTTTATCAGGCGCTGCAGACTGGCGTGGTCGACGGTCAGGAAAATACACCGTCCAACATGTTCACTCAGAAATTCCACGAAGTGCAGAAGTACACGACGCTGACCAATCACGGGTACATTGGTTACGTCGTCGTCGTGAACAAGAAGTTCTGGGACGACCTGCCGGCGGACGTCCGCGGCCAGCTCGAGAAGGCGATGGCTGAGGCCACGGTCTACTCCAACGAGATCTCCGAAAAGGAAAACGTCGAATCGTTGGACGACATCAAGAAGTCGGGCAAGACCGAGCTCATTACACCGACGGCAGCGGAAAGCGCCGCCATGCGCAAGGCGATGGAGCCGCTATATCAGGAAATGTCATCGCGTGTCGGCAAACAGCTGATCGACGACGTGGTGAAGGCGACGTCCGGCGTTACCAACTGACAATAATAACGGGCCCTGGCCTTTTCGCCGGGGTCCCCTTGCTTCCAGGGGTGGGGATTCCAAAGCGTCAATAAAGCCGGCTGCCGTGTGATCGGCGTCCGTCGACAATTCGGGATCGCCCGCCGCGGGACTGCCAAGTCCCCAAATGCGCGAGGCGTAGGTGTTTCTTCGTATTCTCGATCGTCTTGAGGAAATTCTGATCGCGAGCCTGATCGCGGCCGCGACGCTGCTGATCTTTGTTGCGGTTGTGCAGCGCTACGCAGTCGGTATCCCACTTCTCTATCCGATCTTTTATCACATCAATCTGACGTGGGCGCAGGAGCTGTGCGTCTACATGTTCGTGTGGATGGCGAAATTCGGCGCCGCCTACGGCGTGCGTACAGGCATCCATGTTGGCGTCGACGTCGTGGTCAACATGCTGGAGCCAGGCCCTCGTAAGAAGGTAGTGATGTTCGGCCTGCTTGCTGGCGCGCTTTTCACGTTTGTCGTCGGTACGATGGGTGCAAAGTTCGTGATCGAACTTTATCCGACCGATCAGGTCTCGCCGGATCTCGAGTTGCCCCGCTGGATTGTCTTCCTGTGTGTGCCGCTCGGCTCCTATCTAATGTGTTTCCGCTTTTTGCAGGTTGCCTGGGCGTTCTGGCGTACCGGAGAGCTGCCACACCATGATCCCGGACATGTCGAAGGTGTTGTCGAAAGTCCGTCCGCGGCGAGGGACATGGCCCGATGAACAGCGCCATCATCTTCAGTCTGTTGCTCGCGCTGATGCTGACCGGCATGCCGGTGTCGATTGCGCTCGGGCTTACCGTGTTGAGCTTCCTGTTTGTGATGACCACGGTGCCGATCGAGGCGGTGGCGCTCAAGCTCTTTACTGGCATCGAGAGCTTCGAGATCATGGCGATCCCGTTTTTCATTCTTGCCGGCAATTTCCTGACGCACGGTGGCGTCGCGCGCCGCATGATCCGCTTTGCGACCTCGATGGTCGGTCATTGGTACGGCGGCATGGGTCTCGCCGGCGTCATGGCTTGCGCGCTGTTTGCGGCAGTGTCCGGCTCTTCGCCCGCGACGGTCGTTGCAATCGGCTCAATCATCCTGCCGGCGATGGTCGCCCAAGGCTACCCTAAGCGTTTCGGCGCTGGCGTGATCGCGACCTCCGGTGCTCTCGGCATCCTGATTCCGCCATCGATCGTGATGGTGCTTTACGCTGTTGCCACCGGCGGCAGCGTCGCGATCGACCCGGAGGGAAAGCGGGTCCTGTCGGCGTCGGTGGCGCAATTGTTCATGGCTGGCGTTATCCCCGGCCTGATCTTGGCGACGATGCTAGGCCTCACGACGTTCTACCGCGCCTACAAGAACAATTATCCGCGCATGCAAAAGGCGACCTGGCCCGAGACCATCCGCGCGTTTCGGGATTCGATCTGGGGCCTGCTGCTGATTGTCATCGTGCTGGGCGGAATCTACACGGGTGCCTTCACGCCGACAGAGGCTGCCGCAATGAGCGCGGTGTACGCCTTCGTTATTGCAGTGTGGGTCTATCGCGATATGAAGCTGAAGGACGTGCCGCGTGTGCTGCTCGCCTCAGCCAATATGAGCGCGATGATTCTCTACATCATCACTAACGCGGTGCTGTTCTCGTTCCTGATGACCAGCGAGCAGATCCCACAAGCAATTACGGCGTGGTTCACGGGTGCCGGGATTGGTTGGGTCGAGTTTCTGCTGTTCGTTAACATCCTGCTGCTGCTCGCCGGCAACGTGATGGAGCCGTCATCGATCGTGCTGATCACTGCGCCGATTCTGTTTCCGGTGGCCGTCGGCCTCGGCATCAACCCGATTCACCTTGGCATCCTGATGACCGTCAATATGGAGGTTGGGCTTTGCCATCCGCCGGTCGGGTTGAACCTTTATGTTGCGTCCGGAATTGCCCGCATGGGGATCACCGAACTCACTATCGCAACATTCCCCTGGCTGGTGACCATGCTAATTTTCCTGGCGATAGTGACCTACGTTCCAGAGTTGTCGCTGTGGCTCCCACGCATGCTCGGGATGTTGTAAACGCGCCGCCAAAGATGAATGCTCGTAAATGAACATTGCGCGTTTGTAATCTCTGTCCAAACTTTAACTTGATAAGGCAAGGTGTCGCTCTTCTACTTGGCGTCAGGAATCGCCATTGGAGGTGGCCATGTGGAAAGCAGTTCTCGCCGGAACGACAGCCCTTGCGATTGCTGGTACTTCGCTTGTCTATGCCCAGAAAAGTTCAGATGATTTCCAACGCACCGAGCGCTGGCGCCCTGGTGCGGCCGATATTGCGGCCTTTGGTGACGCGCGTATCGCCGCGCTTCATGCGGGGTTGAAGCTCACGGCCGAGCAAGAAAAACTTTGGCCGCCAGTCGAAACCGCTTTGCGCGATCTCGCCAAGCAGCGCTCGGAGCGCTTTGCGGCGCGCGCTAATGCCGACGGTCCGAAAGATCCGATCGAACGGCTTAACCTGCGCGCCGATGTGATGGGTCAGCGCGCTGCCGGACTGAAGAAGCTCGCCGACGCAGCCGGCCCCCTCTACAAGAGCCTCGACGAGTCGCAGAAGCATCGTTTCGTGATGCTCGCCAGGCTCGGCGAACGGCAGGGTATGCGCGGCAATCGCGGACATATGTGGCAGCATCGTGGGCGTGACGGTGGCCAGATGGGTGGCGATCGCCAACCGCTGTAAGTTTTCGCGAAGCGGGCGGTGTCCAACGCGATCTCCCCGATGCGCGACGCCGTCCAGGAGGCCGCCGGATATGTCCGGCGGCTTTTCTTTTATTCTCCGAGGACTTGAAACCGCCATGCGGCTGGACACTGCCGGGCGCCTTTGCTAAGCCACGCGCGCCGGGCGAAATTCTGCCGCGGCATTCCGGGCGCATAGCTCAGTTGGTAGAGCAGCTGACTCTTAATCAGCGGGTCCAAGGTTCGAGTCCTTGTGCGCCCACCAATCACTTAACCAGCGCAGTCGAGAACAGCCACCATCAGTCAACGGCGCAGGAGCGGGCACCAAAACCGTGTCAGGTAACGACGCGCTTACCTTATTCTGTGGACGCATGCTCTAACCGAAAATCCTGCGGATGTAAGAGCGTATACGCGAACGTGGTGCATCAGCCGATAACTTTGGATTCACCCAATGCTGGACGCCGTCCTGGAAGTTGATAAGTCCGAATTCCGTGAGTTTTTGTGTGTTGGGAGGATATGAGGCTACCGATCGCCAGCCAGCGCTGTTGAAAATCTTTTGAGTTTCGTCATGGATCGCGCCGCTGTGGGTCGCGACGAAAACACGGCGCACTCTTTTTGTCAGACAATCAATATCTGCACTGACGCACTCCAGCTCGGCGCCCTGAATGTCCATGTCGATCAGGTCGACGTAGTCGAGGCCTCTGAGGACCCGCCTGATTGTCGTGCTTGCTACTTCTGAAACAGTAGCCTTTGGCCAATCCCCGAAGGCTACGCCGGGCTCGATGATGGATTGCCCGTACCATTCGGCTGGGTGACCGAAGGTGAAGTGCACTGCGCGGCCGTCGCTGGTGGCTGCGGCTTGGATTAATCGATGATTGTCCGGATTGATTCCATTGTCGCGCAAGTGCTCCTTCATCCACCCGAAATGTGTTGGCTCCGCTTCGACGCCGATAAGTCGAATGGCGAGATCTGGCCGGCGCTGGCGAATAGCGCATGCGCCGGCGACGAGCCAACGACCGAACCCGGCTCCGAGTTCGGCCATCGTGAATGTGTCCTTTGCTTCGAGCACGGCCTCAAGGAGAGTAATCCATTCAAAAATCTCTTCCTGATCGACGCGGGGAAACTTGCCGGCGACAGGGCCGTCAGACGGGACGATGTCGCTATTAAATGCCGGCCGAGTGAATTGACCTAGAAAATTGACTTGATGTCCGGACGGCGGAATGCCTCGCCATTGCGTAAACTCGTCAAAAATGGGCGGCTTTTGCATAAGGATATTTCCCCAACATTGGCGGCCGCATTCTGCTCATTCGATGAGCGCTAGGGCATCACCCAAACGCACGATGTGTATTCTTTGCCGCGATCCGTTTTCCGGGAGGACGGAAAATTGACGCGCTGACCCATTTGAGTCGCGGAACGCGCGACCACTGCCATTGCATTGTTCGCATAATTTCTTCGTAAAATTTTGACTGGATCACCCGATCTTCCTTTGTCTCTTGTAGCGTAGAGGGTCCGCGATTGTTCGCGGATAACGGCTATCATTGGCC
>Ga0207665_10000998_pt1 | contig 19108 bp, 15 predicted proteins | sample LARL112metaG_FD_184351 | JGI IMG/M metagenome (GOLD analysis project Ga0207665, IMG submission 184351) | Corn, switchgrass and miscanthus rhizosphere microbial communities from Kellogg Biological Station, Michigan, USA - LAR L11-2 metaG... | ecosystem: Host-associated > Plants > Roots >...
CAAGATCTCGGGCGTAGAGGACACGCAACTCGACGGCCACGCCGTCAAGGTGTGGGTCGTCGAGCTGACCCTGGCGCTCAGCGGACAGGTCACCGGCACCGTGCACCAGGTCGACCGTTTCGCTCCCACCCTGTCGCTGTCGGTGAAGGAGACGAGGCAAGTGCGCGGATTGGCTACGGCGACATTTTGGCCGCCGCCCGCATCCACGGCATTGGCAGGTGTTGGCAGAACTCGTAGGAGTGTCTGCGGATGGCCTGCGTGAGAGCACCGGATCGCGTTTTCCACCCGTGCGCACCCGCAAAAGACTGAGGATTTCGACGCCTTCCTAGAGCAACTGCCTTTGCCAGCTCGATGCGAATGGCTTAAGAGCAACCGCTCGGCGAAGCATCGCCAAACCCTCGTGTCTCTTTCCCGACATATTGAACAGGGCAATGCCGAGATTGCTGACAGCGTCAGGATCGTGTTCGTCGGCAAAGTGTACCCGCGTAAACCTGGCAATTGGCTACGAATTGGCCCAGCAGACCGAACGTCCGCGTTGGAATGAAGGCGATTTCTTCAGAAGATTCGTCAAAAGGCAAGAACCAGACCGACAGCCATTAGTCTGAGGTGGACTTGTTTCGTGAGCTCTCCGTAAGCTCCGAGCCGCGAAATCAATCAAAATGCAACACCAGAGTGAAGAGCGCGGGGTGCGGCTGGAATTCATTCAGCCAGGCAAGCCCACACAAGAATGCCTATGCAGAAAGCTTCAATGGCCGCTTGCGTGACGAATGCTTGAATGCGAACTGCTTCACAATTCTTATCCGAAAACAATCTATTGAACGCGCGCGTTGTAAAGCTGATCCATAAGGTCAGTTACATTTTGTACTGATTCAGTGATTACGTAGACGTTGTAGCTGCTGTCTCCTGCGGGGAACAGGATGTCTCCATTTCCGCGCACTGCTGCCCAGACGTTAAAGTTTCCAGCATCTTCGGCCGTTGCGCCAGCCTCGCAGGGATAACTGTACAATCCGAAAAAGCTGACTGGTCCTCCACTAGTGATGCTGACTCCGTAAACGCCCATGGCATAGTTGCCTGTGGCGTCGGAGAGAATGACGCCTCCATAATTAGCGTGAAACGCGTACGATAAATCCCCATTGCTACAACCGTTTTGAATCGAGTTCGTCACTTCTGTCAGGCGCTTACGAGGGGCATCGTAAGTCCAAAAGCGATTGAAATTGCCGCGGAGATAACCGGTGGGCATGGCTAGTGTCCCAAAGCCCGAAGCGGGAAGTGTGAGATGTGTGGTGTATCTCGCCACGGGCCCCAAGTTGTTGAAATTCAGGGTGACGTCTTTGCCTAGGATCACGCTGTCCCAAAGGATGGGATGATCAAGGTCGCCGCCGAAAACCTCCGGGATCCAATTGAGTGGCACCGCTCTCGTGATTTGCGTATTGCCTTGGTTCTCAAAGCGGACCATAGGTGAACCATTGCCCGCTGTAAGTCCCGCAGGTGCGTACCCATCTCCTGCCTCATTGGGGTTCAGATTTGGGCCGTTGCCAAAGTAAAACGCAGCTTGAATTTCCGCTCCAAAACCGAAGTGGTTTTCGAACTGCATTCCGTTCCAGTACCACCGCCATGTCACTCCGCCTGCTGCTTTATTGGATTCCACGGTTACTCCGCCTGCCGACAAGCTGAGTAGCACCTCTGCATTCGAGGCGAATCGTGGATAGCCATACACGCCTAAAGACGATGCCGTGTAACCGGGGAGTCTCTCCGAAGGAAGGATAAGCGCGTAGTCCCCCTTGCTCGGGCTAAGACCTTCTGAAAGTAGTTCAAGGCCTGGCAGCGAGGCTTGCGTCCAAGGATAACCGAGGATTTGTTCCAGGCTGTATTCGGCAGGTGCATTGACCCCATCGGCGTGGTCGGTAATGTCGGCATTGATGTACCGATTCAGCGCGGCTCGGTCACTGCTTGGCTGGTCGGCCACGTAGTACATCTGCCCTTGGGATGGATACGTACTCCGCTCAACTGAGCCGAAGCTCGTCATTCGATCTGCTCCTCCATATACGACGCGGTACAGCACTCGCAAGGTTGTTGGAGTTGGCGGAGGCGATCCGGCGGGAGGAGGGGTGGTCGGAGGAAGATACCCTGCGCGATTATTATTGTAGCCGCCGCAACTCACAAGTATCAGCGCTGCAGCCAACACCACAGCGGGCAAGCCAATCAATTTGCATAATTGCTCTACCTCCGGTCGCTGCCAACCCGGCAGGCGAGAGGTCATTGTTTGAACCTTCGACATGTGTTTGTTCACCGAACGATCACATTCATTGTTGTGGAATGGTTCGTGGCTTCTGACATTCCCGTGATTGTTACGGTGTAAGTCGTGGCCTGGGATCCGCCGTTCCCATTGGATCCACCGCCACAAGCTGTTTGAAGTAAGACACCGCTCAGTAGTACGACGCCGCTTAGACAAACCAGCAAACGATTCTTGGCCGAACGTCCAGAAGCAAGACTGGTCCCGATCAAAACCATGCCTGCTAAAGGCAGGCACAAGAATCCGGATAGATCCATATCCACCTTCGGAGAAGGCGCCAACGAAGCACTCGTCGCACTGGTGCTGAACGTCAGGGTAGCGGTTGCATGCCCGGAGCCGTCGAAGCTCAAGGAGCTGGGCGTGATGGAGCAAGTTGGTGCCGCCGTTGTTGCTGGCTGAACCGAACAGCCCACCGCGACGGGTTCGTCGAAGTTGTTTAGATGTTCAAATGATAAGGTTGTTGTTGCACTCTGTCCGCGACGGATCGTTCCCAGACTTGAGCTTGAAGTTGATATGGAAAAGTCAGCGCCCGTAATGTTGAGTGCGACACCGATCGTATTTGCTAATGAGTCTTCGATATTGTCCATTGTGACCAAGTCCGGGGCGTTATCACCATCGAGGTCTCCGACAGCAATCAAATTGTAGGCATACTCGGTGTTGAAAACATCCGGCGTCTTGAAAGTTCCATCGCCATTCCCTCTAAAAACGAGAACGTCGCCTAAGCCTAAAAACCCGCAGAAGCCTTCAAGCGGTCCGCCACCACTAATGGTCACAATATCAAGTTTGCCATCGCCATCAACGTCAGCGATAAATGGCGTCCCGACATGGCATTTTGTCGTGGGTAATGTAGTGGCATGTGCGAAAGTGCCGTCCCCGTGGCCCAACATCACGCTTGTGCCCGATGCAGTAGCGTTGCCAAAATTTGCGTGGGAGACGACAAGGTCAATTTTGCCGTCTCCGTCCAAGTCTCCCGCCGCAAGCGACCGTCCAAACGGACCTGCCTGGTCAAAGCTGGCCCCGGGCTGGAATGTGCCATCCCCATTTCCCAGGAGGATCCTTACGACCCCGCCCGCATAAGCGCCTGCTACAACCAAGTCAGTCTTACCATCTTGATTAAAGTCGGCTACAGCTAACTCTCCAACAATTCCCGAATCTCCAGTCGCGGTATCTATGTGCGGCCGAAAAGTTCCGTCGCCATGGCCGAGAAACACGTTGATCAGATGGTCAGCTGCTGCCTTTACTGCAAAGTCGAGCCTTCCATCGCCGTTGAAGTCACCCACTGCAACCGAGTTGGGCCCGAGTCCTGTTGCATAGTCCACATGGTCCTGGAAAGTGCCATTTCCGTTGCCCAACAAGACGCTCACCGAGCCGGAAAGGAATCCCCCATTTGTGTGATCAATTCCAAGATTGGACACGACGAGGTCGAGGTTCCCATCGCCGTCGAAGTCGGCCGCTGCTATGGAGTACGGGTTCTTACCGGCAATGAAGTTGTTCCCGAAACTAAACGTACCGTTCTCGCTGCCTATCCAGACGCTCACATAACCGTCGCTAGAGGATGCTTGATCAGCTGAGTAAGCTACGGCTATGTCAGCGTTACCGTCACCGTCAAAATCGCCAATCGCTGTTGCAAGGGAACTGCCGGTGGGGTCTGCAGCAACCTGATGCACCAGGGCGGGTTGGAATCCTACAGTGGCGCAATTTCCTGAGTGGGAGATCCCTAGGAATATCCAAAGTGCTGTCATGAAAAACAGATCTCTTCGTGAACTCATACTCCCCTCCCATGCAGGATCGCTTCTCAGTTGCCGTCTTTCGAAGACAGTCGTCTGTAATCCAGGGTCAATACAGGACCCAGATTGGTGCCATCGCGGAGAACAATGGACGTGACAATGGCGCGAGCCTGATTGGTGCTGTCATCTAGGGCAAAATCCAGCGTGGTAGTGCGAACCAGGGCCCCCGAAGCCTTGTCGTAAACAGCAATCGTGGCGGTCCCGGTGCAGTTGGAGCTGGTCGAGGCTGTTCCGGTAAAGGCCTCCTGGGCTACACTCCCGCCGAGGCTCCGCGTCTGGCGTCCGCTGAGATTTCCCTCTCGATCTTGGGTGTAGGTTCCCACCTGCGCTACCGAAACGGCAGCACCATTCGGCAGAATCACCGACCCGGTGACGGTAAACGCCCAACGCCCCTCTCCGCTGGACTTCGAGCAGGTATGCGCCTGCGCCAGCGGGGCCATACCCAAGGCCAAACCGGCAAGCAGCATGCTGGTGAGTAAAGACAGCGTCCTTCTCGAGATTAGTTTCATACGCCCTCCTATGCTACTGGTCCGTCTACCCGATAAATCGAGCTGACTTTCGCTCCATTCGCTTCTGCGATCAATAACGCGCATCTGTCCTGCTGCTGTCTTGTTGCGGTCGTGATAAACTTCGAGCTCCAAAGGGGTGCCCGGCTCCGTGGAGAAGGCCCGCCCAACCAGGTTAAGAACCATCAGCTTCGGGGATTTTGAACTGGACCCGCGGGCCGGAGAACTGTGCAAAGAAGGCGCTAAGGTCAAACTGCAGGAACAACCCTTACATCTATTGCAGATGCTTCTTGAGCATCCAGGTGAGATCGTCACCCGCGACGAATTACAGAAAACAATCTGGCGCGCAGATACGTTCGTGGACTTCGATCAGGGGCTGAACAACGCGGTCAAACGCCTGCGTGAAGGCTTGGACGATTCGGCCGAAGCTCCACGCTTCATCGAAACCATCCCTCGTCGCGGCTACCGCTTCATCGGAAAAATCACAGAGAAGGCTGCAGAACGAGTCCACTCACTGGCAGTGCTGCCGCTTGAGAACCTCTCGCGCGATCCGGAGCAAGAGTATTTCGCCGAAGGCATGACGGAAGCATTAATCACTACGCTGGCCAAGATCGGAGGTTGGCGAGTAATCTCCCGCACCTCTGCGATGCAATACAAAGGCGTCCATAAGCCTCTCCGCGAGATTGCACTCGAACTGGATGTAGACACGATTGTGGAAGGAACCGTGCTGCGCGTCGGGCGCCGGGTACGCATCACTGCACAGCTGATTGACGCGCATAATGAGACCCACCTGTGGGCCGACAGTTATGAACGTGATTTGCGCGATGTACTGAACCTCCAGTCGGAGATAGCCCGATCAATTGCAGAGGAGATCCGGGTCAAATTAACACCACAGGACCGAACGCATCTGGCACAGGTCCGGCCTGTCCATCCCGAAGCGTACGAAGCCTACCTCCAGGGTCGTTATCACTGGAATCGGCGCAGCGGACAAGAGCTAAAGAAGGGGGCCGAGTACTTCCAGCAAGCAATTTCCAAAGATCCTGGTTATGCTGCTGCCTATGCAGGCCTAGCCGATTGCCTCTCCATATTGGGTTTTTGGGGATTTGTCTCGGCCAATGAGGGTTGCGGAAAGGCCAAGAGGCTGGCGCTTCAAGCGCTTGAAATTGATTGTGTCCTGGCGGAAGCCCATGCCTCACTCGCTTGGGCCACGATGCTGTACGACTATGATTTCCCGGCTGCTGAACGGGAATTTGAGCGATCCATCGAACTCAACCCGCGTTACGTGACGGCACATGTGTGGTTCGGCTGGTATCTCGCCCTGACGGGACGGTATGAGGAGGGCTACACCGAACTGAAACGAGCCATTCGTCTGGATCCGCTCTCTCCGGTCGTGAATGCGGGCTTGGGATTCGTTTATCGCTGCGGGCGCCGATACGATCAGGCCATCCAGCAATATAAGAAGGCACTCGACTTAGATCCCAACCTCGCTTTGACGCAGGCTGGCCTTGCCTTTGCATATTTGTACTGCTCACTTCATGAGCTCGCGATCGCGGCAATGCAAAAAGCCGTTCAACTCTCACAGGGTGCTCCGTTTCTGCTCGCGTGCCTCGGGGAGATTTATGCGGCCGCTGGCAAATGGGACCTTGCCCGTAGCACCTTGGGGGAGCTACAGGACCTATCCCAACGTCGATATGTAACTCCGTACGGAGTGGGACGAATCTACGCGGCCCTTGGAGAAAAGGGCCAAGCGCTTCAATGTCTGGAAGCTGCCTACCAAGGTCGCGACGCGTGGATGATATTTATGAAGATCGACCCTCGATTCGATGACTTGCGTCCCGACCCTCGCTTCCAGGACCTGCTGCGGCGCATGAACTTTCCAGCGTAGTTCCCGAGCGGCTCACGTTCATTCCGATCCTGGTCCGTGCCGACCAACGAGCGGTTGCAGTATGTCGGTATCCATCAATCTAATTTCGCGTGGTTACCACATCGACGTCCATCGATCTAATCTTGTCTTGTGGATACCAGGTAGTAACCACAACCTGTTGGGGGTGCATCTTTCCTCCCGGCGTGTTCTAACCCCTAGCCGGTTTGACCCGTTTTTCCACCGCCTTGTAGTATCAAAGATTACCTCTCAACCCAGCGGCTGGACCATTTCCGGGCCACTGGACCCTATGCCTACGGACAACATGCCTCACGAATTGCCCAAAGCGTACGAGCCGAGCGCGATTGAATCGCGCTGGGCCGAGTACTGGAAGAACGAGAAGCTGTTTCATGCTTCCACTCCGCCCGAGGGGCATGCCTGCAATATGTTCAGCCTGCTGTTGCCTCCGCCCAATGTGACCGGGCGCCTGCACATGGGGCACATGCTGAACCAGACGGAAATGGACATCATTGTCCGCTGGCATCGCATGCGAGGGGATCTCACTCTTTGGCTGCCTGGGACTGACCACGCCGGCATCGCCACCCAGATGATGGTGGAGCGGCAGCTGCGCACTGAGGGCAAATCACGGCGCGATCTTGGCCGCGAAGCTTTCATCGAGCGCGTGTGGTGCTGGCGGAAGCAGTATGGCGGCGCGATTCTCGACCAGATGAAGCGGCTCGGGGCGTCCGTCGACTGGGAACGCGAATACTTCACGATGGACGAGAACCTCTCGCGCGCGGTGCGCGAGGTGTTCGTTCGCCTGCACGAGCAGGGGCTGATCTATCGTGGCAAGTACATCGTGAACTGGTGTCCGGACTGTGGCACGGCCATCTCGGACCTCGAGGTCAAGCATGAGGAAGTCGCTGGGAAGCTCTACGAAATCCGCTACCCGGTCGTCGGCTCGAAAGAATTCATCACCGTGGCCACTACCCGGCCCGAGACCATGCTGGGCGATACCGCCATCGCGGTGAATGCCAAGGACGAACGCTACACGCATCTGCACGGAAAAAGTGTGATGCTACCCCTGATGAATCGGGAGATCCCGATCATCCTCGACGAGCTGGCGAATCCCGAGTTCGGCACTGGTGCCGTGAAAGTCACGCCGGCGCACGACCCCAACGACTTCCAGGCCGGACTGCGCCACAACCTGCCGCAGATCGATGTGATGGATGAGCGCGCGCACATGAACCAGAACGCGGGGCCATATGCGGGACTCGATCGGTTCGAGGCGCGAAAGCGGGTGGTGGCAGATCTGGAGGCGCAACGTTTCCTGGTCGGCATCAAGGACTACACGATTTCACTCGGCAAGTGCGACCGGTCGGGCACAGTGGTTGAGCCGCGACTGTCGGAACAGTGGTTCGTGAAGATCGAGCCGCTGGCCAAGCGCGCGATCGAGGTAGTGGAGAAGGGTTACATTCGCTTCACGCCCGACAACTACAAGACCATCTATCTGAACTGGATGTACAACATCCACGACTGGTGCATCTCGCGCCAGCTGTGGTGGGGACATCGCATTCCGGCATGGCGTTGCGGTGATTGCGGCGAAGTGATCGTGGCCCGCGACACGCCCACCACCTGCACGAAGTGCGGCAGCACAAAGCTCGAGCAGGACACCGATGTGCTCGATACCTGGTTCTCGTCGGCCCTGTTGCCCTTCACGACGCTGGGCTGGCCGGAGGCGACACGCGACCTCGATGTGTTCTATCCCACGTCGTTGCTCATCACGGGCTTCGACATTCTGTTCTTCTGGGTGGCCCGCATGATCATGATGGGCTGCTGGTTCATGACGCCGCCCGAGAAGCCGGTGCGACCCGGAGAGAAAACCGCAAGCCACGAAGAAGCGCTCCGCAACAGCGTCCCATTCCGCGAAGTCTACATCCATGCTTTGGTGCGCGACGCTGAGCGTCAGAAGATGTCGAAGACCAAGGGCAACGTGCTTGATCCGATCGAAGTCATCGAGAAGTACGGGACGGACGCGACGCGCTTCACGCTCGCGGCGATGGCGGCGCCGGGAACGGATATCGCGTTCAATCCAAGCCGCACCGAAGGCTATCGGAATTTCGCCAACAAGATATGGAACGCCGCCCGCTTCATGTTCATGAACGTGGATCGTGTGGGTGTGGGGCGGAGACTCTTGTCCGCCCAAGCCGGGGGCCATGGCGTCGCAGGGTTCAAGGCAGAAACTCTGGAAGACCGCTGGATTCTCTCGCGCTTCAACGGCGTTGTCGCTTATGTGAACGAAGCGCTCGAAGAGTTCCGCTTCCACGAAGCCGCCAACCGCATCTACGACTTCTTCTGGGGCGAGTTCTGCGACTGGTATATCGAGCTGATCAAGCCTCGGCTGGTGTTTGAAGAAGGCGCCGACAAGGGCGCGGCGCAGATCGCCTGCGGCAATCTCGTGGCCCTGTTTGAAGCGTCCTTGCGGCTGCTGCATCCAGTGATGCCTTTCATCACGGAAGAAATCTGGCACGCGATCTACGATGGGCAGCCACCGCTGAAATCAATTTCTTTGGCTGCGTTCCCGCAGGCCGATCCGAAGCAGATTGACCTGAAGTCTGAGACGCAGATGGCCGTGCTGCAGGACTTGATTGTCAGCGTGCGTAATCTCCGCGCCGAGATGAAAGTCGAGCCCAAGGTGAAGGCACCGATCCAGGTCTACGCGCACGAGCCAGATATCCACGCGCTCATCAAGCAGAATCGTGGGGCCATCGAAAGCGATCGGCAGGCGAATGTGGAATCGATTACGTTTGTGGAGGCGTCGCTCGGCAAGCTGCCCGGCGCGCGCCACACCGCACGGTTCGATGTGCACCTGGTGTACGAACAGAAGATCGACGTTGCCGCCGAGTGCACGCGTCTGAAGAAGGAGTTGGAGAAGCTCGAGAAGGATGTCGCCAATGCGCAGCGCCAGTTAGGCAACGAGAACTTCCTTGCGAAAGCGCCTGCTAGTGTGGTCGAAGGTCTTCGCAAGCAGAAGCATGAGAACGAGGGCCTGATCGAGAAGACGAAAAGCAAGATGCGTGAGTTGGGCTTAACCTAGAACCTCGATTCACGTACGGATCGACACGGTTGGACAAACACAGCTGCAGCTCTGAGAGCTGACACCTGGGACCTGAGACCTGAGACCTGATTTCCGTGGACTGGAACAGCCGCCGCATCTCGGCCATCCTTGAAAACGCACTGCTTGAAGACCGCGCCACGCGCGACGCGACCAGTTACGCCTGCGTCGAATCTGGCCAGAGAGCGACCGCTACTGTTGTCGCCAAGCAGGACTGCATTCTGGTGGGCGTGGGCGTCATCCCCGCCATTCTCGATGTGTTTGCTGCGCTCGATGGCGCCGTTATCTCGCATTACGAGGTCACCAGCCACCCGGAAATTTTCGATGGTGTGCGCCTGCATCATGGACAATCGATTGCCGTCATCCGGCACAACGCGCGCGTCATTCTTTCCTGCGAACGCGTGATTCTCAATTTCCTGCAGCGCATGAGTGGCGTGGCGACGCTGACGCGACAGTTCGTGGAGGCAGTGAGCGGCACCAAGGCCCGCATTCTCGATACCCGTAAAACTGTGCCCGGCCTGCGCCTCATCGACAAGTATGGCGTGCGCTGCGGCGGCGGACAGAATCACCGGCTCGATCTCTCCGATGGGGTGCTGATCAAGAACAACCACATCGCGCTGGCCGGTGGGATCGTGCCGGCGCTCGAGCGCGCTCACCACAATCGCCGGGGCTCACAGCCAATCGAGATCGAAGTGCGCACGCTGGCGGAAATGGAACAGGCGCTGGCGCACGGAGCCGAAGCGCTGCTGCTCGACGGGATGTCGGTGGAAGACGTGCGCACGGCCGTGCAGTACTGCGCAAAGTTGGAGAAAAGAATTCCGGTCGAGTGCGCGGGCGGCATCAAGCTCGAGAATGTCCGCGCCTACGCCGAGACCGGCGTCGACTTCATCTCCGTCGGAGCACTGACGCATTTCGCCACTGCGGTCGATATGAATCTGAGGATCGTGCCGACGTAGTCAGTCGCCAGTCGCCATTCTCTAGTCGCTAGTCTCTGGCAACCACATTAAAATCGTTCCTATCCACTGGCGCCATTGAAGTCGTATCCCATTCTCTTAAAGCTTAGTTTTGCGCCAGAATGCCCCAGAATCGCTTTCTGGGGGCCGGATGACCCCCCCTTTCTCATCCCTAGGCCGAAGTGCGTCTGTACGCCTTCTAATGGCCAGCAATGGGCATCCTACAGAGCGTCGCTGGGGTATTTCCGGCTCTCTCAGGGGGGCAGCTCGACGGGTAGATTTGTAATAGCATTTAGCTAATATAATGATACTGAAGAACTTAGGCGAAATTCGGTCCTGCCAGACCTTCCCGCCCATTCAGCGGCCTCCCAAATGAGATCAGTTTGCAGCGATGTCCGTGACCTTAACCCGTCCGGGGGGGCCCAATAGTCCGATAAATTTTCTGCGTAAAAGACGAACTTGGGTCCGCTGACGACTAGAGACTAGCGACTAGCTATAATCCCCGCCATTAGGAAACGAACGCCAACTCGATCCCGGCGCCCGGCCTCCGGAAAGACTGCGCAAAAGACCGACGCGCGGCTGGGCCGCATTGTGCGCGTGCTCATGGATCACGCCATGGTGATGGTCAGCGGCACTAAGGTTGGCGAAGAGATCGGCACCGGCCGGTCGGAGGTGTGGCGGCTCATCCAGCAACTGAGGTCGCTGGGTGTGGAGGTCGAGGGGCATCCCGCAACCGGCTATCGGCTGCGCTCCGTGCCCGATCTGCTGTTGGCGGACGTGGTCGCGCCGTTGGTGAAGGGAACGCTGTTTTCGCAGATCAATCACTATTACAAGATCGGCTCGACCAACGAGGCCGCGATGGAAGCTGCCGCGGCGGGCGCACCGGAAGGCAGCGTGTTCCTGGCTGAAGAACAGACAGCGGGCAAGGGGCGCGGGGCAAATCAGTGGTATTCGGCGCGCTCGTCGGGAATCTACTGTTCGGTAATCCTGCGGCCGAACGTACCTCCATCCGAGGCCCTCGTGCTTTCACTCGCCGCCGGACTGGCGGTGTATTCGGCGATTCGTTCGATCGATTCACGACTGAATCCTGACCTGAAATGGCCGAACGATGTGCTCATCGACGGCAAGAAGTTCTGCGGCATTCTTACGGAGATGAACGCGGAGGCCACGCGTGTGCGCCACATCGTGATTGGAATCGGCATCAACGTCAACCAGCAGAAGTTTCCTGACGATGTGCGCGAAATAGCAACCTCGCTTCTGCTGGCGACGGGCTCGGAGTGGTCGCGCGTGGAACTAGCGGCGGCTTTGCTAAAATCGGTCGACCGTGAGTATCGCGATCTGCTGAGCAAGCCGGGCGCGCACGTTTCTATCTTGCGCCGGTTCAGCGACGCCTCGTCGTACGTGCGTGGACGAAACGTGCGCATCGAGGAGAACGGCGGCTTCGAAGGCGTGACCGAGGGCCTGGATGCACGTGGATTCCTGCAGGTTCGCACTGCACATGGCGTCCGAATAGTTCTGAGCGGAACGGTGCGCACCCTGTAACTTCTGATTTCTATGCTGCTGGTTATCGATGTCGGCAACACCAACACCGTTCTGGGCGTGTTTGCGCGCCTGGCCAAAGTCCACGCCGGCGAAGAACCGGCGGACCGGGCCCGCTATGAGCGTCTGGTCTCGCAATGGCGCGTTTCAACCATCTGGAATCATACGGTGGACGAATATGGCGTGCTGTTCCGCAGCCTATTTGCCATGGACGACCTCGACGCCTCGGGCATTCACGGGATCATCATCTCGTCGGTGGTGCCCTCGCTTGACTCCACGCTGCGCCAGGTGTGCGAACGGTATTTCAAACTGAAGCCGTTGTTCGTGGAGCCGGGCGTGAAGACTGGAATGCCCGTGCAGTACGAGAATCCTGCGGAAGTTGGGGCGGATCGCATCGTGAACGGCGTGGCCGCGTTTGAGAAGTATGGCGGCCCCTGCGTGGTGGTCGATTTCGGAACGGCGACCACGTTCGATTGCGTTTCGGTAAAGGGCGAATACATGGGCGGCGTGATCTGCCCGGGGATCGGAATTTCCGCCGATGCCTTGTTCCAGCGCACGGCGCGCCTGCCGCGCGTCGATATCCGCAAACCTTCGCGTGTCGTCGGCACAACCACGGTCGGCAGCCTGCAGTCGGGGCTGTATTACGGATATCTCGGCCTGGTCGACGGCATTCTCGAAGAACTGCTTGCGGAGATGGGCAAGGAAACGAAAGTGATCGCGACCGGCGGCCTCGGGTCCATGATCGGGACGGCGTCGAAGTACATTAAAACGGTGGATGATCATCTGACGCTGGAAGGCCTGCGCATCATCTACGAACGCAACCTGACGGGCCGCCCGGACGCGAAGAGCCCAGCTGCGAAACCGGCACACGACGGCAGCAAACTCTCCAACAGCGCCAAGCGCACTTCCTCTCACTAGCGCGTGGAAAACTACTTCAACTACTTCACGGAAATCGAAGAGCATTTCCAGCAGCGTCGCGGCGGAATTCTGCTGCTCTCGACCCTCGACTGGGCGTTGATTGAAACCTGGAAAGACGCTGGCATCCCACTGGAAGCGGCTCTGCGCGGGATCGATGCGGCCTTCGACCGTTACGAGCAGCGGCCGTCGAAGTCGCGGAAAGTGAACAGCCTCGCTTACTGCTCGCAGGAAGTTCTGACGGCAGCCGCGGACATGAAAGAAGCCGCGGTGGGCGCCAGTGGGGATGCGAGTGCGCCAACGGACGCAGCCCGTGGATTCGATGCGGGAGAGATCGTGAATTTCCTGCGCAAGAACGCAGACCTTTTGGTGCAGGCGAAGTTACCTGGCGAAGGAGCAACTTCCCCGGCGGCGCTGGCGAAGGAAACGGCTGCGACATTGCGCGTCATGGCCGGCGAGATCAGCGCGAAGCCGACGTCGCGGCTGGAAGACGTGGAGCGCAGGCTTACGGTCGTGGAAGAAAAGCTGCTGGCAGCTCTGCTCGCGGCCACGCCCGATGCGGAGCTCGTAAGTGTGCGCGCACAGGCTGATCGGGAGCTGGGGCCGTATCGCAGCAAGATGCCGGGTGCTCAGATCGAGCAACTGCTAAAGCAGTACATCCATAAGCGCTTGCTGGAGAAGCATGGATTGCCGCGTCTGAGCTTGTTTTATATGTAGGGTCTGAGCCCCTCTGAAATCCTAAGATTTGAGGACCGATGCGGCGCCCCGATGCATCCCAATAGGCAGAGACTCACATGCCTGCTCCCCGGTGGCTCGCGCGATTCAATCTGCACGTAACCAACCGGATTCTCGGCCCGCTGGCGCTCTACATGCCGGGGATGGGAGTCATCGTGCATGTGGGAAGAAAGACGCGGCGAGTGCATCGCACCCCCGTCCTGATTTTTCGGCAGGGCAAGCACTTCGTGATCGCGTTGACCTATGGACGCGAGTCGGAATGGGTACGCAATGTGATCGCGCAGGGCGGGTGCGTGCTTGAAACCCAGGGGAAACGCGTGGAGCTGACGAGCCCTTATCTCTATCGCGATGACAAGCGGCGTGCGATGCCGGGATTCGTGCGGTTAGTGCTGGGGCTGATGAATGTCTCTGATTTTCTGGAACTGACCGAGGTGGGCAGCGGGCAGGCGGAATATGGCGAAGAACACAAACGGTTCGACAAAAAGTCAGCCTGAGGTGCTGAAGGGCTGGAAGGAAATTGCCGCCTTTCTGGGCGAGCCCGTGTCGGTGGCGCAGCGCTGGGCGACCGAGGGCCTGCCGGTGGTTCGGGAGGGACGATCCGTGACCACCACGCCGGAGCAGCTCAATGAATGGTTGGGGAGCGTGTCGAAGAAGCCAGTGCACATTATTACGCCAGAGAGCGATCTGATGGCCGAATTGAAGCGTGGGCTGGCGTTTGCGAAGAAGCGTTGAGTGAGTGGGACCGAGTCCGAACCCGCTTTTTGGGTGCCTTTTACGGTGCGCCTGAAGGCGCGCGCTGATACGAACCTCTTTCCTCGGACAGTCAGATTGCGTTCTTCGTTTCTCTTGCATCCAGTCGGGCCCTTTCTTTGTCAAAGGACTACGTAAGCTCCGCCGTGTAGCGGACGCTGGCAGCTTGTAAGTGCAGGTCTTTTGTCGGGGGAATGGTTTTCTCAATTTCCAGAATGATTTTTACGGAGAGCGAAATGCGAACGGGGTGGCTGGTCGCAGCTGTTGCAATCATCTTAAGCAGTTCACTGGCGTTGTCGCAAACGAAGAATTTTAGGGCCGCGCCGGATTCGGCGAGAGCAATGAGGAATCCCTACGAGGGAGACGTTGCGGGTGCACAAGCAGGCAAGCCGCTCTATCACCTGCGCTGCGCGCGCTGTCACGGCGAAAACGGGCGCGGGTCGGGAAATATCCCGCCATTGCGGGCGGACGAAATCCGCAAGATCACGCCGGGCGAGATGTTCTGGTTCATCACCAAGGGCGATCCCAAGCGCGAAATGCCTTCGTGGAGGAAACTGCCGGCTGACCAGCGCTGGAAGATTGTCAGCTATGTGAAAAGCGACTACCTGCAAAGGGGCGCTCCTGCCAGCGCGGCGGCCTCGCCGGTGCAATCGGCGGCGTTGAACCTACGCTCCCCCAATGCGCCGTTTACCGATTTCCGTTACCAGGCGCCCGGAGTGGATCGCAGAATTTCGGTAAGCGATCTGCCAAAGCCCTTCACGACGAAGTCGAGCGACAACGGCCCCGACGTCGTGGCGCGTCCCCGAGACGTGTGGCCCAAGGCTCCAGCCGGGTTCAAGGTCGACTTGTATGCGGCGGGACTGGAGAATCCGCGACTGCTACGCAGTGCGCCCAATGGCGACGTTTTTCTGGCCGAGAGCGATGCCGGACGCGTTCGCGTGTTTCGCGGCATGGGCAGCGACGGCAAGCCGGAACAGGTGCAGGTGTTCGCGACCAAGATGAAGCGTCCGTATGGGATCGCGTTTTATCCGCCCGGCCCCGATCCACAGTGGGTGTACATCGGGTGCGAAAACGAAGTCGTCCGCTATCCCTACAAGAACGGCGACATGGCGGCGCGCGGCCAGTCGGAGCGTTTGGTCACCTTACCGACGGACGGACATTGGACGCGCTCGATTGAGTTCTCGCCGGATGGCAAGACGATGTTCGTGGCCGTGGGCTCGCGCTCAAATGTCGACGATCCGGACACCACTCCCGAGGAGAAAAATCGGGCGGACATTCTGGCGTTTGATCCCGATGGAAAGAACATGCGCGTCTATGCGTACGGAATCCGCAACGCGGGCGGCGGGTTGGCCGTCGATCCGAAAACGGGAGAACTGTGGTGCTCGGTGAACGAACGCGACGAACTCGGAGATAACCTTGTGCCCGACTACATCACGCACGTGCAGGAAGGCGGATTTTACGGATGGCCGTGGTGGTACCTGGGAGCGCATCAGGACCCGCGGCATAGGGGGAAGCATCCGGAACTGAAAGACAAGGCGATTGTTCCGGATGTTCTGTTGCAGCCGCATAACGCGTCGCTCGGCATCGCGTTCTATCAGGGCAAGCAGTTCCCAGTGGAGTACCGGGGCGATATTTTTGCCGGGCAGCACGGTTCGTGGAACAAAGCCGCGCGCACGGGATACGAAGTGATTCGCGTTCCGCTGCATCAGAGCGGTAAGGCGAGCGGGGACTACCAGGACTTTCTGACCGGCTTCGTGTTGCCTGACGGGCAGGTCTGGGGACGTCCGGTGGCGGTCGCGGTGGCGCCCGACGGCTCATTGCTGGTGAGCGACGATGGGTCGAACTCGATCTGGCGCGTCAGCTACGTGGGGAAGTGACGTGAACTGAGGCCGGTGCTGCTGATGCCTCTGCGGAAGGTGCATTTTTCGAGGATTGTTTTCAGCGATCCGCGGTCGGACAGGGATTGGGTTTCAAGCTAGTTTAGCGGGATTTTGTGCTTGCGCGGTCGGGCATCGAGTACTCGGACTCGGCATGATTGGCATCCGCGACAGGATGATCAGCGGCGTTGGCGAGTCTTACCCTCGGCTCTGTCGCTGCATACTTCAGCAAGCACCAGACGGCGCGCACGCCGTCTCTCCATCCGATCTTCTTGCCTTCTTCATAAGTGCGCCCCGAGTAGCTGATGCCGACTTCATATACGCGTAGTCTTCGCTTGGCGACTTTCACTGTGACTTCGGGCTCGAAACCGAAGCGGCGCTCCTCAAGATGCATCGACTGGATGACATCGCGACGAAAGGCTTTGTAACAGGTTTCCATGTCGCTGAGGTTGAGGTCGGTGAGAGCGTTCGAGAGCAGCGTGAGCAGACGGTTGCCAATCGAATGCCAGAAGTAAAGGACGCGGTGGGGCCGGCCGCCCATGAAGCGGGAGCCGTAGACGACGTCGGCCTTGTCCTGCATCAGGGGTGCGAGCAGGACGGGATACTCGGCCGGGTCGTACTCCAGGTCGGCGTCCTGAATGATGACGTAGTCGCCGGTGGCTTCCTGAATGCCCCGATGCAGGGCCGCCCCCTTGCCCAGGTTGCTGGTTTGCCAGAGGGCACGAACAGACGGTGCGTATTCGCGCTCGAGAGCTTGCAGAATTTCACGGGAGCCGTCGGTTGAACCGTCGTCTACGCATAGTAGTTCGATGGCGACGTCCGGATTCGCTGCTAACACGCTCTCAACGGCGCGCCGGAGGGTGGCCCGCTCGTTGTAGATCGGCATGATGACGGAGAGTTTCATCGCGGAAGTGCCAACGCGCATTCAGTGCTCTGCTTATCCTTAGCATAGAATCAAGTCTTGGAACTCACCATCGAAAAACTTATTTACGGCGGCGACGGACTCGGGCGCCTTCCCGCCGATGAAAAAGGTCGCGGCAAGGCCGCGTTCGTGCCGTTCACCCTGCCCGGCGAAAAAATCGAGGCGCAGGTCACGGACGAGAAGCCGGGATTTGTGCGCGCTTCGACGACCCGGCTGGTCGAAGCTTCGCCGCTAAGGATCGAGGCCGCGTGCCCGTATTTCCAGCGCTGCGGCGGCTGCCACTATCAACATACGGCGTACGAAGAGCAGCTGAAGATCAAAGAAGACATCTTGCAGGAAAACCTGCGGCGGCTGGCAAAGATGGAATCGGCGCCCGAGGTCAAGGTGCATGCCTCGCCGCCATGGAACTACCGCAACCGCACGCGGCTGCAGGTGCGCGTGGATTCCGAATTTGCGCTCGGATACTTCAAGCCATCGTCGCACGAACTTCTGCCCGTTGAGCAGTGTCCCATCAGTTCGCCACTTCTGAATCGAGCAATCGGGGCGTTGTGGAAATTGGGGCAGGGACGGCAGGTGCCGCAGTCCGTGCGCGAGGTCGAATTGTTTGCGAACGACGCCGAGTGCCAGTTGCAGGTGGAGTTGTATGTGGAGCCGCGGCAGGATGCAGGAAAGGTGGAACCGCAGGCATTCGCGGAACTTCTGCGCGGGGCCCTGCCGGAAGTCTCGGCCATTTACATGTTCGGGCAGACGGTCGCGCAGGCGCGTGGTGCTCAGAGCCACATCACCGAAGAGCCGCTGTGGACGGATCGTCCGGGGCAATTTCGCTATCAGACCAAGGCGGGAGCGCTGCGCGTGACTGGAGGGGCTTTCTTCCAGGTGAACCGGTTCCTGGTTGAGGAATTGACCGGGATCGTAACCGGCGGACGTTCGGGAGAGATCGCTCTGGATCTTTACGCTGGAGTGGGGCTGTTCAGCGTGGCGCTGGCGTCGTCGTTCCGTCACATCGTGGCGGTTGAGTCGTCACAAGGTTCGGCCGCGGACCTCAAATACAATTCTGCTCGGAACGTGAAGGCGGTCCGGTCTACGGTAGACGCCTACCTCGCCGGCCAAGGCACGAAGGTGCGGCCGGATTATGTCGTGGTCGATCCGCCGCGGGCGGGGCTGGGAGATCGCGTTGCGCGCGCGCTTGCAAAGCTCGGTGCGCCGCGCGTGACGTATGTTTCGTGCGATCCGGCGACGCTGGCCCGCGATCTGATCGCGCTGACCGGCGGCGGCTACCGCGTGGACAGCCTGCATCTGGTGGACCTGTTTCCGCAGACGTATCACATCGAGAGCGTCGTGGAACTGGTTCGTTAACCTTCCGTTCCCACGGAAGAAGTGTCCCTCGCGAAGGCCATTTCGTTTTTCGCCAACATCCGCATACCAACGCGCCAGCCGATGCTCTGGGCGGCATTTGCTTACGGGGCCGGCATCGTTTGCGGCGTGTATGCGTGGCGGCCTCCCGTGTGGTGGATGGTGGCGGCTGCCGTATTCTCTCTCTCGGCACTGTATTTCGCGCGCAGGCGCTGGTGGCTGGGATTTCCGCTCGCGCTCGGCGCTCTCTTCGCAGTCGGCGCATTGTCCATCCAGTTACGAAATGGGCGTCGTCCGCAGAATGAAAGAACTACTTGTGTTCGCGACCAGTGAGGAAGTCGTCGTCACTGCGCACGTCATTCATGGCGGGGAAACACGCCAGGCGGGCTTGGGCGGACTTCGCCAGTCGATTGACGTCGAGACTGAGGAAGTCACGACTGAAGAGCAGACGCAGAAGGCTCGGCCGGAATGGGGCCGTGACGTTCTATCTCGACGGGAAGTC
>Ga0207665_10000999_pt1 | contig 19085 bp, 10 predicted proteins | sample LARL112metaG_FD_184351 | JGI IMG/M metagenome (GOLD analysis project Ga0207665, IMG submission 184351) | Corn, switchgrass and miscanthus rhizosphere microbial communities from Kellogg Biological Station, Michigan, USA - LAR L11-2 metaG... | ecosystem: Host-associated > Plants > Roots >...
CCGCGGCGAACATGAGCAACAACAATCTGAAGCCCATATCCCAGGACACGAGCTGGGCGAGCCCGAAGAAGACACCGCCCAGGGCGGCCAGCCCACCGGCCAGCAGCCACACATTGAGGATGACCCGGGAGACGTCGATACCCGATGACTCGGCCAGGTCACGGTTGTCCGAGACCGCCCGGATCGCCTTACCCGCGCGGGTCCGCCGGAGCATCAGCGCGACGCCCGTCAGCACAAGCAGCGACAGCACGGTGATAACAAGGTCACGAGGCGTGATGGAGACCGGGCCCCATTGCCATTCCTGCTGGATGGTGTAGTCGGCGTACGGCTGTGGCCGGGTGCCGAACAGCACCAGGATGATGTGCCTTAGCAGCAGGGACAGGCCGATCGAGATGATGAATAGCTGGATCCGGCCGACGCCTCGCCGCCGCAGCGGTTTCCACAGACCAAGCTCAAGAACGCCGCCGAAGGCTGCGCCAAAAGCCACGGTCACCAGCACAGCCGGGATGAGCTGCAGCTGAGGTCCGATCACGGACGCGTTCAGCAGGAAGGCGACCGTGGCACCGAGCGTGACCAGCTCACCCTGGGCAAAGTTGATGAGCCCCGTGGTAGCGAAGATCAGTGAGAGGCCGACAGCGGTAATCGCGATGATCGACCCGAACTTGATGCCCTCGACGAGCAATTGCGCGAACTGGCCCAGCCAGCGGGCAACAGCGTTCTGCGGAGGACCGCCACCTCCGCCGCCTGACTGTCCGAGGCCGGCACCGGGTGCCGAGGTGCCGGTAGTGAGCTGGAAGATCACCGCTCGCGACTCACCAGCGGGAACGGGGACGTCCTTGAGCGTCTGGCCGCCCTCCCGCGCCGGGCTCAGGCCCGCCGGCAGGGTCGCCGTGTCGAGGGTGATGGTGTAACGGCCCGCTCCATGCAGCGGGATTTCCCACGTCCCGTCCCCGGCGGTGGTGGCCTTCCCGATCTCGGCGCCGTTTCGGGTGGCGGTGATGGTAACCCCGGCCACAGGCGTGCCGTCCGGGGCACGCAGGGTTCCGTGAATGGACTGCGCCTGGGCGTAAGCACCTGCCGGAGCCAGCAGCACCCATAGCGCCAGCGCCAGCATCGCGACCCGCCCGTTCACACCGCGCGCCTTCCTTCCGCCTTCTTAACGGGGCTCAATGATCGTGCGGGAGCTTGCCAGCAGAATTGCTACCGGCTGCGCGGAGCCAGTAGCTACGAGAAGCCCCCCTTAACCGCCGAAGTCCCCGCCGCCGAAGTCGCCACCGCCGAAGTCGCCGCCGCCGTAGTCCCCGCCCCCGAAGTCACCACCGCCGTAGTCCCCGCCGGGATCGCCGTCGTTGGAGGGATAGTTCTCACCGAAAAGGACGGGGGGTGCGAGCGCCTGGCCGAGCAGGAACCCGGTGAACAGCCCCGGGCCGAAGCCGAAGCCGCCCCAGTAGGCCGGCGCGAAGCCGGCGTTGACGTAGCTGACCGGCGCCCCGTCGACCTCTACATTGCGTATCTCGGGCTCGATGCCCTGGTCGACTTTGTGCGCGCAGGCCGAGCACGCCGGAACGGTGCGGCCGGTTCCGCCGTCGGATGGCGTCCAGTACACATCGCGCACCGACATGCCGTGCCGCGGGTCGAAGAAGCACGATGGACGCCGTTCCGGCTCGGGCTGGCCCGCCGCGAGGGCGTCCGCGCGGGCCAGGTGATACTGCCCCTCGGCGATAGCCCGGCTGACCGCGCCCATGTCCTTGACACGTTTGGCCGCGTCGAGGGCCATGGTGCCACGCTCGTAGGCGGTCAGGGCCGCGCTTTGTTCCTCCGCCGCTTCGGGGTTGTTCTGCAGGGAGGCGTCGGTGTTGTGGTCGGTGAGCCTGTTGCTGAGCGCGATCAAGTCGTCCTGGGCGGCCAGCTTGGCATCGCTGAGCTCTCGTTGCCGCCGCTTGCGGATAGGCCGCCAGATCGCGACGAAGCCAAGTACGGCTACTACGAGAATGATGCCGACGGTGATCAGGACAGTCTGCAGCGCGTGCGAAGGGGCGTCTGGCGCGGCGGCGCCCGGGCCCGAGGCGGCTTGCTGCTTCACATCGCCCACGAAATCGGTCAGTGCCGCGAAGACGTTCTGATCCGCCTGATGCTGCTGGACCACCCGGGTCGCGATTTCGGCCGCGCCATGGGGAGGCAGAATCCCGGAGTTATAGCCGCCAAAATGCCTCAGCCGGCTGTCCAGGAAGCCGACCGCGAACTGCCCGTGCCCGCGCAGCGCGCTGATGATCTCGCTCATCTCGCCGTTGTAACCCGAGGAACCGGACGCGGCGACCACCAGGTAAATATCGTCGCCGCCGATCTGCCGTTCCAGCTGGGCCTGCTGGGCTTGCGAGACCAGCGAGCGGCCATCGCCCGCGACGCAGACGTGCCGCGCGGCTAGGCAATCCGCCAGCGTGCTGCTACTGACCTGCGCGGGGGCCAGCCACAGCGCCGTGAGCACGCCCACCCCCAGGCCCAGCAGCCTTATCATGCCACCGACCTCCTGCCATCCCAGGCAGCCAGCCTCGCCGGGTGCCGACTGGTCGGGACCAGGTAAGTCGGCGGCAGTGCAACCGCCGTGTCGGCGCGATGATGACTGTATGGAGGCGCCTCTTTAGCAGCTCTGGGTACCGCGCTGATATTGCAGGTTGAATGTTCCGCGTTCCAGCGTGGTCGCCGCTCCGGTGGGCGACCGCCATTCAACGTCGAAGCTGTGGTTGTCGTTGGCTTCGAACGGGCCCACGTTTTGCACGAAGGTGAAGGAGAAGGAGTCATGCGGGCCGGCCGGGACGAACCGGATGGCGCCTGGTGACATGGTCCCGCCCCCATCGATCCGGACCTGGAATCCGGCCGGGGCGCCGTTGAGCTCTACGCTGACCGTGGCGGTCACCTGCTGGAGCGCGCAGACGGTCAGCCCGCTCAAGCCGGGGACAGGCCGGAACGTCTTGCTAGAGGTCGTGGCCGTGGTAGTGGTGAACTTCGACGCCTGCAGATCCATGGACGAGCTGAATCCACCCGAGGCGGCGAGAACCACGGCGGGGATACCGAGCACAGCAACGGCCGCCAGGACGATGATGAAGGTTCGCCGCATAAGAATCCCCTTGTTGCCCGCTGGCCGGCCCCTTGCGGATGTTCCGCCCAGCCGCGATGAGCTTGCTGTTCCCCTTTCAAAGCCGGGCGGCCGCCTGAGCGTACGGCTCCGGCCCTGAGGAGACCTCCCCGATCTTCAGGCCAGGTGTGATCGTCGTGAAGACGGCATGGAGGACGGTCGCCAACCCTGTCTCCCCGGAGGCGGCTGCAGCGCCCCGGGTCAACTCTGCGCGGCAGCTTCACACGGCTATCACTGCCGTTCCACATGGGGTGCGTCTGGTCAAGCTGTCCTGGCGAGACGGCGTCCGCACTGTGCGCCTGCTGGAGGTGACGGGTGAGCGACAGAGCGGTGCGGGCAGTGTTGGCCCTCACGATTCTGGCGCTGTCGGTCTTCTACGTCTCGACCAAATCACCTCGCCTGGGCCTCGACCTCCGCGGCGGCACCCAGATCGTGCTCGAATCCCGCGACTCCGTCACCGTGAAGGCGGACCGCGAGTCCACCGGGCAAACCCTGGAGGTACTGCGTCGGCGTGTTGACGCCCTCGGTGTTTCCGAACCGGCCATCGCCCAGTCCGGCGAACGCCGGATCATTGTGGAACTGCCGGGTGTGCATGACCCTAAGCAGGCAGCGGCCGTCCTGGGCCGGACGGCACAGCTCACCTTCCACCCGGTTCTTGGCACCGCCAGGACGCCCTTGCCCACCGCGGGAAGTCAGGCCAACCCGCGGGGAGAGCTGGTGCTGGCGGATGAGGCGGGCCAGCCGCTGCGTCTCGGCCCGGCCGGGCTGACCGGCGAGGGCGTGAAAGGCGCGGCCGCCCAGACCGACTCGGAGGGTCTCGGTAGCTGGTTCGTCACCGTGGATTTCCGCGGCTCGGGCGGACCGGCCTGGGCGCAGCTGACCGGCAGGGCGGCCTGCGCACCGGCTGGTGACCCCGCCAGGCGGGTGGCCATCGTCCTGGATGACGAGATCATCTCCTCGCCCCAGGTCGATCCACAGGTTGCCTGCAACGTGGGCATCACCGGCGGGTCCACTCAGATCACCGGCCGTTTCAGCGCGGCCGAGGCCCGTGACCTGGCGCTGCTCATCAGCGGTGGTGCCCTGCCAGTGCCGGTGGAGATCATCGAGCAGCGCACCGTCGGCCCGACACTCGGGCAGACCGCGATCCACGCCAGCGCCATGGCCGCGGTGATCGGCGTGATCCTGACCGGGCTGTTCATCCTCGTTGTGTACCGGCTGCTAGGCGCGATCGCCGCCGTGGCGCTGGCCGGTTATGGGCTCATTTCCTACGCGGCCCTGGTCGCACTCGGTGCCACCTTGACCCTGCCCGGCCTCGCCGGTTTTGTGCTGGCTATTGGGATGGCCGTGGACGCCAACGTCCTGGTGTTCGAGCGCGCACGGGAGGAGTACGCGGCCCGCGGCGGCAGGAGTCTTCGCGCCGCGCTGACGGCCGGCTTCCGCAACGCGCTCAGCGCGATCGCCGACTCGAACGTCACCACCTTGCTCGCCGCCGGGCTGCTTTTCTTCCTTGCGTCCGGGCCGGTCCGCGGGTTCGGCGTCACATTGTCCATCGGCGTGCTCGCCTCCATGATCAGCGCCCTGGTCGTCACGCGGGTGCTGGCGGAGTGGGTGGTGAACAGGCGGGCGGTACGGCGCCATCCACAGGTCAGCGGGATAGCGAATCTCGGCCGGGTCCGCAGCTGGCTGTCCGCGCGGAACCCGGACCTGATGCGGCACGGGCGCCGCTGGCTGGCCGTCTCCGCGATCGCCGTCATTCTCGCGATCTCGGGCATCGTGACCCGAGGGCTCAACTTCGGTGTGGAATTCACCGGCGGGCGGCTGGTGGAGTACTCGACCAGCACCCCCGTGGATCCGGAGCGGGCCCGGGCGGCCATCGCCGATGCCGGTTTCCCCCGGGCCGTCGTGCAGTCGTCCGGAACCGACGACCTCACCGTCCGCACCTCGAAGTTGTCCAACGACCAGGAAACCAGGATCCGCGAGGCCGTCGCCGGGCTGGGTGGCCAGACCGCGAAGGTCCGGGACGAGCTCATCGGCCCCAGCCTCGGGGATGAGCTGAGGCGCAAGGCGCTGATCGCGCTGGGCGTGGCCCTGGCCGTCCAGTTGCTGTACCTCTCTGTCCGGTTTCGCTGGACCTTCGGCGCCGCCGCGGTCATTGCGATGGCGCACGACGTGATCATCCTCGTGGGTGTCTTCGCCTGGCTCGGCAAACCGGTCGACGGGGTGTTCCTGGCCGCGCTTCTCACCGTCATCGGGTACTCGGTCAACGACACCGTGGTGGTCTTCGACCGGGTACGGGAGATGTGGGCCGCCGCTGCGCGAAAGGCGCCGTTCGCGCAGGTGGTCAACCAGGCCGTGCTGCAGACGGTGCCGCGCACCGTGAATACCGGCCTCGGTGCGGTATTCATCCTGTGCGCGCTCGCGGTCCTCGGCGGCGACTCGCTCACAGACTTTGCCATCGCCCTGCTCATCGGCATCGCCGTGGGCACCTACTCCTCCATGTTCACCGCATCCCCGATCGCGATCGAGCTGCACGCGCGCGGCAGCGTCCCGCCATCGCCCCCCGCCAGCAAGGTCGCGGCCAGGTCCGGCGCCACCCGGGCCCGTACCGGCGGCAGGCAGATGCGATCACGCTCCCTCGCCGTAATGGCAGTGAGCGCGGGCCTGGTATGTGCCGCCTGCGCCACGGGCGCAGGCCCGGCGCCGAGTCCCGCTGCGCCGTCACCCGGTACCCACGCGCAGGCCCCGGGCGATGCGGTGCCGCCTGGCCAGCACATCGGACAGCCGTCCGTGCTAGCGCGAAATCTGGCGGTGCCATGGGCGATCGCGTTCCTGCCGGACGGCAGCGCACTCGTCACCGAACGGGACAGTGCACGGCTGCTCCGGGTGACCCCGCACGGCAAGGTCAGCCCCGTGGGCACCATTCCGGGCGTCGACCCCTACGGTGAAGGCGGGCTGCTCGGAGTCGCGGTGTCCCCGTCGTTCCGCCGGGACCGGCTCGTTTACGTCTACTTCAGCACCGCCACCGACAACCGGATCGTGCGGTTCCGCTATTCGAATGGCCTGATCGGGCCGCTGGATGCCGTGGTGACCGGCATCCCGCGTGCCGCCATCCACAACGGCGGGCGCCTGGCCTTCGGACCCGATGGCATGCTGTGGGCGGCCACAGGGGAGCACGGCGAACCCAGCCTGGCCCAGGACAGGACTTCGCTGGGCGGCAAGATCCTGCGGATGACACCGGATGGCGGTCCCGCGCCGGGCAACCCCTTCGGCACGCTCGTCTGGAGCTACGGGCACCGCAATGTTCAGGGCATGGCGTGGGATGGTGCTGGGCGGATGTACGCCACCGAATTCGGCCAGGACCGGTTTGACGAGATCAACCGAATCGAGAAGGGGCGCAACTACGGCTGGCCTGCCATCGAGGGAGGCGCCGGCGACGGCAGGTACACCGATCCCGAGCTCACCTGGCGACCCGACCAGGCTTCGCCGTCGGGGGCCGCGATCGCTGGCGGCAGCCTCTGGGTAGCCGCGCTTCGTGGCGAACGGCTGTGGCAGATCCCGCTTGGCCGGACCGGCGCCGTCGGCGTGCCAGTGGCACATTTCATTGGTGACTACGGCCGGTTGCGGGAGGTCGTCCGTGCGCCTGACGGCTCGCTGTGGTGCACCACCAGCAACCGGGACGGCCGCGGAAACCCGCGGCCCGGCGACGACAAGATCCTGATGATCCCGGTCCGGCCGGGGTGATTCCCCAGACGCGGAGGTTATCGGGTTCCCGCCCGCCGCCCCGAGGCCAGCAAGCCCTGGATCACCGGGCGTAATCGTCACGAGTCGGCGTATTCGAAGCAAGCGGCGCCGTGGATGGGTCAGTGAGTGGAATCTCACAGCCACCCATCCACCGATGCCGCGAGGCCGAACCCAGGGCAGCAAAGTCCCCACCAAGGGAGGGAAAAATGCCCACCAAGAGAACACGCCGCCGGGGCGCTGCCTTCGCCGCGCTCGGGCTCGCGTTGGCCGCAGGCGTCGCAGGCCTCGGCCCCACCGGCGCAAGTGCGTCCAGCCACCGTGAGGCCCCTTCTATCGCGAAGGACCAATTCGTCGACAACACCGACGTTTATGGGTTCGCTAGCCCGGACCGCCCGGGCTACGTCACGTTCATGGCGAACTTCAGTCCGTTTGAGGAACCGAACGGCGGACCGAACTTCTATCCATTCGCGACGGACGCGGCCTACAACATCAAGATCGACAACAATGGGGACGCCAAGCCGGACGTCGTCTTCCGCTGGCGGTTCCACAACATCGACAAGCGCGGCGGCAGCACCTTCCTGTACAACAACGGGCCGGTCACCTCGATCGCTGACCAGAACCTGCTGTTCCGCCAGACCTACACGCTGCAGGCATCGTTCAATGGCGGACCGTTCCAGACCCGCGTAGCCAACGCTCCGGTCGCCCCGTCCCGCGTCGGTCCGGCGTCCATGCCGAACTACGCCAAGCTGCACAGCCAGGCAATCACCAGCCTTCCGGGCGGCTGGAAGATCTTCGCCGGCCAGGCCGACGATCCGTTCTTCCTCGATCTGCGCGTCTTCGACCTGCTCTACGGCGGCAACCTGAAGGAGGTCGGGCAGGACACGCTGGCCGGCTATAACGTGAACACGATCGCGATCCAGGTGCCGTTCCAGGACGTGGCGCTGAATGCTGACTCGACCCGCAACCCGGTCATCGGCATCTGGTCCACGACCGACCGCCCCAGGGTCCGCATCCCCGGCAGCACGGCCACATCCACCACGCATCGGGTCCAGGTCTCCCGCCTCGGCAACCCATTGGTCAACGAGGTCGTCGTTCCGGCCGGCCTCAAGGACGCCTTTAACGCTCTTCCGCCCGTCAAAGACGCCTCGGTCGCTCCAGTCGTCGCCCGGGTCAAGAACCCCGAGGTGCCGAAGCTGATCCAGGGCATCTACGGGATCCAGGCTCCGCCCACCCCGCGCAACGACCTGGTCGAGATCTTCCTGACCGGCATTACCACCAAGGCCGGCGGCCCGATCAAGGCTGATCTCAACTCCCAGCTCAACAACGCCGACGTTAACCCGAGTGCCTTCCGCCCGTCGGAGATGCTGCGGCTCAACCTGTCGGTGAAGCCCACCGCGAACCCCAGCCGGCTCGGCGTGCTCGGCGGGGACCTGCAGGGCTTCCCGAACGGCCGCCGGCTCACCGATGACGTGGTCGACATCGAGCTGCAGGCGCTGGAAGGTGCGGCGCAGACCGGCAAGCTGGTCGACGCGCTAGCCGCCGGTGACGGCGTCAACGCGAACGACCGCCCATTCGGCCAGTCGTTCCCGTACGTCGCCCTGCCCAATGTGGGCGCGGTGAACCAGGGCGCAAGCGCTGGCAGCAACGTCCAGTCGGCGGCCATGGTCGCCACGCAGCGGGGTGCGGTCCCTCCGGCTGAGCAGAGCGTCCGCATGGCCCCGGTCGGGTACTCCTCGCACGACACCCTGAACGCGGTCCTCGCCGGCACGGTGGGAGCGGTCGCGGTCGCCCTCGCGGCGTTGCTGGTTACCGGATGGCTGATGCGCCGACGCTGGCTGACCGCCGGGGCCACGCCCGGGCAAACTCCGCTGCCACCTTCGGCAGCCAGCGGCCCGGACGGGCCGACGGTCCAGTTCTAGTACGCACGACCCCGGGGGCACGCCAGCTATGACGCCCGTGCCCCCGGGCTGGCCGTCAAGGGAGGTCACCACGATGCGATACCGGATTCTGACTGTTGGACTGGCAGCGATCCTGCTCATTGGCGTGGGCGCAGTATTCGGGCTGCACCAGAGTGCATCACCGACCGCCAGCACCGCCGAGGCGTCGAGCGGTCTCCCGGCCGGGCAGGCTCCCGTCGCCCAGCTCGCCGGGAGCATCGCCCGCGCCCAGGAGCACCTCCGCGCAGTCCCCCGGGACTACGTGGTGTGGGCTTCACTCGGCTCCGCATACGTCGAGAGTGCCCGCGTTACCGCCGACCCTACGTATTACCCGAAGGCCGAGGGGGCGCTGCGCCGCTCACTCCACCTGCGGCCCGCGGGGAATCCGGCCGCCCTGGTCGGACTCGGGGCGCTCGCTAACGCTCGCCACGAGTTCGCCGCCGCCCGGAATCTGGCCCGCCGTGTTCTTCGCGCAGACCCGTACTCGGCCGGCGCGTACGGCGTCCTCGCCGACGCGCAGACCCAGCTCGGCAATCGCCCGGCAGCAACCGAAGCCATCCAGCACATGCTTGACCTGCGTCCTGGCCTCGCGGCCTACGCCCGCGCCTCCTACGACCTCGAACAGCAGGGTCGCCTGGGCGGCGCGGCGGCGCTAATGCGGCGTGCTCTCGGCGACGCACTAGACCCGTCGGACGTTGCGTTCTGCCGCTACCAGCTCGGCGAGCTCGCCTGGCGCGTCGGACGCCTCGGCGATGCCGAGACCGAGTACACCGCCGGTCAAGCTGCCGACCCCGCCTATCTCCCCCTGCTCGCCGGTCACGCCCGGGTCGCCGCGGCTCGCGGGCATGCTGCCGCCGCGCTTGCCGACTACGCGGAACTCACGGCGCGTTATCCATCGCCCGGGTACCTCATCGACTACGCGAATCTGCTCCGGGCCACCGGCCAGCCGGCCCGCGCCGACCAGCAGCTCGCTCTCGCCGCGGCGGCGCTGCGGCTGTTCCGGGCAAACGGCGGCACAGACGACCTGGGTACCGCGCAGCTCGCTCTCGCCCAGGGCCATCCAAGGCAAGCGGTACTCGCGGCCGAGCTCGAGTGGTCTCGACGGCACTTCGCCGACGTAGCCGACGTGCTCGGCTGGGCGCTGCACCGAAGCGGCGCCAACGTCAAGGCGATCTCCTACGCCCGGAAGGCCGACGCGCTCGGCGCGCACAACTCCGGGTACCTGTTCCACGTCGGCATGATCGAACTCTCACTCGGCCGTAATAGTGACGCGCGCCGTGATCTGAGCGCGGCCCTGGCGCTGAACCCGCATTTCTCACCGCTCGATGCGCCGCTAGCCATGGCGGCTCTGCACCGGCTCGGCCCGCGATGAGGCGACTCGTCAGCCTTGGCCTGGCCGCCGTGGGCGCCATCGGCATCGTCCTGGCGCTCCCGGCGCGGCCCGCATTGGCGCAACCCGCGCACCCGCTCGGCAACTTCTCGGTGAACCAGGCGATCGGGCTCGCTCTGCATCCGGATCGGGTCGCTGCCACCGCGATCGTTGACCTGGCCGAACTGCCGACGCTGCAGGAACGCCCGGCCGTAGACGCCAACGGCGACGGTACGGTCAGCGCCGCCGAGTCGGCGGCGTACAACACCCGCATGTGTAACGCGATGGCTGGAGCGGTAGCGCTGGGCGTGGACGGCCATCGTGTCCACTGGTCGGTAAGTCCGGCTGGTTTCGAATACCGTCCAGGCAGTGCCGGCCTGCACACCAGCCGGATCACGTGCACGTTCGATGCTGCCGCCGACCTGACCCGGTCGGCCGTCGTGGATCTCGTCAACGGGTATCGGGCCGATCGGATCGGCTGGCGGGAGATCACGGCCGTTGGGCGCGGGGTCCACATCGTGAATCCGCCGGTCCCGGCGCACTCGGTCAGCGACTGGCTGCGGTCGTACCCGACCGACCTGCTCGGCTCGCCGCTCGATCAGCGTTCGGCCCGGCTGCAAGCTGAGCCCGGCGATGAGCCGAGCGCTGGGGCGACCATCCACTTGAGCCGAGGCGACCCGGTGAGCCGGTGGGTGGCGGCAGCGGATCGGAAGCTGGAAGGGCTGGTCGGCGGGCGCCTCACCCCGCTCGTCGGGGCTCTCGCAATGCTTCTCGCGCTCGTGCTCGGCGCGGCACACGCTGCGCTGCCCGGTCATGGGAAGACGGTGATGGCCGCGTACATCGCTGGCCGCCGCGGCCGTCCACGCGACGCGATCACCGTCGGCGCGATCGTGACGCTCACCCATACCGGCGGGGTAATCGTCCTGGGGCTACTCCTCACCGCAACCGCGAGCCTCGCCGGCGAAGCCGTGCTCTCCTGGCTTGGCGTCGCCAGCGGTGTCCTGGTCGCCGCCGTGGGCGTCGCCATGCTCGTCGGAGTCCTCCGCCGCCGTACCTCGGTTTACGACCGCCACGGGCACTCGCACGGCCATGACCATGACGACCGCCACGGGCACTCGCACGACCACGACCATGATCACCACGGGCACTCGCACCCACATGCATCCCGAGCGCGACGGCTCAGCCTGGTCGGGATGGGCATCGCCGGTGGGCTGGTGCCGAGCCCATCTGCTCTCATCGTGCTGCTGGGCGCGGTCGGCCTTGGGCGTACCGCGTTCGGTGTGCTGCTCGTGATCGCCTACGGAGTCGGGATGGCCGCCATGCTTACGGCGGCGGGGCTGCTGCTGGTCCGCATGCGTGATCGCTGGGCTTCCCGTCCACGCCGGACGCTGGCCCGGCTCACGGCGCTCGCGCCGACCGGCACCGCCGCGCTGGTACTGTGCGTCGGCCTCGGCCTAGCCGGCCGTGCCGTGCTCGGGGTGGTTCACTGAGCGTGCGTGGTGAACCCTGGTAAAGGGGATACAGCACTGGCGTCGCTCGCACCGGCGTTGGCGCGCACGGGCGCCGCCGCAAGCCCTGGCTCAGGTCAGCCGGAGCTGGGCGACGAGGGGCTGAGTGGGGGTCCTGGAGCCGCCCGCGGGTTCGCGTGTGACGCCGATGAGCTGCGCCCCACGTGTTCCGGATACCAGTTCCGTTGCGCCAGTGCTGCCGGTGGCGAGGACTCCGGCACTGCGCGGCGCACCGTCGCTGATCACCCAAAGCTGGTACGCATGGCCCGCGCCGGGGAATGGCAGCTTGGCGAGTACGGCGACCGCTTCGTTCAGCGAATCGGACGAGACCACGGTCACCAGTCCGCTTTCGATTGCCGGCGCGCTGTGCATGCGGGCGTCCGGAGCCGTGAGCACCGCCGCGATCTGCTTGTCTTCGGCCGAAACTCGCGTGCTGTCCGGGGGAACCGACTGATCTGCGATCTCATACCCGACCGCGCCGCAACCTAGCGCGATAACCGCGGCGGCCGCGGCGGTCAACCGCTGCCAGCGCACCCCCGGAAGGCGGAACGTCCGACGGCGTACCGCCCGATGGGTTTGTGGCGTCGCGGCGGAACGTGCGAGTACTGCGGCGCGCAACCGGGCGGGTGGCAACTCGGCGGTGGCGTCGGAGAGCGCAGCCATGGTCTTGGTGAGTTCGGCAACCTCGGCCGCGCAGGAAGGGCACTCCGCCAAGTGGTGTTCGAAGCCGGTCCGCTCCAGGTGGTCGATGGCATCCAGCGCGTAAGCGCCGGCGAGCGTGTGGACGTCCGTCATCCCAGGGTCACCCCCAGGCAGTCGCGAAGCCGGATAAGGCCGTCGCGCATCCGCGTCTTGATGGTGGGGAGACCAGCGCCGAGGCGTTCGGCGACGTCGCGGTAGGTGAGGCCGCCGTAGTACGCGAGCAGGATCGCCTCCCGCTGGATGCTGGTGAGGGCTCGCAGACAGCGGCGTACGGCCTGCTGCTCCAACCGGGCGGTGACCTCCGCGATGACTTCGTCGAACGGGATGCTCGCGGTGCCGGTGCGGCGCTCGCGGTCGGCGGCGGCCTGTTCAGCACGGACACGGTCGACGGCGCGGTGGTGCGCAATGGCGAGGATCCAGCCGACCGCCGAGCCGCGCTCCCTGTCGAAGCGGAAGGCGGTGCGCCACACCTCGACCATGGCGTCCTGGGTGACCTCTTCGGCCAGCGCCGGGTCACGCACGATGCGACGGATCAGACCATAGGCACGAGGGGCGATCGCGTCGTAGAGGGCGGCGAAAGCGTTGTGGTCGCCGGCGGCGACGCAGTTCAGGAGGTCATCGAGGTCGGGTGGGGCTGGTTGTTGCGGATGCCGCAACGTCCATTCCGGTTCCGGTATCACCGAAAACCTCTGTGAGGTAGCCATACCTGTGTTCGGAGCGGACAACGGTTTGGATGGGATCGGGGGCGACCCAGCGATCGTCGCTCCCGCAGCTGACGCACCGCCCTACCGAAGGGCCGTCCTAGCAGCGGTAAACGGTGCTTGTATCAGCTCGCGCGTGACCGCCTCTTAACAGGTGGGGCCGCAGAAGCCGGGCCGTGCCCGCTGCGAGGCAGAAGGCCATGGATCGCTGGCTGGCTGCCACATGTACGACTATCACGGGGACGGGGGAGCCAGATGCGGATTTTGCTTTTGGCAAGCGCGTACAACAGCTTGACCCAGCGGGTAGACGCCGAGCTTGCCGACCGTGGGCACGAGGTGGCGGTCGAACTCGCGCTCGGTGATGAGGTGATGCGGGCGGCTGTCCGCCGCCATGACCCGGATCTGATCATCGCGCCGATGCTGACCGCCGTGATTCCCGCTGACATCTGGTCGGCTCATCCCTGCTTCATCGTCCACCCCGGGCCCCGTGGTGATCGCGGACCGTCCTCACTGGACTGGGCCATCATGGGCGGTGCCACGCGCTGGGGTGTCACAGTCCTGCAGGCGAACAAGCAGATGGACGCAGGCGACATCTGGGCAAGTGCAGGGTTCCCCGTGCGCGCCTTCTCGAAGAGCTCGCTGTACCGCACCGAGGTCGCGGACGCGGCAATGGGAGCGGTGCTGGCCGCCGTGGACCGGTTCGCCGGGGGCGGCTACCAGCCTGAGCCGCTGGATTACAGCAGCCCCGGGGTGACGGGCCGGTGCCGCCCGCCCTGTCGGCAGGCCGACCGCCGGATCGACTGGTCGGCCGAGCCCACGTCCTCGGTGGTGGCGAAGCTGCGGGCGGCCGACTCCAGCCCGGGTGTCCTGGATGTGATCGGCGGCGCCGAGTACTTCCTGTTCGGCGGCTACGAAGATAATCACCTGCGCGGTGAGCCCGGGGCGATCATCGCGCGGCGAGATGGCGCGATCTGCCGGGCGACCGTGGACGGAGCGGTCTGGATCCCCCAGCTCCGCCGCCGCCCGGCACCCGGCGGGCCAGCCACCTGCAAGCTGCCGGCCACACTCGCGCTCCGCGGGTCACTGGCCGGCGTGCCACTGGTCCCGGCACCGCTGACCAGGCCGTTTGGCAGGCGTACCTACCAGGAGATCAGCTACCGCGAGAATGGCGGCGTCGGCTACCTGGAATTCTCCTTCCCCGGCGGCGCCATGAGCACCGGCCAGTGCCGCCGCCTGCTCGCCGCCTACCGGCACGCCCAGGCACGCCCGGTGCGGGTGATCGTGCTCGGCGGCCACAGGGACTTCTTCGCCAATGGGATCCATCTGAACGTGATCGAGACCGCCGACGACCCGGCGGCAGAGTCGTGGCGCAACATCAACGCCATCGATGACCTGGTCGAGGCAATCTTGACCACCACGGGCAAGCTCACTGTCGCCGCGCTCGCCGGCAACGCCGCCGCGGGGGGCCTGATGCTCGCGCTGGCAGCCGACCAGGTCTGGTGCCGCGCCGGCGCGGTCCTCAACCCGCACTACCGGCTGATGGGCCTGCACGGCTCGGAGTATTGGACCTACACCCTGCCCCGCCGCGTCGGCGCCGAGCACGCCGCCTGGCTCACTCAGGAGTGCCTGCCGGTCACGCCCGCCGCCGCGCTGCGATGGGGCCTGGTCGACCGGGTCATCGCTGGTGGCGCCGCCGAGTTCCGCGGGCAGCTGGCCATCATGGCCGGTCAGCTCGCCCGCGGTCCCGACTACCCGGCCCAGCTGGCAGCCAAGGCACGTGCCCTCGCGGCCGCCGAAAAACAGCAGCCGCTGGCCGCCTACCGCGCCGCCGAACTAGCCATCATGCGGCGCAACTTCGCCGGCCCCGGTGAGCCCTACCCCCAGCTGCGGCGCGCGTTCGTCTACAAGCACAAGCCAACCCATACACCAGCGCACCTCACCCGCCGCCCGGCCCAGGCCGATGCTGCGTAACCTCCCGGAGTGCCCCAACACCGCACACAGGGTGTCCGTGGGTGTGCAGTGTGACGCAGGTCGCACCCCGCCGGGCCTGTGCTGTTGAACCTGCCAAGCCTGCTACTGCGTACGGGTAGTTGAGAGCGGAACTACCGCTGCCCGTCCAGCCCCCACAAGGAGCTCACCATGCGACACCCCAAACTCATCATCGCCGGCGTCGGCCTGGCCGCCGTGGCCGCCGTCGGCGGCGTCACCGCCGCCGCCACAGCAGGCGGCCCATCCGCCAGCAGCTCCACCGCCGGCCACAGCGCAACGGCGGCGACCGTGCGCACCGTCTCGGCGACCGTCGCAGGCAAGACCGAGACGATCCTGGTCAACTCCGGTGGCCTGCCGTTGTACTTCTACCGGCCCGACACCGCGGCGAAGTCGTTTGTCACCGGGGGGGTGGCCGCGCTGTGGCCACCGCTGACCTCAGCGGCGCCCACGGCCGCCGGAGCAAGCGGCAAACTCACCGTGGTCAACGACACCCACGGCCACCAGGTCGCCTACAACGGCCACCTCCTGTACACCTTCATCAGCGACCATGCCGGCCAGGTGACCGGCCAGGGCGTCCAGAACTTCTTCGTGGCCACCCCCGGCCTTACCCCGATCGCAACCTCCTCGGCGCCCGCGGGTACGGTCCCGGCCGCTCCGTCCGCCCACGGCTACTGAAACGGCCAGGTGCCCCCGTCCGCTGACTCCATGCCTTCGGGCGGAGTCCAGCGGTCCGGGGACGCCGAAGGGATGCCTCTGGCTTTTCACCTGATGGTGACGGTGATCGCGGCTGAGGTGGTTGTGTTGCCCGCCGCGTCGGTGGCGACGGCGGTCAGGGTGTGCGTGGCCCGCGTGGCGCTCTGGGTGTTCCAGCTCAACGAGTACGGGCCGGTGGTGTCCGTGCCCAGGCTCTTGCCGTCCAGGAAGAAGGCCACGCTGGTGAGGCCGGATGCCGCGCCAGAGCCGGTACCGCCATCCGCGGCGGTCGCGGTGACCGTCACCCTGGTGCCCCGCGTGAAGCTCGACCCTGACAAGGGTGCGGTGATTGAGACAGTCGGCGCGGCCGCGTCGATCCGGATCTGCTGCGACTTGGTGGCTTCCAGGTTGCCCGCGGCGTCGGCCGAGTAGTACCGGATGGTCGTCGTCTGGGACACCGTGAACGGTCCCGAGTAGACCTTGGCCGTGGGGCTCGTCTTGGGGTCGGTGCCGTCTGTGGTGTAGGCGGTGGCCGGGGCGCCGGAGCCGCCTGTGTCGGTGGCGGTCAGCCTGACCGTCACGGGCGTGGTCCGGTACCAGCCGGTCGAGCATGCCGCCCCGTTACAGGAGACGGTCGTGGTGGGGGCCGTCGTGTCGATCTGGACGGCCTGGGACTTGACCGCCTCGGCGCCCCCGGCTTTGTCCGTGGCGAAGAACTTCACTGTGGCGGTCGCGCTGACCGTGAACGGCGCGGTGTACACGGTGCTGGCGGTGGTCGGGGTGGAGCCGTTGGTCGTGTAGTAGATCTTGTCCACCCCGGAGCCGCCAGGGTTGTCCGTCGCGGTCAGGCCGACGGTCACCGACGCCTTGTACCAGCCGGAGCACGCCTGGCCGTCGCACGAGATCGTTGTTGTCGGGGCCACCGTGTCGAGTTGTAGCGACTGCGACTTGACCGCTTCGGCGTTGCCGGTCTTGTCAGTGGAGAAGAATTTCACCGTGGCCGTGGCGCTGACCGTGAACGGTGCCGTGTACACCGTGCTGGCGGTGGTCGGGGCCGAGCCGTCGGTGGTGTAGTACGTCTTGTCCACCCCGGCGCCGCCGGTGTTGTCGGTCGCGGCCAGGCCGACCGTCACCGGCGCCGTGTACCCACTGGCGGAGCACGCCGCTCCGTTGCAGGAGATGGTCGTGGCCGGGGCTGTCGTGTCGATCTGGATTGCCTGGGATTTGACCGCTTCGGTGTTGCCGTCCTTGTCAGTGGAGAAGAACTTCACCGTGGCGGTGGCGCTGACCGTGAACGGTGCGGTGTAGACGGTGCTCGCGGTGGTCGGGGTCGAGCCGTCGGTGGTGTAGTAGATCTTGTCCACCCCGGAGCCGCCGGCGTTGTCCGTCGCGGCCAGGCTGACGGTCGTCGGCGCGTTGTACCACCCGGCCGACGGCGCCTGGCCGTTCACGGCGATAGCCGTGGTGGGAGCGGCCGTGTCCAGCAGGCCGTGGCACGAGCCTGTCCCGGAGTCGGTGAACGTGCTCTCGCCGTCGTTGACGAAGTTCCAGTCGTAGCTTCCCGCGTGCAGGGTGAGCCTGATGACACCGTGCGTGGTGTTGTTCAGCACCTGGCTCGTCGGGACCTCTGCCCCAGGCGTGTCCAGGCCGGCCCCGCCGGTGCCCACGATGAACTCGCGCACACCATGGGCGTTATCGACCGCACCGGAGGCGTTCAGCGGCGCGAAGCGCTCGTACCAGTGGGAGTCACCGTTCAGGACGACGTCGGCACCGCCGTTGTACAGGTCCTGCCAGAACTGCTGGTAGGTGGGGTCACCACCGGAGCCGGAGGCGGCCGAGTTCCAGCGCGGGTTCTGGTAGTAGGCCAGGGTGCAGGTCGTTCCGTTGGCGGCCAGGTCCTGCTGCAGCCACTGGTCCTCGGCGCTGCCCGCCGCGCAGAAAGTGGTATCGCCGTTCTCGCACGGCGCGGTGTTGAGCGCGATGACGTGCCATTGCCCGAGGTTGTAGCTGTAGTAGCCCTTCGCGGGATCACCGGCCCTGCTGCCGAAGTAGGAGTAGTAGCCGGCGCCCGGGGTGGTGGGGCAGTCGGTGCCGCCGCTGGTGAGGAGGTCCTCACCGCCCGGCACGGGGTGGGTGATGTCCAGCTTCTGGCCCCAGGTCGGGCCGTAGGACTGCTGGAAGGCGCTCGGGCCGCCGCACTGGTACTGGTTGTCGCCGAGGGTCAGGACCGCGTCGGTGCCGTTCAGCAGGCCGACCGTCTTCGACGCGGTGCAGTCGGTGTCGGTGCCCTGGCCATTGTTGAACGCCGGGAACGTCGGGTCGCAAGCGATGTCACCGGCGGCACCGATGACCGGGTCGGGGTTCGGCTGCACCTGCACCTGCTGGGTCTGCACCGCCTCAGCGTTGCCCGAGTTGTCGACGGAGAAGAACTTGAAGGTGGTCGTCTGGTTGATCGTGAACGGGCCGGTGTAGATGCGGCTCGCCGTGGTGGGCGTGGAGCCGTCGGTGGTGTAGTAGGTGGCCTGCGTGCCCGAGCCGCCCGGGTCCTTCGACGCCAGTGACACGGTGGTGGAGCCGTGGTACACGCTGGATGTGCACAGCGAACCGTCGCAGTCGACGGCCGTGATCGGCGCCTGGGTGTCCGGCCCGTTGATGACCTGCGACACGGTCTGCACGTCGGTGCGTGCCGGTGCGCCACCCGGCTGGCCGGCGTTGCCCAGCCAGTCGAGGAGGGCGTTGAGCGTGCTCAGCTCGACCGGCCCCCAGTCACTGATGCAGAAGGTGTAGTTGTCGGGGTCGAACTGCTGCGAGCAGACCTGGTGGAAGACGAACTGGATCCAGCCGCCGCCGTTCTGGGCGGCAGCGGTGACCGCCGCCTGCATGCTGGCCAGGGTGAGCGGCGGGACGTTCGGCGGGTTGCCGGTGGGAGCGTTGTAGACGGTTCTGGTCGCGAACCGGTCCAGAGGCGGGATCGTCTCCGAGTAGACCGGGCCAGCGCCGTCGCCAGCCACGTCGATGCCGCCCGCGGCGCGTGCCGACGTGTACCCGCAGCCCTGGACGATGTTCTCGGCCGTCGCGTCGTAGGCACCCTCGGGGTAGGCGAAGCTCGTCGGGTAGAACCCGTGGTCCATCATGTTCTGCCGGTCCTGGCAGACCTCGTAGGTCTTCGTGGCGTTGTCGGTCAGGGTCTTCAGGTTGACGTGGTCGACCGTGTGGCCGCCGACCTCGTTGCCGCCGTTGTTCAGCGCGGTCAGTTCGGACCACGTCACGTGCTGTTCATCGTTGCTGGTGAGGCCGCTGACGTTGTAGAAG
>Ga0207665_10001001_pt1 | contig 19055 bp, 19 predicted proteins | sample LARL112metaG_FD_184351 | JGI IMG/M metagenome (GOLD analysis project Ga0207665, IMG submission 184351) | Corn, switchgrass and miscanthus rhizosphere microbial communities from Kellogg Biological Station, Michigan, USA - LAR L11-2 metaG... | ecosystem: Host-associated > Plants > Roots >...
GGCATCCACCCGGCGCTGGGCAGTCTTGGTGACTTCGCGGACCTGGCCCGCGAAGCCCAAGAGCGAGGCATCCGGCTCGTCCTCGACCTGGTCATCAACCACACCTCCGACGAGCATCCCTGGTTCAAGTCGGCCCAGAGCAGCCCTGATTCGCCGTACCGGGATTGGTATGTCTGGAGCGCCGAGGAGCCTCCGGACCGGCACCAAGGCACCGTCTTCCCGGGCGAGCAGAGCGAGACCTGGACCTTCGACGAGCAGGCGCAGGCGTGGTATTTCCACCGCTTCTATGGCTTCCAGCCCGATCTCAACTGGGCCAATCCTGCCGTACGGGCGGAGATGGCCAAGGTCATGAGCTTCTGGCTGCAGGTGGGCGCGGCCGGCTTCCGCATCGACGCCGCGCCGTTCGTCCTCGAGCAGGTGTCGCCCGGCGTCGATCCCGGGCCGAAGGACTTTTCGATCATGGACTCCTGGCGCCAAGAGACCCAATGGCTGCGCGGCGACTCGGTGCTGCTCTGCGAGGCCAATGTGCCCCCGAGCGACGTCAGCACTTTCGTCGGCAGCCGGTCCGACGGCCCGAGCGACCGGGCGCAGATGATGTTCGACTTCCTGCTCAACCCACGCGTCTGGCTGGCTCTGGCTCGCAGCGACGCGGAGCCGCTCATCGAAGCTCTGACCACGGCAGTGCGGCTGCCCGAAGGTGGGCAGTGGGTCAGCTTCCTCCGCAACCACGATGAGCTCGACCTGAGCCGACTCACCGACGAACAGCGCGGTGACGTCTTCCGCGCCTTCGCGCCACGCCCCGAAATGCGGTTGTACGGCCGCGGCATTCGTCGCCGGCTGGCGCCGATGCTGCGGGGTGATCGCCGCCGGATCGAGCTCGCGTACGCCCTACAGTTCTCGCTGCCGGGCACCCCGGCGCTGCGGTACGGCGAGGAGATCGGGATGGGCGAGGACCTGAGCCTTGACGGGCGCGAGGCGATCCGAACGCCTATGCAGTGGGACGACACACCCAATGCCGGCTTCAGTCCAGCGGCGCCAGACGCTCTCTTCCGACCCGTTGCCATGAGGGGTCGGTTTGGCGCAAAGAAGGTCAACGTCCGCGCGCAGCAACAAGACCCGAATTCGCTGCTGCGCTGGTTCGAGAACCTGATACACACCCTGCGTACCGCGCCGGAGATCGGGACCGGTACCTGCTCGGTCATCGACGCCCCGCTGCCGCGCTCGGTGGTGGCACACCGATTCGACGCGGCCGCCGGGTCGATCTTGCTGCTGCACAATCTGGCCGACACCACGGTCACGGTGGATATCGGCGCGCAGCCGGGTATGAACGGCAACCCGTACGACCTGTTCGTAGACGGCCCGTACGCCGCACCGACCGAGAAGCTGACAGACCTCACGCTGAACGGCTGGGGATACCGATGGATACGTCTGTCCCGAAGCGATCGAGGCTAGCTGGGCGGGTCACAGCAGATCGGAGGTGCGCTACGACCACCCGCGAATTTCGTCCGTGGAATTGGTCCAGGAAGGGTATGGGGTTTTCGTTCCAATCGGTGATCCAGTCGCGGATGTCTTTTCCAGCACATAGCCCGATGTGTGGACGCCGCGGCGTAGTTGTCGCGTCGGCTGATCTCGTGCATAGCAAAAGGTCGCCGGATGTCATCGACGCGGTGACCGAACTCGTAGAACTCCGGTGGAGTGAAGCCGAGTGGGTCGCCGTGGTAGCCGACTCGCCACAGGACTGGTCATTAGAAGCAGTGGCGCCGGGCGCCCACAGGGCGTCCCACTGAACCCAGGATCGCGAGAACAACGCCGATGACGAGCAGGAGGATGCCGATGGTCCACAGAATCGAAATCTTGAGGAGGAATCCGGCAATGAGCAAGATGATTCCAAGGACGATCATGGCTGCGGGCCTTTCTGTTTCGCTACACCACTAGGGGTAATCTGGGCATCGCAGTTACTGTGCAATCCCCGTGGCGCTGGTGTGCACGACTACGACATGGTGCGGCTGGGTGTGGCCTTACGTTCAACCAGTACGCGACGGTGTTGTTCTGACCGATCTCGACTCTCGTGATCAGCGAATTGGGCAGGCAATAAAGGCGATTGAGCACGAGTTGGTTCGTCATCAAGCGGTCAAGATGCGCATCCGGCTGATGTCCCGAGCTCCTCTTTTCGGCGGTGCCATTCCGACCGTTGGTGGATGGTCGGGCGTGTTTGTCGGCCATGATCCGAATCGATATCGGGCGGTCCTGGACGAACGTGGCTGAAGCCTCAGCGAAGATCGCGCAACGCGTCGTCGAGTGTTGGATAAAGCGCCAGGATGGCGTCAATTCCGAGTAGCCTGAGCGGCCTGCTGGTGGCGGGCCCTTCGGCGACGATCCCGAATCGCACTAACATCGCATCAGCCGCCTGCTGCGCTGCCACCAGAACGCTCATTCCAACGGAGGCAAGGAAATGCACTCCGGTGAGGTCAACAATGAGCCCCGCCGGCGCCTTGCCTAGCGCGTCACAGATCGCCTCGGACATTCGTGGCGCGCTGAGCATGTCGACCACATCACACACGGACAACACCACGAGCCGGTCGCTCCAGCTTTCCCGCACCTCGAAGCCGTTTTGTTGGTGTGAGGATACGGCGACGATGGTTGGTTCGGCAGAATGATCGACCATTGTAGAACCCCCTTTTTGATCATTCCGAGAATGACCATGGCTGTGAGCCCTTCCGAGTCCCGTCGCCAGGTGCGTGGAGGTCGGACAAGCCGAGCGGTTGCTCGCGCCGACTACAGTCAACACCCCTAGGGAGGGTGTCGTTACACCCTTAGGTAGGTAGTTTGAGATGCATGGCCTCCCGTGCGAACAAACCGATCACCGTGGCGCTGGTGGACGGCTACGACGTGGTGCTGATGGGCGTGGCCAAATGTTCAACCAGTACCGAGACCGCGTGGTTGTCGCCGAACTGGACTCGAATACTGCTGTCGAGGACGTCGACATCGTTCTGTATGACTCGTTCGCCCAACCAGAATCGGATCACGAAGCAATCGCCGTTCTGGTCGCCAATCCGCGTGCACGCCGAGTCGTGGTGTACACCTGGAACTTTCTACCCGGACCTTATCCGCAGTGCCCAGCAGCAGGGAGCGCACGGCTACCTATCGAAGACGTTGCCCTGCGCGAGAGTTGGTAGCCGCACTGGAGGCAGTTCATGCCGGACAGGCGGTCATAAGTGATGTTCCGCCGCGGGCGCAGCGCCGTAGGACTTGATTGGCCCGGCCGAGGCGAGGGCCTCAGCGATCGTGAGTCGGAGATTCTGGCCCTCATCACCCAGGGCAGAAGCAATGCCGAGGTCGCGGCGCTGACATATCTCAGCCCTAATACGGTGAAGTCTTACATCCGCACCGATTACCGCAAGATCGGAGTTGGCAGCCGGACCCAGGCCGTCCTGTGGGGTGTGAAGCACGGCTTCACTCCTGACCATCACCGCATCGAACACTGGCGAGGCGGTCCCTGAGCGCCGTCTTTGACTCTCGACGGCGAGGCGACCGCATCGATGATCCTCGAACTTGGCTGTCGCGCTGGTGATTCCGATTGCAGCGGCCTGCGAGCCAGTTCGCGACGGCGCTCTGCAAGATGCGTGAATTCGGATGAGTACGCGCTTCACCTAGTCACGCTGCAGGAGGGCTGCTGCGCGGCCCACACCGGTGCTGGTGTCCGTACGTAGCGCACCGCATTGCGCCGACCGATGCGATCGTGATCTCGGCGGGCGAGGCCAGTCTGGTGGCCGTTGGGTACCTCTTGTCAGCAGCATCAAAGGCGGCCGGTGAGGCTGAAGTTGCCGCTGCGGTCGGATCGGCAGCGTCGGCGCGGCGTGGCTCGTCGTACACACTGTCTCCACGTTGCGTTCCGCGCGCCTGTATTACCTAAAAGGTTCGAGCGGAGTCGATTTCGCCTACCTCGCACTCACGATCGGGATGATATATCAAGTATCCGACACTGATTTGAATGCTTGCACCATCCGGGGCACCGCGTTGCAGCGCCAGTAGCTGACTGCGGATGTCGGCCGACATCATCGCCAACCGTTCGGCTGACATCTTGATGCGGCCGGGCACGCTTTCACTGACCGTGAGAACGCGGCTGCACCCAACGCCTGTATTGATTTGCGCCTGGACAGTCTGGGTATCTCTGCAGCGTGCGGGCTTTTCCGCATCTGGCAGCGGAGTCCCCTTATGGTCAGTTGGCTGGATAGCTTACAGCGGCGAAGCCGCAGCGCCGGTTTCCTCATCGCGGTTATCTACAAGTACGTAGATGATCAAGGGAGCTACCTTGCCGCGCTGATCACTTATTACGCATTCGTGTCGCTATTCCCCGCCTTGCTGCTGTTGACCACCGTATTAGGAGTGGTTCTGGTGGGCCACCCCGAGATGCAGGAGCAGATTGTGCAGTCGGCGGTCGCCCAATTCCCCGTCATCGGTGACCAACTCGGTCAGCCCCAAGGTCTGAGCGGTGGGGCGTTCGGGGTCGTCGTCGGCATCGTAGGGGCGCTGTATGGAGGTCTCGGCGTTGGCCAGGCGGTACAGAACGCCATGGATACGTTGTGGGCTGTGCCGCGCAACGACCGGCCGGACCCCATCCGGGCGCGTATCCGAAGCTTTCTGTTGCTCCTCATCCTCGGCTCCGCGCTCATCGTCACCACCGTCCTAGCTGCGATCGGTCGCGCGTCGGAATCGTTCGGGATAGTCGGCAAAGCGGGCATCGTGGCGCTGTCGGTGCTGATCAATGCGGGCGTATGTCTGGTCGCATTCCGGGTCGCTACGACCCGGGACCTCACTTACCGTCAGGTGGCTCCCGGTGCACTGGCGGCAGCGATCATCTGGCAGCTGCTGCAGTGGTTCGGCGCGATCTACGTATCGCAGGTGGTCAAGTCGTCGAGTGCGACCAATAGTGTGTTTGCTCTGGTGCTCGGTTTGTTGGCCTTCCTGTATCTGATCGCCACGACATTGCTGCTGTGCGCCCAAGCCAACGTGGTGGCCGCCGATCGCCTCCACCCGCGTGCCCTGCTGACTCCCTTCACCGACAATGTCGAATTGACCCGCGCTGACCGCAAGACCTATACCGGGCAGGCCAAAGCTCAACGCGCTAAAGGATTCCAGCGCATCGACGTCACCTTCGATGACCGTGGCGAGAAAGACAGGCACCAATCGTGACTCCACGCCACGGCGAAGCGTATTGCGGCTGATGCGCATCCGCGTCGTCAAGGACATCGCGAAGTACCTGGCGTAAGCAGTGCCACTTTGTACCGGTATAAGGACGCCGAACGGACTGCCTAACCTCGCTACTGGATCGAAACTAGTTGGTCCACTGAGTCTTTGGGCAGGTCGCCATCGGAAGTGGCGGTGACAGTCATGTTGTTCAAGGCGATGGCACTTTTGTGGTTGTCCAGGAAGGTGGTGTCGGCGGCGTCGCGTCCCGTGGCGATCCGTACTAGCGTCTGCCGTGGCGCCACGCACGTCGCATCGACCACCCTCCAAGCCGCGTCGACGAACGCCTCGGCCACTGCGTGGAAGTCCATCGGCGACAGGCGCGTAGACCGCTACTAGGCGTTCCGGTACGTTGACCGCCCGCAGCAATGTGACAACTGGGTGGGCGTAGTCGCGGCACACACCGTCACCGGCGAGCAGGACATCGACATGACGCCCTCGAGTCCAGCCCAGCAAGCGGCGCTCAGCGCCGCAGTCGCCGAGAACCGCGCAGTCATTGAACAGATGAACGTGTTCGTGTTTCGTCCACTGCGTCGATGCCGACGCAGCCGTTGAACCGTTGAAGTGCCGCTCCCAGGATACAAACGTCAAGCTACGCGCAATGGCAGATCAACTGCAGAAAGATATCCGTGGCATGCGCTACGACGAGAACCGGCCGCACCAGTCAGGATCCGACCAGTTGCTTCTCACCGCAAAGGTGCGGGTGTGCGCCTGAATCGCTGGCAGATGGGGTCGGCGACCGCATGCTGGTCGGCTGCAGCCGGGGCGACAGCTAGCCCCCAGGCCCTCTGACGTTTGGGTTGCCATCGGTGGGGTACAGACGAGCACGGGTTCAGTCCAAGCCGCGTGATTCCATAACAGCGTAACGGTAGGGTTTTCGTGGTGGCTACGTCGCGTTCTGAGTATGCCGAAGTGGCCGAGATGTTCCGTCGCCTTCGAAGTCTCGACGAGGGGTCGGTGGCCTTTCGTCGTCAACGAGGTAATCATTGAACGGACTCTGCCGCTGGCTGATCACATCGCACGCCGGTTCCGGAACCGCGGCGAATCGCTTGACGATCTCGTACAGGCCGCGCGAGTCGGTTTAGTTCGCGGTCGACCGTTTCGACGTCGGTAGCGGCTCGGACTTTGTGGCGTTCGCCGTGCCCACGATCATGGGCGAGGTACGCCGGCACTTTCGGGATTTCGGCTGGGCGGTCAAGGTGCCGCGCCGCTTGAAAGACCGTCAAAACCAGTTGAGTCGGGCTCGCGCAGAGCTATCACAACGCATCGGTCGCGCTCCACGGCCACCGAGATTGACAATCATCTCGGTATCGACCGTGAGTCGGTGGTCGATGCGACAATCGCCAGCAGTAACTACACGACACTGTCAACCGACATGCAGTTCGGTCGAAACGACGAACACCAAACCCTCGCTGAGACTTTCGGCGCGCTCGACGACAACCTCGATAAGGTGCTCGATATTCACACGGTGCAGCCCCTGATCGCCCCGCTGCCCGAGCGTGAACAAACCATCTAGGCGCTTCGGTTCTTCGACAACATGACACAGACCGAAATCGCGAACCGCATCGGCTGTTCGCAGATGCATGTCTCACGCTTACTCGCCTTCCAGCATCTCGACGACATCGTGTGCAACGCTGCTATCTTTTACGAGCTGTGGCGCCGGTGGCCGATGCAGGGCTGGCTGGTCGCCTTTGAAGATCAGGGTTGATCGCCCGTGAGCCTCGACGTCCGTACCGAAACCCAGCGGCTGGTCGAGGCGGTGAGGTTGACTCCGCCGCGATGCTCGCCGCTGGCGGAAGAGCGATCATCGGTCTTGCACTTACGATAAGCCCGGCGGTCGACCCTGTGCGTGCCACTGCGGACCAACAACCGGGCATGAGGCGCTGGCGGAAAACGCCCACACAGACGTGCTGCTGTGCAAGCCTTTTCCGTGCTCCATGGGCCGTCACCCCCAGTCGTCAGCTGTTGTTGACGCGATCGGAACGCCGCTTCTGCTTCTCGATGTTGGCCAGCTCCTCGACCCGGTCGGCCTGCGCGCGCCTGCTTGCAGCCTCGCTGCGTTTCGCTTGGGCGTCGTCGAGCTTGGACTCGGCGGCTTTGGTGGCCCGCTGCTCGGCCGCTCCGATTTTCGCCTCTTGCTGGCGCTTGGCTGCCTGCGCTGCTTTGTTGCGTTGAGCCGCCGCTTCGTCGGCCTGCTTCTTGGCGGCAACGGTGCGCTTTTCAGCCGTCTCGTCAGCCGCGCGTTTGCGCTGCTCGGCTTTGGTGCGCGCTTCGACCGCTTGTTGCTCTGCCGCGTCGCGCGCCTCATTGATATCCGTCACCACTTGATCGTGCGTGGCCGCCAGTTTGGCGTCGGCCTGCTGTCGGTTCAGGGTGGCGGTCGCGTCAATCTTGGCGGCCTTGCTGAGCGCGTTACTGCGCTCGACAAGCGCTGCGCCACGCTTCTCGAGCTGCGGATCACCCAGGAGCTTGCCGACGGTCGCGTCGAGCGCTCCAAAGGAACGTTCATATAACAGCCGTGCCGGCCCTTCTGAACGCAGCCGAGCCGCCACCTGATCTTCGATCAGCTGAAGCGGCAACCGGGCGATCTGATACTGAAAACGCAATACCACAAACGGGACTTCGGCGACCTTCATCAAGACTCCTATCTCTCTGGCCGGCGCTCAGGGCAGGTCGGCTTCGTCGGACAATTTGTCGGCCTGCCGCCTGATGCGGTCGGCCTCTGCCTGGGCCGCGCTAGCCGCCCGCACCGAGCTCTGATGTTCTGCCGCGGCATCGACGGCTTGCTCGGTTGCGGCGCTGATCTCCTCGCGCTCCTCGGCTTTCGCCCGCTGTGCCTCGCGCTGCGCGTCGAGCTCGGCCCGCGTCTCCGCTCGGGCAGCGCCCAGTCCGGCAGCCTGCTCAGCCGCGCGCTTCTGAGCGGACTGCTGCTCTCGCACCGAGTTCTGCACGGCTGCGGTCTCGGCGTTCACCGCAAACCGCTCGTGGGCGCCGTCGACCCGGGCACCCGTTCTCTCGGCACGGGCCTGCGCCGCCTCGGCATCGGCAACGGCTTCGACGCTGTTCGCCTCCTTGCGCTGCTGGGCCTGGGTCTGCTCGAGCTGTCCCTCGGCGGTCAGCGAGTCGTTGCCGGTCACCGCGCCGATGATTTCCTTCGCCTTTCCCTTGATCGAGTCGATCAAGCCCTTCCGTGCCTGTTCGGCCTTTTCGTGCTCAGACATTTAAGCCTCCTGTTGACATCAATCGACACGCCGCAAAGCGTTCGATAGGTGTTCGGTGCGGAATTGTTCAGAGCGCCCGGATGGCGATGGGAACGCCTGCCGACCAGCTAGCTCTAGTCGTACAGCAGAGTCAGCCCGACTCGCTGGGCGAGTGCAACTCGCAAGCAGCGAAATACCCCGCATCGGTCGAGCCAAACCTCGCACCCGGTCGTGGGTTTCGTCGTCGGCGAGACGACCAGCGATTGCCTTCGCTTGGCGCGGCAAGATCCGGGGTCGTTCGAGAACTGCGATCGCACAAAGCGCGCCGGAACCAGGGCGAGTCGCGCCTTGCCGGCGTGTTAGTCGTGCTCGGCGGTCAATTCACCCCGGGCCAAACGGAATTCGGTCCTCCTCTGCCGCCGGGAGATATTGACTCCACTGCGAATTCCCAGGTTGAGTTCGTCGGGTGGCCCAGGAGCTCGGCGAAGCGCTCGAGGACGCTTAGCCGCCTGCCTGTCGCAGGGTCCTTGGGTGCAGAGCGGCGCTACCGTTGGCTGGTTTCTGCCAAATAGCGATCAGATATTGCCACCGGAATAAATGCTCTGACCTCAGCGTTTAAGTAGTTAGACCGGCAAGCCATCGCCACTGGCCGACACAGCCTCCGAACCGCGAGTTCGCGCCAAAGGCTCAAACACAACAGAAGATAAAAAGAAGAAGGCACCACAATGAACAAGTTCGGATTTGCCGCCGTCGTCGCCAGCGGGCTCACAGCCGCCATCCTCGGCCTCGCCGCCCCCGCCCAAGCCGCCACGGCCGTCAAAACGCCGGTCATCGTGGCCTCGGCGATCAACATCCCGACCGACTTCGGCCACCACGCGTGGGTCGTTGACATCCAGCCGCATGCCAACGTCCCGCAGCGGTAACCACACACCCACACCAAGGGGCACCCCAATGCGGGTGTCCCTCTTTCGTTGGCAGTACCGCCTGCACCGGTGGACATCTCACTCACGCACTGCTGTTGCGTAGGCACCGGACTGACGGGATGGTCAGCCAAGCCGCCCTTCGACGAACACACTTTCCGGGACTGCGTTATCGAGGCCGGGTGGGACGGCCCGGTTGCTGGCGGCCATCAAGTCGTGTGCGTTCGTCTCGGTGGTGATAGCCCAGCCATAGGCGCGTAGCCAGTCGGCGACCTCCGTCCGCTCTCCCTCGTACAGCAGGTCGCCGGACTCGCCGATGTCCTTGCCGCCCAGCTTGACCGCCACCTCCCGATACCGATCCATCTGCTCTTCCCGGCGCGCGAAGCTGTCTTGGCTGAAGAATTCGTTTGTGAAGGCCTCCACGGCGACCCGGCTCCCGGCGGCGCTGAGCGACTGAACACGGTCGAAAAGCAGGTCCTGTGCCTCTGCTGTCAAATAGGGCAACAGTCCCTCCGCCGACCACGCCGTCGGGGCCGACGGGTCAAACCCACACTCCACCAACGCTGTTGGCCAGTCCTGGCGCAAATCAATGCCGACACTGATGTGGGACGCGATCGGGGTGGCCTGATGTGATTCCAAAGTGGCGGTTTTGAACGCCAGCACTTTGGGCTGGTCGACCTCGTAGACCACGCAGCCAGCAGGCCAGGCGAGTCGCCACGCGCGTGCGTCCAGGCCGGCGGCGAGGATCACGGACTGCCGGATCCCGTCGTCGGCCGAGACGAGAAAGTATTCGTCGAAGAACTTCGTCCGGCATGCCGTGTAGCCCAGCATTGCCTGCATGCGGTCTGCGAATTGCGGATCGAGATCGACCATTTCGGACGGCAATTCGCCGTCCTGATACATCCGCCAGATGCCGTCGCCGGCCGCATCGAGGAACAATTGCGCGAATGGATCATTGATCAGCGGATCGGCGCTGTTTGTCTCGGCCGCCCGCCCTCCGGCGACCCCCAAGGCGGTCGCGCCGACGCTCTCGTTGATGTCCCAGGTGTCATCGTCGCTTCTAGCCATCGGAGTCCTTTCGCTCGGCGAAACAAGTTTGTGTCGAGCCTATACGAAACATTAGATCTGCTTAGTAAATGGAGGCGGCGAACTCGGAGAATTGGGCGGCCGCCATGGGGACAGGGCTCGGGGTGCCACTCGATGTGCCAGTGTCGGACTGTTCGGTATTGATGTGCCAGTTACGACAGGCACCGGCCTCGATTTCGAGGGTTCCATGTTGATGGCATCAGCACGCCGGGCGTTTCCTCAGGAAATTTGGCGTCGTTTCGCGTGCTTTCGCGTCGTCAGCCTCGGTAACTTCGCAGGTCAAGCCGATATATGCGCTGGATTCGATTCCCGGCAGCTCCACACAACATGCAGGTCAGAGTGCATTTTCTGGCCGATGCATAAGGCCATCAACAAGTGCGGTCTCGCATCGGCGCGTATGCGTTGGCTGCATCGACCCCCATTGGAGGTCGCCGCCTAAATCCCACGTCGTTTCAAGACCCGCGCCCAAACTTTGGAGCAATATCTGCAGTGGCGGCGACAACTGCGCAAAGTCCGAAGTCGTCGCGCCAGGCATCGATACGCTTAAGGGCGTGGCGGAAACGTCGTACGCATCGTGCGGCGATCTCAGCCTGGCGTATCAGGTGTTTGGCGACGGGCCGGTCGAGCTCGTCTTCGCCGGGTCCTTCGTCAGCCACGTCGAGCTGTTTTGGACCCTGCCCGAATTTCAGGCCTTCATGGAGCAGCTTTCCACGTTCTGTCGGGTGCTCGTATTCGATAAGGCCGGGGTGGGTCTGTCGGACCCGGTCCCGCAAGTTCGCACGCTCGATGATCGCGCGGCCGAGATCGAGGCCGTCATGGACGCCGTCGGCTTCGGAAGGGCGGCCCTCTTCGGTGTGAGCGAAGGCGGCCCGGCAGCCATGGTCTTCGCGGCAACACGACCGGAGCGAACCCGGGCGTTGATCCTCACCGGCTCGTATTCGTTCTTCGGCTTCACCGGGTGGGATGACATCGAACGCGACCCCGCTGAGCTGCGGGCGCGCATCCTTCCCGAGCTGGGTGCGGACTACACGCCGTCCACGGAGCAGATCGTGCGCTTGCAGGAACTCGGCCGCGCCATCCGCTCGGCGTGGGGCGGCGGTGCGGCACTCAGGGATCTCCTGCCGTCGGTCCGGTCGACACGCCAGCTCGCGATGTTGGAGCGCATGAGCGCGAGCCCGGGGATGGCGCGGGCGACAATTGAATCGGCGTTCCGAATCGACGTGCGGCCCATCCTGTCGACGATCAGGACGCCAACCCTCGTCATCCATGCCAGCGGCGACCTCGTTCCGGTGCAGGGCGGCCGGTACCTCGCCGACCACATCCCCGGCGCGCGGTGGCTCGACGTCGATGGAACGGACAACGCGCCCTGGTTCACCGATCCCGACGCAATCACGAGCGAGATCGAGGAGTTCCTCACCGGCAGCCACGCGGCGCCGTCGCAGTCCCATCGCGCCCTGCGCACCGTGTTGTTTACCGACATGGTCGCCTCGACGGCACATGCCGCGGCCACGGGCGATGAGCGGTGGCGAGCGGTGCTGCAGCGCTTTGGTGAGGTCACCGCCGACCTCACGAACCGTTTCGGCGGCACGGTGGTGCAGAGCACCGGCGACGGCCACCTGATCACCTTCGACGGTCCGACGCAGGCGATCCGCTGCGCCGAGGCGTTGCGCGCCGATGCCGAGACATTGGGCATCGAGATCCGCGCGGGCATCCACACCGGCGAGTGCGAACTGCTGGAAGACGACATCGCCGGGCTCGCCGTACACATCGCGGCGCGGATCCTCGGCCACGCAGGCGCGAGCGAAATCCTGGTCTCCCGCACCGTGCGTGACCTGGTCGTCGGCTCGGGCACAGGCTTCGAGGACCGCGGCAGCGTCGAGTTGCGCGGCGTGCCAGGCAGCTGGCAGCTCCTGGCGGTCGATCGTCACGGCGCGCGGGCAGGATCGGCCGAGGCGGAACTGGCGTCAACGCCCACCCCCGGCCCTCGGACCGCGATGCGCCGGTCGGACCGGGCGCCAGGCGAGGAGCTGCTGGGGCGTGACGAGGATCTCGCCGCGTTGGCTGAGCTCGTCGACGGGCGACCGCTGGTCACGATCGTCGGGCCGGGAGGTGTCGGCAAAACCACCCTGGCGCGCGAGGTCACTCGACGCCGCGCCTCGGCCCATGGCGGCGGCGCTCGGATCGTCGAATTGGCCGCTGTCACAGATTCCGCCGCAGTACCGGACGCGGTGGTGACTGCACTCGGTCTGACCAGTGACGGTGGCGCGCCCCTGGCCCTGCTGCGGCGAGCACGTTTCATGGATCTTGTTGTCCTGCTGGATAATTGCGAACATGTCCTGGATGCCGTGTGCGAGGTGCTTGACGCCGTCCTGGGATCGGAGTCGTCGGCGATGCGGCTGGTTGCCACTAGCCGCGAACTACTCAGAATGCCGGGTGAATGCGCTTGGCCGTTGCAGCCGCTGGACTGCTCTCGGCCCGATTCGCCGGCCCAGCAATTCTTTCGGCGGCGAGCTGACGCTGCTCGGCCCGGTGCGGTCACCACCGCCGACCTGGATGCGATCACGGCGATCGTGCGTCGCCTCGACGGACTCCCGTTGGCGATTGAGCTGGCCGCCGCACAGGTCGCCACGCTGGGTATCGCCGATCTCGGCGAGCAGATCGAGGCGTCGGTAGCAAACGCAACGCCGTCGGGGCGACTATCGCGTCGGGGTGGCGAGCCGCGGCACCGGACTCTGCGAGCAGCTATCGAATGGTCCGAACGCCTGCTAGCTGACGACGCCAAGGAAGCGTTGGCACAGTGGACCGTCTTCGCCGGTGCCGTCCGCTTGAGTGACGCGCAGGCGGTGCTGCAGGTCGCACCCGAGGTGGTCGACGAACTCGCCATACAGTCATTGCTCAGTGTTGAGATACGTTCTGGCAGAACGTATTACCGGATGCTGCAGACGGTGCGTTCTGTTGTCGGTCCCATGTCGGCGGACACGGAGCGCAGGCATCTGGAGTACTTCTCGGCCGCCGCCGCGCAGGCCGCGGCGGCGCTGCAGACACCTGACGAGGCCGCCGCCCATCAGCGGCTCGTCGAGATCGTCGATGAGCTTCGCCTCGCGCATACCCGGGCCCGCCGCATCGACGTAGAAGCGGCGGTGCGGATGTCGATGTCGCTGCACTGGTTTGCGGTCTCGCGACTGCACACCGAACTGCTCGGCTGGGCCACCAAGCTGGCACCCTTGGTACAGGACCGGCCCGACCTGCGCGCAGCCGTTGATTCGTCGATCGCGTACCGGTACGTTATCGCTGAGCAACTCGACTCCGCCCAGCAGCGAGCACGCAGCGCGCTCACCGATGCCGCCGACGACCAAACCCGTTGTCGCGCACTGGAAGCACTCGGCGACTCCTGCATATTTCAGGGTGACCTCGATCAAGCCCGCAGCTGGTGGTCTGAGCTGGAGACGGTGGGCCGCCGCGCCGGCGAGACCTACTACGAACTGATCGGCCACGTCGGATTCGTCATGGCCTTGGCTTACGGGTCCCAACCGGATGCGGCGCGCAGGTATCTCGCCGAGACTGAACGGCGGTTCGCCGGGGTCACCTTGAGCCCCACCCAGCAGAGTTGGCTGGCCTACCTGCACGGGGAGGTGTGGCTCGACGCCGACCCGACAACGGCGTTCACGGAGTTCACCCGGGCCATCGATTTTGCGGACGCGGCGGGGAGTCACTATGTGGGCGGGGTCGCGCGGGTATCGGCGGTCACGCTGCAGTCGCGCACGGCACCGGCTCTGACTGCGCTTCCGCTGTATGCCGACGTCATCGAGCGATGGCTCGACGCCGGATCGTGGTCGCACCTGTTGACCACCATGCGCAATCTGGTGCCCACCCTGACCGAGGTTGCAGCCGATTCCGCGGCTGCCCAGGTACTCGGGGCAGTTACCCGGCCAGACCAGACCCCAACCTACGGCGTTGAACTCGAGCGGCTCTCGGCGGCCGAGTCTGCGCTGCGGACCAGGTTGGGTACTGCCCATTTCGAGCACCACCGCGCTGTCGGCGCCACCCTTGACTTAGCCGCATCGGGTCGCGCCGCGATCGCGGTCATCCGGGACCTGCTTGACTCATTGCAACCGGCACAACCGGAAGAAGTCGTGCTCGATCCCCAACGGTTCGCACCGTCGAACCCAGCTGAGCGGGCGTAGCCGTCAAGGCTCTTCGCCTGCACCACGGTTCGAGTGACGACGCTATGCCTGCGCAACGTCCCGTCGCGCAGCGAGCACACGATCGAGCGGCCGCATAGCAGCTCCTCGACCGGACAGGCGTCGAGGCGAAACGTGTCGGCGGCGCGTTCGTCCATCACCACAGGCGGTGCGGCTTGGCGATTCGTGGCAAGCAGATCACGGCTCGGGGAGATAGGTGCAGCGTGTTGATGTCATCAACACCTTTTGCGTATCCGCAGGTCGTTTCGCGTACTTTCGCGTCGTTTCGCGTAGCCATATTCAGCGTCTCCGCAGCTCAGCGCGATTTCTGGAGGGGGTTCGATTCCCGGCAGCTCCACCGGTTGGGAACGGGCCAGGACTCAAGTCCTGGCCCGTTTTCTTTCCCCACCATGTCAACTGGTCGAGGAGACGCGGGCGCGGCCTGGCCCCGCGTCGCTCGTTTTCCGGCAGATGACGAGGGCCTCGATGTAGTCCCAGCGATAGCGGTCGGGGGCTTACGCGACGCGCTCCTCGAGTTCTCCGAGGAAGTCGGCGAGGAGGCCGGCAGCGCGTGCCTCGGCCTCGCGCGCGAAGGCACGGAGGAGGCCGCGGTCCGGACGGCGTTAAGGCGCTATCGTCCCACGGGGCCTGCGTGCTCGCCATGCGCGACAGCAGAGGGTCCCAGGACAAGTCCAAGGGTGTGTTCCGCGTTGTGGTTGAGCCCTAGCCTGCTTCGGGCGGTGGCGTGTGCGGCGGAGGTCTGGCATCAGGACACGTCTCGAATAAGACATGTGAGACGCTCAAAAACCTGGCCTTCGGCGCGCTCACCACTTTGATCTCGGTCTGTGCCGCATCATGATCGACCACATCTTTCTGCATCACATCTTCGAATACGACGGCGCGAACGGCCCTGCTGGACACCCGGACCTCTCAGGGGATTCGAAGATGGCACCGGATTCGTGCCCTGGCTCAAATCGGGTGAAGCCGAAGCACGTTCGGCGCGTATCAGATTGGTCGCCCAGAGTGGCCTTTCTGCGTCAACACAGGTGGTGCTGTTTCCCGGGCGACGTTACGCAGCCGCAGGTCAGCCGAGCCGCGGGTCAATCAGGGTGACGCCGACCGGCGCCGCGGTATCGAGCGAGGGCAGAAGACGAGCACCCTCGGTGAGTCCGACGACGCGTTCGACGAGTGCCTCCGGGCGCAACGTGCCCGCCTCGACAAGATGCAACAGGCCGGGATAGTCCACGCTGGCCATCCCGTGACTGCCGAGAACGTCCAGTTCCCAGGCGATCACGCGGTCCAACGGCACCGCGGGGTGCCCGCCAACGTTGGGTATCAGCCCCACCTGCACGTGACGTCCGTGGCGCCGCAGGCTGTGGATGGCGTCCGTGCAGGTGGTCGACGAGCCGACCGCATCGAGCGCGACGTGGCTGCCCCCGCCCGTGAGGTCGTGCACCTGGCCCGCGACGTCGACAGCATCGGCGAGCACGGTGTGTTCTGCACCCAAGCTCCGCGCCAGAGCGAGAGCCGCCGGAGTTCGGTCGACCGCGATCACCTTGGCGCCGAAGGCAACTGCGATCTGCACGGCGCTGAGGCCCACACCGCCGACCCCGACGACCGTCACCCACTCGCCGGGCCTGACGTCGGCCCGAGCACTGAGCGCGCGGTAGGCAGTAGCGAACCGGCAGCCCAGTCCAGCCGCCGCAGCATCGCCGACCACTTCGGAGACCGCGACCAAGTTGGCGTCAGCAGCGTGCAGGGCCACATATTCGGCGAACGAGCCCCAGTGTGTGAAACCCGGCTGGGTCTGCTCCGGACACACCTGCGCCTGTCCGTTCACGCACCACTGGCACGTGCCGCAGCCGCACACGAATGGTGTGGTTACACGGTCGCCGACGCTCCATCGTCGTACTTCGGCGCCCACCGCGGCGACAACTCCGACGAGCTCGTGACCGGGAACGTGTGGGAGCGCTACCCCGTCGTCATGCCCGGCCCACGCGTGCCAGTCACTCCGACAAAGACCGGTAGCGCGCACTTCAACGACCACCCCTCCAGGCGATGGTGCCGGATCGGGGACGGACCGGACATTCACCGGACCACCGAACTCCTCAAATACCGCAGCGCGCATGAAGCTAAGTCTGCTCGCCGGAGCAGAGACTATGCCGCTGACCTCTCGAGGATGTGTACGCCGCATGCCGAGCCGAGTCCGATGACGTGGGCAAGGCCGACTTTCGCATTCTGGATCTGGCGGTCGCCGGCCTCGCCGCGGAGGTGGTGGCAGATCTCCCAGACGTTGGCGATACCGGTGGCCGCGATGGGGTGACCCTTGGACTCCAAGCCGCCCGACACGTTCACCGGCGTCGAGCCGTCACGCCACGTGGCACCCGAACTGAAGAACTCCGCTGCGCCGCCCTCGTCACACAGCATCAGGTTGTCGTAGTGCACCAATTCGGCAGTCGCGAAGCAGTCGTGCAACTCGACCAGATCGAGCTCGCTCGGGCCCACGCCGGCCTGCTCATAGGCGATGGTGGCGGCCTTGCGGGTCAGTGTGTTGACGTTCGGGAGCACCTGGCAGCCCTCTTCGTACGGGTCGGTCGTCAGCACCGATGCCGACACCTTCACCGCCCGCCGCCGTTGCTCGAGTGACAGCGACTTCAGCGTCTCGCCGTTGCACACGACCGCTGCCGCGGCGCCGTCGCAGTTGGCCGAGCACATCGGACGCGTGTTGGGATACGCGATCATGACGTCGTTCATGATCTGCTCCAGCGTGAATCTCTTCTGGTAGGACGCAAGCGGATTCAAGGTGGAATGAGCGTGGTTTTTTTCGCTGATCTTGGCGAACAACTCGAAGCTCGTGCCACCGTACTTGTGGCCATACTCCGTGCCGATCTGGGCAAAGACGCCGGGCATGGTCTCGGTGCCTATCCGCCCGTCGATCGGTGCGACCGCGCCGTAACGGCCCGCAGGCGTCCAAGTGTCGGCGTCCTTCTTCTTCGTGCCGCCTCCGCCGAGCAGGCCTGCGCCGGAGAGCTTCTCGACGCCGACGGCGAGCCCGTAGTCGACCTCGCCGGCCTTGACCGCCATGATGGCGGTCCGCAGCGCGGTGGCGCCCGTCGCACACGCGTTGGCGACGTTGTAGACGGGGATGCCGGTCTGGCCGATCTGCTTCTGAAGTTGTTGTCCGATACTGGCACTGGCGTTCATCAGGTTGCCCGCCGTGAGCACGCCGATGTCTGCCATGGTGACGCCCGCGTCGGAGAGCGCACCGGTGGTGGCCCGCGCCGCCAGGTCGACGGTGTCGAGGTCGGGGTGCTTGCCGAACTTGGTCATCTGAATTCCGAGGATCCAGACCTCGTCGCTCGCGCTCATCGCTGGTGCTCCTTCGTCATCTGGGTAGTTGGCATATCGGGACCGTCAGCCGACGGGCTCGAAGCCGAAACCGATCGCCTCGGTGCCCTCGGAGTCGGTGCCTATCGATTGGGTGGCGAGCCGGACCTTCATGCCGTCGTGAACGTGCTCGGCATCGGGCTCGACGTTGACCAGGTTGGCGCGCACCTGGGTCCCGCCGCAGTCGACGACAGCGGCCACGAACGGGGTGGGGATTCCCGGTGCCGCGAAGGCGACGATGGTGAATGCGCGCACCGTGCCCTCGGTCGCGATCGGCACGGTCTTGAAGTCGGTGGCGAAGCAGTTCGCGCAGGCGTTGCGACGGTCGAAGAACCGGGCGCCGCAGTTCGTGCATTCCTGCGCCACCAAGTGTGGTTCGTCGCCGTCCAGCACCAAATAGTCGACCAAGGGTATTTGCCCGGCCATGTGCACCTCCGTCGTCGGTGAGATCGACGCTAGTGCCTCGAGTCCCCACCGACGGTGGCGGATGCCGGGGAAAATCGGTGACTGCCCGACATAGCGCCCTACGCCGCCGCCGGCGCCACGTGGTGGCCGACCGAATTCGAGCGACCGCATTCGCTCACGGTCGACACCGTGCTCGGCGTCACCCGCGACGGGCCTGTGCCGTATCGAGCATGAGCGGATCGCAGTGCGGTGTTCTCCCGGCAAGGACTGGAGCCGAGCACCGACCGTACCTATCCTCGGTAGGACCGTTTGCCGGCCCCGCCCGCCGACTAGCGTCGTCCGCTAGTGAACCGCCGCAGGAACTGGCGGGTCCGGTCGTGCTGCGGATCGGTCAAAACCTGTTTGGCTGAGCCGGATTCGACGATTCGGCCGCCGTCGAGGAAGCACACCGTGTCCGCCACCTCGCGGGCGAAGGCCATTTCGTGGGTGGCCATCACGATGGTGCGGCCAGAGGTGGCCAGCTCGCCGACGAGGGCCAGCACCTCGCCGACCAGTTCTGGGTCCAGCGCGCTGGTGATCTCGTCGAGCAGCAACAGCCGAGGTTCGTAAGCCAACGCGCGGGCGATGGC
>Ga0207665_10001008_pt1 | contig 19006 bp, 12 predicted proteins | sample LARL112metaG_FD_184351 | JGI IMG/M metagenome (GOLD analysis project Ga0207665, IMG submission 184351) | Corn, switchgrass and miscanthus rhizosphere microbial communities from Kellogg Biological Station, Michigan, USA - LAR L11-2 metaG... | ecosystem: Host-associated > Plants > Roots >...
ATTCTTTGACAGGCCTCGGCACCCGCGCGTGAGTGTCCCCGACATAGACCTCCGCAACCTCCGCACCCTCACGTGAACCTGTGTTCGTGACATCAAAGCTCACCATCACCGGACTCGAAAGGTCCGCCGACTGCGGCGTCACGGACAAATTGCTGTACTTGAAAGTCGTGTACGAGAGTCCGTAGCCGAACGGGAACGCAGGCTTCGATCCAGATTTGTCGTAGTGACGGTATCCGACGAACACTCCCTCCGAATATCTCACCTTCTTGTTCTCGGGTGGATCGGCGTAGTAGCTGTGAGCCACAGCGCTGTCTTCGAGATTGCGATCGAAGGTCACGGGGAGTTTGCCGGACGGATTCACCTGACCGAACAAGATGTCGGCGAGCGCAGTCCCGGCTTCCTGCCCCGGATACCACGACTCGAGCAGCGCCGGCGTGTGAGCGATCCACAAGGTCATATCGACCGCTCCACCGGATGTGATCACGACCACGGTTTTCATGTTCGCAGCCAAAGCAGCTGCGATCAGTGCGTCCTGCGCGGGCGGTAGAGTGAATGTGCGGTCTGACCCTTCGCTCTCACTCGTTCCGTCGAAGCCAACCGCTAGGACCACCGCATCGGCGTGCGTTGCCAGAGTCTTCACCTCGGGCTTCACCATCGCGGCGGGATCTACGATTCCGAAGCGAAGGTTGGGATCGCCGAATGTGCGCCGGAGTTCGATAAGGATCTTGTGCGGTCCGGCTGATAGTTCGACGGGCTTGTGATTGACCAGCGCCGTGGCGCGCAGCCAGTTATCGAGCACTAGCTTGTCGTCGATAAAGACGTGGTATGCGCCGTCCTCGCCCGGGCCTTGGGCAAACACGTCATACGTTCCAGCTGCTTTGGCGACATAGAAACCAGTCCATCGCACCGAGCGGAAACGCGACGGGATACTGTAGAACGATGGCCATTCGAACCCGAAGTTCAAGTGCTCGTCGACCACGGTCTCCGCGGGGCTTCCGCTGAGATTGTCTGACACAAATCGTTCTGAGGTCAGACCGGGTTTGCCACCTGAGATGGCGGTCGTAAGGCTGGTAGCATCCGCCATTTCCGAGGTAGTTGGAATTCCGGAGGAGTACGTGACCGTAACAACTTTGCCGGCGGAGTTGGCCAGTCCTTCGAGAAAACTCACCGTGTGGAATGGTTGTACGGCTGCGCTCCCGCCACCAACGGGAGGAGTCGGGTAGGCATCAGGACCGAAGATGGCGATCGTCTTGATGGCCGACTTGTCGAGGGGCAAGACGCTGTCATTCTTGAGAAGCACCATGCTGGAGCGGGCCGCTTCCAGCGCGATCGCTCGTCCCTTTACGTTGTAGGCCGGAAGGGAGGGGTCGGTCTGCTCGCGGTCGAGCCAGCCGAACTGCACGGCTCGCCGAAGGATGCGGCGCACGTGCTCATTGATCGTGGCTTCTGTCACTTTTCCGCTTTTCACTGCAGGCAGCAGCGTTTCGCGGTTCATGTGGGCCCCCGCGGGCATCTCGATGTCGAGGCCGCCATTCACCGCGGCCACGCCATCGTAAGTGGAGTCCCAGTCCGACATGATCACGCCATCGAAGCCCCACTGCTTTTTGGCAACCTCGTTGTTGAAGTATCCGTTCTGAGACATATGTTCGCCGTTGGTGAGGTTGTACGAATCCATGATCGCGCACACCTGGCCCTCTTTCACGGCAGCCTCGAAGGTGGGTAGATAGATTTCGCGCATCGTGCGCTCATCAATCAGAGAATCCACATTGTGCCGATCGTATTCCTGATTGTTGCCCATGAAATGCTTGATGGTCGCGCACACACCTCTCGACTGCAGCCCCTTCACGTAAGCAATGGCGGTGCGACTTGCGAGAAACGGATCCTCGCCAAGATATTCAAAGTTGCGTGAGTCTCGCGGAGAACGGTAGACGTTGGCGCCTGGGCCGAGAAGAATATGAACACCACGCGAACGAGCGTCGTCGCCCAGCACGGTTCCCGCACGTTCCACCAATTCAGGATCCCAGGTGGCCGCGAGTGCGATCCCGCCCGCCAGCGTTGTGGCCGGACCGTCGTTGCGAAGACCGATCGGGCCATCCGACATTTTGATCGCAGGAACGCCGAGGCGAGGAATGGCACGAATGTAGAAGTCCTGAAAACCGCCGATGTAGTCAATTTTCTCTTCGAGCGTCATCCTCTGAAGAATCGACTCGACGCGTCTCTCAACTTCCGGAGAATCGGGCACAGGGGCCTGTCCCGCAACAAACCGCGACAGGAGCAGGCAGCAGATAGCAACATGAAAGTTTCGCAAGATGGCCTCTTTGAGATTCTGAGATGAAGTCAGGGACCAGATGACAAGCTGCTGAAATGAACGACGGCCATCCTACTTACTTCCAAACGAAAGTCGCAAGGGCCCCGGGTGGCAAGGAATAGCTGAATGCGTTTCCCCTGAAACGAATGCTGAAGTTGTTCTCGACGGCGGCGGAGTTGAGAACTAACACAACAATCGAGCCATCGGGATTCTGAAAGGCGACATCTTCTATGTTGCCCGGGCCGAATGTGTCGGAGTCAATCCGATGAGCACCCGGTACTACGAATTTAGAGACGTGTCCGAGAATGTAGTACTCCACATTCAGACTTACGTTGGCCGGCGACATGCTGTCATCGATGGTCACTACGCCACGGCAATTCGCGCAACTGCCATTCCCGGGGCCTGCGTCCTGGTTGAGTGCTAGGTTCCACAGGGAGATGCTGCGAGCCCAGTTGCGAGTCGCGCCAATCAGCAGATGCTCAGCGTTCCATACCAGATCGTTCGCGAAAGTTGTGCTGGTGATACCTGAGCATTCGGTAAACCATATGTCCTTTGTAGGAGCGTCGTTTTTGACGGTTGTTTGCGCGCCGGGGTCTCCCGCGTAGCAATGAAATGAAGTTCCCGCAATCTGCGCCGCCGCGTTGCTTCCCAATAGCGACGTGGCATAACTCGTGTTGTCCCAGTTGTGCTCGTATCCGAAAATCTTCACGTCCGAGAGGTTCGATTTCTCGAGAGCCGGCGACAGGAAGTTTTCGATGAAGCGAGCTTCGTCTTCTGGCGCAAGGTAGGCAGTCGGATAGGCCGCGGTCGAATACAGCGGCTCGTTCTGTACAGAGAGAGCGTAGAGTGGAATTCCTGCTTGCTGGTACGCCTGCGCAAACTTCACAAAGTATTGCGATAGAGAAGAGTAATACTGAGGATTTATGTTGCCACCATTCATCGTGCCAGTTGTTTTCATCCATGCGGGCGGACTCCATGGAAGCGCGACCACCTTAATTCCTGGATTGATCGCCAGCGCCTGCTGCAGCAGGGGGATGATGTAGGCGTTGTCGTGAGCCACAGAGAAGTTGTTCAAATTCGGGTCCGTCTGGCCGGCCGGCATGTCGTCGTAGCTGTAGTTGCCGCTGGCCGAGAAATCGGTCCCACCCATCGGTTGACGCAGAAAACTCAAACCGATCCCATCTTTACGGCTAAACAACTGCTGCATAAGCGATGTCTGCTGCGTCAGATTGAGCTTGTTCCAGATCAGCCAGGCGGAGGAATCGCTGAAGGAGCCGCCGAAGCCGTCGATCTCCTGATACTGCTTTCCGAAATCCAGCGTGACTACAAGGCCAGAGGAGTTTGCACCTGCCACGAATGTGATCGGGGTTTGCGGTTGGAGCAGCTTTGTGCGGTCGCCCGTTGTTTCGAATACCTGAACCGTCGGCAGAGCCAATGCGATCGGCGAATTGTTGTTCGACGAAGGACAACCCGATAGGGAGGCGACCACGGCCACGGCTGCAACCATGCGGCTGATCCTTGCAGGAGATGGACAGTTCGATCGGAGCTCGCGGACTGGTTGAGACCGTTCTGCGCCGGATGCTGTGATCACGGTTCGGTCAACTCCACACTAGGGTCGTAACGGAATCGGCTTCAAGACTGAGACTCGCGAGATTGTTGCCCAATCGCAGATGGACCTGGTGCGCCGCTCCGGGGTTTCCCAAAACTACGACCCTATCGCCGCCCGGGTTCTGACACGCGACGTGGCTGAGCGTGGAGCTGTTGCAGGTGGTTCCCACACGCTTAGCGCCCCGCCGGATCGCTTTTGAAAAATGCGCGAATGCCCAGTACTGACCACTGCGCGTGATCTCTTTCGTTTGCGAGTGGATCGTGACCAATCCACCGCAGGGGAACGGTCCAATATTTGGTCGGCCCTTCTCATCCAGCGCGAGGTTCCAGCCCGTGATGGAGCCGCACCAGTTCTGCAAAGCTTCGCTGAAAGTCTTCGTCCACGAGACCCAATCGGTGAGATACGTTGGGCTGGAGTAGTCGGGGCCGCCTTCGGTCCAATGCATGCTGACATCGCTATGCGCCGCGTGCGCTTTCGATATCATGTCAGCGGTGCCTGCGTACCCATGCCAAGCGACCGAATTGCAATACTTCCGGACCTCGGCATCATCAAGCGAACAGATCACGCGACCCCAAAGGTTGTAGTTGTGATCCAGAAGCCAGGGTTTTGTCGGAAGACCGACTGCTTGCAGGGCCGGCCCGAGGTGCTTCGCGATGAATTCGATTTCGTACTCCTGTCCCCAAAGACACGCCGGCATGCGGCCATCCTGATCGGTGTCGACTTCGTTTTGCGAAGTGACTGCCTGAATCGGTACGCCCTCGCCTGCGTATGCCTGCAGAAACTTGACGAAGTACTGCGCGTAAGCGGGAAAGCTCTTCTTTCGCATCGAGCCACCCAGCATTGAACCGTTTGCTTTCATCCAGCCCGGTGGACTCCATGGGGTCGAAAACAGGAACAGATCGGGATTCACTTTTCGCGCCGCGCGCAATGCTGGCAGTAGATAAGACTTGTCGTGATCGATTGAAAACCGCTTCAATTCCGGGTCTGGTTCGCCTTCATCAAAGCTATACATCTCGGTGGAGTAGTCGCTCGCGCCAATGCAGGTGCGGCATACGTTCAGAGCAAGCTCTGAAGGATGAAACAGCTCGTGGAGGAGTTTCTCGCGATCGGCTTCCCCCAGCTGCTGGAACATGTAGCAGGAAGCGTCGGTGAAAGCCGCCCCGAATCCCAGGATTTCCTGAAATTGCTGTTGCGGGTGAATTTCCACAACGTCGCCCGAGGGCTGCGTATTCGAAACAGCCCACTTCACGCGCGCACCGGCTTCGTATTTGCGATGGGCGCTTGTGGTCCAGGTCGAGATATCGCCGCGCGGGGACTGAGTTTCCGCGGGTCGCGACGACGACAGCGCGGGGAGCCGAGTCGTTGCAGCCAGTCCGGCGGCTGATAGTTTCAGGAATTCCCTGCGCGTGCCTGACGTAAAACTCTCCTTGCAAACTGCCAGTCGACGATCAGAATCTCACGCGTGTCAAGCAGCCATCGTGAGCATCAAAGCTCAATTCTGATTTCGCGCTGACCAGGACGGCTCTGCGAACTCACTGCGGCAGGCCGCAAGCTGGTGTGCTGGCGAGCGCAAATGGTTTTGCGAGTCACTCCCCCGCCGCCTTTCGCCAGATTGTTGTTTCAGTTACCCTTAGCGGTGCAAAGACCCACCTGCAACTCGGGGTCTTACATGTTGACGCGCGCCTTGCACGCACTCGGGAGACTTACGCTCGCAATTTATATGCGCAGTGCTGTGAAGAAATTTGTGCCGTGTCTGATTCTTCTAGCAGCGACGGCACTTGCCCAATCCTCGTCGCCAAAGTTGCCTACGCTAACCCGCGCGGAAGATGTGCGCCGCCTCACTCCTGAAGAAGCGGCAAAGGGGTATCCCGTAAAAATCCGTGGCGTGATCACCATGGATGCCCCGGCGCCAGACTTCTTCGTCCAGGATAAAACCGCTGGCATCTATGCGGAAGGAAGCCCATCACCGCGCTATCCTCACGTTCTCGGCGAAGTTGTCGAGATTGAGGGCGTGACCGGGCCGGGGAAGTTTGCGCCTGTGATTCGCGAGCAGAAGTCACGGGTTGTCGGACACGGGACGCTCCCTGAGACCCGCCTATTTCCCTTTGCCGAGATATCCGGAGGGCAGCAAGATAGCCAGTGGGTTCGGTTGCGCGGCATCGTACGCGCCGCATCCATTGACCGCGCATCGTGGCGCGAGGCGGCTCTCGCCCTCCGGGTCGCGTCGGCGGGCGGTGAATTTGACGTGCGCGTTCCGATTTCCCGCGAGCAGGATTTTTCTTCCTGGGTCGACAACGAAGTGCTGGTAGAAGGTGTATGCGGAAGCCTGTACAACGTGAATCGCCAGCTCACTGGCATTCTGGTCTATGTGCCGCGTCTCAGCTTCATCAAGGTGGAAGCGGCCGCCCGTGAAGTGCCGCTATCGAGCTTGCTTCGATTCTCGCCCGGGGAAGCGCCCCGCCACCGCGTTCGGGTTCGAGGAGTCGTGGAGTACCAGCAGTTCGGCAACGCGCTGTTTCTGCAGGACGAAGGCAAGGGCCTCCGAGTACTGACGAAACAAGTCACGCCGGTTGTGGCGGGCGACGTCGTCGACGTGCTTGGCTTCCCGGCGATGGGCGAGTCCGCACCCATTCTGGAAGACGCTGTTTTCCATCGCATGAGCCGCGTTAATGCTCCTAAGGCGGCGTCCTTAAACCTGGACCAGCCTTGGGAGCAATTCGACGGCGCTCTGGTGACGACGGATGCCCGCTTGCTGAATCGCACGGAGCAGTCCGACGGCCTGCGCTTGCTGTTACAGCGGGGAGAATTGATTTTCGACGCCACGCTGCCATCCGGCATCGCAGTTCAGACGATACAGGCAATCCCGATGAACAGCGATGTCCGCGTGACCGGGGTTTGCCTGGTTCGGAGCGGCGGCCTCTGGCATATTCCCCAGTCGTTCCGAATGCTGCTTCGTTCTGAACAGGACATCGTCGTTTTCCGCAAGCCTTCGTGGTGGAATTTGCGCCACACGCTATGGTTGCTCGGGATCACAGCTGTGATCTTGCTGGTTGCGGTGGTCTGGACCTTCGTCCTCCGGCGTCGGATTCGTGAGCAGATGGAAGTGATTCGGCAGAAGCTCCGAACCAGTGCGGTGCTCGAGGAAAGGAACCGCATTGCCCGCGAATTGCACGATACGCTCGAGCAGGAATTGGCCGGAATCACTCTGCAGTTGGACTTGGCTGTCGACAGTTTCCATGGCGCTCCGCGCATCGCCGAACAGGCAGTCGAGACCGCCCGCAATATGAGCCGCCACAGCATGGTCGAAGCCCGGCGTTCCGTATGGGATTTGCGTTGCCACCTGCTCGAGACTGGAGACCTGGTATCGGCTCTTCGCCAAATCGTAGTGCCGCTGGCGCCGCGCGATGGTTGCATCGAGGTCAATGTTGAAGGCGAGCACGTCCGCCTTCCCACCGCGCTGGAAATGAATCTGCTACGCATCGGCCAAGAGGCCGTCGGCAACGCAGTAAAGCATGGCGGTGCGCGCACCGTCCGAGTCGAATTGCGTTACACGGAAGCGTTAGTCGGGTTGACAGTCACCGACGATGGTAAAGGTTTCGACGCGACCCAACCATCGCGCACCGGGCACTTTGGAGTTCTGGATATGCGCGAGCGCGCGCAGTCGATGGGGAGTGAATTGAAGATCATCAGCGAACCGCAGCTCCGCACCAGTATCTCCGTGGAGGTTCGCATCGATCCAGGAAGGATTCTTGACGAGCACAAAGCCGATACGCATTCTCGTCGTTGACGATCACTTCATGGTGCGGATGGGCCTGAGCGCTTCGCTCAATGCCGAACCCGACATGGAAGTTGTCGCCGAAGTGGGCAATGGGCAGACGGCGCTCGATGCCTACAGCCAGCATCGTCCAAACCTCGTTCTCATGGACGTGCGGCTGCCCGGCATGAGCGGCGCCGAAGCCACTGCCGCAATTCTGCACTCGTTTCCTGATGCGCACGTGCTGATGCTCTCGACCCATTCGGGCGAAGAGGAGATCTATCGTGCCATGCAGGCAGGCGCCCGAGGTTACATCCTGAAAAGTGTTTTGCGCGAAGATTTGCTGCGCGCGATCCGCGATGTGCATGCCGGCAAGAGGCACATGGATCCCATTGTGGCGTCCCATCTGGCGGAGCGCGTGTCGCATAAATCTCTGACGACCAGGGAACTGGAGGTCCTCCGCATGGTGGCCAAGGGCTGGGGCAACAAGGAAATCGCCGGCGCTCTGCACATTGCGGAAATTACCGTGAAGCTGCACGTGAGCCACGTTCTCGAGAAACTCAACGTGAAGGACCGCACCGAAGCGGCAACGGCGGCCGTGCAACGCGGGATCATTTCGCTCGATTGATCGCTAGTCTCGTTAATCTACGTTCCAACTTAAGGAACCTGCTCTCTGGATTACAGGCAGTTGCTCCGTAAACCTATACGAAAGTATTACCGGGTTCCTGAGCGATTGCATAACTGACACCGCGCAGGGCTGCGCTTAGAATTCCGAGTTCTTTAGCACCGGTTCTGCGGTAGCATGTGTTCCGCCCACGTCGAAAGTTCGCGAGGAGAATTCCTATGCGCAGTCTCCGCACTCAGCCCATTGTGAAGAATGTGTTTCGCGGCAGCGCCATCGTCCTGTTGCTCACCGTGATGTCCTCGCTTGCGTTGGCGCAAGTCACGTCGGGTTCGATTTCCGGCAGCGTGGCGGATTCGAGCGGAGCATTTCTCCCGGGTGCACAGGTTACGTTGATCGCCCCGTCGACAGGACTGTCCCGCATTGTGACGACGTCCGATGGCGGCTCATTCTCTGCTCCGAACCTGCTCCCAGGTACATACAACATCGTCGTCGAGGCGAAAGGCTTCAAGAAACTGGAACTAACCGGCATCGTGCTCAGTGCCGCGGACAAGCTGAATGTCGGTGAGCTCGTGGTGCAAGTGGGTACGACCACGGAATCGGTGACGGTCGCTGCCGACGCTGGACAAATCCAGTTGCAAGACAGTTCGGGCGAACGCTCGGATTTGATCACCAGCAAGCAACTGGATAACGTGGCTCTGAATGGAAGGAATGTGCTGGACTACATCAAGCTGATCCCGGGCGCTTCCAGTAGCAGTGGCTTGTTCGATGGGCACGTTTCCGGCACCGGTGGAAACGACTCGTACAACATCAACGGCACGCGCGCCAATCAGCGGGAATTCACGATTGATGGCGCGTCGAACGTCGATACAGGAAACAACGGTGGAACTCACGTCACCCTGAATCCAGATGCGATCGAGGAAGTTAAAGTCCTAACCTCGAACTATCAGGCTGAGTTTGGCAAAGCTGCCGGCGGGCAAATCGCGATTACAACCAAGGGCGGTACGAACCAGTGGCACGGAAACGGTCGCTTCTTTCATAGAAACGAGAGTCTCAATGCCAACGAGTGGTTCAACAAACGAAATCAATTGTCAAATGGCCAGCCCAACTCGCCTGAGATCTATCGCTACAACTACTTTGGCTACCAATTGGGCGGACCGATCAAAAAAGACAAAATCTTCTTCTTCTGGAACCAGGAATTCTACCGGCAACTCGTGCCTCTTTCGATTGCCCAGTTCTACACTCCGACAGCTTTGGAGCGACAAGGCGATTTTTCACAGTCCGTGGATGGTGCCGGGAATCCGGTTGTCATAGCCGGTCCCGGTGTCACCAATAACAAGATCGACCCCACACAGCTGTCCGCTCCTCAACAAGCCGTGTTTCAGCAAGTGCAGACCATTTTGAATCTCTATCCGCTGCCGAACGTTCCGGGCTTCGGTACCAATGGACTGAACTACAATTATTCGCAGTCTCTTTCCGGCAATGCGCCCCGCCGCGAAGACGTTCTTCGCGTGGACTTCCTCATCAACAGCAAGCACCGTCTCTATGGTCGCTGGATTAATAACAGTGAGGACGACGCCTCTCCGTTCACTCCCTTTCCAGGGCCATTTGGTATTTTTGCTTGCGCGTCGGGAACGACATTTACCGGTGGCTGCACGCAACACCACCCAGGTTGGAATCTTTCCGCGAATCTGGTAAGCACGATCACGCCCACCATACTCAACGAGTTTTCGATTGGGCCGAGCCATTCTCTGTCTTTCGCAGACGGCACCAACGGCAACATCTCGCGAGGGAAAAACGGAATCACTATGCAGTTGCTGTTTCCTCTGGGTCAGGAACAGGCGATTCCCGACATGGCCTTTGGTGGTCTGAATAATACAAATTTTTCAAATCCGTATCTGGGCGCTACGCCGTGGAAACAGGCCAATACGACCATCAACGTGAATGACAACGTGTCCTGGGTACGTAGCCAGCACACATTCAAGGCAGGTTTCTTCTACCAACGCAGCCGGAAGGATCAGATCGCTTGGGGAAACGTTAATGGTCAGTTCAACTTCGGAACAGGCCCTACCAGCGGTGGAGCGTGTCCCGGGCCGGGAGCTTGCCAACTAGGGAGCCCGTTAGCGAGCGCTTTGGAAGGCGGGTTCGATAGTTTTGATCAATCGACCGCACGCCCAACCGGTTTCTTTCGCTACAACCAGCTCGAATTCTATGTGCAGGACACGTGGAAAGTCACTTCGCGGTTGACGCTGGATTACGGCATGAGGTTCGCGTGGATTCCACCTCAAGTTGACGCCAAGAATCAGATTGCCCTGTTCGATCCCGGCTCTTACGATGCGACGGCAGCCGTGCATATCGACCCTTCAAGCGGACAGGTGATACCAAACAGCGGCAATCCGCTCGAGGGCATGCGGTTCGCCAACCAGGGGCAAATCCCAAAGGGTGGGTGGGACAGCCGTGGGATTATGCCTGAGCCGAGGTTCGGTTTTGCATACGACCTGTTCGAGAATCACAAGACAGTACTGCGCGGCGGCGTGGGCATGATGCATGACCGCGTGCAAGGAAATCTGATCTTCAATACAGTGTTCAACAACCCGGCAGTTGTCCAGACCCCGCAGGTCGCGTCTAACAACATCGTCAATCTGCCCGCCTTGTCGGGAACCAATACTTCTGTGCAAGGCGATAAAAACATCATCGGCGCGGCCCGCGACGGGCACGTGCCAACGGTTTACAGCTTTAGCCTGGGGATTCAGCATGAGATCGCTCATGGAACTACGCTCGACCTTGCCTACGTGGGAACGCAATCCCGGCACTTAACAACCTCACGCGATATCAACGCCGTTCCGTATGGTTTTGCGTTTACCGCTGCGGCGCAGGACCCAGCGAATTTCGCGGCCTACTGTGCCACGGTGAGCAATTGTGTAAATGGAATCCCGCCTGTCGAACCCGATCTCCCTGCAATTTATTCCGACGCCGGGTTTGACTTTAGTGGTGCGTATGCTTTTGGGCACCCCGTCTACTCGAATGCATCTTTGGTTCCCTTCAAGGGGTATGGTCAGATCCCATATCTGAAATGGGATGGAACTTCGAACTACAATTCCTTACAAGCATCCCTGCAGAAACGCTTCGGCGCTGGCCTGACCTTCGGGGCAGTCTATACCTGGTCGAAGTCGCTTACCACGGCAAATGGTGACCAGGATTACCAGGATCCTTTCAATGTCCGAGCTCTGAATTATCGGGCGGCAGATTGGGATCGTACGCACATCTTCGCCGCCAACTACGTGTACGACCTTCCCGGCCCGGCCAAGCATTTCGGCGGGCCCAAGTGGCTCGCGTACTTGACGGATAATTATCAGCTGAGTGGCGTTGTCAACCTGATGTCGGGAGCACCCATCACGTTGAACAACAATTGGAATAACTTTGAACCCGGCGCAGCTGACGGTGGAAACATGTGGGGGATCATCCCCTTCTACTATTCCCTCGACCACGCTGGGAACTTTATTACGCCTGCAATAGGTACTAGGATGCGGGGTTCACAGCTGCGCACTGGCAGCCTGAAGAATTGGGACATGTCATTGTTTAAGAACATCCCGATCCGGGAGCGTTACTCCATCCAACTTCGCTTGGAAGCTTACAACATCCTGAATCACCCTAACTTTAATGATAAGTTTTTCCCCACCGGTAACAATAATGGAGCGGGCGTAAACGCCGATGGGCCAAGCGAATGGACTTACCCGCAGCCATGCTGTGGAGGCTCAAGTACTCCCGTGTTCACCTTTACGAAAGCTTCTAATTGGGGCACGAACCAGGATACCTACAACAACACGGGCGGCCCCGGTGGTTTCAGGGTGATCCAACTGGGTGCGAAGTTCATATTTTAACTCCGGCTTTGTTGAACCAACGCTCTCCCCAGAACCTGCGGATTCAGCTGCTGCTGGGGGAGCAGGTTGAACCATAAAACCGACGTTGCTGCCCCTGTGTAGTCATCGACTGCGGTGCCCATCGCCCGCTTCTTTACCGACTTCATCGCTGCGGAACATCGCCGATGTCTTCGAATGTGTCGCGCTCGTTGCGGCAGAGACACTTGGGAACGGAATCGATCCAGCCGTCGTCATCCACATCCACGGACACCGGCGCCAGCCCGCCAATACGCGCATGTCTGGCACGCGCGCTTTCACACTCACGTCGACGGGCCCTCCATTTAAACGATTGGCGGCAGGAAAGCGCCTAGGTTCCCGGAATCGCAACCGCAGTACTCGTTGCGCCTGCCACATTCACCCGACTACAATCTTTGTAGCAAAAGCAGAACTCGAACACTCGTAGTCGAACCTATCAAGTCTCGGCCATGCGAGTTCGGATATTTATAAAGTAATAGATTAGCTGCTGTTCGCAAGCGCATATAAAATGGCCCCGTAGCTCAGATGGATAGAGCGTCGGTTTCCTAAACCGCAGGTCGGCGGTTCGACTCCGCCCGGGGCCTCCAGTTTAACCCAATCAGAAAGGTAGTTTACGGATTCGGGGGTTTGCACCAGAAGCCGGTTTCGCTGTCCCATCACAGTCCCGAAGAATCTGAACTGCGGTTTCTTGCTCCAGTTTCCCATCGCTGCAACCACGTTCTCGGCCGTCCGGTTTGACGTAATAGCCAAGCGTGGTTGCCCACGTTGCTGCGCCTCGGATTGCCTGACGGACCCTATCGCTCGAACCCCAAGCGATACAAAGTTGGAACCGACTCCCCGCCGATATGCGTGCAGACGCTGTCACTCGGGAAGGGAATCGTCACGCCCCCCGCAGACCCTGCCGAAGTGATCAGGGCTGTCAGAGCTAAAAGAACTGCCAATTGCGAGCATCCTTATGGTTGCAGCAGGAAATTGGCGGATTTAACCAATCAATTGATCGAGTCGGGCGGCTATTTCCGGGGCGGTCCGATCCCAATAATGGGTGTGCGCACCCAGGCCGATGCACATTTCAGTGCTTGATTGTGGCGGGCCAGCTATAGCGACGTCCGGAGGTTGGGTGGTATCTCCGGATTCATTGCGGTTCAGCCATTGCCCCACCCACAGCCAACGACCTATATAGTCGCCAGTGCGATACGCGTTGGACCAGAGAGTCACGTTCATTTCGTCAGTTCTGGGCAGCGTGGGAATCTGGAGCGTGGGGATGTCGGGACCAACCGGGTTGCCGAGAGCGGCCAGGGAGTTGTCCGGAACATCGGAAACCCACCAATACAAATGCGGGAAAAAGCGATTGAGCAACTGGCGCAACGGGCAGCCCATGGAGAAGACGTAAATGGGAAGTTTCGATTGACCACCTGGGGCGGGCTGCTTGCGGAACTCATAGCGGGCCAAACCGCGGTCCGGGCTATCGTGAGCAGAGCGCTCGAGATAGCGCAACAGGTCGGCCGTGACCATGGAGCCCAGACTGTGGGCGACGATGATGACTTTCGAATACGGGCGGTTTTGATCGTCTCGGTAGGTGGCGATATAGCGGAGCAGCGAAGTGCAGCGTTCGGCAATACGGGCGCGGGGAGCGGCGTCCTTAGGAGAGGTGCGCAAGTAGTTGTCCACGTCGAGAATCGTGTCGAGTATGGTGGTGAGATATTTCATCAGGAAGCCAAAGACGGTCGCGCCTGAAACGGCCAGTACCAATCCCGCCGGCTTGATCAGCGGCAAAGTAAACTTGCTGGCATCGTCTAGGGCATCCTTCGCAGCCGGGAAGTGGTTGTGCAATACCAGCCAATCGAGCGCGAGAAACAACAGGGGAACGGGCACAATGGAGAACCATAGCAATCGCACGAGAATTGCGATGTTGTCCAGACCTCGCGACACCCATTCTCCCAGCGAGCGGATGCGAATGGACGCGGCGTTCTTCGTCCACTCCGGTTTCAACTCGAAAATGACCGAAGGAAGCACTGCCCACGCCAGAAGTAGCAGACTCAATACCAGGATGCCCATGATGATCGGAAGTCCTGGTGTTACGCTGACCAATAAGAGACCTGTCAGGAAGTTAGACCAAAAGATTGTTCGGACGGAAGTAGCGCGGGCCGGGCACTCGCAGTCCGGCGTTTTGTAAGGCGGGCTGTTCCGTTGGATCCAATCGTGGATTGGAGCTATTTGGGGGACCACGAACGGGAGCGTTGTTGAGGGTCCCGACTGCGGAACGTCCGTAGTGACTCCATCGAAAGCCTTCAACTTGTCGGACCCATACACCACGACGGCGCTCCACAACGTACAAGTGACGATCACGAAGAGGATGGCAGGAACCGCAAACGCAAGGCGTCCGGTTCGGAACGCTGCGATAGCCCGAGCCTTGCGAGAATCATCCTTCTTTATCCCGTAGACGCAGAACGTGCTCAGCAGCCAGCCGATAAAAGCGCAGTTCAGACATAGGACCCGATAAACCAAGAGTTCACCGAAGATCCACTGCACGGCCCACAGAGAAGCAGTAGCGACCGGGCTCTGCCCGGCAACTGAAGGGCTCGCGGCGTTGGGCAGCAGGTAAAACATAAACAAGAACAGATTAGCCACGTACAGTGCGATGGCCAGGGGGAATGCCCCGGGACGCAAAGGGTCGAACTTCATTGCAATCCAACCCAGGATGAGACCGGCGGCGAGCAGCCAAGTCAGCAACAGCAGTGTTTCGAAGAAGGGGAGTTCGAGGTGAAAAATGCAATTGTAAAGATAAGCCAGCCCACACAAAACTAGCGTTCCCAATGCTGCCCCGATAAGTGGGATGGCCGCCCATAGAAACGGCCTGGTGGGCGATGCCGATTGACGCACCAAGGCAAATGTGGCAATCAGACTGAGGACTGCTGCCGAGGCGAGCGCCACCAAGCGCAAAAGCGACCACCCGTGTGTCTTATCGGCAAAGGCGCTGGCGGCAATTTCGAGAAGGATCAAGTTCGACAATGGAATCCACATAGTGAGCAAGCGAACGGATGTAGAGTGCAGGGAAGACCCAAAGCGCCAACGCCACCTTCGTGTCAGATCTGCTTTGGTATTTTCCGCTTCGGCCCAATAGACCGCCTGCAAACTGAGACTCGCAAGATGAAACAGGAGCTGGTAGAAGGCGAAAAAGAAAGCGAGAATGCCGTTTTCCGGCTTGGTGAGGTCCGAATAGTGGGCATCATAGATGTGGACATTGGTGGCGGAGGACTTGACCGCCCGCTTTCCCTCCAGGCGGACGGTTTGAAAATCGCGGTCGGCGTCGCCCTGATAGCCGGCCAGCTGGGTAAGCATGAACTCGTAGGCGTAATCCCCTCGATCGGGCTCGCCTTGCCGGAGTTCCCGCTTCTCGTATCCCGGAACGTAGTCGGCCTTTTCTCTGGCAGCGGCAAGAAAACCACGCCGCTCGTTGAAGACGCCCCAAATGCGCGACAACAGGGAGGGTTGGTGACGATCGTTCGCGATTGCTGCCTCGTCCGGAGGTGACTGGACGGGCTTGAGCGGAACATCGATCGAAGCGGTAACGAAGCCCGAATATGGAGGGGCTGGCTCGGGGACGTCGGGGGGTTGCTTGCCCCCTCCACCTCTTCCGATCGTCAACAACAGCGTGGACACGGCGTCGGCGGAGGCTCCGGACAGGTGGTGTCCGACTCCATGAATCGCGATCACGGCTACATTCGGAGCATCTGAATTTAGCTGTGCAGCTGACTCGACTTCAGGGGAATTGGTGCTCTCCACGTTTGACACCTCAGAGGCGGAATCACTTCAGGGCCTGAGTGCTGGGTAGAATCCATGAGGAGTGGAAGTCTGTGATCGACGGAAATAAGGTTGTCAGCAAGCCCAACAGAGGGCCGGCGCCGAATGTGACCAACTGTATCCAGAACTTGCCTCCGAGCTCCCCCGGCCGGGTATTGGTCATGTAGCTCAACGTCGCATCACGATGCATTTGAGCGTAGACCCATATCACAGTGCCTCCAGTCAGAGAGAACACCATTAGAAACATGCCGCCCAAGACCGGCAACGGATAAAGAGGCTTATGCCTGGTTCCACGATCACCAAGGCAATATCCCCGGCTACCACGAGCCATTCAATCCGCTAATCTATTCGCTGGAGAATTGCACGCCTTTGGTGAAATTTGGTCAAGACGATCACTGGCAGGCAGACCCGAATGCCCCGATAGGGCAGACTTCCCCTCCCTTGGTTGCCGGTAACGGCAAAATGTTGAGCCAAGTGTTGGGCTGGCTGGATCGACTGATCTCGCCGCTTGACCGGTGGTTGTCACCCTCCGCGCTGCGCTGGTTCCGCTGGATCCTGATTGGATTGGGATGGTTGCTGGCGACCTTCTTCGTCGCGGGAGTGAGCGGGATCATCAAAACGAACTAAGCAGCTACTGCGCGTACCGGATCGGACTTCACAAACGTAGGCGTGGCCCGGCAGTTCGTGTGGGTTTGACCGTGCGGGCAAGCACCAGCCGTCAACACTTGCTTTAAATCTTCGTTTTGCCACGGGACAACCGAGCATGCTCCACTCGTTCGTCGGTGATGGGTCTGTTGCGGGCGGTGAGTTACAGTTTCAAAAAGGTCCTGAAAGTCAAAATTGGAGTAGTTTCACGTGCAGTCACAGAACTGAAGAAGACTTAGAACGTTGCGGTTACGCTGGCAGGGACTCGATGCCGACATTTCGTGAACCGACTCTGCCCGGGGCCTCCGGTTCTCCCTTCTAAGCGAGAAAGGCGCCGGCAGTTAGCCAGCGCCCTTCTTGATCTGACAACTTCAATACTAGAACGAGTAGATCAAATCGAACTGCAGCCGATTGAGGTACGGTTCGACTTGTCCCGCCTTCACACCGGCTGCCAGAGCGGAGTTCAACAGATTGCTGTTGAGCGTGCGCCCTTTCCACCAGGTGAAGCCCGCCACCGTGTTCGCGCGAATCTTCCACAGGGCATAAATGCGATGCTGCAAGATGTTCGTCGGCGCACGCTGGTCGCTTTCATTGAACGATGCGATCACCGAATCCTGCTCCTGGCGTACCCATGCGTATCCGAATTGCACATCGCCTTTGTTCTTCTGCTGACCCAGGCTGGCGTCGATCAGGTAAGCGTGCGATTGCTTGCCCAGGCTGGTGTTGACGGCCGGCTTGCTGCTGGTGCACGTCACGATCAGGGTCACAGGATCCTGCGTGCAACCGCTGCGCGCGGTTGTGTCGAACGGGTGATCCGCCGCGTTCAGGTTGTTCTCGTACTCGAGAATGATGTTGATGGGCAAGCGCGCCGATGGAGTCTTGATCTGGTTGTTAAGAATGAAATCGGCGTACAGGAAGTTCGAGAGGAAATGCCACACTGGCGCATTCGGCTTGGTTAGGTCAACCCAGGTCGAGTTGGTCATGCCGTTGGGAGCGAACACGCAACCATTGGAGCCGGGCACGTTGATCGGAACAGTCGGCAACCCGTTGCCCGCACCCGTTACCGATGGATTCGAGCATCCCGGACCTTCACCCGGCACCGGAATCGGACCTGTGTTTCCGGTCGCGGGCGTCGTTGTGGGATTACCGTTCAAACCCGCGTTGTTCGCCGCCACCGCGAATGCGCTCGAATTCAGGATCGCGTCCTGATAGCGCCAGTTCTGGATTAGGAACGAGGGGGTGGTCGTCAAGAGGCCGAGTTTCAATCTTGCCGAGACCTGTCCCCCGACTGCGAACGAATCGTGGCCATGGTACAAACCGCCGGTACCGTTTGCTTCGTTAAAGAGCAACTGCATTGCCTGGAAGGTAACGTTCTGTACGCCCGGCACCTTATGAAGGTCGAACGAAAACTTTTCGTCGAAACCTTCCGGGTTCAAGTCCGGATCGAAGGTCACAGAAGTACGCTGCCACGGGTAAGCGAACTTGCCGCCCGTCACCGATAACCAACGATGTGCAATCGGGTTGTAGGTGATATAGCCGCGATCCAAGCCGATCGTCTTGCGATCGAAGTTGTTGGTCAAGGTTTCGTTGGTAGTCGTCGGATCGCCGAACGAACCGGTCGCCAACGCGATGCCACCAAAGAAATCTTCATTGAGCTTGCCCTCAAAGCCAAAGCGCACGCGAATGCGCGCCCGGTTGCGATCGGCGACTCCCTTTTGAAAGAAGTCTTCGGCGCGAACCCGGACGTCACCCGTCCAGCGGAAGCGCCCGAGCGACCCTTCAATCAACGAGACTCGCTTCTGCTCATCCTGGGCAGTCAGCAGCTGATTCTGGACCGTCGTCTTCACGTCAGTCAGATCGGAATTCAGCTTGGCGACCGAGTCCTTATCGGCGCTGGCACTGGCCGCCGCAGCCGCTTTTTGTTCGGCGTCGGTGGCAGCGGTCTGGGCCTGCTGAGCTGCTTGTTGGGCCGCCTGTACGGCCTGGTCGCGCTGCGTGAGGGACTGCTGGAGCTGTTGGATCTGCTGCTGTTGCGCTGCCAGTGCATCTTTCAGGGCTTGCACATCGGCGGCGGTCACCGCGGGTTCAGCGGGTTTGGATGGCGCTTTCTTCCTGGGACGCGGTGTCGTCGTCTGCGCAACGAGACTCGTCATGAGCAGAGGCACAACTATCCACGCGAATGAAGATTTCATCTTTCCCTATCTCCCTGTTTTGACTGTTAGTGGTTGACATTTACAAGCACACTAGCCTTGCCAACTAGCGGCCTTGAAACATGATTCTTTTCTTAACTTTTTACTTTTTGAATCCAGTTGGTTTTATGCGCGGAGTGTTACAGGAGGGTTACAGACTGGTGAATTTCTGATGAAACACC
>Ga0207665_10001009_pt1 | contig 19006 bp, 14 predicted proteins | sample LARL112metaG_FD_184351 | JGI IMG/M metagenome (GOLD analysis project Ga0207665, IMG submission 184351) | Corn, switchgrass and miscanthus rhizosphere microbial communities from Kellogg Biological Station, Michigan, USA - LAR L11-2 metaG... | ecosystem: Host-associated > Plants > Roots >...
ATTACCAACACCGTTACCACCAGCATTACCATTACCGTTGCCCCCACCGTTGCCGCCACCGGCTCCAGCACCGCCGCCCCCTCCTCCGGCTCCTCCGCCACCCCCACCGTGCGCGAGGACCGAGGTTGCCGTCAGGGCGATCATCACCAGAGCGAGCACGAACATTCGGTATCCTGTCATGTCGCACCGCCTCCTTGAGACCAACTACCATCTCGCTTCCCCCCGAGGCCAGGTGTCCGTCTGCTGACGGGCAGCCCGACCTGAGGGCCATCATCGGTGAGCATTGGCCATACCAGTACGGCACGCCCGCTAAAATAGCGTCACACCTACGGTCTACACCTTGGGGCCATCCTCGCTGCTGTGTAAGAATTCCCCAACTCGGAAGGTCATACGATCACCTCATCCGCCCGTTGCAAGAGCGACGGCGGGATCGTCAAGTTGCGCCTTGGCGATCTTAAGTCCCCTCGACGACCCGATCGACGAAATACGCGGCCCGGTGATACAGATCGTTGACCACGGGGCCGTAGGACATTAGTCCTCCCGCCTCGACGTTTTCTCTGGCGATGTAGATCGCTGACCGCCGCTGCTTGGCAGCCAGTTCGCTAGGCGTGTGCGCCCTCCGAACGTCACCGGGTCCCCGAGAGCGAACAAGCCGTCCGCCTTCTGGGCGGTGCGTTGACGGCGCCGTCGAACTCGTCGCGAGTCCGCGCCTCGACGAGGACGAGGGCCAATTGCAGTGCCTTCGTCGTGGTCGGAAGCTCAGCCGCGACGATTGGCGCGTGCATGGTGTTCGTCGGATTCGACGGCAGCGCGACGCGGGAGGCCGCACATTCTGGCATTGGGGTACAATGCGGGGCGACATGACCAGCGCGCTTCCGCTCGGGGGAATCCGCGTCCTCGAGCTCGGCCACATCATCGCGGGGCCCTCCGCGGGCCTCCTGCTGGCCGACCTGGGGGCCGACGTGATCAAGGTCGAGCGGCCGGGCGAGGGCGACCAGTCGCGCGGCATGCCCGCGGGCACCTCGGCGAACTTCCACTTTCTCAACCGCAACAAGCGCTCGATCGCCATCGACCTCAAGGGCTCGGCGGAGGCGCGCACGCTCTTCCTGCGGCTGGTGGAGAGCTCGGACGTCGTCATCGACAACTTCGCCTACGGCGCGGTGGAGGCGCTCGGCCTCGGCTACGACGTGCTCGTCCGCAGCAACCCCGGGATCATCTACCTCGCGCTCAAGGGCTTCCTCCCCGGACCCGACGAGGCGCGGCCCTTCCTGGACGAGCTGGCCCAGATGTCGGCGGGCCTGGCCTTCATGACCGGGCCCCGCGGCCAGCCGCTGCGCGCGGGCGCCTCCATCGTCGACGTGGGCGCCGCCGCCTACGGGGTCATCGCGGTGCTCGCCGCGCTCCACCAGCGCGCGGAGACCGGACGCGGGCAGAAGATCACCTCCGGGCTCTTCGAGACCACCGTGTTCTGGGTCGGGCAGTGGCTCGCCCAGCACGCGGCCACCGGCCAGCCGTCGGTGCCGATGCCGGAGATCCGGCAGGGTACGCGGATGGGCTGGGGTGTCTACCAGCTCTTCGCCGCGGCGGACGGCGAGAAGGTCTTCATCGGCATCACCTCGAACGGCCACTGGGAGCGCTTCTGCGCCGCGTTCGGCCTCGACGACCTGCTGGCGGACCCGCGCCTCGACGACAACGCCAAGCGGGTCGCCGCGCGCGACTGGCTGCCGGGCCGCATCGCCCAGGAGATGGCGCGCCACCCGAGCGCGGAGATCTCTCGCCGCCTCGAGAAGGCGCGGGTGCCCTACGCGCCGCTGCGGCGGCCGGATCAGCTGGTGGACGATCCGCACCTCAACGCCTCGAACCAGTTCATGCTCACCCCCCTGCCGGATCGCGAGCAGCCGGCCAAGCTGCCCAAGCTGCCGGTGCGCAGCAGCGCCTTCGAGATGGCCCTCGCGCGGCCGGCGCCGCGCCTGGGCGAGCACACCCGCGAGGTCCTGGCCGAGCTGGGCCTCGCCAAGGACGAGATCGACGCGCTCGCGTCACGGAGGGTCATCCCATGAGCGATCTCCCCAGGCACGTGCACATCAAGGAAGTGGGCCCGCGCGAGGGCTTCCAGTTCGAGAAGGGCGACATCTCCCTCGCGGCCAAGATCTCCCTCGTCGACGCGCTCTCCGACACCGGGGTCGCCACCATCGAGTTCACCTCGTTCGTGAGCCCGAAGTGGGTGCCCCAGATGGCCGACGCCGAGCAGATGGTGGCGGGCATCAAGCGCGCCCCCGGCGTGGCCTACGAGGCGATCTGGCTCAACGAGGCCGGGCTCGAGCGCGCCGCGCGGCTGCGTGAGTCGCTCGCCCTGCGCCCGATGTTCGGGGTCGCCGCCACCGACACCTTCACGCGCAAGAACACCAACCGCAGCGTGGACGAGAAGATCGCGGAGCTGCCCGGCTGGGCCCGCCGCTACCAGGCCCTCGGCATGGACTGGATCGACGTGGGAGTCATGGCCGCCTTCGGCTGCAACTACGAGGGCGACGTGACGCCCGCCCAGGTCATCTCGGTGATCGAGAAGGTCGAGGCCCAGGCGCGGAGCTGCGGCTCCCGGCTCGGCAACGTGAGCCTGGCCGACACCATGGGCTGGGCCAACCCGCTCCAGATCAAGCGCCTCGTGGGCGCGGTGCGGGCGCGCTGGCCCGAGATCCCGGTGAAGCTACACCTGCACGACACGCGCGCGCTCGCCATCGCCAACGTGGTGGCCGCGCTCGAGATCGGCGTGGACCGCTTCGACAGCGCGGTGGCGGGGCTCGGCGGCTGTCCGTTCGCGGCCCACAAGGGCGCGGCCGGCAACGTGACCACCGAGGACCTGGTCTTCCTCTGCCAGGAGCTCGGCGTCGACACCGGCATCGACCTCGACGCGATGATCGAGGCGGGCCAGCTCGCCGAGCGCGTGGTCGGCCACCCGCTGCCGGGCAAGCTCAAGTCGGGCGGCAACCTCGAGAAGTACCGCGCCCGCGCGCGGGCCGCCGCCGGCGCGCCCGCCTGAGCCGCGCCGCCCGACCGTGAAGCCTCGCGTCGTCGTCATCAGCATCGACGGCTTCGCGGCCTTCTACTGGGACGACCCCCAGGCGCGCCTGCCCACCCTGCGGGCCCTGGCCGAGCGCGGGGCCCGGGCGTCCGGCATGGAGGTGGTGTTCCCCAGCACCACGTGGCCGACCCACGTCTCGATGGTGACCGGCGTCAGCCCGCGCGGCCACGGCGTGGTGGCGAATCACATCTGGAACCGGGACGCCCGCGCCACCGAGGACCTGACCGGCGATCCGATCTACGACGCGCCCGCGCTCCTTCGCGCGCCCACCGTCTACGACCTCGCCCATCGCGCCGGGCATCGCACCGCCGCGGTCGACTGGCCGGCGACGCGCAACGCCACCACGCTCGACTTCAACCTCCCCTTCTTCAAGGACCAGCGCGTGTTCGAGACCCAGACCGCGAAGGCGGTGTGGGAGGAGCTGACCGCGCTCGGCTTCCCGATGCACCGGCAGGGCGAGTGGGCGCTCCTGCCCAAGCGGCTCTACAAGGACGAGATGGTGGGCCGGGTGGCCGCCCACGTGGCCGCGCGGCACGAGCCCGCGCTGCTCCTCCTCCACTTCCTCTGCGTGGACAGCCTGCAGCACCTCCACGGGCCCCGCTCGCCCGAGGCCTACTGGGCGATCGAGTACGTCGACCGGCTCATCGGGCGCTTCCTCGCCACCCTCGGCGACCCGCGGCTCGAGCGCACCACCGTGTTCGTGGTCTCCGACCACGGCTTCCTCCCGTCGAGCCGCGAGATCCGGCCCAACGCGCGCCTCCGACGGCTGGGTGCCCAGGGTGAAGTCCGCTTCGTGATGAACCATGGCGCGGGTGCCCTCTACCGCCTCGAGGCCGGCGACGCGGCGCTCGCCCAGCTCGCGCGCGAGATCGCGACCATGGAAGGGGTGAGCGCCGCGTGGCCCGCGGCGGAGTACGCCTCGCTCGGCCTGCCCGCCCCCGCCGACAACCACCGGGTCGCCGACGTGATGTTCGAGGCGGCGCCCGGCTATTCGTTCGGGGACGGCGCGGGCGGTGACGGCGCGGGCGCCGAGGACGAGCACGGGCCGCCGAAGTACCTCGGCACCCACGGCCAGCGCGGCCTCTATCCCGACAACGCCGCCTTCTTCCTGGCCGCCGGCGCGGGCGTCGGCCGCGGCGTCGCCCTCGGCCGCATCCGGAGCCGCGACGTGGGCCCGACGGTGGCGGCCGCCCTCGGCCTCCGCATGGAGGCGACCGAGGGCGAGGTGCTCGACCGCGCGCTCGGCTAGGCCCGCCGGAATTTGAAGTTGAAGCGCCGGAGCTCGAACTGCTGGTTCGGGTTCGCGGTCCACTCCACGTGCTTCTGGAGGCCGTAGTCCTCGTAGGGCTGGATGACCGGCAGCCAGGGCAGGTTCTCGAGGAAGATCTTGGTCATCTCCCGGTAGGCCCGGCCGCGGAACGGCTCGTCCACGCTGAAGCGCGCCGCGTTGCCGAGCTCGTCCCAGCGCGCGTCGCGCCAGTAGTCCATCGGGCCGCCGGGGCCGAGCAGCCGCCACATCATGCCGTCGGGATCGCCGAGGGTGGAGGTGGGATCGGACCACCACACGCCCTTGAAGCTCTTCTCGCGCCCCTTCTGGGCCCGCACCGAGTACTCGATCACCTCCACCTTCACGTTGATGCCGATGTCGCGCCACATGGCGGCGATGGCCTCGGACATGGCCTTGTCCTGCGACACGTAGGCCACCGTGGTCTCGATGAAGATCTCCTCGTTCTTGTAGCCGGCCTTCTTCAGGAGGTCGCGCGCCTCGCCCGGCCGGTAGACCAGCGCCGGCAGGCTGGCGTCGTAGTGGTTGTCGCCCTTGGCGATGGGACCGTTGGGCACGAGGCCGCGCCCGCGCCAGAGCTCCTTGACGATGGCCTCGCGATCGATCGCGAGCGAGAGCGCCTGCTTCACCAGCGGGTTGTCGAGCGGAGGCCGCTTGCTGTTCACCCCCAGCACGTAGAGACCGGCGTAGAGCGCGCCCACCACGCGGGTCGAGGGGTTGCCGGTCACCCGCTCGGCCTGGTCGGGCGGCAGCTGGGTGATGATGTCCACCTCGCCCTTCAGCAGCGCGGCGATGCGCGGGGCGGTCTCCGGGATCGGCCGCATGATCCAGCGGTCCATGTCGATCCGGCCGCCCCAGTAGTCCGGGTTGGCCTCGAACACCGCCCGGTCGTCCTTCACCCACGAGACGAAGCGCAGGGGCCCGGTGCCGACCGGCTTGGCGTTGAAGGTGTCGTTGCCCACCGACTCCACGTATTTCTTCGGGACGATCTGGCCCCCGTAGAAGGCCAGGCGGGCGGGCAGGAGGGGATCGGGCTTCTTGGTGGTGACGACCAGGGTGTAGGGATCCGGGGCGTCGATCCGCTCGACGGTGGAGAGCGCGGTCGCCACCATGGTCTTCACGGCAGGATCGTAGGTCCGCTCGATGCTCCACTTGGCGTCCGCCGAGGTGAACGGGTCGCCGTTGTGGAACTTCACCCCCTGCCGCAGCTTGAAGCGCCACGTGGTGGGCGCCTCGAGCTTCCACTCGGTGGCGAGGCCCGGGTAGAGCTTGCCGTCCGGATGGCGCGACGTCAGGTTGTCGAACAGGTTGAAGGACACCCGGATGTCGTTGGACGACGTGCTGAAGTGGGGGTCGAATCGGGCGACGTCGCCGCCCTGGGCGGTCACCAGCTCTCGCTTCTGGGTGGCCTGGCCGGCCGCCTTGGCGGGCACGGACGCCGCCCCTCCGAGGCCGATCATTGCCGCGCCCTTCAGCAGCTCTCGACGGGTCACGTCCATGGGGGGTCCTCCTGTGCCGACGGTCATAGGGGTATCCCGTGGCGTTGTCAACCGAAGATTTGGGCTCGGCCCCGCTCCGCGACGAAGTGCTTGGCTCGCGTGCCGACTTCTGCGATTCTTCGGCTCAGCAGACATGGCCAAGACCAAGCGCATCGCCAAGCAGACGAAGACGCCCACCCGCAAGCTCACCCCGAAGCCCGCCCGCCCTCGGGCCGCGGCCGCTCCCGCTCCGGCGGAGGTCTCCGAGCCCGAGAGCACGCTCCCGGCGGTGCGCACCTCGACGCCCGAGCGGGGGTTCGCGGCGCGCTTCAAGCCGCCCGCGCCCAGCCCAGCGCTGCCCGCGGGGCGCCGGGCGATCTTCGTGGACGTGGAGAACTCGAGCCGCGCCGACCACGTGAGCCGCGTCCTGGACCACCTGGCCATCGACCGGCAGGACCGCCGCGTCGACCTGATCGCGGTCGGCAACTGGCGGGTGATCGGCGCCGACAGCGCGCGGCTGCTGGCCCGGCGCGGTGCCCATCTGGTCCACAGCGCCCCGTCCACCGGGGTGAAGGACTGGAGCGACCTACGCATCGCGGTGAGCGCGGGGGTGTGGCTCGGCAGCGCCCGGCCCGGCGACCTGATCGAGATCATCTCGGACGACCGCGCGTTCGACGCGGTCGGCGACGTGGCCGCCCTGCTCGGGGTGGAGTACCGCCGCCTGTCCCACCGCGGCCTCATCGGCGCGTCCTCCATCGTGGAGCCGGCGGAGCCGGAGGCGCCCGCGCCGCGCGAGGGCCAGGGCCGGCGTAGGCGCGGCCGCCGCCGCGGCCGGGGCGGCGGAGGGCGGCCCGATCACGTCGCCCGGGCGCCAATGCCCCCGCGGGCCGTCACTCACCACGCGCCGGCGGCCCCGCTCGCCGACAGCCCGGCCCACACCGCGCCCCTGGACGAGCTGGTCGACATCGTGCGCGAGCTGGCGCAGCGCTCGCCCAACGGCGCGGTGCTGATCGACACCCTCGCCCGGACCCTCAAGGATCGCGGTTTCAGCCGCCCGCCGAACTCGCCGCGGCTCATCACCCGCCTGCGCCGGATCCGGGAGCTCGCGGTGAGCCGCACCGGGATGATCACCCTCGTGGGCGACTCCTCCGGCCGCGACGCCGGTGCCGACGAGAGCCGCGAGGCCGCCGCCGAAAACGGCAACGGCCGGCACGACGAGGTGGACGTCGAAGTCGACGTCGAGGGCGACGAGGGGCCCGGGCCCGGGAACGAGGCCGACCAGGAGCCGGTCGCGATCGGCGCCGAGGGGTCCTCGCGCCCGCGGCGCCGCGGGCGGCGCCGTCGCCGGCGGCGCGGTGGGCGCGGTGGTGGTGGCGGCGGCACGCCGCCGCCCTCTCCCGCCTGACCCGCGGGGTCCTCGGCATGACCGACGCGCCCTCGTCCCACACCTGGCTCTATCGCCATACGGCGGCCACCCGTCTGTCGCACTGGATCACCGTGCTGTGCCTGCTCGTGCTCGTGCCGAGCGGGCTCCAGATCTTCAACGCGCACCCAACGCTCTACTGGGGCGAGCGCTCCGACCCCGCCCACGCGCTCTTCGCGCTTCGCGCCCTCGAGACCGATAATGAGGAGATGCGCGGGGTCACCGAGATCTGGGGTCACCGCCTCGACACCACCGGCCTGCTGGGCGTCTCCACCGAGGACGGCGAGCGCGTGGCGCGCGGCTTCCCGGCGTGGGCCACCCTGCCCGGCACCCAGTGGCTCGCCATGGGGCGGCGGTGGCACTTCTTCTTCGCGTGGATCTTCGTCCTCAACGCGCTCACCTTCGGCCTCTACGCGCTGCTGAGCCGTCACCTCACGCGCGATCTGGTTCCGGGCGCGCGCGATCTGGCCGGTCTCGGCGCCTCCCTTCGCGATCACCTGCGCTTCCGCTTCCCGGCCGGTGAGCCGCGCTACAACGTGCTGCAGAAGCTCGCCTACGTCTCGGTAATCGTCGGCCTGGGCCCGCTCGTGGTGCTCACCGGGCTCGCCATGTCGCCGTGGGTGGACGCCACGCTGCCGCTCTTGCCCGCGCTCTTCGGCGGCCGCCAGTCCGCCCGCACCGTGCACTTCGCGCTCACGTGGGCGCTGGTCGGGTTCACGGTCATGCACGTGTTCATGGTCGCGGTGACCGGCGTCCTCAACAACCTGCGCGGCATCGTCACCGGCTGGGCGCGGGTGCGCCACCACGGCGGCGGCGATGGCTGAGCCCGGCGGCCTCGACCGGCGGCGTTTCCTCCTGCGCGGGCTGGGCCTCGCCGCCGCGCCGCTGGTGGCCGGCTGCGACCGCCTCTCCGAGAGCCGGTGGGTGGCCGGGATCCTCCGCGCCGGCGAGGCGGTTACCCACGGCGTGCAGCGCACGCTCACGTGGCGGCGGGCGCTCGCCCGCGAGTTTCCCGAGTCCGCCCGCTCCGCGGTCTTCCCCGGTAACGGCACCACCGATCCCGGCACCGCCGCCTACCAGGCCCTGGCCGCGAGCGGCTTCGCCGAATGGCGGCTCGAGGTCCGCGGCCTGGTCGAGCGTCCCGCGCGCCTGTCGCTCCCCGAGGTCCGGGCCCTGCCCGCGCGCACCCAGACCACCCGCCACGACTGCGTCGAGGGCTGGAGCGCCATCGCCACGTGGACCGGGGCGCGGATGAGCGCGCTCCTCGACCGGGTCGGGGTGCGGCCCGAGGCGCGCTACGTGGTCATCCGCTGCGCCGATCTCATGAGCTCGGGCGAGGGCTACTACGAGTCCATCGACCTGGTCGACGCCTACCACGAGCAGACGCTCCTGGCCTACGAGATGAACGGCCGGCCGCTGCCGGTGGCCCAGGGCGCCCCTCTCCGGCTGCGGGTGGAGCGGCAGCTCGGCTACAAGATGGCCAAGTACGTGACGGCGGTCGAGCTGGTCGAGCGTTTCGACGGGATCGCCCGTGGCCGCGGCGGCTACTGGGAAGACCGCGGCTACGAGTGGTACGCGGGGATCTGAGTGCCGACCACTTCGCTCGCCGGCCAGGCCCAGACCGTGCTCGGCCCCATCGCGGGCGAGGCGATGGGCATCACCCTGCCCCACGAGCACCTGCTGATCGACTTCGCGGTCATGTTCCGCGAGCCCGCCGCCGGCGCCGAGCGCGGCCTCTCCCGCCAGCCGGTGACCCTGGCCAACCTCGGCTGGGTGCGGCATCACTTCAGCTCGAACCTCGACAACCTCCAGCTCCTGGACGAGGCGGTGGCCCGCGACGAGGCGCTCCTGTTCAGGCACGCGGGCGGGCAGACCTTCGTGGACCCCACCAATCGCGGGCTCGCGCGCGATCCCCTCGCGCTCGCGCGGGTGGCGCGGGCGACCGGGCTCAACATCATCATGGGCTCCGGCTACTACGTGGACGCGGCCCACCCGCCCGGCATGGACCGGCGGGCCGTCGACGACATCGCGCGGGAGCTGGTCGCCGACCTCACCGTCGGCGTCGACGGCACCGGGGTGCGCGCCGGCTTCATCGGCGAGATCGGCACCACCTGGCCGTGGACCGACAACGAGAAGAAGGTGGTGCGCGCGGCGGTGGCGGCCCAGCGGGAGACCGGCGCCGCCCTCATGATCCACCCCGGCCGCCACGAGCGGCTGCCGTTGGCAATCGTGGACTTCATCAGAAAAGAGGGCGCCGATCTCGAGCGCACGATCATGTGCCACATCGAGCGCACTATCGCCGACCCCGGCGTGCTGCTCGAGCTGGCCGCCACCGGGGTGCGGCTCGAGTACGATCTCTTCGGGCTCGAGACCTCGTACTACCCGTACAACCCGGCCTTCGACATGCCGAACGACGGCGAGCGCATGCGGCAGATCCTGTTCCTGATCGAGCGCGGCCACCTGGCCCAGCTCCTCATGTCGCACGACATCGCCTACAAGCACTGCCTGACCCGGTGGGGCGGCTTCGGCTACCACCACCTGCTCGTGAACGTGATCCCGCGCCTGCGCGCCCGAGGGGCCGACGACCGGACCGTCCAGACCCTGCTGGTCGACAACCCCCGGCGGGCGTTCACGTACGCCTGACCGCACCCGAGGAGCCGTCCATGCGAAGCGATCGTCTCGCCGGTCCGCTCCGGGTCCTCCTGGTCCTCCCGCTGGGGCTGCTCGTCCTGCTCGGGCCGGGCGCGGCGCCCGCGGCCGCCCAGACGCCCGCGGGCGAGATCGCGGTCTCCTTCCACGTGACCCTCGCCCCCACCTGGTTCGATCCCTCGACCGCGCCCGCCCAGATCACGCCGTTCGGGGTGCTCTACGCGATCCACGACGCGCTGGTCCGCCCGCTCCCCGGGCAGAAGATGGGCCCGAGCCTCGCCGAGTCCTGGACCGAGAGCCCCGACGGGCTCGTCTACGAGTTCCGGCTGCGGCGCGGCCTCAAGTTCCACAACGGCGACCCGCTCACCACCGACGACGTGAAGTGGAGCTTCGACCGCTACCAGGGCGCGGGCGCGCGCGAGTTCCGGGCCCGCGTGCGCCAGGTGGAGGTCGTCGACCCGACGGTGATCCGCTTCTATCTGAAGGAGCCGTGGCCCGACTTCATGACCTTCTACGGGACCACCGCCACCGCGGCCGGGATCGTCCTGCCCCGCAAGTACGTCGAGCAGGTCGGGGTCGACGGCTTCCGCCAGCGGCCGGTGGGCGCGGGCCCCTACAAGTTCGTGAGCCAGCGGCCGGGGATCGACATCACGCTCGAGGCCTTCCCCGGGTACTGGCGTCACGCGCCCTACGTGAAGCGGCTCGTCATGAAGAGCGTGCCGGACAGCACCTCCCGCCTGACCATGCTCAAGAGCGGCGAGACCGACTACGCGCTGTTCCTCGACGGCCCCGAGGCGGAGGCGGTGACCCGCGACCCGCGGTTCCAGCTCGTGGCCACCCGCCACGCCTCGATCTTCTGGATCGAGTTCGCGGACCAGTGGGATCCCAAGTCGCCCTGGGCCGATCGCCGGATGCGGCTGGCCGTCAACTACGCCCTCGACCGCAAGGGGACCAACGAGGCGGCCTGCCTCGGCCACTGCCCGCCCACCGGGGTCTTTGTCCCGCGGGTGATGGACTTCGCGCTGCAGGTCCCGCCGCCCGCCTACGACCCCGCGAAGGCCAAGCAGCTCCTCGCGGAGGCCGGCTACCCGCGCGGCATCGACGCGGGCACCTTCACCGCGATCCCCGGCTTCGCCACGGTGGGCGACGCCGCGCTCAACAACCTCAACGCGGTCGGCATCCGGGTGCGCATGCGCCCGACCGAGCGCGCCGCGTTCTACGCGGATTGGCAGGAGAAGAAGCTCCGCGGGCTCTTCCTGGTCGCGGTCGGCAACTCCGGCAACGCGGCCAGCCGCATCGAATCGTTCGTCTACTCGAAGGGCGCGGCGGCGTACGGCGGCTACCCGGATCTCGACGAGCTCTTCCTGCAGCAGGCCCGCGAGCGGGACCCCGCGCGCCGCGAGGCGCTGCTCCACCGGATCCAGCAGGCCACGGTGGACCGGGTGATGTTCGCCCCGATCATGGACCTGCGCGGCCTCATCGGGGTCGGACCGCGGGTGGCCGAGCACACCATCAACGCGATCCCCGTCTTCGCCTTCCCGGCCTACGAGGACATCCGGCTCAAGGCACAGTGACCCTTCACGTGCCCAGGAGGTCGTCCATGAAGCGCTCGCTGACGTGCGCCACGCTGCTCGGCTGGATCCTCATCGCGTCCCTCGCCTTCGCCCAGGACCTGCCCACCGCCAGCCCCGAGGCGGTCGGCCTCTCCTCGGCGCGCCTCGCGCGCGTCACCGAGCTGGTGAAGGGCGAGATCGCCAAGGGCCGGTATCCCGGCGCGGTGGCCCTCGTGGCCCGCCGCGGGAAGGTCGCCTACTTCGAGGCGCTCGGCCAGCGCGATCCGCAGTCCGGCGCGCCGATGACCAAGGATGCCATCTTCCGCCTCTACTCGATGACGAAGCCCTTCGCGTCGGTGGCGGCCATGATGCTGGTCGAGGACGGCAAGATCCTGCTGAGCGACCCGGTGTCCAAGTACCTCCCCAAGCTCAAGAACCTCCAGGTGAGCGTGCCGCGCGTGGATCCCCAGACCGGCCGCGTGTCCTACGCGCTGGTGCCCACCGAGCGCGAGATGACGATCCAGGACCTCATGCGCCACACGTCCGGGCTCGTGTACGGCGTCTTCACGAGCCACGCCGCGGTGAAGGAGGCCTACGCGAAGGAAGGCGTCGACTGGGACGGCGTCACGCCCGCCGAGCAGATCGAGCGCCTCGCCCGGGTGCCGCTGGCGCACCAGCCGGGCTCGGCGTGGGAGTACAGCCTCTCGACCGACGTGCTGGGGCGCGTGATCGAGGCGGTGAGCGGCGCCACCCTCGGCCAGTTCCTCCAGGAGCGCCTCTTCGCCCCGCTCAAGATGACCGACACCGCGTTCCTGGTGCCGAACGGCAAGGCGGCGCGCCTGGCCCAGCCCTTCGCGAAGGATCCGGTGAGCGGCGACACGGTGAAGCTGCTCGACGTCACGGTGGCGCAGAAGAACGACGCGGGCGGCGCGGGGAGCGCGGGGACGGTCGCCGACTACGCGCGCTTCTCGCAGATGCTGCTGAACGGCGGCCAGCTCGACCGCGTCCGCATCCTCGGCCGCGCGACCGTGGCCCAGATGACTTCCGATCATCTGGGCGCCCACCTGGGCGACATCCGGGTGGCCTCCCCGATCCTGCCCCGCGGCTACGGCTTCGGGCTCGGCTTCGCGGTGCGCAAGGAGACCGGGCTCAACTGGGTCACCGGCTCGGCCGGCGAGTACCGCTGGGGCGGCGCCGCCGGCACCGCGTTCTGGATCGACCCGAAGGAGCAGATGGTGGTGGTGTGGATGACCCAGGGGCAGCCCGGGCCGCGGCGCGGCGAGGACCGCGATCTCTTCCGCCAGCTCGTGCAGGCGGCGCTCGTCGACTGACCGTTGTCCGCTGGCCACCGGGCCGTCTCGGTCCTCTACCAGGCCCTCCTGACCGGCCTGGTCCTCACCCTGGTCACGCGACGGGGCGAGGATCAGGCCGCGGAGTTCGTCTTCCGGCTCTTCCGGCGCCAGCACCTCGAGAAGTTCCTCCCCGGGCTCGCCAAGCTCGGCCTCGACCGCCTGCCCCACGCGGTCGCCTGCGCGCAGTACCACTACCTCTCCAACCAGGTCGGCGGCGTGAAGACCGAGTACGCGCGGGAGTCCGACCGCAAGGCGTGGGTGCGCTACCCGCCGCCCCGCTGGGTCTGGTACGGCGCGTCGATCTGTGGGATCCCGAGCCGGGTGAACGCGGCCATGCTCCACGGCTGGCACGGCCACAACGGGGTCACCCTCGGCAATCCGCGCCTGGGCTTCGTCTGCACCGGTCAGACGGTGGATGGCGACCCCGGGCTCGAGGGCTACTACCTGGAGCACGACCGCGACCTCGCCCCCGACGAGCGCGTGCGCTTTGTCCGCGGCGAGCGCATGCCCGCCTTCGACCCCGCCTCCGCGCCCCGGCTCGACCCGGTGGCGTGGCCTCCCGAGCGGCTCGACACCGTGGTCGCCCGGTACGCGATGGAGTACGTTCGGACCACGCTGCCGGTCGCCCTCGCGCTGCTCGGGCCCGACGACACCCGCGCGCTCCTCGGCCACGCGGCCCGGCTCATCGGCATGCAGTATCACGACGAGACGGCGCGCCTCCTCGAGATCGACGGCCGCGGGCCCGAGCCGTTCGCGCGCTACCTGGCCGCGCTCGCGGAGGCGCAGGGCGAGGCGGTCGAGCTCACGGCCGGGCGCGGCAGAGCCTCGGTGCGGCTGCGGGGCTGGCGTCTGGCCCGCGGCCTCGAGCCGCTCGACCCGGCGGCCTTCGGGGCGTGGAGCGAGCTCTGGCGGGGCGCCCTCGCGGCGCACGACCGGCGCCTCCGGCTCGACGCCGCGCGCGAGGCCGGCGGCGACGTCCTCTTCCAGGTCACGCCGGGCGCGGCGTGATCCAACCGTAGCGAGCCGGTCATCGTGGCGTCATCCCGCTCCGCTACGATGCCGCGCGGAGGTACACGCATGCGAGGCCGATGGTTCTTCCCGCTCCTGCTCGGCGCGGTCATCATCTGCGGCGCCGGCGTCCTCTCCACCGGCGAATCGTCTGCGCAGAGCCGCGAGAGCCGACCGCGCCGCAACGTCATCGTGGTGGTGATGGACGGGCTCCGCGCCGAGGCGGTGAACCCGACCGACGCGCCGACCATGACCGCGCTCCGCACCCGCGGGGTCCACTTCGCGAACAGCCACGCGCTGTTCCCGACCTTCACCACCCCGAACGCGGCGGCCATCGCCACCGGGCACTATCCGGGGGACACCGCCGACTTCAGCAACTTCCTGTTCGCGGGCTTCCCGGTCTTCGACGGCCGGCCTGCGAGCTTCACCGGCAAGAGCCCCGGCACGCTCACCCCCTTCATCGAGGAAAACCAGGTGCTGGGCGACCTCGACGCCCACGTCCCGAACGGCAACTTCCTCGGCGAGGAGGCGCTGCTGGCCGCCGGACGCCGGCACGGCTTCCGGACCGCCGCGGTGGGCAAGCTCGGGCCGACCCTCATCCAGGACGTCACCCAGGGCAACCCGGTCAACGGGGCCTTCGCGATGCCGGACACCGTGGTGCTCGATGACCGGACCGGCTCACCCGCCGGCCTGCCGCTCGCGCCGGCGATCCAGGCGGCCCTCCAGGCGGCGGGCCTGCCGCTGGTGACTCCTCCCCGGACGCAGTCGGCGGGGAACAACGTGACCCCGGGCACGCGGGAGGCCAACGTGGCCCAGCAGCGCTACTTCACCGACGCCATCACGCGCGCGATCCTGCCCGCGTTCAGGCAGCAGGGGGCGGCCTCGCCCGACGGCCCCGGCTTCATCCTCGTCTACTGGTCGCGCGATCCTGACGGAACCCAGCACAACCAGGGAGATAGCCTCGGCTCCCTCGTACCCGGCATCAATGGCCCGACGTCCCGGGCGGCCATCCGCAACGCGGACGACAACCTGCGGCAGATCCTCGACTACGTCCAGAGCGACCCGGACCTGGCCGCCAGCACCGACGTCTTCGTCACCGCCGACCACGGATTCTCCACGATCAGCAAGCGCGACCTGGACGGCTCCGGCCGGCGCTTCACGCGGAGCTACGCGGCGAGCCGGACCTATCGCGACGCCTCCGGCCGCCAGGAGGTCACCGCCGGCTCGCTGCCGCCGGGGTTCGTGGCCATCGATCTGGCCCACGGGCTCTCGCTGCCGCTCTTCGACCCCGACAGTCAGATCACGGTCGACGGCCGACGGGTCTACCAGTCGGTGGACCCGACCATCGAGCAGCCGACCGCCACGACCCGGCCCCGGCCCGCCACCGGCCACGGCCTGCTGGGCGGCACCGGTCGCGTCGGTAGCCCCACCGATCCCCCCACCGACGCCCCCACTGATGCAAAAGTCGTGGTGGCGGCCAACGGCGGCTCCGACCTCATCTACGTGCCCGACCGCGATCCGGCGCTCGTGCGGCAGATCGTGGCGATCCTGGCCCGCCAGGACTACACCGGCGGGCTCTTCGTGGACGACGCCTACGGGGAGGTGCCGGGGACGCTGCCGCTCAGCCCCATCGGCCTCAAGGGCTCGCCCGCGCTGCCCACGCCGGCGGTGGTGCTGAACTTCCGCAGCTTCGCCACCGACCCGGGCAACCGCTACATGACCGCGGTGGAGATCACCGACAACAACCTCCAGCACGGCCAGGGCATGCACGGCAGCTTCAGCCGCGCCGACACCTACAACTTCATGGCCGCGGCCGGGCCCGACTTCAAGCCGGGCTTCGTCGACACCGCCCCGGTCGGCAACGCCGACATCGCGCTCACGCTGGCCCACGTGCTCGGCATCGAGCTGCAGGCCAAGGGCCCGCTGACCGGCCGGGTGATTCACGAGGCGCTCGCCCAGGGCGCGGACGCGCCCCCGGCCGGGCGCTACCTGCGCGTCTCCGCCCGCGCCGCCGGCTCCGCCTTCCGCACCGCGCTGCTCTACCAGCGGCTCGGGCCGCACCGCTACGCCGACGAGGCGTGCTTCACCGAGCTCGGCCCGGACCGGGACCGTCAGGAGGCGGGGTTCGAGGTGGAGGTGACCGCGCCGGAGCTGGCCGCGCTCTGCGCGGCGCCGACCATTCCGTAGGCTGCGCCGCCGGTCCTTCGGCTGCGCCGCGGGCCCTGGGCGCGGTCAGGCGCCGCTGCCGAGGTACGCCTTCTGGATCAGCGGGCTCTCGAGCAGCTCGGCGGCGGAGCCGGTGAGCACCACCTCGCCCATCTGCAGCACGTAGCCGCGATGGGCGATCGAGAGCGCCATGTTCACGTTCTGCTCGATCACGAAGATGGTGGTCCCCTGCGCGTTGATCTCGCGGATGATGTCGAAGACCTCCTCCACCAGGCGCGGGGCCAGGCCCATCGAGGGCTCGTCCATGCAGAGGAGCGCGGGGCGCGTCATGAGGGCGCGGCCGATCGCGAGCATCTGCTGCTCGCCGCCCGACATCGTGCCCGCGAGCTGATGGCGCCGATCCCGCAGCACCGGGAAGAGCCCGAACACCCGCTCGAGATCCTCGTCCCAGCCCGGCTCGGACCGGCGGGTGTAGCGGCCCATCTCGAGGTTCTCGAGGATGCTCATGCGCGGGAAGACCCGCCGCCCCTCCGGCACCGGGGCGATCCCGCGCTTGACGATCTCGCTCGTGCGCAGCTCGTGGATCGGCTGGCCGCGGAAGCTGATCGTCCCTTCGCTCGGCCGCACCAGTCCCAGCACCGTCTTCATGGTGGTGGACTTGCCGGACGCGTTGCCGCCCAGCAGCGAGACGATCTCGCCTTCCCGGATCTCGTAGCTCACCCCCTTGAGCACGTGGAGCGCGCCGTAGTGGGTGTGCACGTCGCGGAAGTCGAGGAGGACGCCGCCCGGGGTCCTCATGCCGCGCGTCGCCGGCGGCCCAGGTAGGCCTCGATCACCCGCTCGTCGTTGCGCACCTGGGCGGGGGCGCCCTCCGCGATCTTCACCCCGTGGTCCAGCACCACCACCCGGTCCGACACGTCCATCACCACGTCGAGCTTGTGCTCGATCAGGATGATGGTGATGCCGAGGCCGCGGAAGGCGCGGATCAGGTCCATGAGCTCGAGGGTCTCGGCCGGGTTCATGCCGGCGGCGGGCTCGTCCAGGAGCAGCACCTTGGGCCGGGTCATGATCGCGCGGGCGATCTCGGTGCGCCGCCGGTTGGCGTAGGAGAGGCCGTAGACCGGGTGGTCGAGGCGCGGCAGCAGCCGGTTGCCGAAGATCGCCACCCCCTCCAGCGCGCGCTCCACCGCCCGCCGCTCCTCGCGGCGCACCCGCGGCGGCCGGAAGATCGCCCCGAGCACCCCCGCCTCGAGGCGCGCGTGCTCACCGACCAGCAGGTTCTCCATCACGCTCAGGTTGTTGAAGAGCCGGATGTTCTGGAAGGTGCGCGCCACCCCCGCGGTCACGATCTCGTGCGGCGCCCGCCCGCCGATCTCGCGTCCCTCCAGCCGGATGCTCCCCGCGTCCGGCCGGATGAGGCCGGTGACGAGGTTGAAGAGCGTGGTCTTGCCCGAGCCGTTCGGGCCGATCACGCTGACCAGCTCGCCCGCGTGTACGGTGAGGGTGATGTCGTCCGCCGCGGCCACCCCGCCGAAACTCTTGCGCAGGCCCGCGATCTCGAGGAGCGGCCGGCCCGGCCCGCCCGCCGGCTCCGGGCGCGCCCACTCCAGGTCGACCGCGGTGCCGCGCGAGGGGGCCGCGGTCTGCTGCTCGCGCGTCAACGCGGAGACCTTGCGCACCGCCGGCCACAGGCCCTCGCGGCGGAAGATCATCATGAGCACCAGGATGATCCCGAAGATCAGCTCGAGCGAGGTGATCAGCTCCACCTTCTGCAGCGCCGCGCTTCCCACCAGCCGCCCGAGCGCGTGCACGTACTCGGTGAGGTCCTGCAGGATCACCGACTGGAGGAAGGCCACGAACAGCGCGGCCAGCACCACCCCCCGGATCGATCCGAGCCCGCCCAGCACCACCATGACCAGCACCATCACCGACACCGGGAACGTGAACATGTCGGGGGTGGCGGTGGTGAGCTTGGCCACGTAGAACGTGCCGCCGAGCCCACCCACCGCCGCGCCCATCGCGAAGGCGAGCAGCTTGTAGTGGACGTGGTCGACGCCCATCGCCCCCGCGGCCAGCTCGTCCTCGCGGATGGCCATCCAGGCGCGCCCCACCCGCGATTCTTGAAGCCGGATCGAGATCCACACCGCGGCGGCCACCAGCCCCAGGCCGAGGAAGTAGTACGGGTAGGGCGAGAAGCCGAAGTCGAAGCCGAAGAGGCGCGGGGTGCGGATGCCGCCCAGCCCCTGGGCCCCGTTGGTGAGCCCCTCCCAGTTGCGCGCCACCACCGGCACGATCTCCCCGAAGCCCAGGGTCACGATCGCCAGGTAATCACCGCGCAGACGAAGGGTCGGCGCGCCGAACAGCATGCCGAAGATCGCGCAGATGATCGCGCTCACCGCGAGCATGGGCCAGAACGTGAAGTGGAACTGCACGCTGTCCGCCTGGCCGGGCACCACCAGGCGGCTCACCTGCCCGGCCCACTCGAGCGGCGCCCAGAAGCCCGACCACTCGGGCTTGAGCTGGCCGGAGGCGGCGATGCCGTAGCCGTAGGCGCCGATGGCGAAGAAGGCGGCGTAGCCCAGGTCGAGCAGGCCCGCGAAGCCGACCACGATGTTCAGGCCGAGGGCCAGGAGCACGTAGGTGAAGGCGTTGGCGGCCGCATCGACGTTGCCCGCGTTGCCGGTCAGCACCGGGAAGAGGAGCCCGAGCCCCAGGAGCACCGGGGTCAGGATCTGGCGCCGGCGCGAGAGCGGCAGCGCGCGCCAGCGGTCGAGCCCGAGGCGCCCGCCGAGGCCCCTCACCGGCACGCGATCACGCCTTCTGCGGCGCGCGCACGCCGAGGAGGCCGCTGGGGCGGAGGACCATCACGAAGATCAGGATCGAGAAGATCATCACGTCGGTCCACTTGACCCCGATGAGCTGGCCGCCCAGGGACTGGGTGAGCCCGATGCAGAGGCCGCCCAGCACCGCGCCGGGGATGCTCCCGATGCCCCCGAGCACCGCCGAGGTGAAG
>Ga0207665_10001010_pt1 | contig 19000 bp, 17 predicted proteins | sample LARL112metaG_FD_184351 | JGI IMG/M metagenome (GOLD analysis project Ga0207665, IMG submission 184351) | Corn, switchgrass and miscanthus rhizosphere microbial communities from Kellogg Biological Station, Michigan, USA - LAR L11-2 metaG... | ecosystem: Host-associated > Plants > Roots >...
CAGATCGCCTTTACAGTGCCCTGGGTCGCAGATGGTGGCTTGGCGGCGATCGTCGCCGCGATCTCGTCAGCGCGTACCCACAGCCGATCGGGGGAAATCACCTCGGACACCAAACCGATCCGCAGCGCGGTGTCGGCGCCGATGCGTTCGTCGTTGCCCATCAACGCGATTCGCAATGTCTCGCCAAGGCCGATGCGCCGCATCAACCCGATCGGCTCCAATGCGCACACCAGACCGGCGCTGACATGCGAGTCGAAGAACGTCGCGTCGTCGGAGCAGATCACCACATCGGACTCGTTGACGAAGTAGAACGCACCCGCGGTGCACATCCCGTGGACGGCACACACAACGGGCTTCCACATCTTCTGCCATTTCGGGCTGAGCGCCTCGCCCGGATCCTCGTGATTCCATACGTTGTCCGGTTGGCCGTATGGGGACGTGATGTCCAGACCGGCGCTGAACGCCCGGTCGCCGGCAGCGCGAAGCACCACGGCGTTGACCGACTCGTCGAATTTGACGATGCGCCAGGCCTCGGCCATCTCCTCGCACATGATCCGGTTGAACGCGTTGAGCGAATCAGGCCGGTTCAGCGTGATGGTCGCGACGTGACTGGCTGCGTTCATGTCGAGCAGGATGGTTTTGAACGCCGTCATCGGCACTGCCAATTCGGGACGCGCTTTTCCATGAACGCCTTCGGTCCTTCGAGCGCGTCCTCAGTGCGGACCACGCGCTCGCGGAACGTCTCGGAAAGGATCTCGGCGTCGTGCAGTGGCAGGTCCAGCGTCTTGTGGATGGCCAGCCGCGTGCCGCGGACGGCCAGCGGCGCATTCGAATTCACGATGTCGGCGACCTCGTGGGCACGCTCGAGAAGCTTGTCATGCTCGACGACCTCGCTGATCATGCCGAGGTCGTAGGCGCGTTGTGCGCTCATGCGTTCGTGCTTGCCCATCAGCGCCATCCGCAGCGCGACATTGCGGGGCAGCACCCGGGCCAGGCGCACCATCTCGCGGCCGGCCACCAGGCCGATGCTGACGTGCGGGTCGAAGAATGTCGCCTTATCGGAGGCGATGGCAATGTCGCCGGTGGTGATCCAGTCCAGCCCTGCGCCACAGCACAATCCGTTGATGGCGGCCAGGACCGGCTTGGCCATCCTGCGGAACGGCGGGGTGCCCTCCTGCGGAGCCTCCCACTGGTCGTAGGTGGACAGGTACGGGCGCTCGTAGATCACCCGGCCGTCCTCGGGGATCTCTCCAACGTCGGCGCCGGTGCAGAACGCCCGGCCGGTGCCGGTGACGATGACGAGCCAGATGTTGTCGTCGTTTTCGGCCTCGTCGTACGCGGCGCGCAGTTCGTTGATCATGTGCGGGCTGAGCGCGTTGAGCGCGTCTGGCCGATTCAGCGTGATCGTGGCCTTGTGTCCGTCGACCTCGTACTTGATGTACTTCATGTAGTCACCTTCCACCGAACTCCGGTGTGCGTTTCTCGCGAAAGGCTGACAGGCCTTCTTTGAAATCACTTGTTCGGCAGGACAACTCCACATTAAACAGTTCCTGCATCATGGCCTGATTCAGGGTCGCATGCTGACCGTAGTTGATCGCCTGCTTCGCCAGCCCGATAGCCACAGTTGGCCCGGATGCCAGTCGAGTCACCAATTCCACGGCGACATCGTCGAGTTCGGCTGGGCTCACGCAGCGGTGAATCAGCCCCCATTCCGCCGCGTCGCGTCCACTCACTTTCTCGCCCAGCAGCAGCATCTCCTTGGCTCGTGCCAGGCCGACGAGCCTGGGCAGCAGCCAGGTGGAACCGGAGTCGGGGGAGAAGCCACGGCCGACGAACGGTTCCCAGAACACCGCGTCGTCGGCTGCGACGGTGAAGTCGGCGGCAAGGGCCAGATTGCAGCCAAGGCCGACAGCCCAACCCCGCACGGTGCAGGCCACGGGCAACTGGATGGCATGGATGAGTTCGATCACGCGATTGGCGGTGTGTGGAATGCGCCGGACGAGGTCGCCGGTGCGGGGCCGGTGGCCGGCGCTGTTGGTGGCCATCCAGTCCGCGCCCGCGCAGAAATCGCTTCCCGCGCCGCGGATGTGGATGGCCCGCAGTGAATCGTCGGTCGCGGCCTCGGTCAGTAGATCGACCAACGCATCGATCATCGAATGGCTCAGCGCGTTGCGTCTCGACGGGCGATCGAGCGTGAGCCGAAGGACATCGCCGTCCCGCGATGCCGTCACCGATCCGTCGGCTTCGACGTCAGTCACCGTTGAATCCGCCAATCCTTAGCTATACAGTTAGCCATACAGTATTGCTATCCTGTACAAGTTAGCAAGGAAAGCGCACAAACGGAACATGGAAGAGGACCCATGGCGGAAGGCACACCGCGCTACGGCGAGCAGCCATTGGCACAGACGGTCGCCGCCGCGGGCGCGCTGCGGCGCCTGACCGGGCAACTCCTCTCTTTGGAGCACGAGAATCCGACCGTAGACGCAATGCTCGCGCAATTCGCCCAGTGGGAGGGCGAGCTGGCGATCGCTGTCCCGCCGGACCCCACGCCACGGATCGGGGAGGGCGGCGAAAAGCAACGCGTGTATCTGGACCACGCGTTCGACGTCGGCGCGTACAACCCGTGTTTCCCCGAGTACACCTTCGATCATCTCGACGACGAGACGGCATCGGGTCGCGTCACCTTCCCGCTGGTCTACGAGGGGCCGCCGGGACTGGTGAACGGCGGCTTTCTTGCCGTCTTCTTCGACTGCATCACCCAGCACCAGAGCTGCGCCGCCAGCCGGACGGGCAAGACGCGCTCGCTCACGGTGACCTTCCGTCGGCCCACGCCGATCCTCGCCGAACTTCGCTTCGACATCGAGCGGTCCGAGTGCGACGGCAGGGTGACGTCGACGGCGCGACTGCTGTTGGGCGACGAGGTGCTCTGCATCGGCGAGTTCAAGACGGTGGCGTCAGACCCCGCCAAACTGACCGGCTTCCAGTTCGGTAAGCGGCGGGTCAAGAACTAGTGGTGGTGCAACGCATTCGCCAACCTCGGGTGGCCGAGATCGTGGCCTCCCGGCTGCGGGAAGACATCCTGTCGGGACGGCTCAAGGAAGGCGATGTGCTGCCGTCGCAGGAAAGTCTGTTCTCCGAGTTCGGCGTGAGCCCGCCCGCGCTGCGGGAAGCGATCCACATCCTGGAAACCGACGGGCTGATCTCAGTGCGGCGGGGCAACGTCGGCGGGGCGGTGGTTCATCTGCCCTCGGCCGAGCGAACCGCGCACATGATCAGCATGGTGTTGCAGTCGCGGTCCTCAACACCGGCCGACGTGAGCGGTGCGCTGCTGCACCTGGAACCGATCTGCGCCGGCATGTGCGCCGCGCGCGCGGACCGGATGACCGAAGTCGTGCCCCATCTCGAAACCGAAATCGGGTTACAGACAGCGCAATTCGATGACCTGTCGCGGTATGTGCCAAACGCCCGGCGGTTTCACGAAGCGATCGTCTCGCGATGCGGCAACGAACCGATGATTCTCCTGATCGGCTCGCTGGAGCTGATCTGGTCGGCGCATGAGTCCTCGGTATGGAGCGACGAAGGCGATCCGATGTCGCGTAAGACCATGCGCGCGGCCCTGCGCGATCACCAGCGATTGCTTGATGCCATTCGTGACGGCGACTCGGCGCGGGCGGTGCGGCTCGCGCAAGATCACCTCGCCGCTGCGCGGCGCAACACCCTCGCTGTCGGCAGCGACAAAACCATTGAAGCCAAATTGATTTCGAGCAGCAACCACCAGGAGTCCATCCGATGACTAGTCCCGACGATCGCGTCTTGTTCGACGTTGATTCCGAGAAGCGGATCGCGACGATCACGTTGAACAATCCGGGCCAGCGCAACTCGTATGACGCGACGATGCGCGACACCGTCGCGCGCCATCTGGATCGCGTCGCCGAAGACGACGACATCACGGTAGTGTTGCTTCGCGGCGCGGACGGTGTGTTCAGCACCGGTGCGGACATGAACAATGCGTACGGCTGGTACGGCGATGAGCGCTCGCGCGAAGTGGGGGCACTCCCCTCGCAAGCTGGGGGCCCACCCGCCCGAAGGGCAGGGGGGCAAAGAACGACGGAGCCGGGGGAGAAGCCGGCCAAAAGTCGACCCAGCCAGCGGCGGCGTCTGACGGTGGACCGCAAGTCCTTCGGCTTCTATCACAACCTCATGGGCTTTCCGAAGGTCACCGTGGGGGAGATCAGCGGTTACGCGCTGGGCGGTGGCTTCGAGATGGCGTTGATGACCGACATCTCGGTGATCGGGCGCGACACCAAAATCGGCATGCCCGCCACGCGGTTCCTCGGGCCTGCGCTTGGCAGCCTGCACATGTTCTTCCATCGACTCGGGCCGGTGCTGGCGCGGCGGCTGCTACTGACGGGCGACATCATCGAGGCGGGCGCCATCGAGCACCTCGGCATCTTCACCGACACCTGCGATCCGATTTCGGTCCCGGCCAGGGCCCGGTACTGGGCGGAAAAGGCGGCGAAAATGCCAGCCGACGGCGTGGTCATCGCCAAGGAGGCGTTCCGCCTCGTGGAGCAGAGCCAGGCCTATCAGGGTGAAGAGGTGGCCAGCTATCTGTTCCACGCCTACGGAACGAACCTGCAGTTCGCGCCGGGTGAGTTCAATTTCGTCAAGACGCGGGCGCAGCACGGAACCAAGGAGGCATTCCGGCTCCGTGACGAGCACTTCTATGTGCCGGAGCCTTAAGTGACGCCGGTCACCTACTGGTAGCGATACAGTATCTGCTACTTTTGTAAAGTCGTTAACACCGAAAGCCAAGGTCGAGAAACATGTCAACACCCGTCATTGTCGGTGCCGCCAGGACAGCCATCGGGCGGTCGTTCAAGGGGACTCTGGTCAACACACCGCCCGAGACGCTGATCACGACTGTGCTGCCGGAGGTCGTTCGCCGGGCCGGCGTCGACCCGTCGGCCATCGACGACCTCATCTTCGCCGAATCGCACTACGGCGGAGGCGATCTCGCGCGTTACGCAGCCGACGCGACCGGCATGCAGGACATTCCCGGCCAGTCGGTGAACCGGCATTGCGCGGGCAGCCTGACCGCGATCGGCAACGCGTCCGCCCAGATCGGGTCCGGCATGGAACGTGTGCTCATCGCCGGTGGTGTGCAGTCGCTTTCGATGACGCCGTTGACGAACTGGCGCATCCCCGGCCCCGAGCTGAAGTTCGAGGAACGGTGGATGCCGCCGACCCACGTCGAGACGCCCGACGCACCGACAAAAGACATGTCGATCACGGTCGGCTGGAACACGGCGCAGGCGGTCGGCATCACTCGTGAGGAGATGGACGCCTGGGCGGCACGGTCGCATCAACGCGCGATCGCCGCGATGGATGCCGGCAAATTCATCGACGAGATCGTGCCCTTCAAGGTGCAACAGCTTGACGGTTCGGTGGTCGATTTCAGCGTCGACGAGCATCCCCGTCGCGACACCACCGTCGAGAAGCTGGCGGGCCTGAAGCCGTTGCACCCGGAGATCGAAGAGTTCTCGATCACCGCGGGCAACAGCAGCGGCACCAATGACGCGGCCCCGGCCGTGGCACTGGTCGAGCGTGCCTATGCCGACGCCGAGAAGCTGACGGTGCTGGCGACCGTCAAGGCATGGGCCGCCGCAGGCGTGGCGCCGCGTGACACCGGGCTCGGAGCGGTGAAGGTCATCGGCAAGGTGTTGGACCGCGCCGGGCTGAAGCCGTCCGATGTGACGCTGTGGGAGATCAACGAAGCGTTCGCGTCGGTCCCGATCGCGGCGTGCCGCGAATACGGGCTGGACGAAGAGCTGGTCAACTTCTCCGGAAGCGGTTGCAGCCTCGGTCATCCCATCGCTGCATCCGGTGCTCGGATGGTGACGACGCTTGTTTACGAGCTGCAGCGACGTGGTGGGGGCATCGGCGTCGCGGCGATGTGCGCGGGCGGTGGCCAGGGCGGCGCCGTCGTCATCGAGGTCTAGTTGCGTTGCGATTTCGGCGTGATGAGTGACGATGAGCGCAACTCATCACGCCGAAGTCACTAGCGTGCGGCGGCCTTGCTGCGCGTACGCGGTCCGGAAGCCTTGGTCGCCTTGCGTGCGGCCTTCGCCGGCTTGTCGTCCTCGCCGATCAGCCGGCCCGCGTGGTCGAGGATGCACTCGAGACCGAACTCGAAGTTCTTCTCGTCGGCCGCGCCGATGTGATGTCCCTTCGCCGTCACTTCGGCCAGCAGCGGGGTGATCTCGGGGTCGATCGTCATCGTTTCCTCGATGTCGCTCGGTCCCTCGTCGGCCGCCTGGTTCTTCTGCCGAAGCCGCTGCAGCACCACCGACCCGCGGACATGCACCGACACGGCGGAATACGTGTCGAAGGCGTCCTCTGGAGACAGGCCGGCTTCCACCAGGCCGGCGATCGCCTTCTCCACCTCCTGGACGCCGAGCTTGGCCGCCCGCGGGCTGAGCGCCGACCGGATAAGAATCAGGTCGCACAGAATCGGGTTGCCCATGAACGCTTTTCGCATCGTGCGCGCATGATTGCGCAACGTCTCACGCCAATCCCTGGCCTCGACGTAGGGCGTGGCGAAGACGTACTGGCGCAGCGCGCGATCGGTCATCGCGTTGAGCAGATCGTCCTTCTTGCGGAAGTACCAGTAGATGCTCGTGACCCCGACGCCGAGGTGCTTACCTAGCAGCGGCATGCTGAGGTTGTCGATGCCGACCTCTTCTGCGAGCTCGAACGCGCCCTTGATGATGTCGTCGGGATTGATGGACCCGCGCTCGCGTCGCTGACGCTTCTCAGCGGTTGCTTGCTTCGCCACGAAGGGCACCTCCATCAAGAGTTGGGTGGTCTTGAATCTACCGGCACCTACCGTCTGAACTGCGTCTTCGCATGCGTGTCGCCGCTCGGCCGTTACCGTCAACCCTACCGGGAGCCATCCGGTCGATGGCGCCCACCATCTTCTCCCTCTTCTACTGTAAGACCTATAGTAAGCGTTTCTAGCAAATCGGGAGAAAGGTGAAGGGCCAAGGGTTCGGACGAAATTCTCACGGTGCGCCACGGACGCGGGCATGGGCTCCTGGTTCACGCGCTATCCGGGACGGCCCGACTACTTCACGCACTGGGGTAGCGCATTCAAGTACGCGGCCTCGCTGCTCGGCCTGCCGATCGGGGAATATCCCCATTCGCGGCCCCCCGCAAGCGGAACTGCCCGACGAAGGGCGGGCACAGATCCGAACGGCCGATCAGCGCCTCGGATTGATCGCCGAATTGGGCCGTCGTGGGCTGTCCGATCCGTTGCGGAAGGTGCTACCGATAGGTGTACAGTATGGAAATCCATCGAGCTTTACGCCGCTACTGAGGAGGTTCGCCGGGTGAGCGTCCCCGACAGCGTCGCGGAATCCGTGACCAGCGACACCGACCCGGTCCTGTACGAGATTCGCGACGCCGGCGTCGCATTGTTGACCCTCAATCGGCCCGAGCGAATGAACGGCTGAGGCGGCCTTGCCACCTCGTTCTGCTCGCGTCTCGACGACGCGGAGGCCGATCCCGACGTCCGGGCCGTCGTGGTGACCGGCAGCGGTCGTGCCTTCTGCGCAGGCGCGGACATGGGCAATCTCACCACGATCAGCAATGCCACCATTGACGCCGCCGGAGGCACCGATGTCAGCAAGCTCGTCGGCGCTCGGCATCCGCACCACTTGATGACCATGCGCAAGCCCGTCATCGCCGCGATCAACGGTGCGTGCGCCGGTATGGGACTGACCATGGCGTTGGTCTGCGATGTCCGGTTCGCTGCCGAGGGGGCCAAGTTCGCGACGTCGTTCGCGCGGCGCGGGTTGGTCGCCGAGTACGGCATCTCGTGGATACTGCCGCGCGTCGTCGGCTGGGGTACCGCGCTCGACCTTCTGCTGAGCGGCCGGGTGTTTTACGCCGACGAGGCGGCCGAGGTCGGTCTGGTGAAAGAAGTCGTGGCGCCCGACGAGCTGTTGCCGCGGGCCACCGGCTACGCCGAGGACATCGCCGTCAACTGTGCCCCCATTTCTCTAGCGGTGATCAAGCAACAGGTGTACGCAGACACCATGCGAGACGTCTTCGAGGCCAGTGCGGTGGCCGAGAAGCTGATGCACGCGTCGATGCTGCGGCCCGACTTCATCGAGGGCATCACGAGCTTCTTCGAGAAGCGTCCGCCGAACTTCCCGCCGTGGAAAGGACAGGAACAGTGACACTGGACTACAAGGCGATCGACGTGGACAACCACTACTACGAACCGCTGGACGCGCTCACTCGACACCTGCCCAGAGAGTTCAAGCGCCGTGGAGTGCAGATGGTTCAGGACGGCAAGCGCACCTGGGCGGTGATGGGTGAACGGGTCAACCACTTCATCCCGAACCCGACGTTCGACCCCATCATCGAGCCAGGTTGCCTGGATCTGTTGTTCCGCGGCGAGATTCCGGAAGGTGTCGACCCGGCGTCGCTGATGAAGGTCGACCGGTTGGCAGATCACCCCGAGTACCAGAACCGTGATGCCCGAGTAAAGGTCCTCGACACGCAGAACCTCGAGACGGTGTTCATGCTGCCCACATTTGCGTGCGGCGTCGAGGAGGCGCTCAAAGGTGACATCGAGGCGACGATGGCGTCGACGCACGCGTTCAACCTCTGGCTGGATGAGGACTGGGGTTTCGACCGTCCGGACCACAGGATCATCTCGGCGCCGATCATCTCGCTGGCCGATCCCGAAAAGGCCGTCGAGGAAGTCGAGTTCGTGCTCGGCCGCGGCGCCAAGATGGTGCTGGTCCGGCCTGCGCCGGTGCCCGGCGTGGTCAAGCCGCGATCGTTGGGTGATCCACTGCACGACCCGGTGTGGGCGCGGCTGGCGGAGGCCGGGGTTCCGGTGGGCTTCCACCTGTCGGACAGTGGCTATCTCGCGATTGCAGCGTTGTGGGGCGGCAAATCCACGTTCGAGGGATTCGGCAAGAAGGATCCCCTTGATCAGGTGCTGCTCGACGACCGCGCCATCCACGACACGATGGCCTCGATGATCGTGCACCAGGTTTTCACCCGCCATCCCAAGCTGAAGGTCGCGAGCATCGAAAACGGCTCCTACTTCGTCTACCGCTTGATCAAGCGCCTGAAGAAGGCCGCCAACACCGCGCCTTACCACTTCAAGGAGGACCCGGTCGAGCAGCTGAGGAACAACGTCTGGATCGCGCCGTACTACGAGGACGACGTGAAGCTGCTCGCCGACACCATCGGCGTGGACAAGATTCTGTTCGGCTCGGACTGGCCGCACGGCGAGGGACTCGCGGATCCCATGGCCTTCACTGCAGACATTCCCCAGTTCCCTGAGTTCAGCGCGGAAGACACTCGGAAGGTTATGCGCGACAACGCTCTTCACCTCCTCGGCGTTACGGTATCGGCGTAGCCGCCTGACCCCATGACCCAATGGACCATCGGCGCCGTTCTGGACGCCATCGCTGAGACCGTTCCCGACCGGCTGATGACGGTCTGCGGCCGGCGCCGAAGCACGTTCGGCGAGTCAGCGGATCGAACGCGACGGCTCGCGAACTTCCTGGCGGGCCGCGGGTTCGGCGCTCATCGCGAGCGCGGGGAGCTCCAGAATTGGGAATGCGGCCAGGACCGGGTTGCGCTCATCATGCACAACGATCTCTATCCGGACATGGTGATCGGCTGTCTCAAGGCCCGAACCGTTCCTGCCAACGTCAACTACAACTACACGCCGCGCGAGGTCGCCGAACTGCTGGAGTACCTGCGACCGCGGGCGGTCATCTACCACCGGTCGTTGGGGCCGAAGTTCGCCGACGTGCTGCCGCCCGCCTCGGCCGATCTCTTGATATCGGTTGACGACGACAGCGATGTGCCGGAACTGACACGAGCGACCAAGCTGGAAGATGCTCTGGCACAGGGAGATATCGATCACGACATCACGCCCTCTCCCGACGACCTGCTGATGGTTTGTACCGGTGGAACCACGGGACGTCCCAAAGGCGTCATGTGGCGGCAGACCGACAGCTACGTCGTGTCGATGAACGGCGCCGACCACGAGTCCGCCGACGAGATACACGACAAGGTGCGTCACGGTGGGCAGCCGTGGTTTGCCGTTTCACCGCTGATGCATGCCGCCGGAATGTGGACTGCGTTCGCCGCCCTTCTCAACGGCCTGCCCGTGGTCTTGTACGACCGGACGAAATTCGACCCGCCCGCCGTGCTCGAGACCGCGGAGCGCGAGAAGGTCGGAATGATGACGATGGTCGGCGACGCCTACGCGGGGCCGCTGGTGGAAGAGCTCCGGCAGGGTTCCTACGACCTGTCGTCGTTGTTCGCGATCGGCACCGGGGGAGCCGCGACAAACCCGAAATATCAACGCGCGCTGTTGGAGTTGCTGCCGCAGATCACGCTGATCAACGGATACGGCTCGTCGGAGACCGGGAATGTGGGCTTCGGTCGTAGTCAACGCGGGGCGGAGAAAGACACGTTCGAGCTGCGCGACGGCGCGTTGGTGGTGTCCGAGGATTACACCCGATTCCTTCAGCCCGGCGAGCAGGAAATCGGCTATGTCGCGCGCGCCGGGCGGATCCCGCTTGGCTACTTCGATGATCCGGTCGCCACCCAGAAGACATTCCCCGTCGTCGAGGGCCAGCGTGTGGTGATTTCCGGGGACCGCGGCTCGCTCGCTTCCGATGGCACCATGCGTCTGTTCGGCCGCGACTCACTGGTGATCAACACCGGCGGGGAAAAGGTGTTCGTGGAGGAAGTCGAAGAGGTACTGCGGGCACACCCGGCGATTGCCGACGCGTTGGTGGTCGGCCGTCCAAGCGAACGGTGGGGTCAGGAAGTCGTCGCTCTGGTGGCGCTGCGCGAGGGAGCCGACGCGGCCCACGAGCCGCTCCACGCCCACTGCACATCGCAGCTGGCGCGCTTCAAAGCACCGAAAGAGTACATCTTCGTCGAGCAGGTCCGTCGGCTGGGCAACGGCAAGGCCGACTACCGATGGGCGAAAAGCGCAGCGACACAACAGGAGTCTTTGACGTGACAACGAAAGCCAGCCAGGTGATCGATTGCCTGGCCAACGTGCACTTCGGCGAGACCGAAAAGCAGCCCACGTGGATGCTCAAGGTGCGTGACGATTACTTCAAGGGTCCGGAGTCGATGTTCGCGCCGGTCGACCTGGCCGAGCTGCTCGACGAGATGGACGAGCAGGGCGTCGCGAAGGCCATCCTGATGGACAATCTCGCCAAGCCATCCGTCACCGCGCGTAAGTTCGTCGAGGCCAAACCGGAGCGGTTCGCGTTGGCCATGGGCGGCGTGAACCTGTTGCGGCCGATGCCCTCGCTGAGGGAACTCGCCGCCGTTGTCACAGACCTGCCAGTGGCCTATGCCGTTGTGGGTCCGAGCTTCTGGGGTGACGGTCAATTCCCGCCCAGTGATGCCGTTTACTACCCGCTCTACACCAAGTGCGCCGAACTCGAGCTGCCGTTGTGCATCAACACCGGTATCCCAGGGCCGCCGATTCCCGGTGAAGTGCAGAACCCGATTCATCTCGACCGGGTCTGCGTGCGGTTCCCCGAACTCAAGCTGTGCATGATTCACGGTGCCGACCCATGGTGGGATATCGCGATCCGGCTGATGATCAAGTACCAGAACCTGCGTTTGATGACGTCGGCGTGGTCGCCCAAGCGGCTACCGGAAAGCCTTCTGCATTACATGCGGACCCGGGGGTCCAACAAGGTGATCTATGCGTCGGACTGGCCGGTGCTCAAGATGCGCCGGGTCATTCCGGAGGCCCTTGCGCTGGATCTGCCCGCCGACGTGCTGGACAACTATCTCTACAACAACGCACACGAATTCTTCTTCGTGGGGCGCGGACGTGAGGAGCACGGAATGCAACAGCGGGAGCACTGATGGATCGTTACGAACTGCGTAGACTCGACTACAGCCTCACGGAGGACCATGAGGCCCTGCAGGCTGCCTACAAAGACTTCTTCAAGACGCACTGCTCGATCGAAACGGTGCGGGCCGCAGAGGAGTCAGGGTTCGACAAGAGCCTGTGGGAGCGGTTGTGCGCCATGGGGGCGACGACGATGGCGTTGCCGCAATCCGTTGGCGGCGACGGGGCGACGGTGGTCGACCTGACTCTGGTGGCCGAGGAGATCGGCCGGTCGTTGGCACCGGTGCCGTGGATCGACCACGTCTGCGCGGCTCGGCTGCTCGCCCGCTTGGACGCGCTGGAGGCCGATGTCGTCAACGGTAAACAGTTGGCCGCGTTCGATCCCCAACACGACAACGTGTCCGGCGTCAGGCTGATCCCGACGGGATCGATCGCCGATCAGATCGTCGTACGCGATGGTCCAGAAAGCCAAGACATCGTGCGGCTGACGTTCGGCACCCGTCCGGCGAAGGTCGACAACATCGGCAGGCTGCCGATGGCGTGGGTGGATCCCGCGTCGGCCGACAGCAGGACCGTGCTGGCCAGCGGCACCCGGGCCTTGGCGGAATACCAACGCGCGCTGGATGAGTGGCGGGTGCTGACGGCGGCGGCGTTGGTGGGTCTCGTCGAAGAGACGATGACGATCGCCGCGGACTTCGCCAAGACCCGCTACACGCTGGGTGTGCCGATTTCGACGTTGCAGGGCATCTCGCACCCCCTGGCGAACATCGCCATCACGGTGCAGGGTGGCCGTAATCTGGCGCGCCGCGCAGCCTGGTTTCTGGACAACGAGCCTGAAGAACGCCCGGAGCTGGCGCCGTCGGCGTTCGTGTTCATGGCAGAGGAAGCATCCAAGGCCGCGACGATGTGTGTGCATGTCCAGGGCGGCCTGGGTGTTTCTGCGGAGGCGGCGGCTACGGCTTATCTGGTCCGCGCCCGCGGGTGGACGCTGGCCGGAGGCGACCCCGGCGCCAGTGCAAAGTACATCGCCGAGCTCGTCGCGGCCCGCGAAAGTGGTTCAGGAGAGGACGCATAAGTGGATTTCTCCCCAGTTCAGCTGTCCGACGACGACCGGGCCTTCCTCGACGAGGCGCGCGACTTCCTGCGCACGCATGTCACAGACGACGTGATTCGGCGTGACCGCGAGACCGGCGACAACTTCGATGAAGGCGTGCATCTTGCCCTGGGTGCGGCTGGGTACCTGGCGCAGGACTGGAAGCCGGAATCGGAGGGCGGCTTCGACCGCGTGCGGCGCCGGATCTGGGAACTCGAGAAACGACGCGCGCACGTACCGTGGGTGACGTCGGGTACAACCGCCATGATCGCGCGGTCGGTGGAAAAGTTCGGCTCGTCAGAACTGAAGGCTGAAGTGATGCCACGTGTTTTCAACGGGGAAGTGCGCCTCTGCCTTGGCTACACGGAGCCCGAAGGCGGCTCGGACGTCGCGACCTGCAAGACCCGTGCGGTGCGCGACGGTGACGGCTGGATCATCAACGGCTCCAAGATGTTCACTACCGGCGCACACAACTGCCAGTACGTCTTCCTGATCACCAACACCGATCCTGACGCGCCGAAGCACAAGAGCCTGACCATGTTTTTGGTGCCGCTGGACTCGCCGGGTATTGAGATCCAGGGAATCCGGACCGTCGACGGCGACCGTACCAACATCGTGTACTACAGCGATGTCCGCGTCGACGACAAGTACCGGCTCGGGGGCGTGAACAACGGCTGGACGGTGGTGCGTGAACCGCTCAACGTCGAGCACGGCGCGGTGGAGTCCGCCGGGGACGGTCTGCAGGATGTTTCGATCATGATGCATCAGGCCGGTTTCATGGCCATCGCTGTCGACAAGGCTGCGGCGAGGGTCGCCGAGCCGGATCCCAACGGTCGCCGCCTGATTGACGATCAATCCGTCGCATATCGGTTGGGTCGCAGCGTCGCCCGCATGGAAGCCGCGCTGTCTGCCCCGACCATCTTCGGCAGGGTGGCGCTCGCACAGACGATGCGGGACATCTCGCCGGACCTGATGGACATTCTCGGGGTGGCGGCGTCGCTGCCGATCGGAACCGACGGCGCCGCCGACGATGGCGCGGCGGAATACATCTACCGCTTCGCGCCGCTGGTCGGCATTTACGGCGGCACTCTGGAGGTGTTCCGGAACATGATCGCGCAGTACGTGCTGGGGCTGGGTAAGCCGAACTACTCACCGCCCACGCAGAAGAAAGCCTCGTAGCTCCGGACGGAGTCCGTTGTGGGCTACCGAGTTGTGCACTGCGGTACGGGCAACATCGGGGCGGCTGCGCTGCGGGCGATCCTGCAGCATCCCGATCTCGAGCTCGTCGGGCACTTCGTCAGCACGCCGGCGAAGGCGGCCCGTGACTCGGGTGCGGTCCTTGGAGCGGCGCCTGTCGGTGTGACGACGACGAACGAGTGGGCTGACGTCATCGACCCTCGGTGCAGACTGCGATGCCGGCAGTCAACTGCGTGCCCGCGGTGTGCGAGGCTGAGCCTGGCCTACTGAGTCCCCTTGACGTGCCGCGCTACTGGGCGCGCAGCGTCGCGGCGCGTACCTCCTGAGTTGCTAGGGCAGCGCACGCACGCTTGACGGCGCCACTAAACTTTCTATTTTAGTAGTAATTGAACTTCCGGCCGCCTCGGTAAGGGGGTCCGATGTCACTCGTGATCGATGCCGACGGGCACGTCGAGGAGACGCTTCCCGAATTGGTCGACGCCATCCCGTCGGCGATGCGCGACAGCGCCATGCAGTTCGTCGCCGAAGCCGGTGGGTACGTCACATATCGCATCGAGGGCCGGCTTTGGCGCTCGAAGTATCCGTTCCCTGGCGGATTGCAGAACCACGTGTCCGCAGGCGGCGTGCGACGCGAGGGTGGCCGCGATCCCAAGGTGCGCCTGCGGGTCCTCGACGACGAGGGGATCGACGCCGCCGTGTTGTACCCGAGCGTGGGATTGATGTTCGGGCTGTTGGAGCACCCGGATATCGCGGCTGCCCTCTGCGCGGCCTACAACGATTGGCTGGCCCGCTACTGCGCCACCGACGCGAAGCGTCTGATCGGCGTGGCGCTGCTGCCCCAACATGACCCGCGGCTGGCGGCGGCCGAACTCGAGCGAGCCGTGACGACTCACAGTTTTGTCGGTGGCGTGATGAGACCCAACCGGATCGGTGGGCGCACCGTCGATCATCCCGACTTCGATGTGTTGTGGGATAAGGCCCAGCAGCTCGACGTCCCGATGTCACTGCATGAGGCCTACCTTGCCGGCATCGACACCATCGGTCTTGACCGGATGTCCAGCTACGCCGGCTGTCACATCGTCAGCCACGTCTTCGAGCAGATGGCCGCGATGGTCAACGTCACCTTGGCCGGGATCTTCCAGCGCTTCCCACGTCTCCGTGTCGGCTTCCTCGAAGCTGGGTGCGGCTGGGCGCCGACGTGGGCGGACCGCATCGAAGAACATTACGAGCTCGCGCCCGGCGACTACCGCGGCGGAAACCCTGACGGCGCCCTCAGCACGCGGTCGTGGCTCACGTTCGAGATCGAGGAGCCGGGTCTGGCCTCGACGCTCGAGCAAGGGTGGGCCGACAACGTCATGTTCGCGTCCGATTACCCGCATCACGATGCCGTCTATCCGGGCGCGGTGAAGTGCGTCAAGGAGCGGGGACTCAGCGAGTCGCTTGAACGTAAAGTGCTGGGCGACAACGCCTTGGTTTTCTACGGCAATCGACTGCGCCGGATCCTCGGTGCGTAAGGACGGTTGGTCGTGACAAGCGCCGACACGAACCGGCTGACCGCGATGCGAGCCATGGTGGTCACGAAACCCATTGCACCCGCGTTGCCCGAGCTGACCGCCGCTCAAGAGCTGGCGCTGCTGTGCCGGTGCCTGTTCGCCGAAGGATACGACGACCATCTCGCCGGACACATCACCTACAAGCAGCCCGATGGGACGTTCCTGGTGAACCCATTCGGGTTGACCTGGGACGAGGTCACGGCGAGCGACATCATGACCATGGACGCCGACGGCAACGAGATCGCGGGGCGGTGGACGATCACGCCGGCGATCACGCTGCACGTCGAATTGCACCGTGTCCGTGGCGATATCGCGGTGGCGATCCACAACCACTCGCGATGGGGAACGGTGTGGGCCGATATCGGACGGGCTCCCGACATCTACGACCAGACCGGCGCGCTGTACCACGGCGGTGTCGCAGTGTACGACGAGTACTGGGGAACGGTCGACGACGCGAGCAATGCGCGCGCCGTGGCCAAGGCGATCGGCGAAGCCAACGTCGGACTGCTGGCCAACCACGGTGTAGTGGTGCTCGGAACCGACATCCGACAGGCCTACCTGCGGGCCATGTCCTTCGAATGGCGCAGTCGCCAAGCCTGGCGCATCGCCGCGGCGGGCGGCGGCGTCCCAATGAACCGCGACGCGGCGCGCACCTACGGTGAGTTCTTCAACTCCCACCAATTCACCGGGCTGTTCGAGGCGATGGCACGTCGCGAGCTGCGTCGAGACCCGGCGGTATTGAACTGAGTCAGCCGGCGCGGGCGCCCTCCACCGGCCCTTCGGCGCCCGGCTGCTTCACGAACACGCTGACGTGCGCGATCAGGCCGTCGTCGTTGCGCTCGAACAGGATGCACTCGGGATAGGTGGTCGGAACCCCGCCGACCCCGAACGTCTCGCTCACTTCGACGAATGACGTCCGATCCGATACGTGGGACACTCGCTGTACTTGCAGTTGGTAGCCGTCGAGTGAACTGATCACGCCGCGCAGAAACTCTACGTAGGGCTGCTTACCCGCCACGTGATCGCAAAACGGGCCGTCTCGGGTCAGGCCCTCATCGGCGAGGGTGTCGGCGAGGCCGTCCCAGTCGTGGGCCGCCATGCAGGCCAGGTAATGCTCGACCGCGTCAGTCCTGATCTCACTCACCTCGGTTACGTCGCCTCCGCGCTGCTCGTCTCCGACCCCACCCGGAAGTTTCGTCCTTTCTTCCGGCGAGCAGACGGAAAGTGCCCCAATTCGTCGGCGTGCCGGGGACTTGTGCGTTCCCGTGCTTGCGCGTGGGCCCAGCTCGCGTGGGGTCAGGTGGTCAGGATCGTGGCCGCGGCGGTGCCAGGCGCGCCGTAGAGCTGTGCGAGGCCGACGCGCGGTTGGTCGGGCACCTGGCGGTCGCCGGCCTCGCCACGCAGCTGGCGCACCAGCTCGTGAATCTGGCGCAGACCCGACGCGCCGATCGGCTCGCCATTGGCGATCAGCCCGCCGTCGGTGTTGACCGGCATGGTGCCGCGGATTTCGGTGGCGCCGTCGGCCACTAGCTTTTCCTGCTCGCCGTCGGCGCAGAACCCGCACTCGGCCATGTGGATGATCTCCGCGCCGGCGTCGGTGTCCTGGAGCTGGATGACGTCGACGTCCTCCGGTGTGACGCCTGCCTTTTCGAATGCCGCCTTGGCTGCGTATACCGTCGGCGCGACATCCTCCTCAACGGGGGCGAAGGTGGTGTTGGCTTCGTACGCGCCGTAGCGGCGGGTACGCACCTCGACCGCCCGCAGATACACGGGCTTCGACGTGTAGCGATGCGCGATGTCGGCGCGGCACATCACGACCGCTGCGGCGCCCTCGTCGGGCGCGCAAAACATGTACTGGGTCAGCGGGTAGTTCAGCATCGCCGAGTTGAGGATCTCCTCCTCGGGGATGGGCTTGCGCCGGAACGCATTCGGGTTCAGTGCGCCGTTGCGGAAATTCTTGGCCGCCACCTTGGCCAGCGTTTCCTGCGAAACACGGTGGTCGTGCAGGTAGCGGTTGGCCTTCATCCCGAAGAACTGGGTGGTGAGGTATTGCCCGTTTTCGGCGTACCAGCTCGGCACGCCCACCAGTGCGGGATCCTCGGTGAAGGCACCACACGGGTGCTTGTCCAGGCCGATGGCGATGCCGATGTCATAGTCTCCCAACCGGATTCCGTCGGCACATGCCTTCGCCGCACTGGCCGCCGTCGCGCAGGCGTTGAACACGTTGGTGAAGGGGATCCCCGACAGTCCAACCATGCCCACGATCGCGTCCGGGTTGGCCACCGTCCAGCTGCCGCCGGTGGCGAACTGGATGTCTTTCCACTCGATGCCGGCGTCGGCGACGGCGGCGAAGGTCGCGTCGACGCCCATCTCCATGGCTGACTTGCCTTCGAATCGACCGAACGGATGCAGGCCTACGCCGATGATCGTGACGTCGTTGGTCATGTGCGGGATCCTCTCTAGACCGGCTGGAAGGCGAACGTCAAGGCATCAGGCCACCTCGAGATTTCCGGCGCGAGCGCCTTCTGCATGTGGTGATCCTCCGTAGCGTCCGGCCGGAAGCAAGTAGCAACTGTAAACATCCCAGTATCGCCCGTTGGGTGGGCGTGTAGGGATCGTGATCAGCGCGGGTCGATGACGTTGCGCAGCTTTTCCGCGGGATAGACGTGCGCGCCGGCTGCCTGGCAGCCAGGTCTTCGAGCAGCACGCGCCGCAGGCCCTCGAAGTCGCGGGCCCGCAGGTCGATGTCGTCGGGAACCGCGGGCAACGGCGGCGGCAGGGCGACCACCCGCGTGCCGCAGTCGGGACAACCTTCGACGTCGAAGGAGACCGGGGTGGGCGGACGTTCAGCCACCGGGTTGCGTCCGTTCGAAGAGGAGGTCGACCTCGCGACCGACGGTCGCGAGCCGGTAGGCGATGCGGATGGCGAGGGTGGCGTCATCGGACAACGAGACGTCGACCACGAGACTGGCCGGGTCGATCTCTCCCTTGAGCGTCCCCACGAGTGTCGACGTGAGCCGCTGGCCGACCATCGCGCGCAAGGCGTCGGCGCCGGGCTCGAAGACCAGCTGCTCGACGCCGATCCCCCACTCGGGCCTGTGCGGGCGCTCGTTGGGCGCGCAGAAGAGCACCTGCTCGACCTGCTGACGCACGTGCTCGTCGCGGTCGGCGGTGGCGGCGATGTGCTTCTCGGGAACCTCGTCGATGTGGAACGGGAACGCCAGGTACTGC
>Ga0207665_10001011_pt1 | contig 18999 bp, 15 predicted proteins | sample LARL112metaG_FD_184351 | JGI IMG/M metagenome (GOLD analysis project Ga0207665, IMG submission 184351) | Corn, switchgrass and miscanthus rhizosphere microbial communities from Kellogg Biological Station, Michigan, USA - LAR L11-2 metaG... | ecosystem: Host-associated > Plants > Roots >...
GCACGGGACTGGCGTGAAGCGCCAGCCAACCAAGCCGGTACTCGCACGCGAACCGCCGCACCTCGGGGCCATACACGTCTTGGGTCTGATCGTCATCCGGCGAGAAGACGTCGACCTCGAATCCGGCGCCGAGCAGCGCGCGTATGACGCCGTCGTCCAGCGGACGGCCGAAATAGTTCCCCTGGAGCAGGAAGTAGGCGGCGCGGCGTGCCATGGCGGCGATGGTACCCTGCACGAATGGCCGAGGAGCCACTGGTCGTCATCCAGCGCTCGTCAGCGTGGAGAGGAATCGACTTTCGCGAGGTGTGGCGATACCGCGAGATGCTCTATTTCCTCGTCTGGCGCGATGTGAAGGTTCGTTATAAACAAACGACCCTCGGAATCACCTGGGCGCTCATCCAGCCTCTCTTCGGCATGATCGTCCTCGCGTTCGTCTTCGGCCGCATCGCGAAGCTTCCGTCCGAGGGCATCCCGTATCCGCTCTTCGCGTTCGCTGGCATCCTGCCTTGGACCTTTTTCTCCAACTCTGTCTCCAATTCGAGCAATAGCCTGATCGCGAGCCAGCAACTGGTTTCGCGGGTGTATTTCCCGCGCATTTTCATCCCCTTAGGCACGGTGGGCGCGTTTCTGTTGGATCTGGCCCTGAGCCTGATAGTTCTCGGTTGCATGATGATTTACTACCGATGGGCGCTGTCCGTAAAGGTTCTGCTGCTCCCCATATTTGTGATCGGCACGCTCATGGCTGCCTCAGGCATCGGTTTTGCGTTCTCCGCGTTAAACGTTCTGTTCCGCGACATCAAGTATGTGGTGCCATTCCTCATCCAGATGGGACTATTCGTCACACCCGTCATTTATCCCGTACGCTACATTCCTTCGCGCTGGCAGGCACTGTTTGGGCTGAACCCGATGGCGGGCATGGTATTGGGGTTTCGCTATTGCCTGCTCGGCAGTCCCGTTTACTGGCCCCTCGTTCTGACATCGCTGCTGATGTGCTTGATTTGCTTTGTGGTTGGTCTGATGCTGTTCCGGCGAATCGAGCGTCTCTTTGCGGATGTAATTTAAAATGTCAAACGTCATTGAAGTCCGGAATTTGTCGAAGCAATATCGGATCGGGGGCGTGAAGGCCCGGAACGAGACCTTTCGGGAATTCCTTCTCAAAACGCTGAAACGTCCGCTGCGCGCCTTTTCCAACAGCCAGAATTCCGGCGGCGATCAGTCTTTCTGGGCGTTGCGCGATATAAATTTCGATATCACGGAAGGCGAGGTAGTCGGCATTATCGGCCGCAATGGCGCTGGTAAGAGTACGCTTTTGAAAATCATTTCTCGCATCACTGATCCTACCGACGGCTACATCAGGGTGCGCGGCCGACTGGCCAGCCTGCTCGAAGTTGGCACCGGATTCCATCCCGAGCTTACGGGACGGGAAAACATCTTCCTGAATGGCGCGATCCTGGGCATGACTCGCGCTGAAATACTTTCAAAGTTCGATGAGATCGTCGCCTTCTCAGAGATTGAACGATTCCTGGATACTCCCGTAAAGCGCTACTCCAGCGGGATGTATATCCGGCTGGCATTCTCAGTGGCGGCTCATTTGAATCCCGAAATTTTAGTCGTGGACGAAGTGTTGGCCGTGGGCGACATGGCCTTCCAAAAGAAATGCCTGGGCAAGATGAATGACGTCAGCCGCAGCGGACGGACCATCCTTTTTGTTTCACACAATATTTCGGCGATCGAACATCTGTGCAAGCGCGGCATCGTGCTCACTCAGGGCCAATTGGCGTTTTCAGGGACGGCCAAAGACGCTGTTCACTATTACATGCATACAGCCATGGGAGATGGTGACACTGGAACGTCCGGCAACTGTGTTGATCTTAGTCAGGCGCCAGGCCGGTGGTCTCAACGTCGGCCACTACTGCGGCAGTTGGAGTTCTGTCTGGAAGACAGCAAGTCCTTGAAAGCTGGGGTGCGCATCGGGGCTCCGCTCACAATTCGTGTGCACTTTACCCTCCCGGCTCCAACCTCCAGCTTCGATATTGGCTTGGGATTCGACAACCTTCTTGGCCAGCGAGTCTTCACTGCTCATACCGCTTTTGAACCTGTCCGTGGTCACGACCAGGTCACGGGACTTCAGGTTATCGAGTGCGAAATTCCCAGCCTGACGTTAGTTCCAGGAGAATATGTTCTACGTGTATGGATGGATATCGGGCAGGTCGAAGTAGATAAGATCGATAACGCAGCACGCTTCGAAGTCATTCCATCCGATTATTACGGCACGGGCAAGTCGCCGTGGAATGGAGTTTTTGTCCTGAAGCATCACTGGTCGCTCGTCGATCCAAAACAAAATTCTGCATACGCCGCCTCGGAAGCACTTCCCGCAATCAAACCGCCTTTGAGCTAGGCCTTAGGCACAACAAGAACGCATCGCGGTATCTCTAAGCATGTGATAACTGGCGGAGAGAGTGGAAATCGATTTCCGCCATTTCTTGCAAGTCGCGGTGAAAACTAGGCATAGCGATGACCCGAAAAGGACCACCGGACCGGCGCAGTTGGTGAAATCGGGATTCATGCCAGCTACGCGACCATCTCACTGCCCATCCACAGTGCCAACATGAGGAAGCTGGCCAAGGACAACTGCCATCTGCCCACATAGGCGAGAAACGATGCCATCAGGACTAGGAGGGAGACGAGCAGGAACATGTCTGCGAGTCTCGTGGTCATGTAATGCGAACCCGAACCCACCGATTTGCCCGGTGAGAATAAACGCAATGAAGAGGAGCCAATTTGCCGGAACCGCGACGGCTGTAACTAGCGCCACGTGGCTTTCCAGCCGACCGGACGTTGTCGCCGTTTCAATGATCGCAAGGCGACGACTGCGAGCAATGGCGGAGACAGCAGCCACACCGCTACGATGCTCACGCGAATCGCCGACATAGGTTGCAATACCATGACACCAAGCTACGCCGGATTGAGGCTCTGATTCCAGTCAACTGTTGAAATCAGGCGTCTCTAACAATGCCGGCGTCGTCAAGTACTTTTTGGGCGTAGTGACCCGTGCACTCCGAGGAGCGCGCCATTTCGCTCTAGCTGAACAAGTGCCATACCCAACCAAAGTTCGCTCGTAATCGCTTCCGGTCAGAAATGGGGGCACTGGGCGGTGGACATCTGATTGGCAAGGGCGGGCACATCCGCACTGTGCCGATTCCGCATTGGGTGAAAGAAGCGCTCGACGTGGGCCGCAGCGGCAGGCATCAAGAACGGGAACTCTTCCGCGCAGTCGCCCGTAAGGACAAGGTCTGGGGCAGGGGCATCACGCAGAATGTGCTCTGCTATGTTGTGAAGGGCTGCTGCGAGAAGGCGGGCCTGCACCATATCGCTCCGCACGACATGCGGCGGGCGCGCGCGAAGTTGTGCCATAGCAATGGAGAAGAACTGGAGCAGATTCAGTTCTTACTCGGACACGCATCTGCGCAAACGACCCAACGTTACCTCGGGTGCAAGCAGAACCTGGGGCATCCGGTAGACGATCTTTTCCACCTCAATGGTAATAGCTACCACCTGCATCATCACTGGATCGGCGGTGGTCGAAAAGCCGGATAGAATTGTGCACAAGCATGGAGTCGATAGCGATCAAGAAGGGGCAGACACGAGAACGAGCGCCCGAAATGCGGGATATGGGAACTCTTCGGTGTGACGGCTGCGGAGAGGAGTTTACCCTCTTCCACGATCCTGCCCTAGCTGACGAGGAAAACGCTGCGCGACAGGCACACTGGCTCGAAAAGGTTCTGGCCGTTGAACACGAGCAAGAACGCAAACACCCGGATCGAATCCAGTTGCCGGAATAGGTTTTAGGTGTCGCAGTTTTCGCCAGTCAGCGGAGCGTGCCCCCATGACGCGGGGTGGCATCAGCTGCTGTTTTCTTCGAAAATCCGTGTTCTGAATCTTCTCATTTTCAAAACCTCCCTCCATGGGGGGTTGGAGTCGGAGCCGAAACACGGCCCCAATTGAGGTTGGAAAGTCGCAGCCGCTGGGAGCGATTACTCGTAGCGCAGCGCCGCCATGGGATCGACTTTGGCGGCGCGACGGGCGGGCAGGTAGCACGCGAATAACGCAATCCCACACAAAACCACCGTGACTAAGCCGAATGTAACCGGGTCGGTCGGCCTAACGCCGAACAGCATGCTGGCCATCAGTTGGGTCAATCCAAGGGCGGCGACGACTCCAATCGCCGTGCCAGCCAGCGTCATGCACGCTCCGTCTTGCAGCACCATGCGCAAGACATCGAGCCGCTGCGCGCCCAGCGCCATCCGCACGCCGATCTCGTGCGTACGCTGTCCGACCAGATAAGAGAGCACGCCGTAAATCCCGATGCCTGCCAGCAACAGGGCCAGCCCTGCGAATGCGCCCAGCAGGATGAGTGAGAAACGCTGGCTCGCTATCGAGCGCGCTACCACTTCCTGTTCGGATTCGTTGTCGTAAACGATCATGTCCCGCTTGCTCGCCAGGAGTTTCTGCCGAATCGACTCAAAAAAAGCTCCAGGGGCGAGCGGCGTTTGGGAACGAACAAACACATTGAATCCCTGAGCGAGGTTCTTCAACTCCGCCTTCTCGCTCTGCAGGATGGGCCGGTACATCTGGGCGCGCAGCGGCTGGCTGGCGTCTTCGGCAAGACCCCACTGATTCACATGCCCAACCACACCAACAATCGCCAGGGGTGTCAAAACACGTTGGTTGGAATCGCTATCCAATTCAAAAACGCGGATGCGTTTGCCAATCGGGTCTTGGCCGGCGAAATATTGTTGCGCGAAGTTCGCGTCAATCACCACTACACGCGCTGCGTTCTCGTTGTCCTCGTCGCTTAGGAAGCGGCCCCGAAGGAGTGGAATGCGCATGGTTTTCAGATACTCCGGTTCTACTGTGTATTCCAAAGTCTGCTGAATATTCTTGGGTCGCTGCGTGGGCGGCTCTTGCCCTTCGAGCAAAAACCCCCTCTCATTGTCGCTTTCCATGGGAAGGGCGCCATTATGCAAGGACACGGCCTCCACTCCCGGAACACTATGGAGCTTCGCGCTGATTTGCCGAAGCGCAGCGTGGATCGCATCCGGAGGCTGGCTTGCCAGCGAGGGAGACGGAGTCACTTCAAAGTAGGACACGTTGCGCGGATCGAAGCCGGGATCAACTTTCCACAATCCCATCAATGTGCGGCACATCAGTCCGGCACCCACCAGCAGCACCAGCGCCATGGCCATTTCGCCCATCACCAGTACAGACTGCATGCGCGAACGAGAGCCGGCGATGGCCCGCCCGCTGTCCTTGAGTCTTCCGCTGATGTCGGTCCGCGACATCCTCATGGCAGGCAGCAAGCCAAACATGATTCCGGTGAGCACCGAAAGAAAGATGGTGAAAAGCAGTACCGGGAGATGGAGCCCGATTTCCTCGGCGCGCGGAACTGTTTCCGGGACTGCCACTAGGGCCGCAACGGTTCCCCATTTCGCGAGAATCAGCCCGAACATGCCGCCCAGGGCCGAGAGCAGAACGCTTTCGGTGAGCAATTGGCGCAGAATCCGTATCTGCCCCGCGCCCAGCGCGGCACGAACCGAGAACTCTCGCTGGCGCGCTGTCGACCGGGCTAGCAGCAGATTGGCGACATTCACGCAGGCAATCAGTAAGACGAATCCCACCGCCCCCAGCAGCACCAGCAGCGCCGGCCGCATGTCACCAACAATATTGTCTTTCAACGAGATGATGTTGGCCTTGATATTGCCGTCAACGTTGGGATAGGCATCAGCGAGGCCGGCATTCACACGCTTCATATCGTCACGCGCCTGCGCAAGCGTGACATTAGGCTTCAACAAGCCAATAGCGTCCATTCCCCGATACGAATCCCGGAGGTAAAAACTTGGATCGGTATCTTCCCCGATGGCTTCGTACACATCGGCGGTTCTGAAGTTGAAGACATGCAATCGAAACGAAGCTGGGATGACGCCGATGATCGTGCGCGGCTGCCCCGCCACGATGAGCCGTTGGCCAATCACGTTCCGGTCCGAAGCGAACTTGCGCTTCCACAACCCTTCCGAGATCAGGGCCGTCGGACTGGCACCGCGCCGGTCTTCTTCGGAAGTGAAATTGCGTCCCAGGATTGGGTTGACCCCGAGAATCGGAAAGAAGTTCGCAGACACGCGCTGTGCCCGCACATTCTCCGGCTGCCCCACGCCCGTGATGCTGCCATCTGTCCCGCGGTATGCGGCCATTGCCTCAAAGGAATGATTGTCGCGCTGCCAATCGAGAAAGTTGGGGTAAGAAATCGAGCCTTTGGCAAAGTTCTGTGTCTCCTCGAACATTGAGACGATGCGGTTGGCATCGCGGAACGGTAAAGGATTCAGCAATACTGCGTTCACGACCGAGAAGATCGCCGTATTGGCGCCGATGCCGAGCGCCAGCGTGACTACCGTGACAGTGGCGAATCCTGGGCTCTTGTGCAATTGGCGCAGCGCGTAACGAATGTCCTGTGCGAGGCCGGTCATCTCAGGCTCGTCCTCCTGGGCAAGCTGATTCCGCGGGCCAATACAAGGCAAAACAACGGATCAGGTCCGCTGGAAAGCTGCGTGCAATGCTCTTACCGCTATCGTGCAGGGCCTAAACCATTGATAGTGCAGAGATAAGAAAACACCGCTCTCGTTCAAGGTGTCCACAGTCGGACTGTGATGTCCGGAGGCGAACAGGCAGCCATGGGTCAGTCTGGGCTTATGACCGGTTACCCCGGTCAGGTGGTTTTGAGTGTAAACGCCTTCCATGAGAAAGGCCGGTCGGAGTCAAGTCGGTTCTTTTGTTTTTCGTTGGACAAGGTTTCCTCCCGCCGAGTGGCCCCTGACGCCATGCTTCCATCCGCACTCTCTGAGGAGCGATTGGTTCGCTCGGTGGCCGTCGGGCGTTCTAGTTTTCAGCCGGTGCTGCCATTCTGATTATCGCCCTGTCGTTCTGCTCTTGGAGAGTGGAACCTGGGCACACGTCTCTTGGCACGTCCTCTCACGCTCTACATCGCTTCATGAGTTCCAATCCAGGCCCGCCCAGTTGCGCTGGACCGTTTGTCTTTCGGTACCGCCACTAAAGGATCAGGGTAACGTCACGCTGATGGAGAGCGAGCGCCTAGACCTTCGTGATCTCGACCGACGACACGAGTAGTCAGAAACTATGCGTTAGAACACTAAAGCACAGAAAAAGGACACTTTTGCGCCTTCGTGGGAATCACGTCGGTGCGTCCAGCCAATCTCTGATGGAGGCCCAAAAAGATGGCACATTGGACCAAATTCATGTCGTACTCGTTCGCGATTGTGCTGAGTTCTGCATTGGCGGCGGCCGCCCAAGCGAACAGCAACGACGTCGTTTTATACGCTTCGAAAGCGCCGGTTCGGGCAGGAACCTGGGCCGTCATGGCAGATTCTACCGCGGCTGGAGGGTACCTCATTCGAAACCCGGATGTGGGCGCCGCCAAGGTTTTGGTCCCTCTTGCGAAACCGCTAAACTATTTTGAAATCACCTTTCCTGCCTACGCTGGCCTGCAATATCACCTTTGGATTCGATCCAAGTCACTTAATAACTCCACAACCAACGATTCCGTTTATGTGCAATTTTCCGACAGCGTGAACGATGCAGGTTCGGCCATTGATCGGATTGGAACCACCTCCGCGGAGGCGGTAGTCCTGCAAGCGTGCACGGGAGCTCCGGAGTCGGGATGGGGCTGGTCTGATAACGGTTGGTGCGGGTCGGGCAAACCGCTGTACTTTCAAACTACCGGCACCCATACCCTTCGAGTTCAGGTGCGGGAAGACGGCCTTTCAATCGACCAGATTGTGCTCTCTCCACAGAGCTTTCTCTCGAACCCTCCGGGCCAACGAGTAACGGATGCGACCGTGCTGGCTGCCAATCTGCCGGTGCTCTCGTCGGCGCAAGTCGGCATTCAGGTGAGTTCCGCCCGCGGTGCGGCCCCTCTGGCAGTCTCCTTCACTCCGAAGGTCACGTTAGCCAGCGGTTCCGTTAGCTCGTACAACTGGAGCTTCGGAGACGGCCAAGGCTCAACGGAACAACAACCAACTCACGTTTATCAAAGTTCAGGTAATTACAACCCCAAACTCGCGATCATTGATAGCGCGGGAACGTTGGCCAGTGCCGCGACGATTGTCAGTGTGGCCGGGACTGCCTCGACCACCAAATTACGGGTAGTACAAGCCAATATTTCATACGGCGGGCATGGAACGGATAACATCCTGGATCTGGACCGAACCACGAGTTGGCTCGTAAACATGGATCCCGATGTGGCCTCTCTCACTGAGGTCATTGGCGGCTGGAACGATCCGGCGCTGATTACATCTCTGATGGAGCAAAAAACTGGTCTCACATGGTACAGCGCCTACGCTCCAAAGTACGACGGTTGTCCCGAAGGGGTTATGGTCCTTTCGAAATGGCCTATCGTTAGTACGGCACAGTATTTCATGAGCTACCAAATGCCGATCGTCGAGTCGACTTTGAACGTCAACGGGAAGCTGATCAGTTTCTTCGCCACACATTTTCAATGGCCGAACACCGCCACCGCCAGCGCTCAACGGCAAGTAGAGGCGCATGAACTGGTCAGTTTCGCCGCAAACTTTGCGGAGCCGAGAATTATCGCTGCTGATCTCAATGCTCAGGTGGGCACCCCGGAAATGAACATCATTCTCCAGCAGTATTTTGGCGGGTGGGACAAAGCGGTGAGCGAAGGTACGGCGGCAGCGTACCCAGACAACCCAGTCAGCCTGTATACGCGGACTCGACGAAGCCGGATTGACCACATCTTATATTCCAAGGGCGCCACCGGTGTTTCAGTCACGGGGGGAGGTACCCCGGATCAGAGAGCCCCCGGTACTGGAGCGCTCGTGACAGTCAAAATCGGCACGGCCGACGACAAAGGTGTCCGGCCGTCGGATCACAATTTTACGTGGGTCTCGTTTGATATAAATTAGCAGGCTAGGCCTGTGTGAAAACAAGATTGGGCAACCTGAGCTGGCCTCTCACCAGTGAGCAGGAGAATGAGCAACATGACCTTCAAGACAAAAAGACTCTACCCCTAGTTGGCGAAAAATCGCCATTCCAAGGCCCAGCCTGCAGTCCTGCCACCGCATTCACTCATTGATCGGGTAACTGGAGCGAGCTAGAACCGTGCCTCCGACCCGCGCCTCCAGCCTTAGCTGTCCCGTCAGAGTGACCCGATCTTCTATTTCGCTTTCATCCGCGAGTCGAACCGGTAGCCGAACGTGAACATCCATTGGTCGTAGTTCTGCCCGACACCGCGATTCCAGGTGTATCCCGATTGCACGAAGTAACGAGGTCCCAAGGAAGCTTCAAAGGTTCCCGTAACGAAGTGTGAGATGTCTCGGGTTGTTGAAGAGGCAAAGGACTGTCTTCCTCCCAGAACCTCCCAGCGCAGGTTGTCGTTAAAATTCCGCGAGAGGGAGAGCGACGTGTAAGACCCACTCCCGAACGTGCTATTAAACTTCGAATAGTGCAGATCGGTCCGTGTGCCGATCCAGGGCATGCGGCCCACCGTCACGCCGTAGAGTTGGTTCCACGAAGCCTTCGCATCGCCCGAACGATTGCTGCGCCCCAACAGGTTGTAAACCCAGATATCTTTCACGACCTTGACCCGTACACCCCCGCTGAACCCCTGGAAGAGGTACTTGTCCAGCAGTCCTGTATCTACCAGCGACGCATCGTAGGTCGGTATATCGCGGAGATACGTGTGATTGAGATCGAACTCAACCCGAGTCGTGGGTTGCAAGCGCACCGTCAAAAAGCTTCGGCTGATCCCGGTCCCCGGTGCCGTGACTTGCGGATTCCCGCTGGGACTGTCGGCTTGCAGCGCGTGGTAAATCGAGAGGTATCTCTTATAGAATATGCCGTTCTCGAAGAATACGAAGGGGCGATCGATGTTCCACTTCAGTAGTCCGAGACCAAAACCCGAAGTGCTGGTATACCGGATATTGTCGAACGTTCCACCCTCGAAATTGACGAATGCCCCTCCGATACGCCGGTTCGGATCGTAATTCCACGAGGTCGGATCGGGACTTGATCCCGCGAAGATTCCCGCAGTCACGCCCTGAGTGAGCCGTCGGCCAAAATAGCCGCCGTCGATTGTGTCGAGACTGGTCGCCCATGGTAGGTAAAGCCTGCCGAACCCGGCAACCCACTTCGAGTTGGGATTGTCATACGTCAGCCCAATGGTGTAGGTGCGGTTGATCAGATCTTGAATCGTTTCCTGCCCGGCATGCGACTGGTTATTGAGGCGGCCACGCCAAAAGCCGTTCAGATTCCAGTATGTGCCGTTGATCCGAGTGATGTCGGTGCGAATCATCACGCCCGCGTTCGAACTCAGACCACTGCCGGCGTCGTGCGTAGAGACTCCTGAGTAGTCGAAACCGATCCGCCCGCGCGCCCGGTTGATTTCGGGTAGAGGCGGCCGCGGAACTACTACCCGCGCTTCGTCGTCAAGCGTGTCGCCTTCGCTGAAAGCGATGACGACTGGATACTTTCTCGTTGCGCTGAGCGAGCGCTGAGCGATCAGCGATTGCGTGTCTTCGGTCGAAAGGTAGGCCCAGTCCCCGACTTGCACAGGCCGGGTCGGGTTATGAATTTCTCCCACTGCTGATGAGAGCGCAGCCGAAGCCAGTTCCAGTTCGGCCACCGGCTGGGCTTCCACACTGGTTTTCGCGGTTATCTTCTCCGACGGATCGATGGCTTTGACCTCGAGTTTCATACCCTCGGTCAGACCGTCATTGCGGCCCCCTTCGAGGTAGGCCACTCCTTCGGCGACATACTTCACACGAAAAGCAACGTGAACATCCGGATTGGCTTGAGAGAAAGCCGCGTTCGGATCGGTGGCGCCCTCAGTTGCTCCCTGCTGGGCTGTCGCATCTGTTTGTGAGGTGCTTGACGCAGCCGCGGCAGCACCTGTGCCTGGTGGAGCACCTGTCTCAGTACTGCCGGCCTCTTGCACTTGTACTAAGGGCGGGAGAGGAGGCGGGGGATTTGGAATGGACGCTTGCGCTTCTGAAGTTGTTGCCTGCGGAATCTCGTCCCGTCGATGGATGCGAGAGATTAGAGGCGCAGATGCGGCACCCGTGGGTCCCCGCCGCTTCTTCGTATCATTTGCTGATTTCTCGGGCGGCAGCAGTGTCAGCACAACTTTGTTCCCGTCCGTGACGATGCTATAGGTCCGCGCAGCACTTAACTCGATCGCCACGCGAGTGACGGGATGATGGGGATTGTTGTCGACGATCGACTCGATTGTGCTCACGCCATCATGATTGATGGTCACGGGCATGTGCCAGTCGCCCGGAACAACTCCTGGCAACTCTACGAAAATTCGGTCGGGATTCGATGTGACGGAGACCTGCGGCGTTCCAGCCGCGGCCGTCAACGTAATCTCCACGCGGGTGTTGCTGCCGTCCGCGGCCACTACAATGTTCAGGATTTTCGTGGAATCCAGCGCTCCCTGTGCCCACATAGTGGACGACAGCGCCAATACGATTCCGAAACTGCGAAGAAGCCTCACGCCCCACTCCATTCCCTGAGGGATCAAGTTGAACATTCACCAGCGCTGGCTATCCGCCTCTGCCATTGCGATGGCACTGGTAGCAATTCACGCTGTTGTACACGTATCCGTTAACGTTGCGATGATTGTTGTCGGTGTTCGGCTTGGTGTGGCAGTTCGTGCACTGGAAGATGCTGTAGTTGGCCGAATTCGTGTGACAGGTCGCGCACACGCTGTTTGCGTTGCCGTGGTTCATGGGGAACCACGTGTGATCGAAAGTGGCTCCCAGCCAAGTTGAGGTCGTGTGGCAAGTGGCGCACGTGGTCGGGAATCCTGTCGAAACGTGGTTCGGGCTATTGGTTGCTTGGTACTCCGCCTTATGACAGCTGAAGCAGTCGGTGGGCACGCTGGTGTAGTTGTTGTTGACGTGACAGCTAGCACATGCGACGGAGGTGTGCTTCCCCGTCAGAGGGAAAGCTGTGTTGTTGTGGTTGAAGCTTGCGGGACTCCAGGCTGCCGTGCTGTGGCATACCTCGCACTGCTGCGGGAATCCGGACGTCGTGTGGTTCGGACTGTTCGTGCCCTGGAAATCCTTTAGATGGCAGCTGACACAGGTCGTGTTTGTGATGTTGTAGTTTGCATTTGCATGACACTGGCTGCACTGCAGTCCCGAGTGAGCGCCGGTCAGCGGCCATCCAGTCGACGCGTGATTGAAAGACGTCGCGTTCCAGTTCGAGGTCGTATGGCAAATTTCGCATTGCTGCGGAAAGCCAGCGGTAGTGTGGTTCGGATTGTTCGTGCCTTGGAAGTCTTTCAAGTGGCAGCTGACGCAAGTCGTGCTGCTCAAGTTGTAGTTCCCGTTAGTATGGCACTGCGCGCACGTCACGCTGACATGCGCTCCCGTGAGCGGGAAGCCAGTCTTGGAGTGATCGAAAGTCGCAGGCTGCCACGCTGATGTCGAATGGCAGACTTCGCATTGCTGCGGAATCCCGGCTGTAGCGTGATTCGGACTCGTCGTTCCCTGAAAATCCTTCAGGTGACAGGAAACGCAGGCCGTGGTCGTCAGGTTGTAGTTTCCATTCGTGTGGCACTGGGCGCAGGCCACTTGTGTGTGGGCACCGGTCAGCGGAAATGCGGTTTTGGAATGGTCAAATGTGGCCGGCTGCCAGGCAGAAGTCGTGTGGCAGATCTCGCATTGCTGCGGGATCCCAGTCGTCATGTGATTTGGATTTGTCGTTCCCTGAAAATCCTTGAGGTGGCAAGAAACGCAGGCCGTCGTGGTGATGTTGAAATTGCCATTGGTGTGGCATTGATCGCATTGCAGCTTCGCGTGTCCGCCGGTCAGCGGGAAGCCAACCGAGTCATGATTGAAGCTGGCAGGTTGCCACGCGGAGGTCGAATGGCAATTCTGGCAAGTCTGGGGAAGTCCCAGCGACACGTGATTCGGGTTGCTGGCTTTTTGAAAATCCGGCAAGTGGCAGCCGACGCACGTAGCGGGAGTTGCCTTGTACTTGCCTCCGGCGTGACAAGCCACGCAATCCAGTGTCGCGTGCATTCCCGTAAGCGCGAATCCCGTAAACTTCGCATGATCGAAATTCACGCTCTGCCAGTTATTGATCGTGTGGCAGTCCTCGCACTGCGTCGAGAATCCGGCCGCTAGGTGGTTGGGTGAGGTGGTCTGCTGAAACGTTTTTTGGTGGCAGGAGTAGCACTGAATCGACAATCCCTGGAACTGCCCGACCGCTTCGCTTTTGTGACAGTCCGCGCAATCCAAGCCCGCATGCCCAGCTACTAACGGAAACCGGTTGTCATGCTCTTTTGCGCGCTGGGTGATCAGACTCCAGCCCTTTACCGAGTGACATTGTTCGCAGTTCGCGCCCATCTGCCGCCGATGAATGTCCGCATGGCAATCGGAACAGTTGGTCCCCACGTTTGTGAAGACGGGCTTGGCGTGGCACTGGGTACAGGAAACCCCCTGATGCTGGCCGCGCAGCGGATACTTGGTTGCGTTGTGATCGAATTCCGGAACCGCTCGAATGGGCTTCCACCCCACTGAGGTATGGCAGTTCTGGCAAGGAATGCTTAGGCTGCCGTGCGGGCTTCGCGAGACCCCACCTGACTGACCCTGTGCACGGGGCACACGGGCGCCTGCGGCCAACCACAGGCAAGCCATGATCACACATACTTTCGCAAGTGAAAGCCTGGGCGCCAAGTTCCCTGCGCACCTCGTCTCAAATAGAGAAGCACTTGGGATACCAACAGCCGTGCCCATTTCGTCTTTGTTTATATGGGGGAGACTACCTATGAGACCGAACTTCTGCCAAGGTGCTGTGTCGCTCTGACCCAAATCGGGCGCGCCTGAGCCACATCATTGTAGTTCGCTACACGTTCCGGCGATGTGTTGGCAACGCAACAAAATCGAAATTCCGCAGTGCAAAACTTTTCTACTCAGGATCGTGATCGTGGTTAGGTGAATCTGGCGTTTGAGGCGTAGAGTGGCTCCCGTTCGGCCTCGTGTGGTCTCGATCTTCTTCCCCATGGCCACCCGGAGGTCCGGCGGGGTTCCACCGATTCTCGTTCTCACGGTTCTCGAGGCCATGCGGAGCCTCGGGAGCGTGGTTGTGCTCGACGCCCGTCGAGAAGCCGGGGCGCACCATGACGGGGGCACCGTGAAAGAATCCAGCAACTTCAACGAGTCCCTCGAACACCTCGACCTGCGTGCGTTCCTTCTTGTCGACTTCCACGGAGAAACGGGTTCCGCGAACGGTGATCACCGCGGTTGGGGTTCCCATGCGAAAGGACGGAGCATTGCCAAGGCGCTTCTGGACCTTCGCATTGATCTTCCCGAGTAAGAGTTCGAGCCAGTACCCCTTTCCCTGGGACGGAACCTTCAGCACCACGTGGCTGTTCGATTTCACAAGCACTTGCGATCCGTCCTCAAGGTTCAGTAGGACGCTGCCCTTGGCCGTGTCGATCTTGCTCTCTGCGGCTAGCGTTGTGCCGCGCAGGGCATTCACAGACTCTCCTTGCGCGGAGTGGATCTGGACCTCACCTTTTAGATCTGCAATGGTGGCGGAACCCGCCGGAAGCGTCGTCGGCTGGGGGGTCTGACCGTTCGCGCCGGCGAGTACGAGGATCGTAATCAATCCCACGCATAGATGCCGTGTCGCGATCATTGTGTCTCCTTTGCCACCATCGCCGGCTCCATGCCGGCGGGCAGATGAATCTCAAAGCGCGTACCCGACTCCTGGCTCTCTGCGCGCACCGATCCGCCGTGCTTCTCGGCGATCCGCTTCACGAAGGCCAGTCCGAGACCCCAGCCGGTCTTGCTCTTCTCAGCGTTGGATGCACGAAAATAGGGATCGAATAGCCGCGCCATCTCTTCGGGATCGACCGGTTTCCCGAGGTTATGCACGCTGATAATAACTTCTTCGTTATCCCGATGACAACGCACCCGGATATCGCCCCCGGGCTGGCCGTACTTTATCGCATTGCTCACCAAATTCAATACTGCTCCGCTAATTAGGGCACTATCGCCGGTGACGGAGGCACCATCGCCGGATTCCAGAACCAGGCGCATTGCTGCGGCACTGGCCAGCGGCTGTAGGATGTCAAAGACTTGCCGCACGATGTCCATCAGGTCCACCCGGGATTGCGAAACCGCCTTCGCGCCTGCATCCAGTCGAAGTACGTCCAGATAGCTGCTGATTAGAGCAAGTAAGCGCTTCGATTCCCGGAAGATCGTTTCCGGCGCAGCTGCACAAACCGGTGAATCCGGGTAGCTCATCATGAGTTCCGCAAAGCCCTGGATGGACGCCAACGGCGTGCGCAGTTCGTGCGTGATGAAACCCAGCGACTCGGCGCGCGCCCGGTCGCGCTCGACCCTCGTGCGCAAGTTCGTGAGTGTGATGATCGTCCCGCCCCTGGGCGAGAGGTTGGTCGGCGGCAGCGGCGACGTCCGAACCGAATAGAGTTCCTGATCGAGCGTAATTTCCATTTCTGCATGCGATGAGTTTCGATTAGTGTCGCCATCGCCATTCGACACCCAGCGCGCTCGAGCCTCCTCGAGCGTAAGGGATGAGTTTGAGTGCAGCCCATAGGCGTCAGCAAAAGCCCGGTTCTTGAGCAGCAACTTCCCTTGCTCGTCGAAGATCGCAACCAGATCTTGCGTCGACTCAAGCAAGGCGTTGTGCAGTTCGTAGAGGGCTCCCAGTTCGGTCTGCAATTGTTCCAACAAGCTCAGGCGCCATGAAAGATCTTCCCGCTCTCGTGCTCCACTATCCTTGCCTCGCAAAGCCAGCCACGATTTCAACCCGAGCAATTGTTGGGTAACACTCCGTTCCACCAGAACGAAATCAGCCGTGTAGACCAGCAAAGGCGCCAAAATGACCGCCAGCATCATCGGACCCACGGGCAAAATGCGAGACTCAAGAACAAACCCCAGGAAACCGATTGCATAGACTGCGATGGCCATCACCGCGAACACTCCCACTGCCGCGATGCCTCTCCAACTGCGAAAGACCGCGACTGCCAGGCCGCAGGTAATGAGAAGCAGCAATCCTTCCTGCCAAGCAGGCAGGCGATGCAATATGCGTCCAGACAGGATGCCATCCAGAATCTGTGCATGCACTTCGACACCGGGCGTGGGGAACTCCGGATGAAGGGGCGTGCTCAGGCGGTCACCAATCTCGGTCGTGCCGAATCCGACCAGCACGGGTTTACCTCGCACGGCAACAGGATCAAGGCCCTCCAAAACCAATCGCGCCGAGATGGTGGCGAACGCACCACGCTGGAAAGGAATAGAGGCCAATATAGGTTTCGCCTGGATGACAGCCGCTTCTCTTCCCACTTGCAAGCCATAGGCTGCCAGGAATTTGGAGGTTGCGACAGCATCCACGCGCCGCGCGACCTCCACCGAAAAAGCCCAGCGCGAACCGTCCAGCGCAAGCTCCCTCACAGGATAGCGACGGCAAACGCTGTCGGCGTCGAGCGGCGCTTGCGCATGACCGACTGCCCCCGCCGCTTGGACGAACTGTGGAAGAGGTTCCATCCACTGGGGGCCGTCTGCGTAGGATGCGATCTTGTCGACGATCACCGCATGAGACGATCGAAGCGCTTCTTCAAGAGTCTTGTCCGCGATCGGCGACTGCGGCTCCGACAGCAAGATGTCGAGTCCGACGACGCTGGCGCCGTCTTTCGCGAGAGTGTCAGTAAGGCGCGCCAACAACGTTCGTGACCAAGGCCAGCGGCCATAGCGTTGCAAACTCTCGTCATCGATGGCAACCACCACGACTTTGGGCTGCGCTTGAGCGGAGGGTGCGAGCCGGAAGAAAGTATCCGCGATCCGCATCTGCCAATCGCGAATCAGGGGGACCGTGGAGAGGAGAGCGACAAGGACGAGAAGCAGAAGTACGAGCCCGCCCGCCTGGGCCCATGCCCGACGGCCTGGACGGACGGTTTTCATTTATCCCCTGCAGTCTGCAGATCGATTCCCAGGCGGAGGGCCTTGCGGTAAAGCGTCTTGCGCTCGATGCCCAGGCGGCGCGCCGCCTCCGACCGGTTGCCTCCGGTCTGCCTCAAGATCTGCAAAATGTGTTGCCGCTCGAGTTCCATCAGACGATCCGGAGCCGGCGCGGTAGCCGCTTCCTCCTCGCCCTCCGGGGTTCTTTGTGTTTCGGCTTCGACGTCAGCCAAAGTGATCTCACCAGTCGGCGCGAAGATCGCTAGCCGGTTCACAGTGTTCTCCAACTCGCGCACGTTGCCCGGCCAGCGCATCTGCTGCAGAAGACGCACGGCAGCCGGATCAATCGTGACGTTCAATCCGTTCTTTTCATTGAAGCGGCGCAGAAAATGCCGGACCAGCAGCGGAATATCGTCCCGTCGTTCCTCGAGCGCGGGAAGCTCAATCCGTACCACGGCCAGACGGTAGTAGAGATCCTCGCGAAACTGGCTTTGCTTGAGCAGTTGTCCCATGTCGCGATTGGAAGCCGCCAACATTCTTACGTCGACCGGCGTGTACCGGTTCGAACCCACGCGCCGCACCTGCTGTTCCTGGATCACGCGCAGCAGCTTTACCTGAAATGACAGTGTGGTTTCGGTGATTTCATCGAGGAACAATGTCCCGCCGTCACTCGCCTCCACCAGTCCCCGGTGCGCGTTGGCCGCACCCGTAAAAGCTCCCTTTTCGTGGCCAAACAACTCGCTTTCCAGCAGAGTCTCAGTGAACGAGCCGCAGTTCACCGGAGTGAATGGATGATCCTTGCGCTTCGAATGGCCGTGAATCGCGCGGGCTACCAGTTCCTTACCCGTTCCGCTCGCTCCGGTAATAAGTACGCTTACGTTGCTGGCCGCAACTCTGCCGATAGCCTTGTACACATCGAGCATTTTCGGACTTCGTCCGATAATTGCCGAGTCCTGTGGGTCATCGGGGTCCGGAAGGGATATTTCCTTCCTTTGTCCGCGAAATCCGTCAGCCCGCTTCGCGATCGCGCGAACTTGATCAACTGTGAGCGGTTTACTGACATAGTCGATCGCGCCCTCAGAAAGGGCGCGGGCGGCCGTCTCAACGCTGACGTTCGCGGTCATAATCACCGGGTAGATGCCGGGTTGCTGGGCCTTCAATCGTTGCAGCAAGTCAATGCCGTTCAGGCTGCCCAAATAGACGTCCACCATCGCTAAATCGGTTGGATTGTTCGAGAGAAACTGCTGGCCCTCTTCGGCGCGCACGAATGTATGGCACACGTGCCCCTCCGCCTCGAACACTGTGCGCAGGAAGGTACAGGTGTTTACTTCATCGTCAATAACGACCACGCGAAGTGGTTGCATAGCGCGCCCTGATACTAGCTTACTGCAACACCTCGTCTGATTAGAGCAATTCCGGTGCCACGAGGCTGGAAGGAGTTGGGGGCGGCGGGAGGGCTGATAAACGGGCAAATCATTCCAACGATTTACGCTTGCGGCCCGTCAGAAGTGCTGGGGGAGGGCTGGGCAAGCGGGAGCTCGCCTAGGGTTGAGCTCCCTGCTGAGTTCGGCCGCCATGTTCTGGCGGCGCTCTAGTACCCGCTGCCTGACGGCTTCGCGGGCGCCGGCGGTTTCGCCCCCGATCTCTTCGACAGTTCCGTTTCCGGGCCGCGCCGCCGGGTCTGCAGGGTTCGCAGGTAGTGAACGAGATCCCACGCATCATTCGGCTGGATTACGTCCGCAAACGACGGCATCGGTGTTCCATCTACGCCCGTCATGAAGATCCGATATAGATCTTCGTTCGTCGAACCGCACTTGAAGCGCGAGTCATTGGTGGCATCAGCGAAGTTGTAAGGACGAATCGGCTGATCCTTGCTGTCAGTGAGGGTCGGAGCCGAAGGCCCGTCGCCTCGCCCCTGCTGGCCATGACATTTCCAGCACTCCATCTTCTGGAACAGTTCGCCGCCATGCGCGATGCT
>Ga0207665_10001012_pt1 | contig 18959 bp, 17 predicted proteins | sample LARL112metaG_FD_184351 | JGI IMG/M metagenome (GOLD analysis project Ga0207665, IMG submission 184351) | Corn, switchgrass and miscanthus rhizosphere microbial communities from Kellogg Biological Station, Michigan, USA - LAR L11-2 metaG... | ecosystem: Host-associated > Plants > Roots >...
CGAGGCTCGGGTTGAGGAACAGATCGGTCGCCTGTCGAGAAACGAAATGCGGTCGGTGTTTATCGCGTGGCGAACTGTGCCCGCCACTGACTGGTCGGCCGGGGCCGAAACCAGCGGGTTCACGCCACCAACGTGGGCACCCACGTAGCGAAATGGAACATAAGTACCTCATTGTAGTACATGTCTGATATAGTTCGGAGCATGACCGGACTGGAATCGACCGCGACCGGCCTGCGCGGGCGCACCCGCAGGGCCATCCTCGACGCCGCCATGTCCGTGCTGGCCGAAAACCCATCGGCGCCGCTCAGCGAGATCGCGGCCGCCGCCGAAGTGGGCCGCAGCACCGTCCACCGATACTTCGCGGAGCGCACGGAGCTGATCAAAGCCCTAGCCGTGCACGTACATACGTTGAGTACCGCAGCCATCGAGGCGGCCGAACCCGCATGTGGGCCACCGATCGCTGCCCTGCGACGCGTAGTCGAGTGTCAGCTCGACCTCGGTCCCATCGTTCTCTACGTCTACACCGAGCCGACCATCACCGCGGACCCCGCCCTGATGGCTCACCTCGATACCGGTGACGAAGTGATCGTGGAAGTGCTCGCGCGCCTATCGACTCAGCGGCCGACGACTCCGCCGGGCTGGGCTCGCCGGGTGTTCTGGGCGCTTCTGCAGGCCGGATATGAAGCAGCCAAGCAGGACGGCACCCCCAGAGTGCAAATCGTCGACGCCATCATGGCCAGCCTCACCGAAGGCACCATTAACGCAGACCAGGCCTAACTGGCCCCCGCGGTTCGCCGCAGTTCACAGGAGTGTCCATGTCAACCCCCGTCGGTGTCGTAGCGACACCGGTCACCACCCCCCGCCGTGCCTGGTGGGCGCTGGCAGTGCTGATGCTGCCGGTGCTGCTCATCGCGATCGACAACACCGTGCTGGCGTTCGCGCTGCCGATGATCGCCGAGGAGTTCCGCCCCGCCGCGCCGACCCAGCTGTGGATCGTCGACGTCTACTCGCTGGTGCTGGCCGCGCTGCTGGTGGCCATGGGCAGCCTCGGCGACCGGATCGGGCGGCGTCGGCTGCTGATGATCGGGGTAACCGGGTTCGCCGTGGTGTCGGCCATCGCCGCGTTCGCGCCCAGCGCGGAATACCTTGTCGTTGCGCGTGCCGTGCTCGGCGTCTTCGGCGCCATGCTGATGCCGTCGACCCTGTCGTTGATCCGCAACATCTTCGCCGAGGCCTCGGCACGTCGACTCGCCATCGCGATCTGGGCCTCCTGCTTCACCGCCGGGTCGACCTTGGGTCCGATCATCGGCGGCGCGCTACTTCAGCATTTCCACTGGGGCTCGGTGTTTCTGGTGGCCGTGCCGATCCTGTTGCCGCTGCTGGTCCTCGCCCCACGGCTGGTGCCCGAGTCGAAGGATCCAAACCCGGGCCCACTGGACCCGATCAGCGTGATCCTGTCACTGGTGGCGATGCTGCCGTTCGTCTGGGCTATCAAGACCGCAGCGCATGACGGGCTGTCCACCGTGGTCGCCTTCGCGTTCGTGATCGGCATCGGCGCAGCATTCATGTTCGTGCGCCGCCAGAATCGAAGCGCGACACCGATGCTCGACATGGGCCTGTTCCGGTACGGCCCGTTCAGCTCCTCGGTGATGGCGAACTTCCTATCCATCGTGGGCCTGATCGGTTTCGTCTTCTTCATGTCGCAGCACCTGCAACTGGTACTGGGACTCAGTCCCCTGGCCGCCGGACTCGTCACGCTGCCTGGAGCCATCGTGTCCATGATCGCCGGCATCGGCGTGGTGAAGCTGGCGGACCGGTTTGCGCCACAGACACTTATCGTCGCGGGCCTGGTGTTCGTCTCGATCGGGTTCGCATCGATCCTGCTGTTCCGCCACGACCTTTCGGTGGCCGCCGTGATCATCTCGTTCGTCGTGCTCGAGCTCGGCGTCGGGATGTCGCAGACCGTCTCCAACGACACCATCGTGGCGTCGGTACCGTCCGCGAAAGCCGGTGCCGCATCGGCGGTGTCGGAGACCGCCTATGAGCTCGGCGCCGTTGTCGGTACCGCAACACTGGGCACGATCTTCAGCGCGTTCTACCGCGCCAACGTCAGTGTCCCTGGCGATCTGTCCCCCACTCAGGCGAAGGACGCCGCAGAGAGCATCGCCGGTGCGATATCGGTCGCCCGGACGCTGCCAAGTCCAGCGGGTGCGCAGCTGCTGGAGTCTGCCCGGCTGGCGTTCGATTCCGGGATCGCGCCCACCGCCACCATCGCGGCAACGCTCACCCTCGTCGCCGCGGTCATCGTCGCCGTCGCCTTCCGCGGCAACAAGGTGCCGACCGGTCAGCAGTAGCGCAGCCCGACTAGCAAACAGCACTGAATCGGCCAACGGCGCCACGGTGCGCACGTGGTTCCACGAGGTCCACAGGCTCACGTAGGCCTGCCATTCGCGGGCGGTGTCGGCCGCCGCAAGGCCTGCTGGGTCGACGGCGTCCAGCCGGTCGTCCAGTGGTGGCCGGCTTCTGGGGCGCGGGGCCAACTCGGCCTCAACGGCCAGCTGTTGACTACCAACGCTCCATTGCAATGCGACGAACCTGTCGCCTACGGGATCGAGGGAGTATGTGATCGCTGCCAGATTGGTGCTCGCCGCTGCCCTCTCGGTGCGATTCCCAACCACCGAACCGGGCATCTCGGCATCACCAAGGCCAAGCTAAACACCAAAACATGCGTCCGCTAATGATGCACCGTTCGGGCTGCTCCATTTCGCACACCGATGTCGGCGTGGACCTCGGTCCTGAGCCGAGGCGTTCTCATACGTCGCCAAGGAAAATAGTTCACGGGACAGCGTTTGGGCCGCCCTAGGCTCGATGCATGACCGCGCCGCCCGTTGACAGGTTTGACGAGATGCGCTGGGCGTGGATTGCTGCGCACCAGGGTGCTTCAACGATCCAGCGTCGCCGTGCCGAGCTGCTCGGACGCAGAATTCGGGCTCGTCAACGGGCAGTCGCTACCGCCGTCCCAGATCCGCATGACGACAGTGTCATCCCGCCGTTGTGGCTGCGTTCCGCGAAATCGCTTGCCTCACAGCTGGAATTATTTGTCGTCACGGTGGCGGCCCTCGTCGTACCCTTGGGATGGGTCGGCGGCCGACTTCTCAAAGCGGTTGTCACCCAACCCATTTCCGGAGGATTGTGCGCCTTCCTGATCGCGGCGTTGTTGTGGTCGCGTGCCCTTCTCGGGCTGCTCATCGTGCTGGTCTACGACCCCGCACCGAATCTCGGCCAGGTCGCCTCGCACCGTGGCTCTGCCTTCAGCTGGCCGCCGTAGCCGTCGTGGCCAGCGTGTACGGCATCGCCGAGGGTTGGCTCGCTGTACCGGGATCACACCAATGGTGGCCGCTCAGACCGCCTGAACGACCCTGACCGCCGAGGACGCCGTCAAGATCCTTGGCGGCTATGACGTCACCGGCCCTGCAATACTTGGCGCGCAGCCACGAGATGGCCTATGCCGTTTCCGATTCGGCTGCGTTGTCTCGGTTTTCAAGTGCGTTGATCGCTCCAGTGGTGAGGCTCTTCTCGATGTGGCGTCGGGTCAGCACACCTGCACCTACGACGTCGCGGGCGATGACAAGTTCGAGGATCTGTTGGTGCTCGTTGAGGTCGATGGTGCGGGGTTCCTCGCCAGCGGGCAGTTCCAAGCCGAGTCGGCGGTAGCGGTCTGATTTGGCCCACAGGTCGTCCAGCATCTTGATAAGTACGTCGTTGTGCGAAGCGACATACAGCGCGCGGTGGAATTCGCTGTGCGCCAGGAGCGCGTCTTCGCCCCATTTCCGAGTGACTGGGAGAAGTCGTGCAACGGTGGCGCGCATGAGGGCGATGTCATCGTCGGTGCGGCGCTCGGCGGCCAGCTCCACGGCGGCCGGATCGAGGGCGAGTCGAACCTCGAAAAGCTCACGGGCCTCGGGAGCGCTGATGGTGGAGACGCGGGCGTCCTTGTGGTTGTCGAGTTCGATCAGCCCCTCGCTATTGAGCCGGCGGATCGCCTCCCGTAGGGGAGTGATGCTCATTCCCAACCGCTCGGCGAGGACGTACTGAGCGAGCCGCGACCCCGCGGCAAGCTCTCCGCTCAAAATCATCCTGCGCAGCTCGTGGTACGCGACGTCGCTCTTACTGGAAAAGACGTTCGTGACCTGCGGTGTCGTCATGTGCGTCCCATCTCGCTGCTCTTCGTTCGTGACCACAGTCACAAAACGGCCCTTGTGCTTGCGGCCACTTTGAGTCTAACATCGCCACTCATCAGTTACATCTCACAACTTATAAGATACAAGAACAGGGAAATATGAAGATCATCTCCATTCACGAAGGTGTCGTTCCGATCAGTTCGTCGATTCGCAATGCTTGGATCGACTTCAGTTCGATGGACTGCTCGATCGTGGCGATCGTTAGCGACGTGGTCGTCGACGGTGAACCCGTGGTCGGATACGGCTTCAACTCCAACGGCCGGTATAGCGCAAGTGAGATCCTGCGTCGCCGCGCCATCCCTCGTCTGCTCGACGCGACGCCGGAGGCGCTACTCGACGAGACGGGCGGCTTGGACCCCACCTTGGCGTGGCCGATCATGATGAACAACGAGAAGCCGGGTGGCCACGGCGAACGCTCCGTCGCCATCGGTGTGCTCGACATGGCGCTGTTCGACCTGGCCTCCAAGATCGCCGGCCAGCCGCTCTACCGGTACCTCTCCGACCGCTACGGAGACGGCCAGCCCGACGACTCGGTGTTCGTCTACGCCGCAGGCGGCTATTACGCACCGGGTAAGACGATCTCGGACCTGCAGGACGAGATGCGCAGGTTCCTCGACATGGGCTACTCCGTGGTGAAGATGAAGATCGGCGGCACCGACCTCGCCGACGACCTCAAGCGCATCGAAGCGGTCCTGGAGGTCCTCGACGGCGACGGCTCCCGACTGGCCGTCGACGTCAATGGCCGCTTCGATCTGCAGACCGCACTAGACTACGGCCGCGCCATCGAGCCCTACGGCCTCTTCTGGTACGAGGAGATGGGCGACCCCCTCGACTACCGGCTCAACGCTGTCGTGTCGGAGAACTACCGCGGCCCGATCGCCACGGGCGAGAACCTGTTCTCCGTCCAGGACGCCCGGAACCTGATTCGCTACGGCGGCATGCGCCCCGACCGCGACTACATCCAGGTCGACCCCGCGCTGAGCTATGGGCTAACCGAATACCTCCGCGTCCAACAGATGCTGCGCGAACACGGCTGGTCCTCTCGCCGCTGCATCCCCCACGGCGGACATCAGTTCTCGCTGCACATCGCCGCAGCGCTCAAGCTCGGCGGCAACGAGTCCTACCCGGGCGAGTTCCAGCCCACCGGCGGGTTCGCCGATGACGCCGTCGTCTCCAACAGCCAAGTTGGGCTCACCGAGATACCCGGCATCGGCTTCGAAGCCAAGCGCGCCTTCTACAAGGTGCTGCGCGAACTGCACCACTGACCGACGGCTTCTTCGGTGCCCCTGGCGTGAGGCCGGGCGGCGCGCACGATCACCGCTGCCCGGCCACCGGCCGCCGCGCAGCATGCACCCTCACGGCCGGCAACGCCCTTTCGCATTGCACCCAAGGAGCACAAGTGTCATGACCACCTCAACCACCACAGCCGCCCCACAACGGAGATCCCGGTTCGGGGCCCTCATCCGCCAACTCTGGTTCCAAGTCGTCATCGGTGCCGTCCTCGGCATCGCCGTCGGCATCCTGCTCCCCGACGTCGGCAAGGCCGTGAGCCCGCTGAACGATTGGTTCATTGGACTCGTCAAGATGATCGTCGTCCCCGTCGTGTTCTGCGTCGTCACCCTCGGCATCGCCTCAATGGACAGCCTGCGCAAAGCCGGCCGCATCGGCGTCAAGGCATTGGGCTACTTTCTCGTCCTCTCACTGGGATCGATGGTCATCGGGTTGATCGTCGCGAACGTTTTCAAACCTGGAGCCGGCATGAACATCGACATCTCCAGCTTGGACGCCAGCAAGATCCCCGGCGTCGATTCCGGCGAGAAGATTGGGTTCGTCGAGTTCGTCACCAATGTCATCCCCGACTCCCTATTCGGCGCGATCACCGGCCACGCGATCCTTTCTGCCCTGCTGGTATCGCTACTCGTCGGGTGCGCCCTGAATGTCACCAAGGCGCACAGTTCCCCGATCACTGCGCTCATCGAGTCGCTGTCCCACGTCGTGTTCAAGATCGTCGGCTGGGTTATGCGTCTGGCCCCCATCGGCACCTTCGGCGCCCTCGCGTCCGTTGTAGCTAAGTACGGCGCGTCCAGTCTCCAACAACTCGGCTTTCTGGTGTTGCTGTTCACCGCGACCTGCGTGGTCTACGTCGTCGTGATCCTTGGTCTGATCTCGCGGGCCTGCGGCCTCAACGTGTTCACCCTGATGCGCTACTTCAAGACTGAACTGCTCATCGCGCTCAGCACCTGCTCCAGCGAAGCCGTACTGCCGCAACTGGTTCGCAAGCTCGAACACCTCGGCGTCGAACGATCCGTCGTCGGCCTCGTCATCCCCGCCGGGTTCTCCTTCAACCTTGATGGGTCCGCGGTCTACCTGACCATGGCCTCGCTGTTCCTGGCTCAGGCCGTCGGCATCGACCTGTCCTGGCAGCAACAACTGGTCATGGTCGGGGTCATGATGCTCACCAGCAAGGGCACGGCGGGAATCGCGGGCGGCGCGTTCATCGTCCTCGCCTCCACCATCACCGCGGTCGGCCACGTCCCCCTGGCCGCGCTCGCGTTGATCGTCGGCATCGATCGCCTGCTCAACGAAGGCCGGGTGTTCATCAACGTGCTCGGCAACGCGCTCGGCGCCATCGTGATCGGCAAGTGGGAGAACGGGTTCGACGCCGACCGGGCACGCGAGGTCCTCGCCGGCAACGTCGATTTCAACATCGAGGACGAAGAGGACGAGCTCGTCGCGCCGACTGCCATCGAACAGGCAACCCCTTGGGAACATGCGGTTACGTCCGAGTCGGTTGCGCGTGTCACCGCACACGCATCCACCTAGCTGCCACGATTTCGAGAGGAACTACCAACGAAACTCCGCCCACCGCAGCTGAGTAGCGTCGAGGCTCAACGGAAAGGAACTCTGACATGACCGAAACACACCGCATCGCCGTCATCCCCGGCGACGGTATCGGCACCGAAGTCGTTCCCGAAGGCCTGCGCGTCCTCAATGCGGTGGCTGCGGCGTTCGACCTGAAGTTCAACTTCGAGCATTTCGACCACTCCAGCGCCGACTTCTATTCCAAACACGGAAAGATGCTGCCCGACAACTGGTTCGAGGAACTCGGCGGGTTCGACGCGATCTTCTTCGGCGCGGTCGGCTGGCCCGAAGTGGTGCCCGACCACATCTCGCTGTGGGGCAGCCTGCTGCAGTTCCGCCGCGTCTTCGACCAGTACGTCAATCTGCGACCGGTTCGGCTGATGCCCGGGGTGCCGAGCCCGCTGGCGGGGCGCAAACCGGGCGACGTCGACTTCTACGTCGTGCGGGAAAATACCGAAGGTGAGTACTCCAGTGTCGGCGGCAAGATCTTCGAGGGCACCGACCGCGAAACCGTACTCCAGGAAACGATCATGACTCGCACCGGTGTCGATCGAATCCTCAAGTTTGCGTTCGATCTTGCGCAGACCCGCCCGAAGAAGCACCTCACCTCGGCCACCAAGAGCAACGGCATCTCGATTTCGATGCCTTACTGGGACGAGCGCGTCGAGGCGATGGCTGCCAACTACGCTGACGTCGAGGTGGACAAGTACCACATCGACATCCTGACAGCGAACTTCGTGATCCATCCCGATTGGTTCGATGTCGTCGTAGCCTCAAATCTGTTCGGCGACATCCTCTCCGACCTGGGACCGGCCTGCACCGGAACCATCGGTATCGCCCCGAGTGCCAACATCAACCCCGAGCGCACCTTCCCGAGCCTGTTCGAACCCGTGCATGGCTCAGCGCCCGACATCGCGGGGCGGGGGATCGCAAACCCGATCGGATAGATTTGGTGCGCCTCGATGATGCTGGAGCATCTCGGTGAACCGGGCGCGGCCGCTGTCGTGCTCGCGGCAGTCGAGACGGTCCTGGCCCGTGGCGGAGACTCTCTGACATCTGATATGGGTGGCACCGCCACAACCGAGACCCTCGGCAAAGCCGTCGCCGACGCCGTCACACCTCCATGAACTACGCCCACGTACGAAGACTGCGGACATGGCATTCGTCGACGCCGTCAACACCGCTCGCGTATCCGCAGGTTATTGCGCGTGCTTCTACGTTGCTTTGCGTACCCCAAGCTGGCGGATTCTCAGGTCAACGCGTTTCCGTTCAGGAACTCGAGTCCCCTTAGCTCCACCAAAACCGCAGCTCAGGACGACAATCTCGAGACTGGGCCTTTGCGTCAATACCCGCGTATACAGCCGGGCTATGAGGCCGTGCCCTTGCCGAGTTTCGGATGGAGTGTGAACAACATTATGAGCGAGGCTGCCGCACCTAGCTGTGTGCATCGATGAGGCGCCAGATTCGGCACGGGTAGCCTGAGCGCATTCCCATTCACGGCGAGGCAGGCGGCCCGATCCGAGTCGCCGTGTTGGCGCCGATCGCGTGGAGGACACCCCCTCGTCACTACGGCCCGTGGGAGCTGTTCGCGTCGTTGCTCACCGAGGGGCTGGTAGCCGCTGGTCATCACGTCACCCTGTTCGCCACTGCAGACTCGATCACCACGGCAAGGTTGCACGCGACCGCGCCGTCGGGCTGGTCTGAGGACGAGACGATCGACACCAAGGTCGCAGAGTGCTTGCACATCGCGTCCGTGTTCGAACGAGCTGGCGAGTTCGACATCATCCACAACGGGTTCGACTTCCTGCCGCTCACGTACAGCGATCTCGTCACGACACCGGTGGTCACCACGATCCACGGGTTCTCGTCCGACCGGATCATTCCTGTCTACGAGCGCTACGACAGCACCACCGCGTACGTGTCGATCAGCGAAGCCGATCGACACCCGAATCTGCACTACGCCGCCACGATCCACCACGGCATCGATGTCGATGCGTTCGCGGTCCATCCCAGTCCCGGCGAGCATCTGCTGTTCTTCGGACGGATCCACCCCGACAAGGGCACAGCCCAGGCGATCGAGGTCGCCCGCCGCTGTGGCCGCCGGCTCGACATCGCCGGGATCATCCAGGACGAGCAGTACTTCCGCGATGAGATCGCGCCGCACGTCGACGGCGAGCTGGTGCGCTACCTCGGCGCCATCGACACCTCTTCGCGCGCTGAGGTACTTGGGGGTGCGCGCGCGCTACTCCACCTGATCGACTTTGACGAGCCGTTCGGTTACAGCGTCGTCGAGGCGATGGCCTGTGGCACGCCGGTCATCGCCAACTCCAGAGGCTCGATGGGCGAGCTGATTGCGCACGGCGGCACCGGCTTTCTGGTCAACGACATCGATTCGGCGGTGGCTGCGGTCGCTGCTGCTGGCGAGCTCGACCGGCGCAAGATCGCCGAGCGCGCCGCCGAGTGCTTCGCAGTGGCCACCATGATCGACAAGTACGTAATGGTGTACCGCAACGTCATTGGCAATCGGAAGTGAATCTGGGCGGCCGACGCGATGCGGCTTGGTGGAAGTCTGCTGTCGTCTACCAGATCTATCCGCGCAGCTTCGCCGACTCGAACGGCGACGGGTTCGGTGATCTGGGTGGCATCATCGGGCGGCTCGACTATCTACGGGCGCTCGGGGTCGATGTGATCTGGTTGTCACCGATCTACCGTTCGCCTCAGGCCGACAACGGCTACGACATCAGCGACTACCGCGACATCGATCCGCTGTTTGGCAGCCTGGCCGAGTTCGACGTGCTGCTCGCCAAGGTGCACGAACTCGGGATGAAGCTCGTGATGGACTTGGTGGTCAACCACACCTCGGATGAGCACCCTTGGTTCGCCGAGTCGCGTTCATCCCGCGACAACCCGAAGCGGGACTGGTACATCTGGCGGGACGCCCGTGAAGGCGAGGAGCCGAACAATTGGGGCTCATTCTTCGGGGGATCGGCGTGGGAGTGGGAGCAGACCAGCGGCCAGTATTACCTGCATCTTTTCGACCGTACGCAACCGGACCTGAACTGGAAGAGCCCGCAGGTACGAAAGGCAGTGCACGACACCATGGTTTGGTGGCTCGACCGCGGCGTCGACGGCTTCCGCATGGATGTCATCAACTTCATTTCCAAGAGCGAGGGCCTCCCCGACGCACCAGCGATCCCGGGGCAGCGGTTCGTCAGTGCGATGGACAAGTTCGTCGATGGGCCGCACGTGCACGACTATCTCGCCGAGATGACCCGCGAGGTGTTCGACGGCCGCGACGGCGAGTTCATCACCATCGGCGAAATGCCTGGGGTGACAACCGAACAAGCGCGTCTCTACACCGATCCGGCTCGGCACGAGCTGAACATGGTCTTTCAGTTCGAGCATGTGTCCGTCGACCAGGGCCCAGCGGGCAAGTTCGACTACCTCGGTCTCGACCTGGTCGTCCTGAAGAAATCGCTCGATCGTTGGCAGGCGGCGTTGGCGGAGATCGGTTGGAACAGCCTGTACTGGAACAACCACGACCAGCCTCGCGTCGTGTCCCGGTTCGGCGACGACGACCCGGACTATTGGGCCGCCTCGGCGAAGGCGCTCGCAACCGTTCTGCACGGCATGCGTGGCACACCGTTCGTCTATCAAGGCGAGGAACTCGGAATGACGAACTACCCGTTCAGGGTTCCACAGGACCACAAGGACATCGAGGCCGTGAACTACTACAAGAATGTGCGTGAACTGGGCGGCGACGAGGGCGCGGCGCTGGCCGGTCTAGCCAAAATCAGCCGCGACAACGCCCGCACACCAATGCAATGGGACGCGGGACCGAATGCCGGGTTCACCACCGCTGACCCATGGCTGCCAGTCAACCCCAACTACACCTGGCTGAACGCCGCAGCCCAAATCGAGGCAACGGATACGGTTTTCGCGCACTACCAAGCTCTCATTCGCCTCCGCCACGAATTGCCTATTCTGGTGGACGGCGCCTTCACGCCGCTGATGGCGGAGGACCCGCAGATCTGGGCATACACCCGAACCGCCCCGAACGGAAAACTCCTCGTCATCGCCAACTGCGGACGCGATCTCCGGACCGTCGAAATCGGCCGAGATTGGATCGCGGCCGATCTACTACTCGGCAACCTGCCCGATACCCCGGCCACGTCGGCGTCAACGTCTCTGGACCTGGCCGGCTGGGACGCGCGCATCTACTCGGCTGCGCATTGACGGACGCACTTCGGGCCGAACGGACCGCTGACCCAAGCGAAATAGCCGGCCTTCGGCCCGGGGTCTACGCCGCGATGGCGTCGACCTGGGCCGCCGGGCCGAAGATGAGCTCGGTAAGGCTCGCCGGCTTAACCGCCGCCGTCGCGTTGCGCAGGACGTCGTTTGGCGGCGAGAGCCGGAACACCTTCTTCCACGCCGAGCCGACCTGCTTGACGATCGGGCCGCTGACGTATGTCAGGCCATAGCGCTCGAAGAGTTCTTGGACCTTCGGCGCGATCTCCTGGTAGCGGTTGCTCGGCAGGTTCTGAAACAAATGGGTGTTCGATCTGGAAGGACAGATTACCGGTCATGAAGTGCAGCAACCGGTTGTCCCACCTGGCCGTGCATCACGTTACGGCCGATCTCCATGTTCTCGACGATCTTTGCCGCCGAGAGCCCGACCGTACCTGCCAGCCATGCCGGCGCCGCGGTCGCCTAGGAGGAAACCGACCTTACGCAGCGGCCTGCAGGGTGATCTCGGAAATTTCCGTCCGGCTTTGGCCATCGGTCGTGCCCAATTTGGCGATCCAGACCAGGACATTGGACGTTTTGGTGCGGTCGTGCACTTCTACGCGATTGTGTCCCGGCTGCAGTGGCGTGGTTGGGGTCAGCTCGCGGGTGTCGGCCAATGTGGCTGGGGTTTCGGTGGGCGAGGAGCGGATCTGAACCTCGGTTCCTGTGCTGGACAAGTCGATCGTGACGGCGCTCAGCGCGGTCGGTTCGGACAGGTGCAGCAACAGGCCCTCTCCCTTGACGAAATTCGGGAATGGGACGGGGTCCGTATAAGTAACGGTGGGCCACGCCGTGTCTGGGTTGCCGTCGATCGCCAAGTCGGCCTTCTGCGGATTGTCGGGTGCACCGTCGGGTGAAAACACCGTTGCGCTCACTGGCTTGACGATTGGTCCGGGGCGAGTCCAGATGCCGAATCCGTCGGTGAAGTACAGAACCGCACCCGCGGTCAACACGATCACACCGACGACGGCGACGGCTGCAACGATCCGGACCTTTCTGCCTTTCGGTGCCTTGTCTCGCGGCGAATCGGGGCGGACCTCGGACCGGCGTCGCTTCGGGCGAGCTCCGGCTGAAAAGTTGACGATTTGATCGGCGTCGAGGGTGCCGCCGTCCCAGACGCCGCTGACCTCGACCTCATCCCCGTCTGCGAGCTGACCCGTTACGACATGAGTTGGTATCTCGACCGGAACAGGAGCACGCCCGTTGCCTAGTGGGTCATATGGGACCACCTGGAACGACAAGATCCCGACCTGATATTGAGCACCGACCGCGCTTTGCTGTACGCCGCGTGCCGTCCCATGAACGACTACCCGCTCAAGACGTTGCGTGGCTGGACGTTCGCGTGAACCGAGGTCCTCGGCGGGGCCCGACCCCGACGTCTGCGAGCCGGATTGTGGATGCGGTGGAGCCGCACCGCGGGAGGGACCCTGCTGCGTGAGTGCTCGGGCAAAGTCGACGCAATTCGGGTATCGCTCGTTGGGGTCTTTGGCCAGCGCCCTTGCCAGCACGGCGTCGAGGTGCGCGAGATCGGGTCGGCGCTCCGATATCCGCGGTGGTGGCGTACTTAGGTGGTGGCTGACTACGACAGCGCGATTTGAGTCTTGAAAAGGTGGGGCTCCGGTTAGTAGGTGAAAGGTCGTGGCAGCCAGCGAATATTGATCCGCTCGGCCGTCTAGCGGCTTGCCCAAGAGTTGCTCGGGGGCCACGTAACTGATAGTTCCCATGGCGACGTTGGCGTCAGTGAGGTTGCTGACGTCATCGATTCTGCGAGCGATGCCGAAGTCGGTTAACAGCACCCTGCGCCGGTGGCCATCGGACGCGGTCACGAGGATGTTCTCAGGCTTGACGTCACGATGGAGCAGACGGCGATCATGACCGAAGTCGAGCGCATCGGCCACCGCTGTCACGATTTCCGAGACGTCTTGTTCTGGCATGCCGTCCGGGTAGCGCTCCCGAACCAATCGACCTGCGTCAGTCCCGTCCACGTAGTCCATCGAGATCCAGAGCCGCCCGTTGAACTCACCACGATCGAGAACGCCGACGATATGTGGGTGCCACAGCGTCGCTGCCAATTCGGCTTCGCGAATGAATCTCGCACGAAACTCCTCGTCGGTGGTTGAGGCCGAAGACAAGATCTTCAGCGCGTCGTGACGAGGCAGACGAGGATGCTGGGCGAGGTAAACCTCACCCATACCACCAGTGCCGAGCAGGCGCTGAATGACGTAGCCGGCGAAGACCTCACCGTTGTTCAACGGCATGTCCGAAAGCCTACAAACGAGCGTGGTCATAAGAAGGCCAAAGACAGCGAGGGGATGTTGGCGCCATAACAATGATCTGCATCCCCGGGGTACTACATATGTGCGAATGTCCTATCAAAGCATTGACCGAAGCGGGGATTTCTTGATACAAAGCTCACAAGCAAATTGGTGCGGGATCACCCGTGTCGACCGTCGGGGATGAAGGCAGCCATGAAGATCGGATTGATCACAGACTCTGTCAGCCACCTGCCGTTTGAGGCGGCGCTCGACTTGGCCCAGCATCTCGGGTTGTCCTCGGTCGAGGTCGCCACCGGCAACTGGTCGGAGGCTCCCCACGCCGACCTCGCTGCGTTGGTCTCCTCGGAAGGGGCGCGCGGAGAGTTCATCGGCAAGATCACATCGCGCGGATTGGCGTTGAGCGCGTTGACCGCCAACGGAAATCAGCTCCATCCGACCTCGGGCAAGGAGCAGGATCAGGTCGTCCACGACACGATCGAGGTGGCCAGCGCGCTCGGTGTGCCCACGGTGGTCCTGATGTCGGGCTTGCCCGGCGCTCACGGTGATTCGAGCCCCAACTGGGTCACCACGTCGTGGCCACCGGAGAACCTCGAAATCCTCGACTACCAGTGGAACGAGGTGGCCATCCCGTACTGGAAGGAACTGGCCGCGTTCGCCCGGGACAAGGGCGTCAAGCTGGCGGTGGAGGCCTGCGGCGGCCAGCTCGTGTACAGCACGTCGACGATGCTGCGGCTCATCGAGGCGACCGGCGGCGACGTCGTCGGCGCGAACCTCGACCCCTCGCACCTGATGTGGATGGGCGCGGATATCCCGACGGTGATCAGGACCCTGGGTGAGGCCATCTTCCACGTCCACGCCAAGGACATTCGCATCAACGACTGGATCTCCTCGCGCGATGGATTGCTGGACACCGTGCCCATCACCGAACCAGCGGCGCGAGCCTGGAATTACGTGACACTCGGCCTTGGCCATCCCGGCGGCGCGACGTTCTGGGCCGACTTCGTCTACAACCTCCGGGGCGCGGGCTACGACGGCACGCTCAACATCGAGCACGAGGACGCGCTGGTCAACTCCGTGGAGGGAGTAGGCAGGGCGACGGATCTGCTCAAGCAAGTCGCTCTCGTCGAACCACCGGACTGGATGCCAGCGAACGTATGATCTCCGCGAGCGCCGCCATTCGGCCTCGGCTGTCTCGCGACCGGAACGGTGTGACATCGTGAGAGAACACTCGCCGCAGATCAGAGGCTGTTTCGACAGCCTGCGTAAGGGGTTCGAATCCCCTTAGCTCGACTGTATTTGAGCAGGTCAGGGCACTCGGTTCGACGTACTGGTCGGTGTCGTGGATGCGATCAAAGCCGCACTATTTCTGTCAGCGTTCGTTCTTGTGCTCGACGGTGAGGAAGGCCAGTTCGCTTGAGCCGTCGTTGTACAGGTCGTGGAGGATGTACTCGTCACCGGGGAAGGAGAAGTGCCGAGTGTCTCCGGCTCGGTAGACGACGCGGCGGGTGGTGCCGTCGTCGGTGTGCTGCAGGCTGATTCCGTCGGTGAGGGCGGTCCAGAAGTAGTTCAGCACGTGGCGGTGGGCGGGAACCCGTTCGCCGGGTGCGAGCCGGATGCTCCAGACCTTGACATCGTCGGTCTCGGACAGCAGCACCGATCCGACCTGGTGGTTGTGGCTGTTGTCGGCGAACTCCTGTCGGATTTCGGCGCTCCAACCGGCGAAGTTCTCGGCTACGACTTGTCCGGCAAGTGCTGATTTGCGCGGCGAGTTTGGGTCCCAAACGGGTTTGTTCATCGGCTTCTCCTTGTTGGTGATGGGGTTAAATGTGGCGCTGCGCGCCGCCGTCAACGCTCCATTCGGCGGCGGTGACCTGCTGGGAGAGAGGTGAGACGAGGTATGCGACGACCTGTGCGATGTCGTCGGGCTGGCCCATCCGGCCAGTGAGCAGTGGTCGGATTTCGGTCACCATGCGGGTGATCGCGGTTTCCTTGTCTGTGCCCCACAGCGTGGCGGCCTGGTCGCCGAAGCCGCCCGGGCGGTCGTAGAGCGGGGTGCGCGTCGGTCCGGGGACCACGACGTTCGACCGGATGCCTTGGGGGCTGAACTCGGTCGCCAGTGAGGTGGACAACGCCAGCAGTGCAAGTTTGGCCGCCGCGTAATCGAGATTGCCGACTTCCGGCAGCCGCGCGGAGTCGCTGCCGAGGTGGACGAGGCTGCCGCCACCGGTCGCGAGCATCGCGGGCACGGCCGCGCGACTCATCCGGCGGGCGGCGTGGAAGTTGAGGCTGAAGGTGGCCAGCCATTGCTCGTCGGTGATCTCGAGAAAGCTGGTCCGGGCTTGTAGCCCGCCCGCGTTATTGACAAGGGCGTCGATTCGGCCGTGCTGTTCGAGCACGGTGGCGATCACGCGGTCTGGTGTGGCGGGGTCGGTGAGATCGGCTTGGACCGTGGTGCCGTGGGCGTCGGGTTCGGTGTCGACCGGGTCGCGGTCGACACCGACGACGATGGCTCCTTCTTCGGTGAGCAGGCGGGCGCTGGCCTGCCCGATGCCTGAGGCGGCGCCGGTTACGATCACGACCTTGCCGGTGAGTTGTAGGTCCATGGTTCTCCTTTGGGGATGGGTTCAGCGCTACGGGCGGGTCGCCGCAGCGCCGGGTCGGGGGACATCTGAGGTCAGCGGGGCGCCAGCTGGGGCAGGAGGAGGTCGCGGGTGGTGGTCAGCAGGGCGATTGCGAGGGCGATCGCGGGGCCGCGTCGGGGCCGCACGGCCCTGCCGCGGCCGAGGCGGGCGATCTGCTGCTGGTGCCACGCGCTGTTGAGGAGGTCGTCGATGTTCTTGTGGCCGAGGGTCTTCGGCGTGACCATGCTCTTCTCGGCGGTCCCATCCAGGAGGCGTTGGGGCAGATCTGGTTCGTAGGTAATCGGGCGTGCGAGGCCGACGACGTCGACGGCACCGCTGTCCAATGCGTCGTTGATGCCCTGCCGGGTGCGGAATCCGCCGGTCAGCATGATCGGAACCGACACTTCCTGAGAGAACCGTTCGGCGAATTCGAGGAAGTACGCCTCCCGCGCCCGCGTCGATTCTCGCTGTGGCATGCCCGTGACCATGGCGGTGCTCTCGTAGGTGCCGCCTGAGATCTCCAGGAGGTCGATGCCCTCCTTCTCCAGGGCGCGCGCGACGGTCAGGGAGTCGTCAGAGTCGAAGCCGCCGCGCTGGAAATCGGCCGAATTCAGTTTGACGGCGATGAGGAACCGAGCGCAGGTCGTCGCCCGGATCTCTCGCACCGTCTCGACGAGCAGTCGCATTCGGTTCTCCAGCGAGCCGCCCCAGCGGTCGGTGCGCCGGTTGACCAGCGGCGAGAGGAACTGGTTGAACAGGTAGCCGTGCGCGGCGTGGATCTGCACGCCGTGGAAGCCGGCATCCGCGGCGATCTGGGCGGCGCGAGCGAAGCGGGCGATGATCGCTTCGATCTCCGCGTCAGACAGCGCGCGTGGCGCCTGGAAGAGCCGGTTGCCGCCCACGGCGAGCGGCACCTCGGACGGGCCGACGACGTCGTGACGACGGCCGGGCAGCCGGTTGCCGCGCATGGTCTGCCGCCCTGGGTGTGACAGCTGGAGGATGAACTTGGCATCGGTGCCCTCGGTTGCCGCGGCCCACTGGCGCAACTGCTCGCGGTGCTGGTCGTCCTCGATTACCACGTTGCGCGGTGCTTCTAGCGCTGCGCCGTCGACCATGACGTTGCCGCTGATCAATAATCCTGCGCCGGAGAGCGCCAGCGCCCGGTAGGCGGTGATGAGCTGGTTGGTCGGTGCCCCGCGACGGTCGGCCAGATGCTCGCTGGTCGCGGCCTTTGCGATCCGATTTGGCAGCGTGATGCCGCTGCGCAGGGTAAGTGGCTGCGCCAGCGCATCGCGCCGGTCACCTGTTCGGTTCTGATTCATCTGATGTCCGCCGTCCGCGTTGATGTATGTCGTACATGTATGACGTATAGGAAAACATATACACAGTACAGTTGTCAACGGAGGGCGTGCGCGGTGGCAGTCCTGCCAGGTCAGGCTGGGTTTGCCTCCGGGAGACCTTGGTCCGTGATGGCGGTGACGCCGGCGATCAGCATGTCGAGCCCGAGCCTGAAGTAGGCGTCCGGACTTGGGCACGCGGCCAGCACGCTGGCGGACGACACGACGTTGGGATAACGCCGCACAGGCAGCCCGCTCAACGACGCGGTCTTGCGGCGGATCGCGTCGTCACGGGCCTCTGGGTCCGTACCATGCTCTCGCCCCGGCTCGGTGGTCACAAGCATCGCCACGGCATTGAGCAGGTATCCGCCGACCTGGGCCGCCTGCTCGGCGGAAAGCCCCGCGTGCCGCAGCAACGCCAGCGTGTGTTCGGCCACGGTCAGCCCGGCCTCAGAGGAGAGCACGCGGTCGGAGACGAGGGCGGCCACCTCGGGATGCGGGCGCAGCGCGTCCGACAGCGCTTCGAGGACGGACCGCAGTTGCTCGGGCCAGGGCTTCGGGGATGGCGCCGGGAGCCGGACGTCGGCGAAGAGGCGTTCGGCGATGCCGTCGAGCAGTTCGCCCTTGTCCTTGAAATGCCAGTACAACGCCATCGGGGTGACTTGGTGATCGTTGGCGATCCGGCGGATAGTCACCGCGTCGAGGCCTTCCGCGTCTGCCAGCGCGACGGCCCCCGCCACGATGGTGTCGCGACTCAGCCGCTCGCGGTCCCCGGATCTGCTTCTCCTCGTCGCCATGTCCGCCAACTATACCTTGTATACGGTTACATGGACGCCGTCTATGTGGTCGAACAGGACAGCGGTGACCCCGTAGCCGAGGCCGCTCATCCTGGTTCGCCTCCTGGCTAGGCATGTGATCGCTGAGGCGCAATTGTTCTGCGGGTGCGCGCGCCATACCGAAGTAGCCGGTTATGCCGGGAACATGTGGCGCCAGCGGAATGTGTCGCCGGTGGTCCTTTCCAACGTGCTGGCGGCGGAAATTCCTATTACGATTCCCGTTGGCGCTGCCGGGCGACGTGTCGTCGATAGCCAGGTATGCATTGGCGGTCCGGTTCGGGACATGGTCGTATTGAGCGGGCGTTGCGGAGATTGTCGAAATGGTGCGACGCGTCGGCCTCCGCCGTGTAGCCGGGCGAGGCGCCCCGAATACTTCAGTCGATGTCGATGCCGAAGGTCTTCAGTTTGCGGTACAGCGATGAACGGGCGATACCGAGGGTTGCTGCGGCCTGCACACGGTTGCCGCCGGCGTCACGCAATGCCAGGAGGAGCGCATCTC
>Ga0207665_10001016_pt1 | contig 18939 bp, 17 predicted proteins | sample LARL112metaG_FD_184351 | JGI IMG/M metagenome (GOLD analysis project Ga0207665, IMG submission 184351) | Corn, switchgrass and miscanthus rhizosphere microbial communities from Kellogg Biological Station, Michigan, USA - LAR L11-2 metaG... | ecosystem: Host-associated > Plants > Roots >...
CGACGGCGACACCGTCGCGATGGAGGGCTTTACACACCTGATTCCCTTCGCGGCCGGACATGAAGTAATCCGCCAGCAGCGCAAGAATCTGACACTGATTCGAATGACTCCAGATGTGATTTACGATCAATTGATCGGCGCCAGTTGCGCAAAGAAATTAATATTTTCGTGGGGTGGGAATCCGGGCGTGGGTTCGCTGCACCGGCTTCGCGACGCTGTGGAACACGATTGGCCGTTGCCGCTTGAACTGCAGGAGCATGGGCATGGCGACCTTTCGAACGCTTACGTCGCGGGGGCGTCGAAACTGCCGTTTGCGGTGCTTCGCGCATACGTAGGTTCGGATCTTCCTAAGCACAACGACAAAATCAAATTCATTCAATGCCCTTTCACGGGAGAAACATTGGCTGCGGTCCCCGCCATCGGGCCGGATGTAACCATCATCCATGCGCAGAAGGCCGACCGCAAAGGGAATGTACTTTTGTGGGGAATCCTGGGAGTACAGAAAGAGGCAGTGCTGGCGGCGAAGAAAGCAATCGTCACCGTTGAAGAAATTGTGGATGACCTGAAAGCCTGGCCAAATGCGTGCATTTTGCCGAGCTGGACAATATCGGCCGTATGCTGCGTACCCGGTGGGGCGTTTCCTTCTTATGCGCACGGTTACTACGAACGTGACAATCGCTTTTATCAGGCGTGGGATGCCATTGCACGCGACCGCAAAACATTCCAGGCCTGGATCAGAAGATACGTTCTTGAGACGGAGAATTTCGACGAGTTCCGTCGCGTACTGCGTGAATCGGTTTCGCAAGGTGTGAAATGACCGCGCCCAAATATACGACGAACGAAATCATGACCATCGCGGCAGCGCGGCTGCTGAAAAATGGCGCAGTATGTTTCGTTGGGATTGGATTGCCTTCCACCGCAGCGAACCTGGCGCGGCTGACGCACGCTCCCGATATTGTTTTGATTTATGAATCGGGACCGATTGGCGCGAAGCCGGCGGTGCTTCCGCTCTCGATCGGCGACGGCAATCTCGCCGAAACCGCGGATACGGTGGTTTCCACGCCGGAAATTTTCCGTTATTGGCTGCAGGGCGGCCGTGTGGATGTGGGATTTCTCGGCGCGGCGCAGATTGATCGCTTCGCGAACATCAATACCACGGTGATCGGCGATTACAAAAAGCCCGGGACGCGCCTGCCCGGAGCCGGCGGAGCGCCGGAAATCGCAAGCTGTGCGGGAGAAGTAGTGTTGGTATTGAAGCAAACGGCGCGAGCCTTCGTAAGTAAGCTCGACTTTGTCACTTCAGTGGGTCATCTGGATGGCGGCGATGCGAGAAGGCGGCTTGGACTCCCTGGTAGAGGACCGGTTGCCGTGGTGACAGATCTTTGCGTGATGGAACCCGATGCGGTAACAAGAGAGCTCACGGTTACAAAACTGCATCCCGGCATATCGAAACAACAAATTGTGGAAACCGCGGAGTGGCGCATCCGGTTCTCCCCGTCGCTGGAAGAAACTGCCGTGCCCACTTCACTGGAATTGGAAACACTGCGAGATTTGGAGCAACGCACAAAACTTGCACATGGAACTCATACGGCGGGATGAAATGAAAACAGTTTACCTTTGCGATGCGGTGCGAACTCCCATTGGACGATATGGCGGAGCGCTCTCTTCGGTTCGAACGGATGATCTGGCGGCAATTCCGCTTCGCGCGTTGCTGCAAAGAAATTCACAAGCGGACTGGGATCAGTTGGATGAAGTCACGCTGGGTTGTGCAAACCAGGCAGGCGAAGACAATCGCAATGTGGCACGCATGGCGCTGCTGCTCGCAGGAATTTCGCAAACTGTTCCGGGCGCGACGGTAAACCGGCTTTGTGCTTCGGGTATGGAAGCCATCGGAAATGCGGCGCGAGCGATTGCAGCGGGTGAACTGGAGTTCATCATCGCCGGCGGCGTTGAATCGATGTCGCGTGCGCCATTCGTGATGAGTAAAGCGGAATCAGCATTTTCGCGATCCACGGAAATTTATGATACGACGATCGGATGGCGCTTCGTCAATTCGCTGATGAAGCAGCAGTATGGCGTGGACTCCATGCCTGAGACGGGCGAAAATGTGGCCACGGAATTCGGAGTTGCGCGCGAAGATCAGGATGCATTCGCGCTTAGAAGCCAGCAGCGCGCTTTATGCGCGCGGAACAGCGGCTTCTTTGCAGACGAAATTGTGCCGGTGGAAATCGCGGGCAAGCAGGGCCCAATCATAGTTGCGACCGACGAACACCCGCGACCCGAAACGACGATCGAAGCCCTCGCAAAACTGAAACCGGCATTTCGTACTCCCGGGACTGTAACCGCAGGGAATGCGTCGGGAGTGAATGACGGGGCGGCCGCGATTATTGTGGCTTCAGAGGAGGCGGCAAAGAAGCACGGACTCACTCCGAGGGCCCGCGTTTTAGGAATGGCAGCAGCCGGGGTTCCGCCGCGCATTATGGGAATCGGGCCGGTTCCTTCGACGAGAAAGCTTCTGGCGCGCTTGAAGGTGCCAATTAGCGATTTTGATTTTATCGAGCTGAACGAAGCTTTTGCCAGCCAGGCGCTTGCGTGCCTGCGGCAACTCGGCATTGCTGACGATGCAACCAACGTGAATCCCAACGGCGGAGCGATTGCGGTCGGCCATCCACTAGGAATGAGCGGTGCCCGACTGCTACTGACAGCGGTGCATCAATTACAAAATACGGGATCGAGACGCGCACTGGCCACGATGTGTGTCGGTGTAGGCCAGGGCGTATCTATGGCACTTGAGCGCGTTTAACCCCACTTGGATACTGGGCGGTACGCGAACTATTCTTTACGAGCGGAATCCGGGATAGACGTATCGCCATAAAGTTCGTCCGGTTTGCGATGGCGTTTTCTCACATTCGGTCCCTTGAAATCCGTTTCGGATTTCATGTGGACTGCGCCTCTTGATTTTCCGCGCCGAGTCTTGGGTTTCTTAGCCTTTTGTGTAGCACGTATCGTCGCCATTCCAATCACCTCAGTTTCACGGGCAATTCTGTGACACCTAGCGCGCATCGCGCTGAATGACACACTCCGCCACTTGCAAATAAACTTCGCTACTTCGAACCAGACGCTCTTTCGATCTTTCGCTTAACTGGATTTCTTTTTCGGGACCTTCGCGCCCTTCTTGCGCGCTTCGGAAAGGCCGATCGCAATCGCCTGCTTCCTGCTTTTTACTTTGCCCCCTTTGCCGCCTTTGCCGGACTTCAGTGTTCCATGCTTTTTGCGTTCCATCGCACTCTTCACTGACTTTCCCGCCGCTTTTCCGTATCTGGCCATTTGTCTCCCCGTCCTTTTCGTTTTGAAATTTAACCGGGCGCAGACCTATCCACGCCCGGTTAAAGGCTTCAGGCAGTCGCAGCCGCCGGCTTTTCCTGACCTATTCGGATCAGAACTTTCATATATCCATCGGTTCGTTTGTCGACTTTTTCATAAGCGTCCGGAACATCATTCAACTGAAATGTAGTGGCTTACGATTTTTCGCGGTTGGCTCTTCGGTGAGGATCAAGTTCCGCAAAAAGCTTGTCCGCTTCCGATCGAAAGCGTTTTATCGCAAATCTCGACAACTCCGATCGGGAATATTCCCTCCGTGTTTTTCGGATCTTTCGCTCCCGGATCTGCGCCAGATACACGCCGATCCTATCGCCAAGCCAGAGGCGCGAGCATGGGTTACATCCTGTACGAGGGTTTCAGCGTTCATGTAGGTGATGTAGGCGCGTAGAAGCGTTCACTAGGAGCGATTGCGGCCGGGCCGCATTGGAAGGGATAAAACTAACTCGACAGTGCGTGCTGCAGCACCGTCACAATGAGCGCTAACGAAGCCGCGGCCATAAGCAAGGTGGCGGTCCATCCTGCAACCCGCAAGTGAAGCGGTAAGGGAAATTTCTCAACGATCGCAGGATTTACGGAAATCAGCATCAATAAAAACATTATAGGTACTGCCACGATTCCGTTGACCAGCGCGGACCAAAATAGCGCACGAATCGGATCGAACCCAAGAAGATTCAAACAAACACCAAGTGCCGTGGCCAACGCGATCACGTAATAGAACTGTCGCGCATTGCGCGGCTTGCTTTCCAGGCTCGCGTGCCAGCCGAACGTTTCACAGACGGCATACGCAGCCGAGCCAGCTAAAACCGGGATCGCGAGCATTCCTGTTCCCACGATGCCAATCGCGAAAAGCAGAAACGCGAATTGTCCCGCCAATGGTTGCAGCGCTTTCGCGGCATCCGCCGCTGTTTGAATGCGATTTGAATCCGATACATTGTGTAATGTAGCGGCAGTGGTGAGGATGATGAAGAAGGCGACGAGATTGGAAAACGCCATGCCCACACGAGTATCGATTGCGATCCTGCGAAACTGCGCAAAGGCCTGAAAAGGCTTTTTCTTGAGCGGCGATTCGTTTGGCTTGATTCGCACTTCTTCCACTTCCTGCGATGTTTGCCAAAAAAATAAATAAGGGCTGATAGTGGTGCCAAGAACCGCGACCAGCGCCATCAAGTACTCGGGCTTCAACGATATTGATGGAACCACCGTCGCGACTAGCGCACGGCCCCATGGGACGTGAACGATGAACGCAGTGATTACGTACGAGAACAACGCCCACGTCAGCCACTTTAAATAATCCACATATTTTCTATACGGGATGTATACCTGAAGCAGAAGAGAAACCGCCCCGAACAACACCGCATAGACGATTACGTTGCCGCCAACGACAAGCTGCAGCCCGGTTCCCATTGCGGAGATATCCGCACCTAGATTAAAAATATTTGCCATGAGCAAGAGCAGCACCAGAAAACGTACCAAAGTCTTCGAATAGGACTTGGAAAGATTCGCAGCCAGTCCCCGGCCCGTAATCCGCCCCAACCGTCCGCAGATTTCCTGGATGCCAGCCATCAATGGAAAAGAAAACAGCATGAGCCACAGCATGGAAAAGCCAAACTGCGCGCCTACCTGAGAATAGGTCGCAATCCCGCTGGGATCGTCGTCTGCGGCACCGGTTACCAGACCGGGGCCCAATTTGGCCAAAAGGCCTTCTTGCTTCGAAGCCTTCGGCGCCAATGAAAGTTTGACGGTGGAAAGTTCAGCCATGAGCAACCACACCATACGAGTGAGTTAACGAAGAAATCCGCCGCGTGTGCTTCCATACAGATGCAGACTGACTTACAAATTCAAAAGGGCCGTTTTCCACCGGCGTCTCGCAATCGTTGTCACAGATCATCACCGCTCCTGCTTGACATTATTTCGAAAGCGATTGTGCGTTCATTAAGCAACCTGCGATCGCTCGAGCGCAGCCAGCGCGCGCTCGATCGTTTGCTTAGTCTCGAAAAAGTTCGCCCACAGTTTCGATCGTCGTGGGAGATCAGCCAAAACCGAATGAAGGTTCCAACGTTCGGGCTTGAGGTCTGGTTTCAATTCGCTCCAGGCCAGAGGTGTGGAAACGGGCGCGGCTTCGCGCGGCCGCAAAGAAAATATCGAAGCTAGCGACTGCCCATACGCGTTCTGCCGAACGTCTACGAAAATGGTGTTCTTGGGGCGATCCTGGACGCGATGAATCCGGGTCAGCAATCCCTGCTCCTGCTCTACCGCCATTCGCGTGACGATTTCCAGCAATGCTCGCACTTGGTCAAATCCATATTTTCTCGCGATCGGGATGAATATGTGCAGCCCGGTGGCGCCAGACGTTTTGAGGAACACCTTCAATTTGGCTTGCTCCAGGACTTCTCCAATGACCTTTGCAGCTTGCATTACACGAACAAAAGAGGTGCCCTCGGTCGGATCGAGATCGACGAACATATAGTCGGGTTGTTCCAAGTTGTCGGCCCGCGCTGAAAATGGATTGTGCTCGATGCATCCAAGGTTCGTCAGATAGAGGAGTGATGCCAAATCGTCTATGAGAAAATACGCGACATCCTGCTTCTTCGTTTCGGAAAAAATATCAACGGTTCGAATCCAATCAGGAATGTGCGCGCCCGCTTCTTTCTGATAAAAGGCGCCGGCGGCAATTCCATTTGGATAACGGTGGAGAACCAATGGACGGTCTTTCAGAAACGGCAACAGGTACGGGCTTACTGAAGCGTAGTAAGACAAAACCTCACGCTTGGTAATTCCTGCTTTGGGAAAATAGATTTTGTTCAAATGCGTCAGGGTTACCTGGCGGCCATCGAGTTCAAGGCGCGCTTGTTCCTGATTTCCGTGTTGCAGCGCGTCCAATACGAGTTTGTGACCTTCTTTGTGGCCTTCTGCAGATTTCTTCGTTTTGACGATCGGTCCCTTAGCGCCCCTCGATGCAATGGGCTCGTCCGGAACCGCCACTGGAGGTTTGGTTTCCTTTTCCAGCGTGCTTTCTTTTGCCGGGCGATCCGGCTGAAGTCCCAGAAACCTTGGCTGCCGCAAATGGTTGTCGGAAGTCCATTCCGCATAACCAACTCTCGCGACCAGCTGTGCCTTCACCCAATGAGCAACTTCCCTGGTTCGCGGCTGGGGCGTGAATGGGCACTTCGTTGAAGATATTTTCTGCAGCTTATCGAACAGCTCTCGTTCCAACTCATTCGTAAATCCGGTACCAACCCCACCGATAAAGCGGAGCTTGGAATTTTCATAAAGTCCCACCAACAGGCTGCCAAAATACTGACGAGCTCCTCGCGGATCGGTCCATCCCCCGATCACGGCGTCTACCTCTTGAACGGACTTGAACTTCAGCCAATTCGAACTTCTGCCCTCTGGATAGGCGCTGTCGAGACGTTTCGCAATCAGTCCCTCGAGGCCGTTTTCGATCGCGGCATTGAATAGTTCAACGCCGTTGCCGATGTGATGCTCGGAGATCCTAATCTTATCGTTTGTCGCCAGCAGACTTGCTAGCAACTGCTTTCGTTCGACCAGCGGAACACGCCGCACATCGTAACCGTCACGATATAGAACATCGAAAAAATAGTAGGTTACCGGCGCGTCCGATTGCAGTTTTGCGGATGGATTTTCAACTCCGAATCGCGCTTGCAAACGCTGAAAACTGCTCCGGCCTTTGGAATCCAGCACTACGATTTCCCCGTCAAGCACGGCTTGCCGCGCTCGAACATTTTTGGCCAATGTCTGAAATTCCGGATACTCCACGGTAATAGACCTGCCTGATCGCGAGATTAGCCTTGTGACGCCGTTTTCGATCGCGGCGAGCGCGCGAATTCCATCCCACTTGATTTCGTACAGCCAGTCATCGCTTGAAAATGGCTTTTCCGTTGAGCTGGCCATCGCCAGAGGCAGTTCCTTCGGCATTTCAGCCTTTCTGGCATTTTTCAGATTTTGCACCGCCGTCGGAACGATATGCGGCGCCGTTGCGCGCTTTGTGTGGCGCGGCGGCCCCGGTAAGCGGCCGCTCTTGACGGATTTCCCATGTTCCTCAATATCCCAATCCGTTCGAACTGCGTCATCGCGGTGCTTGATCAGCAGCCACTCATTGTTCTTGCTGCTGTTTCGTAGCTTTACAAGAACGAATCCGCCGTTAATTTTTTTTCCATGAAGAATAAGCTTCAGTTCGCCTCTTTGTAGCTGCTCTTGCGGAGAGGTGTTTCCTTCCACGGTATACGTTCCGGTGTCCCATAGAATGACTTCCCCCGCACCGTAATTGCCTTCGGGAATATTTCCTTCGAATCCCCCGTAATCAAGCGGGTGATCTTCCACTTGGATGGCCAGCCGCTTTACGCTGGGATCGAGTGACGGCCCTTTCGGGACAGCCCACGACTTCAACACTCCATCCATCTCCAACCGAAAATCGTAATGGAGACGAGTCGCATCGTGACGCTGAATTACAAACGAGTTGTGGCCGCGTGTGGAGCGGCCTCCTCGCGGTTCCGGGCTGGCGCCAGCAGGCCGTTTCCGGCGGTACTCACGCAACGAATCCATCGACTAAATATGGCAATTTAGCCCAGCTTCCGCAATCGAAGGTAACACTTGTACATCGATTTTTACGTCGCGGTACGGCTATCACCCGATGTGGGTTCACACTGCCAGGCGGAGAAAATGCTAACCGCAGGAGTTTCCATGGCAGCTTCCGTGTGGAAGGGTTCCATCGTCCTAAGCTTAATTTCTATTCCAATTAAGCTATATGCAGCCGCACGCAGTGAACGAACATATCTGCATCAAATTCATAAGGAATGCAACACTCGCCTCCGGCAGCCGCTCTTTTGTCCGCATTGCAATCGGTTTGTAGATCGCGGAGAAGTAGTAAAGGGGTACGAGTTCGATGAGGGCCAGTATGTGCTCATGGAAGACAAGGAAGTGAAGAAAATTGCCGCTGCGTCCTCCCACAACCTGGAAATCGTCGCCTTCACCAAGCTGAAAGAGATTGACCCCATTTTTTACGATGGGTCCTATTTTTGTATTCCAGAAGAAAGCGGAAAGAAAGCGTATCAGCTCTTGACCAAAGCCTTAGAAGACACACAAACCGTGGGCATTGGGACATTGATGATGCACCAGCGCGACTACACGGTATTTCTGCGGCCTTATCAACATGGACTTGTGCTGCATACGATGTATTTTTCGAACGAAATTCGCCAGTTGCCGGAATACGGAGTTCTGGAACACGTCAACATAAAACCGCAGGAGATAAAACTGACGGAGCAGCTGATTGCTTCATTGACTGAACCGTTTAGACCGAAACAGTATCACAATGAATTTCAGGAACGATTGAAGCGATTGATCGAAGCCAAGCAGCAGGGGAAGACGGTTGAAATTGGCTCTGAGAACAAAAGGAGAGCTCCGGTCATCGATATGATGACTGCTCTCAAGAAAAGTTTGGAAGCAAGCTCGTCGGGTGTTTCCGGCAAAGCCAGCCACAAAGCAAGACCGCGAAAGAATGCGCTTGCACGAAAAGCCAGTTAGTTTTTGTCGCAAGCTTTCGGAAGTTCTACGTCTTCGGTTTGCATTGATCTGTAGTTGGGATTCCGTCGCCGATTAATGGAATAAAATAGAAGAACGCGCCACCGCAAATTTGCAGTGCCGCGTCCCGTTTTAGACATCGATTCGTTTATTAATCGACAGCTCTGATCAAACAGGCCTGCGGCCCTGGATCACGCGAATCAGAACTACCACGATCGCGAGCACCAAGAGAATGTGCACGAAACCGCCCAAGGTATACGAAGTAACCATTCCTAGCAGCCACAGGATCACCAGAATTACTGCAATCGTCCAAAGCAAATCCACGGTTTTTCTCCTTGCGTATTAGATTTGAGCGTTCAGTTTTCGTCCGTTCGTGGCCTGTTCCCGGCTAACTCTTGCAGGAATCTGCAACCATCTTTACAGACGTCACTTTCAAATGCCCGTGTTCGGAATCGTTCTTCTTTACGCCGCTGTCGACTGCGGCGCTCTTGGCATCTTCCTTCATGTTGTGCATTTTCGCGTTCGATACCACGCCGTGCACCGATACGGTGTGGCCGACATGCTCGGACAGTTTCACCGAACTGCTATGCAGTTCCCATGTGCTTCCGTCTTTGCCCGTAAGCTTGAATTCATCCGCACTATCACCCTGCGACAAACAACCCGTAACCGTTCTGATATCGGCCTTCGGTTTCGGCTTGCTGTCTGTATCCTGGGCAAAAGCACCGCATGCGGTAAAAGCACACACTAGAGCCCAGAGCCCCAGATTCCTGATTTTCATTTTTCCTCCTCAGAGTTTTCGCTCTACAGACGCGCGAAAGGCCAGCCGTGCAACGCCGCATCCCAGAAAAACCCTGATCCTGACAAACACACATCAACTCGACCCGTAGGATGCGCAGAGTTGCTCTCGGATAGCCCCAGCTGGGCTGAATCCTACGACAGACCACAGTCCATAACCATCAGGCGAAGTGCCGAATACCCGAAGCAGATAACGGTACGAAGAGCGGTGTTCTTGGGGCTTATCTTATTGGAAAGGCTTACTTTGTTTCGGCGGTCGCCGGCTCGGGAGTTCGCACCGGTCGCCGCAGCACGCCCGAATCGATTTGGCTGCCGGTACGAGAAAGCGTCTCAAAGTACATTTCGTCCCCGCTAATCTCGATCAGCATAAATGTGCGATCCGAATCGTTACCCTGCTCGGTAATCGAACTCCTTGCCAGGTCGCCTGAACGGAGTTGTCCCGACGAACCTTCCAAAAAGTAGTAAATTCCCTTTTCGGGTTTGACGCGCTCGTAAATATGGTCGTGGCCTGAAAATACCGCGTCCACTCCGTACTTAACGAAAATTGGCTCGATCAGACCGCGCAATTCGATGGACGAGCCGTGCGTCTTTCCAGAGGAATAAAGCGGGTGGTGAAAATAACAGATCTTCCAATCATTGTTGCCGGCGTCCTTTAACTGCTTTTCGAGCCACGCCAACTGCTTTGCATCCATGTAGTTGCTGTCGAGCACAAAAAAACGTACGTTGCCCTTTTTGAAGGTGTAGTAATTCGAATCGCCCATATTGAACGGCTTATACAGCCGCTCGTTCGGATTATCATGATTTCCGAGCGATGCATAAAATTTAACGCCGGCATCCAGGAGTGGCTTATATGGAATCTCAAATTTCTTAGCAAAATCTTTGGGCGAACTTCCGCCGTAGATATTGTCGCCGAGCATAATTACGAATTCGAACGGGAACGTCTGATGAACTACGGACATTCGTTGCGCAGTCTCATATTGGCCTGCTTCGCCTGTTCCCATATCACCGATCGCTGCGAACCGGACGGAATTCGATTTAAGAGGAAATTTAAATTCATCCGCGCGGGCAGAAACCAGAACAAAACTAGCCAGAGCCAAAACCAGAAACCGAAGTTTTTGCATAAAAGCCGCCGTGTACTAGAAATTGTTGGGGATAATCTCGGGAATTCTATCGACCACAAGATTTGCCTCTACATCGATTAAAACCAAATCGTGAACCACAATGCGATATGCAACCTGTTCGGGCAACTTGGGAAACTTCAGCAATAGGCTCGGCGGAAGCGTCGTGAATGGAACTCCGTCCGGATAAGACTGATTCACCTGTAAATGAACTTTCGTCAACGGTTCGCCCTGCCGAATCGTGGTGCGCGCTTTGCGACCATGGGGTCCTTGGAATTCCGCTCCTATGAGTCGTCGAAATGCGTCTCTGGCATTTTCCGTAAAAATCTCTCCGCGCCTGGCGTGCGGTCTCGCTTCTCGAATTTTTTGGGCTAACTCGCGCTGATGATCCGTGATTTTTTCCGCTTCGGTCGTGGGTTTAATGTTTGGCAGCGATCCAGCCACGGACTTATGCAGCTTCACATAAGCATCGACGCGTTCCTGAAATTCCTTAAAACCCGCAGCGGTCTTGGCTTCCAGTTTTTTGGCCTCCGAGGACTCTTCCGGCTTCGGCGGGACCGCTGGAGAATCTTGCGCGTAAGCCTGGGAATTCAATCCACAACACGAGCTTGTCAGAAATAGCACAGCCCCAAGCGCGTGCTGGATCGCTAGGTTCGTGTTCATGCTTGCCTCCTGATAGCGTCTCTCGTGAACATCCGTCCCGGTGCCTTATTTCATTTTTTTGACATCGCGAGCAGCCGCTTTCACGGCTTGCTTCACGGCTTTTTTCACGACCTTCTTTACCGTGGATTTAAGCATTTTGCTCGACAGAACCCGCCCGCCATTTTGCGTCGCCACTTTTTTTACGGCTTTTTTGACTGTTACGGTAAGCGGATGAAGTTCTTCAACTAACGATGCCAGCGCCTTCTCCGTCTCTTGCTGCTGGCCTTTGTCAAGCTTCTCATCCTCTCCGTGCTCTTGGGCTTGGTGGTTGGCAGCGTTGGTCGTGGTCCAATCCGTATCGAACGTGGCCAGCAGTTTCTTTACAACTTTCGGCTCCCGAATGATCAGGCCGAGCTCCCGCCGGGAGTCCAGTTCGGCTGGCCGCAAGCTTTGGCTGCCGACGAACGCCTGGCGGCCATCGCGAATAATGGTTCGCGTATGTAGGCGCATACGAGTCAGTTTCTGCACCGATAAATTGGAGCGCGCACTGACCTGCCCGATGACGCGAACCTCAACTCCCGCCTTCACTCGCTCCTGCATGACCTTAATCATTTCCTTATCCGAAATTTGCGGATCGTATATCAGCAGTTGTTTCCTCGCGCGCTTCAGAAAATCCCGGAGCACCTTGCGCGAGTTAGCGGGACTTACGACGAAATTTCCCGGTCCCGCCGTGTAGGGTCGCCGGGCGCAATCGGCTTCAAATAGCTGTATTGCTTCCTGGACCAGCGCTGCATGGCTGGTGACGATCCCGAATCCCCTGCTGTGATCGATGTCCAGATGCGTGAAGTTGAACGAAAGCACGAAAAGCGTGCGCCGATCCACGATGATCATCTTGTCGTGGTAGCGAATCAAATCGTTGGCAGTACGCGCCACGATAATGCCGGCGTCCAGAAATCGCGTCTCCAGCTGACGCAGATTCTTTTCGCCGCCGCGATTGACGTCGGCAACCAGTGCAGTGACTTTGACTCCTTTCGCAGCAACCTCCTTTAACGTAGTTTCCATGTCGCTGCGGTCGAACCGAAAAATCGCGATTTCTATACTTTTCTTCGCGTTTTTCAGAGCCGAAACAATCGGTCCCAGTCCGTCTTCGGGCTGTATGATCAATTTCACGTTGCGTTTCCACCTTTCGAATGACGCGATCTTTTTCTGTGAGCGAAACTCCCGGTGTGGTTCGGTTCTCTAATCCAAACCCAATGAGTGGACCGGGAGATGGTCAGAGCGCGTTGAGCGCCGCAATCCGGTCCCGAACTGTATTGGCGTAGGTCTCCACTTCTTCCTGAGAATATCCCGCACTTCGGAAACAGTCCCGGATTTGCTCGCTGGAAAGCTGACCGAGCGACTGTCCGATCCACTTCGCGTCTTCGCGAGGGATGTGTTTTGTAACTTGTTCCATTTTTGTTCGGGTGCGGTAGTTGGGAATATCAACGGCAGTTAATACGAACGGCCGGCTGTGCAGTTCGAAATCAACTTTGGAAGCGGTGACACTCTGAATAAAGGTCGACTTCTCGTAACCTTGCATATCGCTTTTGGACCGGGTAATCGTATTACCCGTTTTCCCAAACGACGCGCCCAAATCACTCACTGCATATCGTTGCTCCCCATCGACCACATAGATTGCGTTGTTGATTTCCTTCAAATCCCAATTGTTCACGAGCGCCATCATCACTCGAAGTCCGTCCAGTTCTTTTGTGCCGACGAACGGGTTTTTGAACCAGTCCCACTTTCCGATTTTGTGATTGTTTTTGTCTTTCCTTTTGAGTCGAGCTCCTTGCACCAGCCCATCATCTGAAACGTAGTTTTGGCCGCGCCGCAGCTTTGGGAGTCCCTCAACTTTAAGCTTCGGTAGGTAGTAGTCTTCATCCACAAAATAGCCGACTGCCCATAGCAGCCGCGTGGCCGCAGTTTCGGATTGTGGCTCGGCGCCAAGTTTCACTCGCCATGTAACTCCCTTTGCATCTTTAACGTCGAATTTTGGACTCGAACCACTCTTGTCTTCCTCTATGAACGTGAATTTACCATTAGGATCGGGTGCATGAGCGGCTCCTCCTGCACCATAGAGTAGGTTGAGCGCTGAAATGTTGCCCGGATCATGCCAAATGACGGCGGGGAGCTGTTTCGCTTCTTTTCTTTCTGTATGATCTTTTTTGTCTTTGTGTTCTTTGTGGTCTTGCGCGTCAACCGAAACGGAAGTGCCCAACAATACCAGCGCCATCACGATTGTAGTTATCGTACTGAATCGCTGCATATGCACGCTCCTCACTCCACACTCTAGGCCAACACGAACTAGCCGGTGGTCGGCTGCTCTCTTGTTTCTTCCAAATTCTCCGAAGTCTGAATTTTATAAAGATCCGAGTACACTCCTCCTGCGGCTAACAATTCTTCATGTGTACCTTGCTCCACCAGTTCCGAATCCTTCACTACGAAAACCACATCTGCATGGCGGATGGAATTAAGATTGTGCGCGATCACAATGCAAGTCCGGCCTTCCATTAGTCGGTCCAACGCTTCAATCACCGCCTGTTCGGAGGCGGAGTCGAGGCCTGAAGTGGGCTCGTCAAGGATCAGTATTGGAGTATCACGAATGACCGCTCGCGCGATCGCAATCCGCTGTCGCTGGCCGCCGGAAAGAGTCACGCCGCGTTCGCCGACCATGGTGTCGTAGCCTTCCGGCATTTTCTCGATGAACTCGTGCGCGTTGGCCAGCTTCGCGGCCCGCATCACTTGCTGGGGGGTAGCATCCGGTTTTCCATACGCGATGTTGTCCATCACCGAGGCATGAAACAGCAGCGTGTCCTGCAAGACAAAGCTGATCTGCTCGCGCAGGGACTTCAGCTTGTATTCACGAATGTCTTTGCCATCCATTTTTATCGTGCCAGATTGCGGATCGTAAAATCGCGGAATGAGGCTGATAATCGTGGTTTTTCCTGTTCCGGATGGCCCAACAATCGCCGCGACTTGGCCGGCTTTGATCGAAAAGCTGACATCTTTTAATACCGGCTGTCCTTCCTCGTAGGCGAAGGTCACGTGCTCAAACTCAACGGCGCCCTTGAATTTCGGGGCCTTCCGCGCACGCGGCGAGTCAACCACGCGAGCTTCAATTTCCAGAACTTCCTGGATGCGTTCGTATCCCACCATCGCTTTCGAGACTGCGTCGGTCATCTTCGAAAGTTCGCGCATCGGTTTATACATTTTGCCGAGATACAACAGAAATACCACCAGGATGCCTGCGCTCAATTCTCCTCGTAGCGCCAGCCGCGAACCGTAGGCGAGCACCATGCACGTTCCGATCGCCACCATAACGTCCACGATGGGCGATAGCTTGGCCTTGATGCTGCGAGCCCGCAGCGCTGTTTCCACATTTTCCAGGCTCTGCGATTCGAATCGTTCTATTTCGAAATCTTCGCGCGCGAATGCTTTCACGACACGTACCGAAGTCAAGACCTCCTGCACCGCCGACACAAGTTCGCTTTCTTTCTTTCGAACCGCGCGCGATGCCTTCTTGATGCGGCGCGTGAATGAATAGACCACAATGAACAGCGCCGGTGCGATCGACAGCGCAATCAACGTGAAACGCCAATTGATGTACAGCATGACTCCGATCATCCCTACCAGCGTCAACACATTCACAACCATTCCCAGAAGCGCGGAATTCACAAAGTCCTGCACCGCATTTATGTCGCTGGTCACTCGAGTGATCAGGTCACCGGTCTGCACACCGTCGTGCTGCGCCAGAGAAAGCCTTTGGATGTGGTTATAAAGCGTCCGCCGAAGATCGTGCGTCACCCATTGGCTGACGCTGGTGGTGAGATATTTTTCCAGGTAGGAACCGATTGCGCCGATAATGGAGATGATGACCACCGCGGCGACCGCAAAATTCAGAATGGGAAGTTTGTCATGCCCGAAGGTGTGAGAGATGAATCCAGCCAGCCAGTCCGGCAGTTTTTTTGACTGCAGGATATTGTCGATTACGACCTTGATTGGCCAAGGCTCTAGGATGTCGCTGAACGTTTCACCCAGCACTGCAATGAACGCCAAGCTCAACGCTTTCCAGTGCGGGCGGATGAGGCGTATCAGGCTCAATTTCCCGGGCTGGTTCGAGCGACTTCCCTTTGTAGGATTCTTGAGCGTATCCAAATCTTTTTTCCTGAGAAATCTACCTTTCTGGTACCAGCACAATTCCTGTGTACCGCCGAAGGCCATTGGGCGCGGGTGGTGCGATGGCAGCCAGTACCGATTGCCCCCAGCCGGACTCTTTTTTTCTCATCACGTTCTCATGCGCATACCCGCGACGGGCTCCAATCGCCTTAGAAGTCGTTCAAATCGCCGGGGTGTGCTGCGATAACGCTGTTAACTCAATTCGGTACGCCGGGACAGTTCCTGCGGTACCCTTAGCAAACACCTTCCGCAAAAAAGATGCTATACAGGAAACAGTGGAGTCCCTTGGGATTCTCTCTGTACCGTGCAGATCCTGATTCCGAACCGACTTGTGCCCGGCGTTCGAATTTATTTCGAATTACGCGGCGTACGGCTCAGCCTTTTGCTTCGGGAGCGAATTTCTTAAAAATCTTCTCCATAGACTTCTTAAGCTGCTCCTCATTTTTTTCAGGTTTGTCGGGAATCGTATCGGAACCAGCTCCCCGGAAAATTGCTGGTTTTGTTCGAGCATCGAACAGGTCTATAAACCAGCGCCCCCACAGTGTAGGGTTCCACCTGGGTAGTCGCGGTGCCGCCCCAATTTCAAAGCCATCCCGGAAATCCGTTATAGAAGGTTTCCAACGTCTGTTGTTCCTGTGTCGCAACGGCTACCTGGCGCGAACCTTTTGCCGTAAGCTCCCCGACGTGCGGTAGCCGCATTGAAATGCATCGTGCTCCAACAACGCCGCCTGCACGGGGTGGAGCTGTCCATCTTTGGTAAGCCCTTCAATGCGGAGTGTGTACGGTGCACGTAAACGGCGCGGGGTAGATTCGTGGTTGACGTTCGCGATCATGCATCAAGACGACGAAGTCACCACCGTTTTCGTTCCGAAGGGCCCGAGGTTCTCGCGTAAGGCATCAAGCAACGTTACGCGCGACTCGATCTGCAAATGTTCTTCTTTACCGTTGATTTTCAAACTGACGGGGACGGTACTTGTTTTCGCCAGAGCCCGTTTTTATTTGCCGCCGCGCCAATCAGCGAACTTTCCGTCGTTTCGCGCATCATATCGGCATGGCCGGGCGCAAAAAAAAGGTTCCGATATCGGCAGAACTTCCACTGCTTTCAGGCCACTTGGAACCATTGGCGAAACAAGTGCAAGATTGTCGCAATTGCGACCTCTGGAGAAATGCAACGCAAGCCGTGTTCGGGGAAGGAACATCGAACGCTCCGATCATGATGATCGGTGAGCAGCCGGGGGATCAGGAAGACCTTCAAGGAAAGCCGTTCGTCGGTCCGGCAGGCAAGCTTCTTCGCTCTGCCCTAGTAGAAGCCGGTGTCGATATCAAACGCGTGTACGTCACGAACGCAGTGAAACACTTTAAATGGGAGCCTCGCGGCAAACGCCGCATCCACAAGAAACCGAACGCCGGTGAAATCAATGCTTGCAGGCCCTGGCTGGAAGCGGAAATCGCCGCACTGAAACCAAAAGTAATCGTCTGTTTGGGAGCCACCGCGGCGCAGTCTTTGCTTGGCAGGAGTTTTCGTGTCACCCAGCACCGTGGCGAGCTCCTGAAATCGGCGCTGGCACCTAGGGTAATGGCGACAGTTCATCCATCGGCGATATTGCGCGCGCCTGACGAAGCTTCGCGGCATGAACAGGAGCGCCTATTTGTGAAGGATTTGAAAAAGTTAGCCGCTATGCGCTGATGAGCTGTCAGCAAAATCGGTCCGCGCGTCTTCTCTGATCAAAAGTTCTGTTACCTAAAGCCGATTTCGATCCTTATACTCCGGTACCTCGTCGTCCGGTTCAGCGGGCGCATGCGTCTTAACTTCGCCCTGGTCTGCCGGAGGCGCATTTTCTATGCCTTGGACCAGCTCTCCCTCCAAATCCTGCCCTTCTTCCACGAGTTCTTCCACGCTTTCCGAATCATCCAATTCCTGTGCCGAAAGACTCTGTACGTCGCCGGACATTCGGCCTTTTACAACTTTCGGATCATTCTCTTCGACACGCAAAATCTTGCTGCGCTTAGGATCAAGTGAACTACTCTCCGGACCGGACGATGGCTCAATCCCACTGCGTGACGCGCGCGCAACATTCCCTTTCTTAGCTCTTGAAGATGTCGTTTTCTTCGACTTACTTGGGCCTTTGCTTTTTTTTGCCATTCCTGCTCCTGGTTTCGCGTAACTGCCTTCGAACGGAAGCCGTTTCCCGAAGATACGAAACCCATTTCACTTCGGAGATAGCGGCTATCTGCGATTTCCTGCAATACGGTGATGTTTGTAGAAGCTACGATCCTACGCCAAATTTACCGATTGACCCACGCAGTGCACATCGGCGCATTATCCTGACTGCGCCAGATTTCCGGTGTACGGGACGCCCCCACGCGCGAACGCGCCCGCACAAACTCGCAGTCGTTCGAAAAAGTTTGGACACGACTAGAGGCCTCGCCGTTGCAGCCCTGACTCCGAATTGCCGCCAGAGTGCGAGAAGAAGACGCGATGCGTTTACTCGCCATCGGTCTCGGTTTACTTGCTGTGTGGCTCGGAGCTCTCCACGCCGCTCACAAATCACGGGCCAGGTTAGAGACCACTGGGAAGCTAATGCGTAAAGCCATTATTACGCAGAGGCGTAGATAATACTTAGACTTACTATAATCGCAAAAAGTTGAAACATATTCTTTGCTCTTCGGGTACTTTAAAAGGATCACCTGCCTGAAACTTCAGTCAGGTTCCGCAGCCGGTTCACAATTTCCGGTTTGATTGCTCCTGCGGAAAAACGCCAGCCCCAATTCCCTTTTGCCCTTCCCGGAATATTCATCCTCGCGTTGCTTCCCAGCCCCAGGACGTCTTGCAAGGGAATCATGGACACATCCGCGACCGATGTCATCACGGCTTGAATAAAAGCCCACGAGATGTCGCGGCCATCTCTCTGCAAAAAAGCTTTTGTGCGCTCGAGTTCAGCCGCAGCCGCCGATTCAGATTTTATGCTCGCAGCTTTTCGCAGTTCGTTCCACCACCCGCGCGTTGTGTTGTTGTCATGAGTACCGGTAAAACTCACCAGATTGCGCAGGTAATTGTTCGGCCGGTGCGTGCCATCTTCTTCTCCGAATGCAAACTGCAGCACCACCATTCCTGGTAACCGGAGGTCGTTTCGCAGTTTTTCCACTTCGGGCGTCGCGGCGTCGAGATCCTTCACGATCACGTCGAGCGTGGCGTTGTAGATGATCATCGGCGGCTGCGCCGCGATTGCAGCGGCCACCGGGGGCGCTG
>Ga0207665_10001017_pt1 | contig 18936 bp, 23 predicted proteins | sample LARL112metaG_FD_184351 | JGI IMG/M metagenome (GOLD analysis project Ga0207665, IMG submission 184351) | Corn, switchgrass and miscanthus rhizosphere microbial communities from Kellogg Biological Station, Michigan, USA - LAR L11-2 metaG... | ecosystem: Host-associated > Plants > Roots >...
GACGCGCATCAGGAGCTATTCGACGATCTCGAGCAACGTGCGCCCGGTGCGCCGGGCGGCCGACGCGCGCACGATCGTGCGGAGCGCGCGCGCGATCCGGCCCTGGCGGCCGATCACCTTGCCGACGTCGTCCTTGGCGACGTAGAGCTCGATGATCGTGTCGCCGTCACGCTCGACCTCCTGGACGCGTACCGCGTCCGGTTCGTCGACGAGCCGGCGCGCCAGGTACTCGACGATCTCGACCACTTACGAGACGCCCTTGGCCTTCAACAGCCGGGCGACGGTGCCCGAGGGCTGCGCGCCCTTCGAGAGCCAGTCGCGCACCTTCTCCTCGTCGAGCTCGATCGTCGACGGGTCGGTCTGCGGGTTGTAGCGCCCGACGATCTCGAGGAACTTGCCGTCGCGCGGGGAGCGCGAGTCCGCCGCGACGATGCGGTAGACGGGGTTCTTCTTCGACCCGACTCGGGTCAGCCTGAGCTTGACAGCCAAACGGTTACCTCCGTGATCTCGACTTCTTCTTGCGCTTGGACTTCCGCTTCTTCGTCGCCGACGGGCGGCCCGGCCCATTCTGGGCCTGCGGCGCACCCGGCAACGCGGGCATCTTGCCCTTTCCAAGCTGCTTCATCATCTTCGCCATCTGCTTGCGTGCCTCGAGCAGCTGGTTGACCTGCTCGACGGTGGTGCCGCTGCCGGCCGCGATTCGCTTGCGGCGGGAGCCGTCGATCACATGCGGGAGGCGCCGTTCCTGCGGCGTCATCGAGAGGACGATCCCCTCGACCCGCGCGAGCTGGCGCTCGTCGACGTCGTCCATTCCTTCCAGCTGCTTGCCCAGGCCAGGGATCATCTTCAAGACGCCCTGGAGCGGGCCCATCCGCCGGAGCATCTTGTAGCTGCGGAGGAAGTCGTCGAACGTGAACTCCCCCTGCATCATCCGGCGCTCCATCTCCTCGCGCTCGTCGTCCTCGACCGCGGCCTCGGCCTTTTCGATCAGGCTGAGCACGTCGCCCATGCCGAGGATGCGCTGGGCCATCCGGTCGGGGTGGAAGTACTCGAGCTGGTCGAGCCGCTCGCCGACCGAGACGAGCTTGATCGGCTTGCCGGTGACGGCCTTCACCGAAAGCGCGGCGCCGCCGCGTGCGTCGCCGTCGAGCTTCGTGAGGACGACGCCGTCGAACGCGACCCGCTCCGCGAACGCCTCCGCCACGCGCACCGCGTCCTGGCCGGTCATCGAGTCCAGCACGAGCAGCACGTTCGTCGGCTTCGTCGCGTCGCGCACGGCGACGAGCTCGTCCATCAGCAGCTCGTCCACGTGTAGGCGGCCGGCGGTGTCGAGGATGACGGTGTCGAGCTCCTGCGCCCGCGCCTGCTCGAGCCCCTGCGTCACGGCCGCGACCGGATCGGAGCGCTCCTCGCTGAAGACGGGAACCTGGATCTGGCGCCCGAGCTGGTCGAGCTGGTCGATCGCCGCGGGCCGCTGGAGGTCAGCCGCGACGAGGCCGGGCTTGCGGCCCTCCTTGCGCAGCATGAGCGCGAGCTTGGCCGCGGCGGTCGTCTTGCCGGAGCCCTGCAGGCCCGCAAGCAGGATCACCGTGGGTGGCCGGCCCGCGAACGCGAGTCGCGAGTCGCCGGAGCCCATCAGCGTCGTCAGCTCCTCCTGGACGATCTTCACGACCTGCTGTCCGGGCGTCAGGCTCTTCAGCACGTCTGCGCCGAGCGCCCGTTCGCGAACCCGCGCGACGAAGTCCTTGACGACCTCGAAGTTGACGTCGGCCTCGAGCAGCGCGAGCCGGACCTCGCGCATCGCGCGCGAAATCGACTCCTCGTCCAGGCGTCCTTGCTTGCGCAGGTCGCCGAGCGCGCCTTGGAGGCGTTCTGAGAGAGTGTCGAACACGCGGCCGACCAGTCTAGCGACGGGTGTTTCCGGGTACGGCCGCCCCAAGGGACGCTCGAGCGAGAGGAGCAGAGATGGCGGAGATCGCCAAAGTCATCACGTTGATCGGGTCGTCGCCCGAAAGCTTCGCGAAGGCAGCCGACGCGGCCGTGCAGGAGGCGGCCAAGACCGTGCGCGGGATCAGCGGCGCGTCCGTCGTCTCGATGAGCGCGGTCGTCGAGGGCGACCGGATCAGCGAGTACCGCACGACGGTGAACATCGCCTTCGCGGTCGAGCGCTGAGTCTGCCGAGCGCAGGGCGAAAGACACACATCCGGCACGAAGCCGTGACAGACACGTGACGGTTTCGCCGCTAGCGTCTACAAACGGGGGCTAGGGGCCGAAGGCCCCCGGGGGAAAGGTTCTCGCGAGGAGGTCACGGCGCCAGCAGGGCGCGCGCGAAGTCCTCCGGGTCGAAGGGGCGCAGGTCGTCCACGCCTTCGCCGATGCCGATCAGCTTCACCGGCAGGCCGAGCTCGTGTGCGATCGCGAGCGCGATCCCGCCCTTCGCCGAGCCGTCCAGCTTCGTCAGCGCGATCCCCGTCACGTCCACGGCCTGGCTGAAGAGCCGCGCCTGCTGCAGGCCGTTCTGGCCGGTCGTCGCGTCGACCACGAGCAGCGTCTCGTGCGGCGCCCCGTCGAGCCGCCCTGCGATCACGCGGCGGACCTTGGCCAGCTCCTCCATCAGGTTCGCCTGGGTGTGTAGCCGGCCGGCCGTGTCGACCACCACCACATCCCTGCCTCGCGATTCCGCGGCGCCGATCGCGTCGTAGGCGACGGCGGCGGGATCGCCCCCGCGCTCGGAACCGACGAAGTCTGCGTTTGCCCGCTGAGCCCAGATCTCGAGCTGCTCCTCGGCGGCGGCGCGGAACGTGTCCGCCGCGGCCACCAGCACCGAATGGCCGTGCTCGGCGAGCTTCGAGGCGAGCTTCCCGATCGTGGTCGTTTTCCCGGTTCCGTTGACGCCCACGACGAGGATTACGCTCGGATTGGCCGACACGGCGAGCGAGCCCGGCTCCCCCAGCATCCGCGCCGCCTCCTCGGCGAGCGCCTCCCCGAGATTGGCGCCGGTGTCGCCCCGCGCCTCGAGACGCTGCACGAGCTCCGCGGTCGCCGGCACGCCGACGTCGGCGGCGATCAACGCCTCTTCGAGCCGCTCCCACGAGGCGTCGTCGGCCGGGTCGAAGGCCGCGACCCCGATCTGCTCGGTCAGCGCACGGCGGCTCTTGCCGAGCGAGTCGCGGAGCCTCGCGAACATGCCGCCACCGCCGGCTTCTGGGTCCGCGGTCGCGCCGTCCTCACCGAGCAGCTGCGCCCAGGTTCTCGCCATCCGCGCGGAGATTAGTGCCAGCCGTCGAGCACCGGGAACCGCGCGTCCGCGTCGAGGCAGGCAGCTGCGAAGAGCGCAACCCCGACACCGCCAGTGAACAGCGAGTACCGGCCGGGCGCAGCCTCTGCCTGCCCGAGCGCGTGGGCGGCGAAGCTGCGCGCCCGCTCCAGCCAGCGCTCGTCTCCGGTGCGCTCGAAGGTCTTCAAGAGCGCGTATCCGTTCCCGGACGTGCCGTGGCAGAGACCCGAGCCCTTCTCCTCGCGGTGCGCGCCCGCGCGCCACGTCAGCTCGGCGCCGGCGAGCAGGAGCTCCTCGTCGAGGTACGGCGCTGCGGTGGCGACCATCCCGGGCGCCCCGTGGCACCACTGCAGGCGGATGCCGCTCCCGCTGGCGGGAGCGAGCGGCCCGCCCGCGTCCGCGGGCCACGTCGCCAGCCCGTCCTCGACGATCGCCTCGCGTGCGAGGACCTCCGCCGTCTCGCGCGCGAGCGACTCGCTCCACTCGCTCTCGACCTGCAGCAGCGCGTGCACGATTCCGACGAGACCGTGCGCCGGGCCAAGGAGGCGATGGGTCTTGCCGTAGAGCTGCTGCGTCCAGAGCCCGTCGGAAGCACGGCGGGCCATGAGCGCCTCGGCGCTCTCGCGCCACGCCTCGAGCCAGCGCGCCTGGCCGGTCGATTCGTGCATCGCCCGCGCGGCAAGCAGCGTCCCGGGTGAGCCCCACAGCAGCTCCTCGAACTCATTGTCGCGGTTCTCGCGGACCCGCTGGAGCAGCCTGTCGACGAGGTCACGGCGAGGCGTGAGTCGCGAGCTGACGAGCAGGAGACCCGCCTCCCCGCACAGGAGCGACGACTCGCGGGCCGCCGGCAGCTCGATCTCGGCGAGGGCGAGGTCGGGCGCCTCGCGCCAGAGCTCGAGTGTCCGCTCGGCCGCCGCGGCGAGGTCGATTCCCGTCTCGGCGAGCCCGCGCCGGGCCAGCGCGTCGAGCGCCCAGAGCACGCCTGCCGCGCCGCAGTAGAGGTCCTTCAGCGGCGGGGTCGAGCCCCAGGCGTCCCACTCTTCCGCCGGCCAGAGCCCATCAGGGTCGAACGCGGCGTCCGCGTCCGCGACGATCGTCCGGATCGCCGCGCGCACCCGCTCTTCGTCCCAGGGCTCGTCCGTGAGCGGCTCGAACCCGGCCGCGTCGAAGAGCACTATGCGGCAGCTTCGGCTTCGCGCGGCAGGCGCCGTGAGACGATCTGCGAGACGCCGTCGCCGCCCATCGTGACGCCGTAGAGGACGTCGGCCGCCTCCATCGTCTTCTTCTGGTGCGTGACGACGATGAACTGCGCACTCTCGGAGTAACGGCGCAGCAGCTCGACGAAGCGCCCGATGTTGGCGTCGTCGAGCGCGGCCTCGACTTCGTCGAGCAGGTAGAACGGGCACGGGCGCGCGAGGAAGAGCGCGAACAGGAACGAGATCGCGCCGAGCGCCTTCTCGCCGCCCGAGAGCAGCGTCAGCCGCGTCACCCGCTTGCCGGCCGGCCGCAGCTCGACCTCGACGCCCGCCTCCTCGCCTTCCTCCTCCGCCTCGGTCAGGCGCAGCCGACCTTCGCCGCCCGGGAACAGCGTGGAAGCGACCTCGGTGAAGTGGGTGCTCACTGCTGCGAACGTCTCGTCGAAGCGCCGCTCGACGGTCTCGGCGAGCTCGTTGCGCAGCTGCTCGAGCTCCTGCAGGCTCGCCTCGAGGTCGGAGCGCTGCTCGGCCAGCTCCGTCAGGCGCTCCTTCTCGTGCTCGTACTCCTCCTTGGCGAGCGGGTTGACCTGTCCGAGGGTCTCGCGCCGCCGTTCGAGCCGCTCGACCTTCGCCGCGAGCTCCTCGCGGTCGTCGCCCTCGGACGGTTCAGCGCCCGCCTCCTCCAGGCGCCGCTTCGCTTCGGAGGCCTCCGCCTCGAGCCGCGCGCGCTCGACGTCGATCCCCCCGGCGCGCTCGCCGGCCTCCGCCGCCACCCGGCGAACCTCGGCCTCCTCGCCGCCCAGCCGGCGCAGCTCGGCCGCCAGCTCGCCCGCGCGAGTGGCGCCGGCGTCGACGCGGGCGCGCAGCGGCGCCTCGAACCGTTCTGCAACGGCCGCGGCGCCCTCGAGCATCGCCGCCAGCCGCTCGGCCAGCTCCGCGACGGGCCCGACCGGAAGCGGCGGCAGCTCGGCAGGAACCTCCTCGGCCCTGCGCTCGAGCTCCTCGGCCTCGGCGGCAAGCGCCCGGCGGCGGGCGTCGAGCTGGAGCAGGACCGCCTCCGCCGTCTCGCCGGCGAACCAGAGCTCGCCGCGGTCCGCGTCGAAGCAGTGGCCCTCCTTGGTGACCAGCACGCCGTGCTCGGCGCGCTCGAGCTCCGCCGGCTGCGCGAGCCAGACGTCCGCGAGCAGCTCGACCACCCGGTCGCCGCCCGGCCGTGCCTTGACGTGGCTCGCAAGCGGCTCGGCACCGAGCAGAGGTGGCCGCGTCGGGCGCTTGTCGCCGCGAGGCGGCACCAGAACTCCGAGGTCGCCGAGGCCGGCCTTGCGTGCCCGTTCGACGAGCGCGAGCGCCGCTCCGGTGTCCGCCGCGACGAGCGAGGCCGCCCGCCGGGCCAGAGCTGCCGCGACCGCGCGTTCGTATCCGGCCTCGACCTCGAGCAGCGAGAGCGCCAGCCGCTCGCCCTCTTCCGCGAGAGCCCGCGCGGCCGGCGGCAGGCCTTCGCGCTCGGCGAGCGAGTGCTCGAGCGCGGTCAGGCGTTCCCGCGCGAGACGCGCGTGCTCCCGGAGCGCCTCGCGCTCCGGGTTCGCCCGCGCACGCGGCAGCAGCGGCTCTTGCCGGAGACGCTCTGACAGCTCCCGCGCAGCGTCGCGCCGCAGCTCGAGCCGCTCCGAGGCGCTGCGCAGCCGGTAGAGCGCCGAGGTCGCACCTTCGCCGCGGCCGGCCGCGGCGGCCAGCTCTTCCTCGATCCGATTGCGCTCCAGGAGCAGCGCCTCGAGCCGCTCGCCGGTGCGCTTGCGCTCGAGCGACGCAGCGGTGCGCCGCTCCTCGACCTCCGCCAGCCGCTCGTCGACCGCGGCCAGGTCGAGCTCGGCCAGCCGCGCCCGCAGCCCGGCGATCTCGCCGCGCAGCTTCTCGGCCCGCTCGGCCGCGGTCGCCTGCAGCGCGAGCGGCCGCAGCCGCGTCTTCACCTCGGCCTCGAGGTCGCGCGCGCGCTCGACCTGGATCTGGACGCGCGCGAGCTTCAGCTCGGCCCGGTGCCGACGCCGCTTGAACTTGCCGAGCCCGGCGGCGTCCTCGATCAGCGCCCGACGCTCCTCCGGCTTCGAGGCGAGGATCTCCTCGACCTTGCCCTGGCTGATCACCGAGCCGTGGCTGCCGCCGAGGCCGACGTCCGCGAGCAGCTCGACGAGGTCGGTACGCCGCACAGGCGCGCGGTTGATCAGGTACTGGCCCTCTCCGCCCCGGTGCAAGCGGCGCGTGACCGAGATCTCGCTGAAGTCGAGCTCGCCAAAGGCGCCGTCCTCGTTGTCGAACAGGAGCTCGACCTCGCAGTGGTCGGCCGGCGCGTGGCCGGGCGAGCCGGCGAAGAGGACGTCGTCCGGCTTCTCGGCGCGCAGCTCGCTCGGGCTCTGCGAGCCGGAGGCCCAGAGGAGCGCGTCGGCGACGTTCGACTTGCCGGAGCCGTTGGGCCCGACGACGACGGCGACGCCGCTCTCGAGCCGGACCTCGACCGGCTCGGGGAACGACTTGAAACCGCGCAGCTTGATCGAACGCAGGTGCACGCGCGCGGGAGGTTACGGGGCGCAGCGGATGCCGCCGCGCCCCGCGTGCCTACTCGTCCTCGACCATCCCCGCAAGCGCCTCGCGCGGGAACTGGTCGGCCATGTCCGCATGGACCTCCTGGACGTGCTGCTCGGCGTTGTCGAGCACCTCGTCCTCGGTCTCGCCGCGGATCGTCGCGCCGCAGGCGCAGTTGATCACCTTGGCCATCGGCCCTCCTCTCGGACGACGCCGCCGATGCTACCGCGCTACGCGGCCACCCCGAGGCGGTCGAGCGCCTCCCGCGCGGCGTCCTGCTCGGCGGCCTTCTTCGAGCGGCCGCGCCCCACGCCGACCTCCTCGCCGTCGATCACGGCCGCGCAGGTGAAGAGGCGATCGTGCGGCGGGCCCTGCACGTCGAGCACGTTGTAGACGACCTGCTTGCCCTGTCGCGCAAGCTCTTCCTGGAGCTCCGTCTTGTGGTCGACGTGGCTCGTCAGCGCATAGACGATCCGGCCGTCGAACGCGTCGACGACCGCCTCGCGGATCGGCTCGAACCCGTGCTGCAGGTAAAGCGCTGCGAGGGAAGCCTCGAGCAGGGCGGCCAGCACGTTGCGGTTGCGAGAAAGCCGGTCGAGCTCCTCCGCCGGCGCCTGCTTCTCGCCGCGTTCGGCGAGCCGGGCGCCGAGGCCGAGCTCGCGCGCGACCACCGCGCACGAGGCCCGAGAGACGACGTGGGAGCGGATCTTCGCCATCCGGCCCTCCGAGAAGTCCGGGTAGCGCTCGTACAGCGCCCGGGCCACCGCGAGCTCCAGCACGGAGTCGCCGAGGAACTCGAGCCGCTCGTACGAGGACGCGCGGTCGGGCGCCCAGGAGCTATGCGTGAAGACGGTTTCCAGCAGCTCTGCCGGCAGGTCGGCGATGAGCTCCGCGAGCTCCTCCGGCCGACCCCCTGGCGCTTTGCTACTGGTGCGTGGAGACGTAGTCGACGGCCTGCCCGACGGTCTGGATCTTCTGTGCGTCCTCGTCCGAGATCTTGATCCCGAACTGGTCCTCGAGCTCCATGATCAGCTCCACGAGATCGAGCGAGTCGGCGTCGAGATCCTCCTGGAACGAGGCTTCCTCAGTGATCTCGTTCTCGTCGACTCCGAGCTGCTCCGTCAGGACTTCCTTGACCCGCTCGAACACTTCCTCTCGCGATGCTGCCATTTCACCTCATTTCGACTCGGTCTCAGAGCGCGCGGATGCTAACACTCTTTCCGGCAGTCGCTGCGCAAGCCGGTTCACGACGTCGTGCTCCACGCCCCGCGCGGCGAGCCGGATCGCGTTCGCGATCGCCCGGGGCGAGGAGTTGCCGTGGGCGATCACGGCGAGCCCGCGCAGGCCGAGCAGATACGCGCCGCCGTAGGTGTCGGGGTCGAGGCGGTTGCGCATCCCACGCGCCGCCGGGCGGATCAGCAGGCCGCCGACCCGGCCGCGGCGAGTGGCGGTGATCTCCTCGCGCAGCGCGTCGAGCAGCGTCTTGATCGTGCCTTCGAGCAGCTTCAGCACGACGTTGCCGGTGAAGCCGTCGCAGACGACGACGTCCGCGGCTCCGAGGAGGAGGTCGCGGCTCTCCGTGTTGCCGCCGAAGTTCAGCCCGTCGGCCTCGGCGAGCAGCGCGTGTGCCTCGAGGGTCAGCTGGTTGCCCTTCTCGGGCTCCTCGCCGATCGAGAGCAGGCGCACCTCGGGGTTCCGCTTGTCGAGCACCTCTTCTGCGAAGACGGCGCCCATGTGTGCGAACTGGAGTAGGTGCTCCGGCCGCGCGTCGGCGTTCGCGCCGGCGTCGATCAGCACCGTCGGGCCGCTTTGCGACGGGATCACGACGGCGATCGCCGGCCGCGCGACCCCCGAAAGGCGCCGGAGCTCGAGAAAGCTGGCCGCGAGCATCGCACCCGTGTTCCCGGCCGAGACGACCGCGTCGGCCTCGCCCTGGCCGACGGCGCGGCAGGCTGCGACGAGCGAGCTGTCCGGCTTCGAGCGCACGGCGTCGGCCGGCTTCTCGTCCATCGCAATCTCCTGGGTCGTGAGGACGAGGGGCAGTCCGCCCGTGTCGAGCTCGGCCGGGCCGAACAGGATCGGCTCGATCCCGTCCTGCGCCGCCTCGAGCGCGCCCGCCACGACCTCCTCCGCCGCGCGGTCACCTCCCAGCGCGTCCACGGCGATCTTCGGCACGTTCTCTACGGAGCGGGTGTTCGCAGAGGCTCGATCTCGCGGCCCGCGTACGTCTTGCAGTTCGGGCACATGCGGTGCGGCTGCTTCGGCCGGCCGCACTGCGGGCACGTGTTCACGCGCGGCGCTTCGAGCCTGTGCGTCGCGCGCCGCTTGTCCCGGCGTGACTTGGACGTTTTTTTCTTGGGGACGGCCATCGGCGGGCGAGTATAGCCATAGCCTGGCTTTGCCAAGCCTTAACCCGGGTTTGCCCGCCCCGAACCCGCACGGCGCGACCCTGTCTCAACGACAACGAACGAAGGAGGCAGGAGATGACGAAGATCGCGGCAATCATCGGAGGCGTGCTGCTGATGGCAGGCGTGGCGCTGGCTGGAACGGTCAGCAGCCTAGGCGCCACGGACAACCCGACGATCGGCTCGACGCTGCCCGTTGCGGCGGCTACGACGACGATCCACCAGGAGGACCGCGGCCGCGAGGCCGAGCTCCGGGGCCGGGCGAACGAGGCCCGCGAGGACGTGCGCCGTGAGGACCGCCGGGCCGATCGGCGGATCCGTGTCGCGGACGACCGCGGGCACCACCAGCGCGGGCACGACGACGGCGGCCATCGCGGGCACGGCGGGCACGGCGGCGACGACTGATTCCCCCAACGAGCGCGAGGCGGCCCCTCGTCCCCCTCTCGGGGCCGCCTCGTCGTCGTCACACTTCCGGGAGATGAGCAGGCCGAAGCGGACGATCCTCCTCGTCGAGGACGAGGCGTCGATCCGCGACCCGCTGGCAGACGTCCTCCGCAGCGAGGGCTTCGACACGCTGGTCGCGGGATCGGTCGCTGAGGCGCTCGAACAGGCGCGGCGCGACCCCGACCTCGTGCTGCTCGACCTGATGCTCCCCGACGGCTCCGGCTTCGACGTCTGCCGCGAGCTGCGGCAACACTCGCAGGTGCCGATCATCATGCTCACCGCCCGCGGCGAGGAGGCCGACCGGGTGGTCGGGCTGGAGCTCGGCGCCGACGACTACGTCGTCAAGCCGTTCAGCGGGCGCGAAGTGGTTGCGCGCATCCGCGCCGTCCTGCGCCGCGCTGCAACCCCGGAGCCCGCCGACGAGCGGCCGCTCGAGGTCGGGCCCGTCCGGCTCGAGCCGGCCCGGCGCGAGGTGACGCTCGAGGGCAGCCCCCTCGAGCTGAGCCGGAAGGAGTACGAGCTCCTGCACCTCTTGATGCGGAACGCCGGCTCGGTCGTCACGCGCGAGCGCCTGATCGACGAGGTCTGGGACCCGAACTGGTTCGGCTCGACGAAGACGCTCGACGTCCACGTCAGCGGAATCCGCCGCAAGCTCGGCGACGACCCGGCGAAGCCGCGCTTCGTCCACACCGTGCGCGGCGTCGGCTTCCGCTTCTCCGCTCCGGACGAGGTTGAGTGAGCCTCCGCCTCCAGCTCCTCGGCGCGTTCGCGTACGTGCTGCTGCTCGTGATCGTCGCACTGGAGGTGCCGCTGGCCCTCAACCTGGCGCGGCGGATCGAGGCCGAGGTCAAGAACGACGCCGCCGCGCAGGCGTTCGTCGTCTCCGCGAACGCGTCGGGCGAGATGCAGCACCCGCAGCGGCTGGCCGGCGTCGCGGAGACCGCGGGCCGGAACCTGGGCGGCCGCGTGATCGTCGTCGACGCGCAAGGCCGGCTGCTCGCCGACTCGACGGTCGGCGTCACCCCGCGCCTGCAGTACCGCTCGCCGGCTCGGCCCGAGATCGGCGCCGCGCTCGACGGCAGCCGGGCACAAGGCGAGCGCCACAGCGACACGCTCGGGCAGGACCTGCTCTACACGGCCGTTCCGGTGACGAACAACGGCTCGATCGTCGGTGCAGTTCGCGTGACGCAGGACCTCGCCGCGGTGCACACGCGCATCCGCAACGGGATCCTCGCGCTGGTCGCGATCGGCGCCTTCGCGCTCGTGCTCGGGCTGGCGCTCGCGTGGTTCCTCGCCAACTCGCTCTCGGGCCCACTGCGCAACCTCGCCGGCACTGCGCGCCGGGTCGAGGCTGGCGACCTCGAGGCCCGTGCCGAGGTGACCGGCGCGAAGGAGCAGCGCGAGGTCTCCGCGGCCTTCAACGACATGGCCGAGCGGCTGGAGGTCGTGCTCGCGGCACAGCGGGAGTTCGTGGCGAACGCGTCGCACCAGCTGCGGACGCCGCTGACGGGGCTTCGGTTGCGCCTCGAGTCGGCCCGTGCGCGGTCGGCTGGGGACGCGGAGCGCGAGCTCGAGGCCGCCGAGCAGGAGCTCGAGCGGATGACTCGCCTGCTCACCTCGCTGCTCACGCTCGCACGCGAGGGCGACAAGCCCGCCGACGCGCGTCCCGTCTCGCTGGCCCGCACGGCCGAGCGCGCATACGAGCGTTGGGCGGCGACGGCGGAGCAGGACGGCCGCGAGCTCGAGCTCGTCGGCGGCGGCGACGCATCGATCGCGGCCTCCGAGGAAGACCTCGCGATCCTGCTCGACAACCTGATCGAGAACGCGCTGCGCTATTCGCCGACCAGGGTCGCGATCGACTGGGGCCGCGACGGCGAGCAGGCCTGGCTGGCCGTGCTCGACGAAGGCCCAGGCCTGGCGCCGGGAGAGGAGACGAAGCTCTTCGACCGGTTCGCCCGCGGCAGCGCAAGCAGGGGGCGGTCGGGCACGGGGCTCGGGCTCGCGATCGTCCAGACCCTCGCGCATCGCTGGCGCGGGACGGCGTCGCTCCAGAACCGAATCGAGGGCGGAACGCGCGCAGAGGTGCGCTTTCCGGCCGCGGCTACAGTGGCCGAGGAGTCATGGGTCGAGGCCTCGCAGTAATCGCGCTAGCCGTCGTCGGCGTGCTCTGCGCCGCCGGAATGGGCTACGCCGCGTACGTCGTCTCGCGCGGGTCGGTCGCGGTGCCGGTGACGAGGCTGCAGCGGACGCCGCCGGCGAACCTGACCCCGTCACGCGTGCGCGAGCACGCCGCGCCGAAGACGAAGGCCCAGCCGCGCACCACGACCTCGACCGTCGCGCCTCCTCCCCCGCCGGCCACGACCACCGACGACCACGGCCGCCGGGGACGCGGCGGAAGCGGTGGCGGCGGCCACGGAGGAGACGACTAGGCGGGTTGACGGAACGTCGCTCGGCGGCAGCGTGTTCCGGTGGGACAGCCCGTCGTTGCGTCAAGCCTGCCTGGATCTAGAGCTTCTCTTTGAGGTCGGCGAGCGCCGACCAGCGGGTGTCTGGCTCGGGCTCGTCGTGGTCGTGCGGCTCGTCGTTCAGGTTCTTGCCGCAGACCGCGCAGAGGCCGGCACACGCGGGCCGGCAGAGGATCTTGTCCGGCAGCTCGAGCGCGATCGTGTCGCGCGCCCAGGCGGAAAGGTCGAGCTTGTCGTCGGCGAGGTACTGGCTCTGCAGCTCCTCGTCCCCGCCCGGGTTCGCGGCCTGGTACTCGCGTGCTTCCACGGGCACGTCGAGCACCGCGTCGTCGAGGCAGCGGAAGCAGGGGCCGTGGAGCCGTGCGTCGAAGCGCAGCTCGAAGACGGTTCCGGTGGAGGCGCGGGTGACGGTCACCTCGGCGGGCACGACCTGCGGCACCGCCACGTACCGCTGGCCGCCTAGCTCGAAGGGCTCGAGCTCGATCTGCCGCTCGTCGCGCCACTGCTCACCGGAGCGCACCTTGAGCGTCCGAAGGTCGAGCGTGGTCATGCGACCACCGTAGCGAAGCCTCTAGATCCGGCGAACGAGCTCGTCGAGCGGCCTGCGGTTCGCCTCGGCGCTCCAGTCCTCGGCGCTCTTCGACGTCGGCGCGAGGTCGCGCTTCGGGTAGCCGAAGCTCGGGATGTTCACCGGCAGCCAGCCGTCCTCGAGGCCGAGCGCCCGCGCCGCCGCCCCGGCGTCGGGCATGCCGTTCGGACACGAGACGACGCCCTCGTTCCAGGCGGTGAGGAACATGTTCTGCATCGCCCGGCCGACGTCGATCGCAGAGCCGCCGCCTTCCGTCGCGATTGCCACGGCGAATGCGCAGGTCTCGACGTTCGCGGCCGCGTAGACCATGCCGGCGATCCGCTCCTTCGCCTCGGCGCTCTCGACGACCACGAAGCGCCACGGCTGCTTGTTCATGGCGCTGCCCGAGACGCGCCCGCCGTCGAGGATCCGGCCTCGAACGTCCTCGGGCACCGGGCGGTCGGCGTAGCTGCGCCAGTCGCGCTTGCTCGCGACGGCAAGGTACGTGTCCACTCGGAGCCGCCTAGTGCGGGTAGTCGTCGTTGGTGCTCTCGACGCCGGCCGCGACGCCCGCGACAACGGACTCCTGCGAGCGCTCGTGCAGACGCTCGCGGCCGCGCCGCACAGCGACGAGGAACTTGTCGAGGTTGACCTCGAGGGTCGAGAGAATCGAGTCGGCCCAGTCCTCCATCTCGAGCCGCGTCTCGCGAGCCTGGCGGCGCGCGTCGTCGACGATGTCGCCGGCCTGACGCTCGGCGAGCTTGACGATCTCGGTCTGCGACGCCTCCCGGACGGCCTGCTCACGGGCCTCGCCGAGGATCCGGTCGCATTCGCGCTTGGCCTCGGCGAGCATCTCCTGACGCTCCTTCACGATCCAGCGCGCCTGCTTGATCTCCTCGGGGATCGTGGCCCGCATCTGGTCGAGGATGTCGTAGATCTCCTCGCGGTCGATCCGCACCTGGTCGGTGAGCGGGACGGCCTTCGCGTTGTGCACGAGGTCGTCGAGCTTGTCGATCAGAACGAGTACGTCCATCGGTGTGCGGAGTTTACAGGCGCCTACCTACGGAACAGACGGCTGAGCCAGCCGGACGGCTCGGGCTCCGGTTCCGGATCGGGCTGCTGAGGTACGGCGCGCGGCGGCTCCTGCTCGCGCGGCGCTTCCGTGCCCGAGAGCCAGCGTCGGCCGCTGGCCTTCAGCTCCTCCAGTAGCGCAGTCGCCTCGTTCGGAGCGAGCACGACCTCGTCGCCGTGCTGGAGCTGGCCCTCGATCCGGTCGGCCGCTTCGCTCTCGGCGCCGCGGGCGCGCAGCTTCTGGAGGACGTCCTGCGCCTCCCGCTTGGCGAGGCGGACCTCGGTCCCGGCGGCGAGCTGCTCCTCGAGCGTCATTCCTGCGGGTTCTCCGGAGTGCCGGGGCGGCCGTCGGGGAAAAGCTCGCGGAACCGCCGCGCAACCGGCTCGGGGACGAGCTCGTCGACCCGGCCGCCGAAGCTCGCGATCTCTTTCACGCCGCTGGACGAGACGAAGCTGACCGCCGGGCTTGCCATGACATAGACGGTCTCGACGTCAGGCGCGAGCGTGCGGTTGAGCTGGTTCATCTGGAACTCCCACTCGAAGTCCGAGATCACGCGCAGGCCCTTGACGATCACCTTCGCGTCCCACTTGTGCGCGAAGTCGACGACGAGCTCCGAGAAGACGTCGACCTCGACGTTGCCGAGCCCGTCGAGCGTCTCGCGCAGGAACGCGACGCGCTCGTCGAGCGTGAACATCGGCGTCTTGTGCTGCGGGTTGCCGACGACGCCGACGACGACGCGGTCGAAGATCTCGGCCGCGCGCTTGATCACGTCGACGTGCCCGTTCGTGACGGGGTCGTAGGTGCCGGGGTAGATCGCGGTGATCACTCTGCGTCGAAAAGCGTGAGTCGGGCCGAGCCGTAGCGTCTGGTCGTGCGCTTCGCGAGCGGGAGGTCGGGCTCCTCCTCGGCGGCCGTCTCGACGAGCAGCGTGCCGCCGGGGGCGACGATCTCGGGCAGGTCTCGAATCATGGCCTTTTCCAGGGAAGAAAAGCGCTTGTAGGGCGGATCGAGCAGCACGAGATCGTAGCGGGTGCCCTGACGTGCATCGGCGCGGAGCGCGGTCAGCGCGTCCTGGCAGAGGACGGTCGCGTGGTCGAAGCGGAGCTTGTCGAGGTTGCGGTTGATCGTCCGGCAGGCCTCTTGGTCGCTCTCGACGAAGGTGACATGCGCGGCGCCGCGGCTCATGGCTTCGAGCCCCATGGCGCCAGAGCCGGCGAACAGGTCGAGCACCTTCGCGTCCTCGGCACCGCCGGGGCCGAGCAGGTTGAACGCTGCTTCTCGTACGCGGTCTGCTGTGGGGCGAGTGTCGAGCCCTTTGGGCGCGAAGATGCGGGCGCCCTTCCGCGAGCCGGCGATGATCCGCATCGCTAGACCCGGTCCGGCAGCGGCGGATGCGTTTCGCCGTCGAGGCAGCGGAGCGCCCACTCCGCCTCCTCGGCGACCGTCCACCAGCCCTCGACGGATGTCTCGTCGTCGAGCAACTGCTCGAGCCGCGGCCGCGACTCCTGCAGGTCGAGCACGCCGGCTGCAAAGGCGCACCAGAACCGCACCTCCGGCTCCGGATCGTTCAGGCACGAGACGATCTCCAGCCGGATCTCCGCCAGCACCGGCTGGTGCTGCAGCAGATGGCCGAGGCCTTCTGCCGCATAGGCGCGCACGACCGGGCTCTCGTCCGGATCCGACAGGCGGCGGGCGAGCACGTCCGAGGCGTCGCTCGAACCGTTGAAGCCGAGCACGTAGGCGGCAGCAGCTCGCCCCTCCTCGTTGCCGCCACCTTCGAGCACCCTTCGCACGCGGCGCAGGGTGCGCGGGTCGTCCACCTGGGCGAGCTCGCTCGCGGCCGCCCAACGGTTGACGTCGTCGGTGGCGAGCGTCCGCACGAGCCGTCGTCGTCCGAAGGCGATCACGCCGCGAGCTCGCGCTCGCCGAAGACCCGCTCCACCTCGTCGGCCAGCGGGCCGTCGTAGTCGACCAGGCCTTCGGCCGCGGCGCGCGCCCGCTCGAGCAGCGGGCGGTCGGCGCGCCAGTGCACGAAGCGCAGGTCGGAGACGCCCGCCTGCCGCGTGCCGAGCAGCTGACCCTCGCCGCGCAGCTCGAGGTCGCGCTCCGCCAGCTCGAAGCCGTCGGTCGAGTCGACCAGCGCCTGCAGCCGCGCCAGCGCGTTCTCCGTCAGCTCCTCGCGCGGCCGCGAGATCAGCAGGCAGTACGACTGCTCGGCGCCGCGCCCCACGCGGCCGCGGAGCTGGTGCAGCTGCGCGAGCCCGAAGCGGTCGGCCTCCTGCACGATCATGATCGTCGCGTTCGGGACGTCGACGCCGACCTCGATCACCGTCGTCGCCACCAGCACGTCGAGCTCACGCGCCTTGAACTGCGCCATCAGCTCCCGCCGCTCGGCGGGCCGCAACCGACCGTGCAGCAGCCCGACGCGGTAGTCGCGTAGCTCGGCGCGTCGCAGGCGCTCCGCCTCGACCTCGGCCGCCCGGGACTGGGACGTCTCCGACTCCTCGATCAGCGGACAGACGACGTACGCCTGCCGCCCGTCGTCGAGGTGCTTGCGCAGCCTCGTGTACGCCGCCGACGAGCGCTCCGCGGTCACCCACGAGGTGACGATCGGCTTCCGCGAGGCCGGCGGCTTCGCGATCTCGGTCACGGACAGGTCGCCGTAGAGCGTGAGCGCGAGCGTGCGCGGGATCGGCGTGGCCGTCATGTGCAGGACGTGCGGCGCCCGGCCCTCGGTCAGCGCGCGCCGCTGCTCCACGCCGAAGCGGTGCTGCTCGTCCACGACCGCGACGCCGAGCTCGCCGAGGTCGACGCCTTCCTGGATCAGCGCGTGCGTGCCGACGACGACCTGCGCGCCTTCGAGCTCGGACTTCACCGACCCGGTGAGCAGCGCCGCCCGCACGCCGAGCTCCGTGCACCACGGCTCGACCGTCAGGAAGTGCTGCTCGGCAAGCGTCTCGGTCGGCGCCATCAACGCTCCGGCGCGGCCCGTCTCGACCGCGCGCAGGAGCGCGTAGAGCGCGACCACGGTCTTGCCCGAGCCGACGTCGCCCTGCAGCAGCCGCTGCATCGGGGCGTCGCGGGCGAGGTCGCGGTCGATCTCGGCGATCGCCGCCTCCTGGTCCGGCGTCAGCTCGAACGGCAGCAGCTCGCGGTAGTGCGCGACCAGCCCGGCCGGCGCGCCGAGCGCGGGCGCAACCGCAGCCTCGCGGCCGACCCTCGCCCGCGCGAGCCCGACCTGCAGCACGAGCAGCTCGTCGAAGGCGAGCCGCCTCCGCCCCGCCTCGCCTTCCTCGAGCGAGCGCGGCCGGTGGAGCGCATGCAGGGCGTCGGAGCGAAGCGGCAACCGCTCGCTCGAGCGCAGCTCTGCGGGAAGCGGGTCGGGCAGATCTCGTGCTGCGGGGAGCACCCGCTCGACGAGCGCTCGCAGGCGCTGCGGGGTCACGTCCTCCGTCGCGGGATAGACCGGCGCGAAGTCCGCCGTCGCCGCGACGCCGTTGAGGTCGTACGAGCGCACCTGGAAGCCGCCGCGCTTCAGCTGGCCGCGCAGCCGGACGTGCGTGCCCGGCTTGAGCTTCTCTTCGAGCCACGCCTGGTTGAACCAGACGGCAACGACGTCGCCGCTCTCGTCCGCGACCCGCGCGTTGACGATCGCCAGGTTTCGCCGCGGCCGCCGCACGGTCACCGACCGCACCTCGCCGGCGATCGCGGCCTCTTCCTCGGCGAGCAGGTCCGCGATCCGCCGCTGCGGCACGGCCGCCTCGTAGCGGTGCGGCCGGTGCTCGAGCAGGTCGCGCACCGTGCGCAGGCCGAGCTTGCCGAGCTTCTTGTCGAGCGCGGGCCCGACGCCGCTCAGCGACGAGACCGGCGCCTCGGCGCGCTCCGGTTGCGGCGTCCCCGGCAGGCGCGGCCACGCCGCCGGCGGCTCGGCTCCTGCGAACCCTCGAACCACGCGGCCAGTCTAGGAACCGGCGCGGCTTACACCGTGGCGTCGTCGAACCAGAAGAGGCCGACCGTCCCGGGCCCTGCGTGCGCGCCGACGACGGGCCCGAGCGTCGTCACGATCTCGATCTCCGCGGCCGGCCGCGTCGCGCGGACCATCTTGCGCAGCGCCTCCGCCTTCTCCGGCGCCTCGGCGTGTGCGATCCCGACGCGCACGCTCGCGCGGTCGACCGTCGCAGCCTCGAAGGCGGACGCGAACTCCTGGAAGGCCTTGCGGTTCCCGCGCACGCGCTTGACCGGGACGACCTCGCCGTCCTGGATCGTGAGGATCGGCCTGATGTGCAGGAGCTCGCCCGCCCAGCCCCGCGCACGGCCCACCCGCCCGCCGCGGACGAGGTACTCGAACGTGTCGAGCGTGAAGAGCAGGCGGGCCTCGCCGCGGTAGCGGTCGACGAGCGCGTCGACCTCCTCGTCGGTCGTCCCCTGCTCGAGCCGGCGCTGGATCGCGAGGCCGAGCATCGCGATCGCCGCCGACGCGCTCTCGGAGTCGATCGCCCGCACCTTGTCGCCGCCGAGCTCGCGCCCGGCCGTGCGCGCGCTCTCGAGCGTGCCGGAGAGCTTGCCCGCGATGTGCAGCGAGAGGATCCGCTCGTAGCCTGCGAGCTCCTCGTAGACAGCCAGGAAGTCGCCGGGCGTCGGCTGCGAAGTCGACGGCGTCTCGGGCGCCGCGCGCAGCCGCTCGTAGAACCTGGTCGGATCGAGGTCGACGTAGTCGCGGAAGCTCTCGTCGCCGAAGCGGACGTAGAGCGGCACGAATCGCCAGTTCGGGAACCGCTCCGGGGCCTCGGGAAAGTCCGCGGTCGAGTCGACGACGATCGCCGTGTTCTCGGCGCCGAGCTCCACTATGCGGCCTCGCGGCGCGCCGCGTCGCGGATCGCCTGCACGATCGCGTCGAGCCCGTCGTCCTTGCGCAGGCACGCGACGGCGCCT
>Ga0207665_10001018_pt1 | contig 18916 bp, 20 predicted proteins | sample LARL112metaG_FD_184351 | JGI IMG/M metagenome (GOLD analysis project Ga0207665, IMG submission 184351) | Corn, switchgrass and miscanthus rhizosphere microbial communities from Kellogg Biological Station, Michigan, USA - LAR L11-2 metaG... | ecosystem: Host-associated > Plants > Roots >...
GTCATCACGCCGGCGATGAAGAGAGGCACGTGGAAGAGCAGGTTCAGCCCGAGTGCTGCACCGAGAAACTCGGCGATGTCGGTCGACATCGTGATGAGCTCCGCCTGCACCCACATTCCCCAGGACGTCCAGCGCGGGTAGTGCGCGCGGAAGCTCTCGGGGAGGTTGTGGTCGGTGACGATCCCGAGCTTCGCCGACAGGTACTGGATCAGCATCGCCATGAGGTTCGCGGCGAGCACGACCCAGAGCAGGAGGTAGCCAAAGCGGGCCCCGCCGGCGACGTTGGTCGCGAAGTTGCCCGGGTCGACATACGCGATCGCGGCGACGAAGGCCGGGCCGAGCATCGTCAGCGTCGCGCGCAAGCGGCCGCGGCGGAGCAGCGCCTCGAGCGGGGTGATGCCCGCTTCGCGCGCCTCGACGGTGAGGGCCTCGACGGTGGTCACGCCGTCTCCACACGCATCGCGCGCGCGAGCGTCGCGCCGAGCACGTGCGTCTCGCGACCTGCCCTGACGAAGAGCGGGCCGTCGAACGGCTGCCGCTCCACGAGCTTCAACCGCGTGCCCGGGACGATGCCGCGCTCGCCGAGGAAGCGGAGCATGTCGGGGTCGGTGTCGGAGATTCGCACGAAGGTCGCCGTCTCCCCGGGCTCGAGCTCGGCGAGCGACGGCAGCGGAGTCTCGGCGAGCTTGAGCTCGCGGCTCGGGATCGGGTCGCCGTGCGGGTCGACCGTCGGGTTGCCGAGCTTCGCCGCGATCAGCTCCTCGAGCTCTTCGGAGAGCGCGTGCTCGAGCACCTCGGCCTCGTCGTGCACCTCGTCCCAGGTCATGCCGAGGCTCTCCACGAGGAACAGCTCGACGAGCCGATGGTGGCGGATCACCTCGAGCGCGACCTTGCGCCCGCGCTCGGTGAGGCGCACGCCGTGGTAAGGCTCGTGCTCGACGAGGCCCAGCGCCGAGAGCTTGCGAAGCATCCCCGAGACGGAGGCCGGCCGCACCTCGAGCAGGGCAGCCAGCTCGGTGGTCGAGGCGGCGCCGTCGCGCGACTCGAGGGTGTAGATCGCCTTCGCGTAGTCCTGCACGGCGGCCGTCAGCTCGCGCGCGTCTGAAGCGGGAGAAAGTTGAGCCATGCCTAAATTGTAGATTAGGCACGGTATTCGAGCAAGTGGATCCGCGGACACACGGATGCGCGGACTCCGCGCCCGCGCGACGGTTCGAGAAAAGAGAACCGGAGGTGCGCGATGAGATCGCTCGTGGTCTACGAGTCATGGTTCGGCAACACGCGGCAGATCGCCGAGGAGATCGCGGAGGCACTCGCCTCCGAGGGAGAGGTCGAGCTCGTCTCGGTCGACGACCCGCTCCCCTCGCTTCACCACGTCGGCCTGATCGTCCTCGGCGCGCCGACGCAGATCCACGGCCTCTCGAGTGAGCGTTCGCGCCGGGCCGCGGTCGACCAGCGAGGAGGCGACGGCGAGGTCGGGATCGGCGCCCGCGGCTGGATCGAACGGTTGCCGCTGTTGGGAGGGCCGTCTGTTGCCGTGTTCGACACCCGCGCGGACAAGCCGGCGCTGCTCGTCGGCTCGGCCGCCCACGGGATGGCGCGCCGGCTGCGTCACCGGGGCTACAGGCTGGTCGCCGAGCCCGAGAGCTTCTTCGTCGAGGGAACGTCCGGCCCACTGGAGGCGGGCGAGCTCGAGCGGGCGGCCGAGTGGGCGAAGACGGTCGTGAGCGAGGTGATGAGCCCGGCGGCATGATTGACGCGTGCACGGGCACGCGCATTCGCACGAACAAAGCGGTGACGCGCGCCGGATCGCGATCGCGCTCGGCCTGATCCTCGCCTTCATGGCCGGCGAGGTTGTCGCGGGCATCCTGGCCGACTCGCTCGCGCTTCTGTCCGACGCGGCGCACATGCTCACCGACGCCGGCGCGCTTCTGGTGTCGCTAGTGGTGCTCCGCCTCGCCGCGCAGCCGGCGGGCGGGAACCGCACCTTCGGGTTGCGGCGCTCGGAGATCCTCTCCGCCCAGGCGAACGGCGCGGCGCTGCTGGTGCTCGCCGGTCTGATCGTCTACGGCGCGGTGCGGCGGCTCGTCTCGCCGCCGGATGCGGACGGCGCCGTGATCCTCGTCGTCGCGCTCGTCGGGATCGGGGTCAACTTTCTCGCCACCTGGCAGCTCTCCGGCGCCAACCGGCGCTCGCTCAACATCGAGGGGAGCTATCAGCACGTCCTGACCGACCTGTTCGCGTTCATCGCGACGGCGATCGCCGGCGTCGTGATCCTCGCCTCGGGCTGGGTGCGGGCCGACCCTGTTGCGGCGCTGCTCGTCGCCGCCATCATGCTGCGGGCGTCGTGGGGACTGCTGCGCGACTCGGGCCGGGTCCTGCTCGACATCGCGCCCTCGGGGCTGTCGGTGCAGGAGATCGGCATCGCGATGGCGGCGCAGCCGCACGTCGTCGAGGTGCACGACCTCCACGTCTGGGAGGTGACGACGGAGTTCCCGACGCTATCGGCCCACGTGCTCGTCGAGCCGGGAGCCGACTGCCACCGCATCCGACGCGAGCTGGAACAGCTCCTGCACGACCGCTTCGGGCTCGACCACACGACACTCCAGGTCGACCACGCGCCTGCCTCGCTCGTGCAGATCCGCTAGCTACGTTCTCGACATGACGGAGACTCCTCGCCGGCTCACGTTCGGCGCCCATGCCGACGCCTACGAGCGCGCTCGCCCCGCCTGGCCCGCGGAGGCTGCGCGGTGGCTCGTGCCCGAAGACGCGAGCTTCGTCGTCGAGGTCGGCGCCGGCACCGGCAAGCTGACGCGGGCGGTGGCCGCGCTCGGCGTGCGCGTCCTCGCCGTCGAACCGGACCCGCGGATGCTGGCGGTCTTGCAAGAGTTCGGGCTCGAAGGCGTCGACGGCTCCGCAGAGGAGATACCGGTCTCCGATGGAGAGGCGGACGCGGTCCTGGCCGGCTCGTCGCTGCACTGGTTCGATCTCGACCTTGCGCTGCCGGAGTTCCACCGAGTGCTCCGGCCCGGAGGCCGTCTCGCCTTCGGCTGGAACCACCGCGACGAGCGCAACCCGACGATCGCTGCGATGTCGGAGGCCATCTACCAGAGCCGGCCGTCGCGGCAGACCTCGGGCTGGCGCAGGCGCAACTGGCCCGCGGCCGTCGGCGAGGGAGGCTTCTTCGCGGACGTCGAGCACGAGACCTTTCGGCATGTCCTCGAGCTTCCGCGCGAGGCGCTCGACGACCACCTGCGCTCCTACTCCGGGCTCGCTTCCGTGGAAGAGCTGGAGCGGGCGCACCTCTTCGAGCGGGTGGCGGAGATCGTCGACGGCGATCCGGCGCTGCACGACGGCGACCTTCTGCGGCTGCCGTTCGTCGTCGACGCGTATCGGGCTACTCGGGTGGACTAGTCGGCGGGTTGCGGATCCCGATCGCGCCGATCAGGCCCCCGCACACAAGCAATCCGGCGACGATCGCCATCGTGAGGTGGAACCCATGGACCGTGAGGTGGTCGCCGCCCCCCGCGGCAGCGATGCCGAGCACCGCGACGGCGAGCAGGCCGGCGATCCTCGCGATGGCGTTGTTGACGCCTGAAGCGACTCCGGCGTCGCCCGGATTTGCGTCCGCGAGCACCGTCGTGGTGAGCGGTGCGACGGTGAGCGACAGGCCCAGGGAGAAGAGGAGCAGCGCCGGGAAGATGTCGATCCAGTAGTTCGGGTTCGTCGGCAGGCGCGCGTAGGCGAGCACCGCGACTCCCGCGATCGCGGGGCCCAGCGCCATGAAGAGGCGCGGCCCGTACTGCATCGAGAGCTTCCCGGTGCGGGGCGAGAGGAAGAACGCCACGATCGTCACGGGCAGCAGCGAGACGCCGGCCTGGAAGGCGGAGTAGCCGGCGAACTCGATCAGGAAGAGCGTGAGGAACGTCGTCAGCCCCGTGAGCGCCCCGTAGACCGAGAGCGTCTCGATGTTCGTGACCGAGAAGTTGCGGAGCCGGAAGAGGCGCAGAGGAAGCATCGGCATCGGCGTGTGCAGCTCGTAGACGACGAACGCGACGAGCAGTAGCAGTCCGCCGAGGATCCCGCCGATCACGAACGGACTGCTCCAGCCGAGCTGGGGCTGCTCGATGAAGCCGCCGACGAGCAGGCCAAGGCCCGCGACGCCGAGGAGTGCTCCCACCACGTCTACGCGGAGATCCTGCCGCCGCGTCTGGTGTAGCCCTCCCAGCCAGAAGACGAGCGCGAGCGTGACGATGGCGATCGGGACATTGATGAGGAAGATCACCCGCCAGCTCGAGTTGTCGACGAGCCAGCCCCCGACGGTCGGGCCGATCACGAACGAGATCCCGCTCCAGGCCGTCCACTGGCCGATCGCGGCACCTCGCGCCGCGCCGGTGAACGTCGCCGTGAGCATCGCGAGCGACGCCGGCGTCAGCAGCGCCCCAGCGACGCCCTGGAGGCCGCGAAAGACGATCAGCGTCGTGGCCGTCGGCGCTAGCGCGCACAGCACGGAGGCGAACGCGAAGCTCGCGACTCCGATGCCGAAGATGCGGAGCTCGCCGTAGATGTCGCCGAGCGAGCCGCCGACGAGGATCAGCGAGCCGAGCGTGAGGAGGTATGAGTCCACTACCCACTGCTGCGTCGCCAACCCGCCGCCGAGGTCGTGCTGGATCGCAGGCAGCGCGACGTTGACCACCGAGCCGTCGACGAACGCCATCGACGAGCCGAGGATGCTGGCCACCAGTGTCCAGCGGGCAATGCGAGCGGCCGGCAGCGGGGGTGCGTGCGGCGCCGACTCCATTTGAAGATCCTAAGTAAGCAAGAGTTAATGGCGAAGGCGCCGAAGTGGCTGCAACCATTCGGGAACGTGGACGAACAGGCGACCCCGCCCGAGGAGAGCCCGCGCCGGATCGGCCGGGGAGTCTTCCTCGCAACGGTGGCCGGAGGCCTGACCTCACTCTGGTGGGGCAAGGCCGCCTGGGGCCACGTATCCAACGCGCTCAGCGGCGTCGAGGCGGCCGTGCCACTCGTGCCGAACAAGGGCTGGCGGATCTACACGGTCGCCGCGACCATGCCCACCTTCGACCCCGCGAGCTGGCGCCTGCGAATCGGCGGACTGGTCGACCATCCCATGGAGCTGACCTACGACGAGCTGCGCGCGCTGCCGCAGGCGTCGGAGGTCAGGGACTTCCACTGCGTGACCGGGTGGTCGGTAGACAACGTCCACTGGCGCGGCGTCCGCTTCCAGGATCTCCTCGCCAAGGCTCGGCCGCACCCGAACGCGCGCGCCCTCCAGTTCGTCTCGGCCGAAGAGCCCTACGTCGACTACCTCACGCTCGCGCAGGCGACCATGCCGGACGTGATGCTCGCGTGGGAGATGGACGGGAAGCCGCTCCTCCGCGAGCACGGCGCGCCGGTGCGGGTCGTGATCCCGGAGATGTACGGCTACAAGAACGTGAAGTGGGTCGCCGAGATCAACCTTGTGCCGCAGGCCGAGCTCGGCTATTGGGAGAACCTCGGCTACGACGAGAACGCCTGGGTCGGCCGCTCCAACGGCTACTAGCGGTTACGTCTTCATGCGCCCGAGTTGTCGACGATCTGCGCGATCTCGACAAACTCGATCGTCGGCGCGACCCCGTACAGACCGGTCACTCGTCCGCGGCGCTGCCACGGTTTCGGGGGATCTTGGTTCGCACGCAGCTCACCGTCAATGATCCGCGGCGCCGTTTGTCCGCCAGCCAAAGGGTGGGCGGCCGTTGCGGGCCGCCCACCGTTTCGCAGGAGGGACTCTCTAGGAGGAAGGCGAGGCCGGCTGCACGCCGAGGGTGACCGAGACGTGCTTGGTCGACCCGTCTCGCTTGACGGTGACCTGCACCGTCTCGTTGGCCTTCGCGCCGGATACCGCCGCGGTGATGTCGTCGGCGGACGTGATCGGCGTGCCGTCGAAGGAGGTGATCACGTCACCCGCCTTCAGTCCGGCCTTGGCGGCGGGGCCGCCTTTGACGACCTGGGTGATCTTGGCGCCACCGGTCGCGTCCTCGATCCGGATGCCCATGTACGCGTGCTGCACCTTGCCGCCGGCGATCAGCGTCTGGGCGACGGCCTTGGACTTGTCGATCGGGACGGCGAAGCCGATGCCGGCGTTGTCGTTCGTGTCGCTCTCGATCTGGTCGTTGATGCCGATCACCGTGTTGGTCGCGGCGTCGATCAGCGGGCCGCCGGAATTGCCGTGGTTGATGGCGGCGTCGGTCTGGATCGCGCCGGTGATCGAGAACTGATTCGGGGCTGTGATCGTCCGGTTCGTGGCGCTGACGATCCCGGCGGTCATCGTCTCGGCCAGGCCGAACGGGCTGCCGATGGCGACGACGCTGTCACCCGGCTGCACGTTCCCCGAGTTGCCGAGCGTGAGGGGATGGAGCTTGGACGCCGACACGTCCACATGGATGACGGCGGTGTCGGTCGACTTGTCGCTGCCGACGAGTGTCGCCTTCGTGCTCGAGCCGTCCTGCCAGTGGACCGTGATCGAGTTGGCGTTGTCGACCACGTGCTCGGCCGTCATGATGTTGCCCTTCGTGTCGATCACGAAGCCGGTTCCCTCGGCCTCCGACTGCTGCTTGCCCTGCGGCTGGCCGAACGGGAAACCCTGCGAGCCGCCGCCCGACGTCGACTGGACGGTGATGTCGACGACGGCCGGGGCGTCCTGCTGGTACAGCTGCGAGAGCGAGTCGGTGGTCGAGGTGGAGGACGCGGGCTGAGCCGGCACGACCACCGTCGACGGGGTCGACGTGGACGAGCCGCCGTGGTTGGCCAGCGCGTATGCGCCGGCGCCGGCGCCGACCCCGATCACGGCGGCAGCCGCGATGGGGAGGAGGCGCCGCAGACGTGGGCTGGCGGGGCGGGGGTTCATTTCGTGAGGTCTCCTTGCATCGTTTCACGCCAGAGTGCCCGCAATCCCTAGGACAAGGGTGAGAGAGTCGTGAGGTTTCCGTAAGAGCCCGGGCGGGGCGAACGAAGTCCGACTAGCTGTCCTGGTTGCTTCTGTCCCGCCCCCACGCGGCCCACACCCACCAGATGGTGACGAGGATCAGAAGGGCGAGCGGGAGCGCCCAGCTGAGGATGGCGCCCTCGAGGAAAGAGGCGGTCAGGTCCATGAGAGCTCCTCAGGTTGGGGCTCGGCCTCGAGCCAGAGGTAGAACGCGGCAAGTGCCGCGACGAAGTAGGTGAGGGACCCCGGCACCCACATCACGCCCGCGGCTATCTGCTGGTCGGTCATGGACGGGTACGCAGAGTAAATGGGCTCAGGTGCGAATGCGAGCACGACGGCGAGGATCCAGCTCGGGATCATCGCCGCGGTGAACCAGACCGTGCGATGGAGATGGTCGATTCGGGCGCGCACAGGCGGCGCGTCCAGCAGCGCGCCCCAGAACACGAGCGCGGGAACGACGAAGCACACGTGCTCGAGGACGTGGATCCACTCGTTCTGGGCGGCGGCGTCATAGAGTTGGGGAACGTGCCAGACGGCGACCATCGCCGACTGCACTGCGAGCGCGACCCACGGGCGGACGAAGAAGCCGGCGCCTCGCCGGAACGACGGCGAGCGCGAGAGCGTCCCACCCACCGCTCGCCGCGCCGCCAACGGGAACGGCAGCCAGATGCGCGGCCACGGACGGCCGAGCACGACGAGCGGCGGCACCACCGTCATGAGCACGATGTGCTGCGACATGTGCACCGAAAGCCAGGTGTCGGCCCAGTCGTCGAACGGCCGCTCGAGTACGACGAAGGCGAGCGCGACGCCGCTGTAGAAGCTCAGCTCGCGCCAGACGCGCACCTTCCCTCGCCGCCCCAGGGCGTAGAGCGCAGCCGCCGTCCCGCACACGACGAGGGGCAGCGGATCCATCTCAGATCAGGTAGAGGACGACCCAGGTGACGACCGCGATCGCCGCGAGGAACGTCCAGTAGAAGCTGAGCGCGACGAGCTCGGCCCGGACGAGGGAGAGCGGGTCGCGGATGTCGTGCCCGGTCCGATGCGGGTCACCCGACGCGTGACCGGGCGGCGGCGGGCCGTCGGTCTTGCGGTAGCGGAACGACGTCGCGAGGGTCATCTCGAGCCAGAGCATCGTCCCCAGCACGAAGAGGAAGAGGAACGCCGTCCAGCCGAAGTAGACGCTCGCGAAGCCGCCGTCGGCGGGCCCGAAGCCCTGGCTCGTCCACGCGATCGCCTGAAGCACGAGGCCGGCGACGCCGAAGAGCAGCGCGACGAGTCCCTCCACACGCCAGCGGTCGCGGCGCAGTGCGCGATGGTCGTTCAGCCCCACGCGCACGAGCAGGGCGCTCGCCGCGTAGCACGCGACGACTGCGGTGCCCCAGCCGATCGAGGCGTCGATGCCCTTCGGCTTCCACATCCCTCCGTTGTTCAGCGAGCGGAGGTAGAAGTAGGCGAAGAGGAAGGCGACAAAGAAGAATGCGGTCGCGCCGGCGAGCAGGTAGCTCGCGGAGATGAGGTTGCGGCCGAGCAGCTCGGGCGGCTCCTGCTCGACCACCTCGTAGCCGGTGCTCTCGTATGCCAGCGGCTCTGCCACGACGCGCTACTCCCTTCCCGCCGGGGATCCGGCCGGCACCAGGCTCGGAATCGGACCTTCGCCGTAGCCGTAGGGGTCGCCCGAGAAGACGGGGATGCGGTCGAAGTTGTGCACCGGAACCGGGGACGGGAGCTGGAACTCGATCGAGCGCGACGCCCACGGGTTCGCGCCGGCCGGCTTCTTTACGAACGCCAGCGACCAGACGAGGTTGAAGAGGAAGACGAGCATCGAGGCGCCGAGGCAGAAGGCCGAGATCGAGACCCAGTCGTTGAGGAACTGGAGGCCGTTCGGATAGACCGGCGTGCGGCGCGGCTGGCCGAGGAAGCCGACGGCGAAGAGCGGTGCGAACGTCAGGTTGAAGAAGAGGAACATCGACCAGAAGTGGATCTTCCCGAGCCGCTCGTTCAGTTGCCAGCCGGTCATCTTCGGCACCCAGTAGTAGATCGCGGCGAAGAAGGTGAAGACGAGGCCGCCCATGATCGTGTAGTGGAAGTGCGCCATCGAGAAGAAGCTGCCGTGCGTCGTCACGTCGCTCGGAACGTCGGAGAGGAACACGCCCGAGAGCCCGCCGATCAGGAAGTTGAAGAACCAGGCGAGTACGAACAGCATCGGCACGGTGAAGCGGATGTTGCCGCGCCAGAGCGTCATCATCCCGCAGAGGAACGTGAGCCCGGTCGGGATCGAGATCAGCTCGGTCGACAGCATGTAGAAGCCACGCAGGTCGCCGTTGATGCCGCTCACGAACAGGTGGTGCTGCCAGACGAACCAGGAGAGGAGCGAGACGCCGAGCAGGCCGGCCACCGCGAGCCGGTAGCCCCAGAGTGGCTTGCGCGCGAAGACGGGCAGCAGCTCAAGCACGATCGCGAAGCCGGGCAGGGCGAGCACGTAGACCTCGGGGTGTCCGAAGATCCAGAACAGGTTTTCGTACAGGTAGTTGCTTCCCCCGGCGGCAGGTATGAAGAAGGTCGTCTGCGCCGTCCGGTCGAGCGCCACCATGCCGAGCGTCGCGATCAGCACCGGCGCGGCGAGCACCATCAGGACCGCGGTCGAGAGGACGCCCCAGACGAAGATCGGCAGCCGCGTCCACGTCAGGCCCGGCGCGCGCATGGTCAGGATCGTGGCGATCATGTTCAGGCCGAGCAACGTCATCGAGAGACCGACGAGCGCGAAGAAGATGACGTAGTTGTCGAGGCCGGGGTTCGACTCGGTGGCGAGCGGTGCGTAGCCCGTCCAGCCGGTCGGGAAGCCGCCGAAGAAGACCGTCGTCGTGAGAACGGCGCCGGCGGCCATCAAGAGCCAGAAGGTGAGCGCCTCGATCCGCGGGAAGGCCATCCGCCGGGCGCCGATCATGATCGGGATGAGGTAGTTGGCGAACGGGCCGAGGATCCCGCTCGTCATGATCCCCATCATCATCGTCCCGTGGATGCCGACGATGGTCAGATAGGTGCCCGCCGGGAACGCCTGGTGGTGCGGGCTCAGCAGCTCCGTCCTGATCAGCATCGCGTTCAGGCCGCCGATGAAGAAGAAGAGCCCGATGCCCCACAGGTACTGGATCCCGACCACTTTGTGATCGGTGCAGAGGCCGAAGTAGCGCGTCCAGCCGGCGGTCTCCTTCTCGCGTAGCGACGGCGGGTAGCCGAGCAGCCGCCGCACGGGATAGTTGAGGAAGCCCAGGCCGACGAGGAAGCCGAGGACGCCGCCGATGTAGGCGAAGTAGACGGACAGCTCGTTGTAGTCGATGTCGCCGAAGTAGTCGAGGCTCGGGGCGACGATCTTGTGGGCTCCGTACCAGCCGATGTACCAGCCCCCGACGCCGAGGACGATGGCCGTCAACAGGTTGAAGCCGAGCAGCCGCCGCCAGAGAGGGGGACTGGGTGCGGCGGCTGCTTCGGTCATGGTCATCCGGCCCTCCTCGTTGGCTCCGGCAGGTACGTGTGCGCGTACGGCGCTCCGCCGTCCGCGGGCGACTTGTCCATGAACGGCTTGATCGAGGCGTAGATCTTCTGTTCCTGCGCGGCCCACGAGGCGAACTGGGCGGAGCTGACGACCCGGCCGTTGTTGAACATGTAGCCGTGCCAGAGCCCGCAGAGCTCGGCGCAGCGGACGTGGAAGGTCGTCGGCTTCTTCGTCTTGACGTACACGACGTTGTCGACGCCGGGGTTCGCGTCCGCCTTCAGGCCGAGCTCGACGGCCCAGAACGAGTGGACGACGTCGAGCGACGTGATGTGGAGCTCGACGAGCGTGTTGGCCGGTAGGAGGAGCGAGTTCGACTCCATGCCGCCGAGCGACGGGTAGCGGTAGGTGAACTGCCACTGCTGGCCGACCACCTGCACCTGGAAGGCGCTTCTGTAGCCGGCGGGCTGCGCGATCGGGTTCGGGCCCTGGCCGCCGCCCGCGCCGTCCTTCAGCAGCTCGTACGTCCCAAAGCCCGCGAGGAACAGCACCATCGCCGACGTGATCACGATCCAGAGGAGCCGGATCCGGGGGTCGTCGCGGATCGGTGGGCCGTCGAGGATCGTCTCGCTGCGCCGCGCCCTGAACAGGATGAGGCCGTAGCCGAAGAAGACGGCCATCAGGCAGAGGACGGGCGTGACGAAGGCGGTCATCACCTGGTTGTCGAAGGTCTGGCCCTCTGCCTGCACGCTCGCGTTGCCCGGCGGGATGTGAGGCCCGACGTAGATCGCGACCAGCGGCGTCGCGATCGCGCTCAGCACGAGCCAGGCGATGACGACGCGCCGGCCGTGATGCGTGGAATCCGTGGGCCGCCCGGGGGCGGCGGCTGGGTCGGCGGCCATCGCGTTACGCCTTCACGTTGAGGAAGCCGTCCATGTAGCCGATCGTCTGCATCGGCCCGCCGAAGCCGTCGATCCACCCCGCCGCGCAGGGAACGAAGCATTGCCAGCGGAAGTGGCCCGGCGTGGTCGTGTGGAAGGTGAACTTGATCGTCCGGTGCGCGTGCGCCAGCGCACAGGGCGCATAGCCGCACTGGTTCTTCGCGTCGTCGGCGACGCCCGGGATGGCGAGGATGATCCCGAGCGCCGGGACGGCGAACGTGTGCGAGGCCTCGTTCGGGTCGACCGCCGTTGTCGGCTTGCCGTCGACCAGGACGCGGTTCCCGACCATCCCCTGCGCCCGGCCGTAGTACGGGTTTCGCAGCCCGCTCGCGCCGTCGAAGTTGAAGATCGTCACGTGGATCGTCGCGTGGGCGGGGAGATCCCACACCGTCTCGCGCTTCCACTGCCCGCTACTCGAATCCTTGACGAGGTAGGAGACCCAGTCCGGGTTGCGGCTGAGCTGCGGCCCGACGGCGGCCACCGTCTGGAGCTCGAGGTTGACCACGGGGTGGGCACCGGTCTTCTCGACGGGAACCGAGTAGGTCGGCGAGCCGGCCAGCGTGGTGAGGTTCGAGACGTAGAAGCCGATGATCACGCCGGCGGCGACGACCACCACGGCGACCAAAAGCAGCTTCACCCCGACCCGCACGGGTCGCTTCCTACCAACCGTGGCGCCCGCAGGCGTGGCTCATGACGAACCTGTCATTCCGGTGTCATCTACACGTCATCGCTCCGTGCTGTTTGGTTTGAGGTTGTCTGGACGTGAGCGGTCCGTGGTGCGCTCGCGCGCGCCAGAGGGCGGCGCGAGCGCGGTCCGGCCTGCGGCTAAGTCCCGCTGCGCGGAGTCTTAGCCTCCGGCCTTTAGCGCTTTCGTGGTTTGAGCGTTTCGAACCCCGTCTCGGTCAAGGCGGCGGCGTAACGCTGCGTTACGCCGCCGCGAACCAGCGAGCGTGCACGCCCGCAGGGCCTGCTCGCTCGCGACGGCACCGGCGTCTGAACCCTCTCGGCCCCATGTGCCCTCTGCACGGAGCCAACGGGAGACCGCGCTCTCCCGTTGGCGGAGTTCGTTCAACAGGTCACGAGACCGCAGGTCTCGTGACCTGTTTAGGATCCGCGCCGGAGGTCGGAGTGCGAATCCTGGTCATCGAGGACGAGGCCCGCATCCAGGCGTTTCTGGCCCGAGGCCTGGAAGCAGAGGGATATACAGTGGTCGCGGCCGGGGACGGCCGGGAGGGGCTCGACCTGGCCACGCAGGCGCGCTGGGATCTCGTCGTGCTCGACCTGCTGTTGCCGGGGCTGAACGGGCTGCAGGTGCTCCGCGAGCTGCAGCGGGAGAAGCCCGATCTGCCGGTCGTGATCCTCTCCGCCCGAGGCGACGTGCAGACCAAGCTGCGCGGGTTCGAGCTCGGCGCCACCGACTACGTCGCGAAGCCGTTCTCGCTCGACGAGCTGCTCGCGCGGATCCGCGTGAGGCTCCGCGGCGCCGGCGGCTTCGCCAACGAGCACGTCCTGCGCGGTGGCCGCGTGGTGCTGGACATCGCACGGCGACAGGCCCACGTTGGCGAGCGGTCGGCCGATCTCTCCGACCGGGAGTTCCGGCTCCTTCACCATCTGCTCCTGCACGCCGGCGAGGTCGTGAGCCGCGAGCGGCTGCTGGCCGAGGTGTGGGGGTACGACTTCGACCCCGGCTCGAACGTCGTCGAGGTCTGCGTGCGCAGGCTGCGGCAGAAGCTCGGGCCCGACGCGGCGATCGAGACGGTGCGGCATGCGGGATACCGGCTGGCTGCGGCGTAACCGGCTCGAAGTCGTGGGCGCCGTGCTGGCGGCGCTTGCGATCGCGGCCGTCGCGGTGGACTTCGAATTTGCCGAGGCGCTCGTGATCCCGCTCGTGCTCGCGATCTTCGTCGGGATGGTCTGGCACTCCCGCCGCCGCCAGACGGCGCTCGCGGAGGTGCAAGGGCTCGCCGAGATGCGGGCCTCGCTGCTCGACCGCCAGGCGAGCTTCCTCCACGACGCCTCGCACGAGCTGAGGACTCCGGTCACCATCGCGCGTGGGCACCTCGAGCTGATGCGGCGCGAGCAACCCGACGCGCCCGAGCTCGAGGTGGCGCTCGACGAGCTCGCGCGCATGGAGCGGATCGTCGAGCGGCTGCTGCTGCTCGCGAAGTCGGAGCAGCTGGGGGTCGTCTTCGAGGAGATCGACCTCGAGGCGTTCCTGTCCGACCTCTTCATTCGCTGGTCGGAGGTGGCGCCGCGCTCCTGGAGGCTCGACGTCGACCTCGCAGGGCGCCTGCTCGCCGATCCAGAGGGGTTGAGAAACGCGCTCGACGCGCTGCTCGAGAACGCGCTCAAGTACACGGACCCGGGCGACTCCATCGAGCTGTCGGCGCATTCGGACGGAACGGGCGGCGTAGTGATCGAGGTCTCGGACTCCGGCTCCGGAGTACCCCCCGAGGCGCTGCCGCGGATCTTCGACCGCTGGGCCCGGGCGGATGGGGCACGCACGCGGGAGCGCGGCGGCGCCGGCCTCGGCCTTGCGATCGTCGCTGCGGTGGCCCGGGCGCACGGCGGCCGCTGCTCCGTCCGCCCCCTGCCGCGCGGAACGGCGTTCAGGCTCCATCTGCCCGTCCGTGTCGCGCCCGCAGAAGCCGCAAGCCCGACGCCGGCCGCTGAGGGGAATTTGGCCGGCGCCGGACTCGGGCCGGCGCTCTCATGAGGAAGGACTCTGGGAGAGATCTTCTCCGCAGGACGTAAGAGCGACCTGAGCGCGGAGTGAGAGCTCGCTAAGAGTCCAGCGCGGAGCGGAGAGAGGCCACGTAGTCCTGCAACGCCGATGGGCCTGCTTCCGCCGCCTCGAGCGCGCGCGAGCCGACGACGACTCCGTCGGCCAGGTCTGCAGCGGCTCGCGCCTGCTCCGGCGTCGAGATACCGAAGCCGGTATACAGGGGGACGTAGGTCGCGCTGCGCGCCCGCTCGACGAGCCCGGCTAGCGCGGGGGAGAGGTCGGTACGGGCGCCGGTCGTCCCGGCGACGGTGACGAGGTAGAGCCAGCCGTCGGTCTGCTCGCCGGCGAGGCGGATCCGCTCGTCCGTGGAGGTGGGGGCGACGAGCTGGACACGGCGCAGCTCCGGGCGGTCTCCCGCGGGCAAGTCGGCGACGATGAGGCTCGTCGCTCCCGCCTCGGCGGCATCGTCCGCGAAGCGGTCCCAGCCGTGCGCCTCGAGCAGCGACGAGTACGTCATGGGGATCAGCGGCGTGTCGGGAAGCAGCTCGCGGGTGCGCGCGAGCACTTCGAGACACGCCTTCGTCCGCATCCCACGCTCGAGCGCCCGCTCGGCGGCGCGACGGATCACCGGCCCGTCGGCGAGCGGATCCGAGAACGGGAAGCCGAGCTCGACCGTGTCCGCACCGCCCTCCACTGCCGCGCGCGCAAGCTCCGGAGTCTCCGGCTCCGCCATCAGGTAGATGACGAGCGTCTTCATTCGTCCGCGAGCCGCGAGTAGATCGTCGCGTCGACGCGTGCGCCGCCGTGACGCAGGTAGCGGCGCTTCAAGCCCTCGCGGCTGAAGCCGGCCCGTTCGAGCACTCGGTCGGAGGCGTCGTTGCCCACTCGGACGCACGCCTCGACGCGCCAGAGCCCCGAGGCAAAGGCCTCGCGGGTTACTGCGCGAACCGCGCGCGTGGCGATGCCGCGCCCCCGCGCATCGGCGAACAGCCAGTAGCCAACCTCGATGACGTGTCGCATTGGATCGAAGTGGCGGAGCGTGATGCCCCCGAGCACCGTTCCGTCGGCCGTGTCCTCGATCACGTACGGGACCAGCAGCCCCTGCGCACGCAGTTCCGGCATGCGCTCGCGGAAGATCGTGAGCAGAGCGGGCTCGTCGAACGGCGGCATCCCGTTCTCGCCGCCGATGTCGGGGTCGCGAAAGGCCGGTGCGATCGTCGGCACGTCCGCCTCGGTCACGAGACGCGCGATCAGAGCGCCGTCGATCTCGAAGCGGTCGGGGATCGCGAAGCTCGCGAGCGGTGGCTCCCGTGCAGTCACTTCACGCGCAGCACGCCGATGATGTGCTCGCCGCAGCTACGCGAGCCCGGGTCATAGGCGAGCCGCTCCTCGAACTCCTCGAGCAGAGCCCGGATCTCCGGGTCGTCAACCTCGAGATGCGGGAGGACTCCGGCGGCGGCTCCTTCGACGACCTCGCCGTGGGGAGCGAGCAGCTCCTCGAGCTCCTCCCAGAGGTAGAGGCGCATCGCGAGGTGGCCGTAGCCCTCGCCCTCGGGCAGGACGCCGGTGCGGGCGACCTCCTGCGACTTCTCCGGCCCGTCGCGCCGGGCGAGCTCGACGATGATCGGCGCGTAGTGGATCACCGGGCCGCCGAACCCCATGACGCTGACGACGACGTGACCGCCGGGCTTCGTGACGCGCGCGAGCTCCGCGACCGCCTTCTCCGCGCGGTCGACGACGTAGCTGAGCGGGCCGCCGTAGCAGACCGTGGCGTCGAAGGCGTCGTCGCCGAACTGCGAGAGGTCGGTGATGTCGCCGACGACCGCGTCGACGTCGGGGACGCGCGCCTTGAGCAGCTCCAGCTGCCCGGGCGAGATGTCGAGCGCGGTGACGTGGGCGCCGAGCCGCAGCAGCTCGAGCGTGAAGCGGCCGGGGCCGGCGCCGGCGTCGAGCACCCGGTCGCCGGGCTGGATATAGCCCTCGAGCATCCGCGTGTGTGTCGTCACGCTCGGACCAGGCGTCGTCCCGTCCTCGAACCGGTGCCATTCGCGCTCGCCGTAGTCGTCGAAGTACTCGGCGGCGCGGGTGGGATCCCACGTGCTCATCCTTGTGCCAGCACTTCTGCGAGATCCTTGTCGCCGCGGCCGCTGAGGCCGACGAGGATCAGCTCGGCGTCGAGGTCGCGGGCGCGGGCAAGCGCGTGCGCCGGCTCGAGCGCGGGGAGGATCCCTTCGGCACGTCCGAGATCGCGGAAGGCGGCGAGCGCCTCCTCGTCGGTCGCGACGAGGTACTCGGCCCGGCCGCTGTCACGGAGGAACGCGTGCTCCGGGCCGACGCCGGGATAGTCGAGACCCGCCGAGATCGAGTGCGCGTCCTCGATCTGGCCGTCCTCGTCCGCCAGCACCGAGGAGCGCGCGCCGTGGAGAACGGCCGGCCGGCCGCTCCCCAGCGACGCTGCGCCGGCGGCCTCGACGCCGACGAGGCGCACGTCCTCGTCCTCGAGGAAGCCGTGGAAGATCCCGATCGCGTTCGAGCCGCCGCCGACGCACGCGATGACCGCCTCGGGGAGGCGACCCTCCGCGGCGAGCATCTGCTCGCGTGCCTCGCGGCCGATGACGGATTGCAGCTCGGCGACGAGCTCCGGGTAGGGCGCCGGCCCTACGCACGAGCCGATGAGGTAGTGCGTGGTCTCGACGTTCGTGATCCAGTCGCGGATCGCCTCGCTCGTCGCCTCCTTCAGCGTGCGCGTGCCGAAGTCGACCGGGCGCACCTCCGCGCCGAGCAGCCGCATCCGCTCGACGTTGGGCTGCTGCCTGCGCATGTCCTCCTCGCCCATGTAGACGACGCACTCGAAGTCGAAGCGCGCGCAGACCGTGGCCGCGGCGACGCCGTGCATTCCGGCTCCCGTCTCGGCGACGATCCGTCGCTTGCCGAGCCGCTGCGCGAGCACCGCCTGGCCGAGCGCATTGTTGAGCTTGTGCGCGCCGGTGTGGAGGAGATCCTCGCGCTTGAGATAGAGGCGCTTGCCCGGCGCGAACCGTTCGGAAAGCGTCAGCGGCGTGGGCCGCCCGGCGTACGTCGTCAGCAGGTGGTGGAGCTCGGAGCGGAACGAGTCGTCCTGCTGAGCCTCCTGCCACCCGCGCTCGAGCTCGTCAAGGGCCGGAACGAGCGTCTCGGGGACGTAGCGGCCGCCGTAGCCGCCGAAGTCGCTCATCGCGCCTCCTCCACGAACGCACGCACCTTGTCGTGGTCCTTGATCCCGGGAGCGGATTCGAGCTGCGACGCCGCGTCAACCGCCCAGGGCTGCACCGTGCGAATCGCCTCGCGCACGTTGTGCGGTCCCAACTCGCCGGCGAGCACGAGGCGCTCGTCGCTGCCGCGCGCGTCCCGCCAGTGGTCGGGATCCTCGCCTTCCCACGGGAGGTCGGCGACGCGCGCCACCGGCTCGCCGTCGCGGAGCAGGACCGCGTCGCGGCCGCGCACCTTGCCCTCCTCTTGCGCGTAGAGCTGGACGAGGTCCGAGCCTCGTTCGTCCGGCTCGCCGACGAAGACGGCGACGCTGAGGACGGTCTCCGGAACGGGGAGGACGGTCTCGGCCCTGCGCGGTGACCCCTCGGCGAAGATGAAGCCGCAGAGATCCGCGCCGGCCTCGACGGCGGCGTCCACATCTTCCTGGCGAGTCAGACCGCACACCTTGACGAGGGGCCGCGAGAGGAGCTCGCGAAGCTTGGCGCCGGGGTCGGGCGCGCGCATGAGTGAGGTGCCGACGAGGAAGGCGTCGGCGCCGGCGAGCTCGGCGGCGGCTGCCTGCGCGCGCGTGTGAATCGCGCTCTCGGCGACGACGACCCGGTCGCGTGGTGCTTTGGCCACAAGTTCCAGCTGGGCGGCGCGGTCGATGTCGAAGGTGCCGAGGTCGCGGGCGTTGACGCCGATCACAGCGGCGCCGAGGCGGGTTGCGCGCTCGAGCTCCTCCTCGTCGTGGGCCTCCACGAGCGTGTCGAGTCCGAGCCTGTCCGCCGCGGCGATGAGCTGCGCGGCCGTCGCGTCGTCGAGGGCGCGGAGGATGAGCAGGGCGGCGTCGGCGCCGGCGTCGCGCACGTCGCGGAGATCCTCCTCGAGCAAGAAGAAGCCCTTCGCGAGCAGCGGGACGTCGCCAGTCGCGGCGCGCGCGGCACGCAGGTCATCGAGCGAGCCTCCGAACGCCGCGTCGACGAGCACGGACACCGCCCGCGCTCCGCCCGCCTCATAGGCTGGAACGACGTCCTCCACCCGCGCGTGCGCGGATATGTCGCCGGCCGAGGGCGAACGCCGCTTGAACTCGGCGACGGCGCCAAACCCGGGCTGCGCCAGCGCGTCGGCGAACCTCACAACACCTCCTCGGTTTGCGAGAACTGGACGAGCTCCTCGAGGCGCGCGGCCGCTGCGCCCGAGTCGATTGCCTCGCGTGCCCGCGCGATTCCTTCGCGTAAGTCCTCCGCGTGGCCGGCTGCGGCGATTCCGCCCGCGGCGTTCAGGATCACGGCCGAACGGTGGCCACCGTCCAAGCCGCCGAGCACGGAGCGCAGGGCCGCCGCGTTCGTCGCCGGGTCGCCGCCTCGCAGCTCGTCGGGGCTGCACCGTTCGATCCCGAGCTCGAGCGGATCGAGCTCGTACTCGGTCACGCTCCCGCCCTCGACCTCGCAGACGAGGTTCGGTCCGCACGGCGACAGCTCGTCGATTCCGCCGGCCCCGTGCACGACGAAGGCCCGGGTCGCGTCGAGCTGCACGAGCGCATCCGCGAG
>Ga0207665_10001021_pt1 | contig 18886 bp, 16 predicted proteins | sample LARL112metaG_FD_184351 | JGI IMG/M metagenome (GOLD analysis project Ga0207665, IMG submission 184351) | Corn, switchgrass and miscanthus rhizosphere microbial communities from Kellogg Biological Station, Michigan, USA - LAR L11-2 metaG... | ecosystem: Host-associated > Plants > Roots >...
CGCCGGCGCCTGCGGCGGCGGCTGAGCTCTCCTACGACGACGCCGGCGCCGCCTCGGCCGGCAGCACTCCCGTGTCCGCGGGCTCGCCCTGCTTCTCGATGCGAAGGTCGAAGTAGAGGTACGTCGTGGCGATCGCAGCGAACGGAACGACGAGCGCGTCGATGACGCTCGCGGCGAAGTTGATGAAGTCGAACGACTGGTTTGTCGCGAAGAGCAGGAGCGTCCCACAGAGCGGCCCGAGCACGAGCGCGACGACCGTGACGAAGAGGATGAGCGACGCCGCTCGCCACCAGTTACCGCGCACGAGCTGCGCACTCCGGCGCAGGGCGGCGAACCCCGAGATCTTCTCCAGCGCGTGCACCTGGGCGAGCATGGACCAGCGCACGGCCAGGTAGAAGCCGAGCAGAGTCCCGAATGCGGTGAGGCTGATGAGCAGGAATGCAACGACGATGAGGAGCACCGCCGTCAGGAGCGACGGCAGCGTCGGCAAGGCCTTCCGATAGGCGCCCAGCGCGGTAATCGGGCGTCCTTCGTCGAGCTCGACCATCGCGAGCGCCGTCGCGCTCTGGACGATCGCAAGAGCGAACACCATCACCAGCAGGCCCAGCCCGATGACGAGGAGGTCGACGGCCGCATTCCTCCTTCCTGCGGCCGCGACGAGCCCGCTCAGGCCGCCGGCCTGGAACGTCAGGTACTGGAGGCCGGTAACCAGCGCGCCGAGCGGCAGGAAGATCAGGCCGATGCCGAGGAACAGGCGCAGGTGGGAGAAGTACATCCGCCTCGACGAAGCAACAATGCAGCCCCAGGGGCGGCGGCGTTCGATCCGAAGCGGCGCCGAGGGTCGCCACGTGGTTCTCGAGACGAGCCAGATCAGGAGGGCGATGATGACGAAGCACACGATCAGGACGGGCGACGGGTTCCCGGCGAGGGCCGTGAGCAGGCTCGACCCCGTCCCCACGACGTTGCAGAAGAACCCGGTCGCCCCGCCTCCCGCAAAGGTCCCGATCGGCACCGTGAAGCTCTTGTCGCGCCAGTCCTTCGTCGCCCAGGTGATCGGGTGCCTCCACTGCAGCTTCGTGTTGGGGCCGGTCGGGCCGTTGTAGAAGCCGCTGTGATCCTCACCCCAGTGGCCCTCGAAGCCAAGCCACGGGTATCCGCGCATGTAGTCGGCCTTCCTGGTCGGGACGACGTCGACCTCGGGCCGTACCTGGTGGGACGCCTCCGAGGTGTCGTCGCAGCCGACCCCCTGGGCGGCGCTGCGTCCGAGGTGCAGGGCAGACGTGAAGTAGTTCGCGTGCGAGCCGAGCGCGGCGTAGACGACGGGGTGCGTGCCGCCGACCAGCTCGAGCTTCGAATCGCCCCACTCTGCGCTTTCGGCTCCCTGGTGCTGGCTGTAGCCGACGATCGCCGGCGGCCGGCGAAGCGCCTGCGCGGCGGTCGCGGCGTCGAAGTCGAGCTGGATCATCTCCCAGTCGCCCTCGTGCTTGTCGTTGAAGTTGTTGAAGACGTAGAAGAACCAGTACTGCAGCGCGATCTGGCCGGGATGGAGCGAGTCGGTCGCGACCCGCGCGTATGTGAGCGGGCGATGGCCCTTGTTCAGCCGCCGTGACCACTTGTCGTAGGAGCAATTCGGGGTAAGGGCGCTCCCGGGGAAGTCGAGGTGATAGCCCCAGAGTCCCTTCCCGAGCTCCGCGCCAGTCGGGCCGACCTGGATCAGATTGGTGCCGCCCCACGGCCCGCGCAGCGCGACGTCGGGATTCCCGAGCAGCAGGCTCACGTTGGTCGGTACGAACGGCTCGCCGTGGGCGCATGGCTTGCGCTGCTCGACGAGGCGCACGACCGGCGCGTAGCGGCGGGCAAGCTCGCGCGGCGCATCGGCGGCGCGGGCGGCGGCGGGCGCCGCCGCTGCGGCGATCGCCAGCACGGCTACCACCGCGTGGAACCTCAATCCCAGCTTCGGCCTCAGGGAGCTAACTATGAAGCCCGCCACGAAGTCGAGTCGCCCGGCCTAAAGCTCAGGCCGTCGGGAGCCGGCAAGCGTTAGGAGGCGAACAGTCTCCAGTTCCCCTCGGAGACGACCTCGATGGCCCCGTCGGTGACCTTGATGGCGGTCTCGTCGTCGATCGCGTACGCCGGACAGCCCAGGTCGGCGGCCCAGCGCTCCGCGTTGGCCATGGTGTTCTCGGGCAAGTCCGGATGGTCGACGTGCGGGAAGATCGAGAAATCGACGACTCCCAGCGCGCTGTCGCCGCCGGCGGGCGGCTTCCAGACGACGAAGTCCTCCCCGATTCTGGGCGTCATCACCATGCTGCCGGCGCTCAGTCCCGCCCAGACCGCGTCCAGGGACGGCAGGAGGTCGGCCAGTCCCGACTCCCGCATCCAGTGAGACAGGTACAGGGAGTCGCCGCCTCCCACGAGCAGAACGTCGACCTCCTGCACCATGGGAACCCAGTTCTCTGCGTCGATGCTGGGCAGCGCGGTGAGCTCGAGCACTCCGAGCGACTTCCAACCCAGCTCGCACATAGGGGTCCTGGGCTCTCGTCCGCTGATGAATTTCCATGCCTTGCCCGGCAGGCTCATGGGGTGCCCGTAGGACGCGGTGGGAATGACGAGGGCTGTGGACTCGGCGATCGGCTTGCCGAGTAGGTCGACCAACGCGCTCTCGATGCTCGCGTTCTTGATGCCAGCGGACGTGAGAAGAAGCCTCATGCTGCCTCCGGGTTGGATGGTGTTCTCTGGGACAGACGGCTCGGCAATTCGTAACTCATCGGCTCGATAGGGTGGCGTCCGATGGCGCGCTACATCCCGGACGAGATCGAGGCGTACTCCGAGCGCTTCACGACGGCCGGACGGCTCGAGCTGTTCGACCGTCTCGGCGCCGAGACCAGGGAGACCCAGACCGCGCCCCAGATGATGGTCGGCGTCGTCGAGGGCGCCTTCCTTTCGTTCCTCGTCTCGTTCGCGCAGGCGAGCCGGGTTCTCGAGGTCGGCACCTTCACCGGCTGGTCGTCGATCGCGATGGCGCGCGCACTGCCGCCGGGCGGGACCCTGGTGGCCTGCGACATCGACGAGGAGACGACCGCGATCGCCCGTCGCTACGCGGAGGAAGCCGGTGTCGCCGACAGGATCGACTACCGAGTCGGGCCGGCGATCGAGACGCTCGCCACCGTCGACGGCCCGTTCGACTTCGCCTTCATCGACGCCGACAAGCCCGGCTACGTCGACTACTACGAGGCGATCCTGCCCAAGCTCTCCGAGCACGGCATCATCGGCGCCGACAACACGCTGTTCGGCCTCGACGGCGACGGCGAGAACGCACGAGCGATCAGCCGCTTCAACGAACACGTCGTCGCCGACGACCGCGTCGAAGCAGTGTTGCTGCCGATCCGCGAGGGCCTGACGCTGATCCGGCGCCGCTAGGCGTCGCGGCTCAGTGCGCCGGGTGGAAGTACGCCTGGTAGATCTTCTTCGCTGCGGGCGCTGCGGCCTCGGCGCCGAAGCCGCCCTTCTCGACCATCACGACGACGACGAGCTTCGGGTGGTTGTACGGCGCCCACGACGCATACCAGGAATGGTCGGGGCAGCTCGGGCCGCACGTCTCGGCAGTGCCGGTCTTGCCGGCGATCGGCGGCTGGAAGCCGGAGAACACGCTGCCGGATGTCCCACTCGCGCTGTTGGCGGCCTCGTAGAGCCCCTGCCGGATCGCCCAGGTATACGGCGAGAGCTTCACCTTCCGCACCGGCTTGAAGCGGAGCTGGTGCCGGACGCCGTTCCTGATCACCGCTTCGCCGACGTGCGGGCGCACGACCTTGCCGCCGTTGATCAGGGCCGAGTACGCGACCGCGAGCTGGAGGGGACTGACCTGGAGCGCGCCCTGGCCGATGGCGAGGTTGACTGCCTGGCCTTCCGTGTACGGCGTGCCGGCCAGCCTCTCGAAGTACGAGCCGGGCATCGGGAGATATCCGGCGGCGGCGCCGGTCAGGTCGATGGGAGGCCGCGTGCCGAGGCCGAGCCTGCGCGCCCAACTCTGGATCAGCGTCGCCTTCCGGGCGGGATCGGCGGCCCAGACACGGGCGCCGAGCCGGTAGAACCATGTGTCGCACGACTGCTCGAGCGCCGTCGGGAGCGTCATGGTCTCGTTGGCGCCGCGCTCGACGTTGAAGAACGTGTGGTTCCCGAGCGTGAACGAGCCGGTGCACGGCTGTGGCGTGTACGGGGTGATGATCCCGGCGCTGAGAGCGGCCTCCGAGATGATCGGCTTGAAGGTCGAGCCGGTCGGATAGACGCCGCCGATCGCGCGGTTCAGAGTCGGCGTCGTGGACGTCTGGTGGTAGAGCTCGGCCAGATAGCTCGGCTTGTTCGCCGCCAGCTTCTGGTTGAAGGTCGGATAGCTGACGATCGCCTTGATGGCCCCCGTCCACGGGTTGATGGCGACCGCCGACGCGCCGGTGGGCGAATGGCCGTTCAGGCGCGCCTGCTCCATCCCGTACAGCAGCGCGTTCTGCGCCGCCCGCTGGAGTCGCGAGTCGATCGAGAGCTGAAGGGTTGGCGGCTGCTTCTGTCGCGGTACGTGGAGCGGGCCGGCGATCCGCCCGAGCGAGTCGACGGGGATCCTCGCTTGCACGAAGCCAGCGTTGAGAATCGAGTCGTACGCCGCCTCGACACCGCTCGTGCCGACGATCTCACCCGGTTTCGCGTCCTTGTATGCGCCGGACTTGAGCTGCGGCTCGCTTATCTGGTTGAGCAGCCCGAGGAATTCGCTGCCGAACCCGCCCTGCGGGTAGCTTCGGGTGTCCTCGATCCCGACCTTGAACCCCGGGTACTTCCCGCTCCGCTCCTGTATATAGGTCGCGAGCGCAGCGCTCGGGTGATGGATGACGACGGCGGGCGCGAACGGAGAACGAAGGATGTCGCTCTTGATCCGGGAGATGAGTGTCCGCGGTCGCGTTCCGGTAAGGCGTGCGAAGCTGCGTAGCGCGCGCCGCCCGTCGGCGCTCGGCCACCACCGGCCGTGCGCGTCCCGGCTGCCGAACGAGGCCGCGTCCGCGTCGACGACTACGTGTCCCGTCGTCCCGACCAGCAGGTGGCCCTGCGAGTCGACGATCGCGCCGCGCGAGCCGAGCAGGTCGACCGTCCGGAACGCTTGCTTGTGCGCTGCCTTCGCGTACTGCTTGCCGTGCAGCACCTGGATCGACCAAGCGCGCAAGAACAGCAGCGTGAGGCCGGCCGCGACGACGACGGCCAGGCCGCCGACGCGCACGTAGAAGCCGGGACTGCGGAAGTACGGCGCATCCGCGCGCGAGTACGGCTGCGGGAGTCGCCGCCCGCGCGGCAACCCACCGCGCGGCAAACGCGGGGTCTTCCGGCCGCCTCGGGTCGGCTTGCCCGACGCGATTTGCAGCCACCACGGGAGCTTCGGCCGGCGACGAGGTTCCGGTCTCGAGATCGCCACTGAGGCGTCCAGAGTAGTCGCTTTTTCGGCCTGTCTACCGGCCGTCCAGCCGCTGCTCGAGCCAATCCGTCAGGGCCTGCGTGTACTCGGGGCTGATCGCAGCGCGCTCGTGGACGCCGCCGTGGGTCGGCGCATGGTCGGTGCCGGCGAGCCGGACGACGGTGAGGTCTGCGTTTCCGGCGGCCTCCCAGGCGGCGATGCTGGGCTCGATCGGCGTCCATTCGTCCTCCTCGCCGTAGAAGAGGAGGACGGGACAGCGCACCTTGGCGAGGATCGGCGCCGGGTCGAAGTCCATGTCCGGCCACTCGGCCTCCGGGTCGAGCGTTCGCGGGACGTTGGCGAGCGGGAACCAGGGCCGGCCGGCGTAGCGGTCGACGATCTCTTGCGACGTGCTCAGGCGGCTGCCGTCGCGGAACGCGTCCTCGAGCACAGCGCGGAGCTCCGCGACCTCGGTCAGGGCCGGCTCCTCGCCGAAGCCATGGCGCCGCAGCTGCTCCGCGGTCCCGTAGCGCATCTGCACCGCCGGACTGACCCCGCACGCCGCGACCAGGACGAGGAACGCGACCTCCGAGGATCTTGCGGCCGCGAGCGCTGCGACCCACGCGCCCTGGCTCCAGGCCCACAGGCCGAGCGGCACGTCGCCGACCTCCGCGTGAAGCGCCTCCAGGGCCTGGAGCGCGTCTTCGGCCTGGACGGCGAATGGGACGTCCTCGTCGCCCGCCGACGGCCGCCGGTCGAAACGCAGGACCGCGACGCCGAGTGGGACGACCGTCTCCGCGAGATGCTCGAACAGGAACTGCCGGCGGGAGCCGTCGGACGCGGGATGGAGCGGAACGATCCCGCCGCGCACCCGTCGCTCGGGAAGCGTGAGCTCTCGCTCCTGCACCTACTCCTCGGCGAGCTCGTCGGCGAGCAGCGAGAGGGCGAACGAGCGCCAGGCCAGATCCGGATCGGCGCACAGCGACTCCGCCGCTGCGGTGACGGCCGGAAGCCCGTCGGCGGGCAGCTCGCCGAGCGCGGCCGCGAGCTGCGCGAGCCGCGCCGGCGTCTCCAGCTCGTCGGCAAGCCGCTCGGCCGCGACCGAGTCGAGCTCGAGCTCGCGATGAGGATCGCCGCCGGCAGCGAGAACGAACATCGCGCGGCGCCGAGCCCCGTTCAGAGCGGCTTCGTCGATGGATACGTGGTCCCGGACGAGCCAGCAAAGAACGACCAGCAGCTCGGTCGAGCGCGGGTCGGGCTTCGACTGCTCGAGCTCCTCGAGCCTAGCCCGGGTCCCGGCAGTCACCCGTCTCGCCTTCGCAGCAGCCGGCCTTGAAGCGGCATTTGGGACATTGGTAGCTCCCATGCCGCCATTCCATCTCGGCGCTGCAGCGCGGGCAGATCTCTTTCGTCATGCACCGGAGCGTACGGACTCGAGCCGACGGAACTCGAGCACCTGTTCGAAGCCGAGGCGCTCGAGGATGGGGCGGGACATGGGCCCCGCGCCGACGACGAGCGCGGGCGTACCGCGGCGCACTGCCTCATCCCACCGCGCTCGCACGACTGCGCGGTACGCGCCGCGCCCGCGGGCCCATTCAGCGGTCGAGCCGCCCAGGAGATAGCCCCCGGCACGGGTGTAGATCGCGCGGCCGGTCGACGCCATCCGGCCGTCGACCCAGGCGACGAAGATCGGATCGACGCTGTGCGCCCACTCGGCCGCGAGGTCCTCGTCGGTCGGCTTTCGTTGGCGCGGGTCGGCGAACGCCGCGAGCGCGAGCCGGCGCGACTCGACGTACTCGTCGAGGGTCTCGACCTGCCGGACTTCGATCCCTTCTGCCGCGGGCGGCTCGGACGTAAGGACCATTGCGGCGAAGAGGTAGTCCTCCTCGAGACGCTGCAGCCCGGCGGCGAGAAACGCGTCCTCGCGCGGCGTCGAGCGCTCGGTCAGCCACCAGCTCGCGCGCTCAGGTCCGCTCTCGTGCATGAATGCGTCGACGTCCGCGATCGCCTGCGCAAGCTCGTTCTCACGGAGCCGAACCCTCTCCACCTGCGCCCACGTGTTCCCGAAGTCGGAGCTCAGCGCGAAGCTGTCGGTAATTCGCAAGCTTCGGCCGGGCGCTGGCTCGAGGAACGGGCCCATGCCCTCCGCGAAGTCGACGAGCTCAGCCTGCGTAGTACTCGTCCGCGATCGAGAGGACGTCGTCGAGGACGGCGACGCCATCCGCCAGCTCCTCCGGCGTGATCGTGAGCGGCGGGCAGATCATGACGACGTTCCAGTGCGTCATCAGGTAGAGGCCGCGCTCCAACGCCGCCTTCGTCAGCCGCGCGACGGGCGCCGCCGCTTCGCCGGTCGCGTTGAACGGGACGAGCGGCTCGCGTGTCTCTCGGCTGCGGACGAGCTCGAGGCCCCAGAAGCAGCCGAGGCCGCGCACTTCGCCGATCGACGGATGCCTGTCCGCGAGCTCGCCGAGCAGTGACGCGAACACCGGCCCGAGCTCGGCCGCGTGCTCGACGATGCCCTCCTCGCGGAACGCCTCGATCGAGGCGACGCCGACGGCGCACGCAAGTGGATGGCCGCTGTACGTGAGTCCGCCGGCGAAGTAACGGCTCCGGACCCAGTCCGCGATCGGCTCCCGAATCGCCATCGCGCCGAGCGGGACGTAGCCGGAGTTGATGCCCTTGGCCATGGTGAGGATGTCCGGGACCACGTCCCAGTGGTCGCTGGCGAACCACTTGCCTGTGCGGCCGAAGCCGGCCATCACCTCGTCGGCGATGAGCAGGATCCCGTGCCGGTCACAGGCTTCGCGGATCGACTGGAGGTAGCCGTCGGGCGGGACGATGATGCCGTTCGTCCCGGTCACCGGCTCGAGGATCACGGCGGCGACCGTCTCCGGTCCTTCGTACTGCAGGATCTCCTCGAGGTGAGGCGCGCCGGTGCAGACCGGGCACGGATCGGGGTGTCCCGCGGGGCAGCGGTACGTGTACGGGTCGAGCAGCCGGACGACACCTGGAATGCCCGGCTCGGCGGGCCAGCGGCGCGGGTCGCCGGTCAGCGTGATCGCGCCGGCCGTCGCGCCGTGGTAGCTCCGGTAGCGGGCGACGATCTTGTGCCGGCCCGTGTACCAGCGGGCGAGCTTGATCGCGTTCTCGTTCGCCTCGGCGCCGCCGTTCGTGAAGAACGTCATCGAGATGTCGCCCGGCGTCACCTCCGCAAGGAGGCGCGCGAGAGTGGAGCGGGGTTCGCTCGCCATCGGCGGCCCGATGGTGCAGAGCTGTTCCGCCTGCTCCTTGATCGCCGCGACGAGCTTCGGGTGCTGGTGACCGATCGAGACGTTGACGAGCTGGGACGCGAAGTCGAGGTACCGGTTGCCGTCGTAGTCCCAGAAATAGCGGCCCTCGGCGCCTGCGACCGGGATCGGGTCGAGAGCGTCCTGCACCGACCAGGAGTGGAGGACGTAGCGCTTTGCGTCGGCCTTGACCTGCCCGCCGAGCTCGGTGTTTCGCTCGATCGCGGCCACGGGGCTAGGCTAACCGACATGACCGAGACCGTCGACGCGCCGAGCGCCACCAGGATCCCGCACTGGATCGGCGGCCGCCGGGTGGACGGCGGATCCGGACGCAGTGGCCCCGTCTACAACCCGGCGACGGGCCGCCAGAGCGGAGCCGTCGACTTCGCTAGCGCCGAAGAGGTGGACGCCGCCGTCCGGGCTGCGCAGGACGCCTACCCGGCCTGGCGCGCGACCTCGCTGGCCAAGCGCGCCGAGCTCTTCTTCCGCATTCGCGAGCTGCTCCACGCCCGCCGCGACGAGGTCGCCGAGATCCTCGTCCGCGAGCACGGCAAGGTCTTTTCCGACGCCCTCGGCGAGGTGACGCGCGGGCTCGAGGTCGTCGAGCACTGCTGCGGCATCCCGACCCTGCTCAAGGGCGAGCACTCCGAGCAGGTCTCGACCGGGATCGACGTCTACTCGATCCGGCAGCCGCTCGGCGTCGTCGCCGGAATCACGCCGTTCAACTTCCCCGCCATGGTGCCCATGTGGATGTGGGCGCCCGCGATCGCGTGCGGCAATTGCTTCGTGCTCAAGCCGTCGGAGAAGGATCCGTCCGCGTCGCTCTGGACCGCCGAGCTGCTGCGGGAAGCCGGCCTGCCGGACGGCGTTTTCAACGTGGTCATGGGCGACCGCGTCGCGGTCGACGCGGTGCTCGAGCACCCGGATATCGCGGCAGTCTCGTTTGTCGGCTCGACGCCGATCGCGCGCTACGTCTACGAGAAGGCGACCGCGAGCGGCAAGCGCTGCCAGGCGCTCGGCGGGGCGAAGAACCACATGATCGTGCTCCCGGATGCGGACGTGGACGCGGCCGCCGACGCAGCGGTCTCGGCCGGCTACGGCTCCGCCGGCGAGCGCTGCATGGCCGTCTCCGTCGTCGTCGCGGTGGGTGACGTCGCGCAGCCGCTCGTCGACGCGATCCGTGACCGGATCCCGAAGGTGAGGGTCGGGGACGGGATGGACCCGTCCTCGGAGATGGGCCCGCTCGTGACGCGCGAGCACCGCGACCGGGTCGCGTCGTACGTCGAGAACGCGCCGGGCGAGGGCGCCACGGTCGTCGTCGACGGGCGCGAGGGCGTGCCGGCGGAGGGGTTCTTCCTCAACCCGAGCCTCCTCGACGGCGTGACGCCGGAGATGAAGGCGTACGAGGACGAGATCTTCGGCCCGGTGCTCGGCGTGACGCGGGTCGGGACGTACGAGGAGGCCCTGGGCCTCGTGAACGACAGCCCGTACGGCAACGGCGTCGCGATCTTCACGCGCGACGGCGGCGCGGCACGGCAGTTCCAGTTCGACGTGCAGGCGGGGATGGTCGGGATCAACGTCCCGATCCCGGTGCCCGTCGCGTACTACTCCTTCGGCGGCTGGAAGTCGTCGCTCTTCGGCGACCTGCACGTCTACGGCCCCGAGGCGATCGACTTCTACACGCGCGGCAAGGTCGTCACGCAGCGCTGGCCCGATCCGGCCACGTCGCGGGTCGACCTCGGCTTCCCGCAGACGCGGTAGTGCCCGGGCCTCACCACCGTCCGCTCGACGCGAAGGTCATGCCGCGCTTCGCCGGGATCCGGACCTTCATGCGCGCGCCGCACACCACCGACCTCGCGGGAGTGGACGCTGCGGTCTACGGGATCCCGTTCGACACCGCGACGAGCTACCGGACCGGGCCACGCTTCGGCCCCGAGGCGATCCGCTCCGCCTCGGCGCTGCTGCGGCCGTACAACCCGGCGCTCGGGGTGAACGTCGTCGAGAAGCTCTCCATCGTCGACTACGGGGACCTGCCCGTCTCGCCCGGAGACACCGAGCGGACCTACGGACAGGTCGAGGAGGCGCTCAGGCCGCTCGTCGACGCCGACGTCTTTCCCCTCGCTCTCGGCGGGGACCACTCCATCACGCTTGCCGAGCTGCGCGTGCTTGCGGGCCGGCAGGAAGGGTTCCCTCGCCGGCAACCCCTCGCGCTCATCCAGCTCGACGCCCACGGCGACACGTGGGACGAGTACTTCGGGCAGCGCTTCTTCCACGGGACGACGTTCAAGCGTGCGATCGAGGAAGGGCTGATCGACCCTGCGGTGTCGGTGCAGGCCGGGCTACGCGGCTCGCTCTACGGCGCCGAGGATCTCGAGTCGGCGCGCGAGCTCGGCCTTGCCGTCGTCTCGTGCGACCAGCTGCGGACCCTTGAGCCCGGGGGCTTCGCCAGCCTCGTCCGCACTCGGGTCGGCAACCGGCCCGCCTTCCTCTCGTTCGACATCGACGTGCTCGACCCGGCCTTCGCGCCGGGGACAGGGACGCCCGAGGTCGGCGGTCTCTCGACGTCGGAGGCGCTCGCCTTCGTTCGCGCGCTGCGCGGCATCGACATCGTCGGCGCCGACGTGGTGGAGGTCTCGCCGCCGTACGACGGGCCCGGACAGCAGACGGCCCTCGCGGCCGCGAACATCGCCTACGAGATCCTCAGCCTGCGCGCTTCGGCTCAGGGATAGCGGAACCGCAGGGTCAGCACGCCGCGCCGCCCCCACGGGTCAAGCGCGACGATGCGGAGCCGGTACGAGCCCGGCCGCCAGTTGCGGGCGTTGAGCCGCAGGCGCACCGTGATCGCGCCGGGTCTCGCGCGGTATGCCTTGGCAAGACGGAACGTGCCGGCGCGCAGGCGCACTCCAAGCCGGCTGCCCTTCCCGAGGATGGGGACGGTGCCGGCCGCGCCGGTGACCGACGCGGAGACCCGTGCCTGCGCGTCGAGGGAAATGCGTGTGCCGAGGAAAAGGCTGCGGTCGGCGCGATGCGGAAGCACCTCGAGCGGAACCTCGGCTCTCATCGCCGGCGCGTTCGGTGACGTGTAGGTCGGGTCGCCCCACGCCCCCTTCTTGAACAAGCCGAGCTGAAGAGGGGTGCGCGTGAGCACGTGCGTGCGGCTGTTCGAGTCGACGTACCAGCCGACGGTCGTCCCGATCGGGAGCTGCGCCGACTGGAGCGGCGGCACGGCGTGGTACACGCGGTTGTCCGTCGAGTAGCCGAGCACCGTCGCGCCCGGCTGCCCCTGCGTGTAGGCGATGTCGAGCGGCCACTTGAAGCCCTTTTTCACGCCGGGGACGGTCAGCGACACCTCACTGCCCGGCACCGTCAGGGAGCCGCTGAAGGTCCCGAGCGAGACGACCCGCCCCGCGGGGATGGTCCCCGGCTGCCACGTCACCGTCGCGCGGCCGTCCGTGGTCTGGAGGTTCCCCGCGATCCCGCGACGCACCGTCTGGGTCCCGATCGAGACGGCCGGGAGCGGGGCGGCCACGACGACGCCGGTGGTTGCCGCGGTCGCCGACGTCGAGCCGCCGGCGCCGGTTCCGGTCACGACGAGCGAGAGGGTGGAGCCGATGTCGTCGGGCGTCAGCGTGTAGCCGGGCTGGATTGCACGCGGGATGGCGATGCAGGAGGTGCCGGCCGCGTTGCAGCGCCGCCAGCGGTAGGCGAACTTCTTCGGCGAGCCGGTCCATGTCCCGACCGAGGTCGTCAGCATCTGTCCGGCCTGCGCCTTGCCGACGATCTGCGGCGGCCCGACGTTGACCGGACGGGCAGCCGGCGGGGTCCCGGCCGGAGTGACCGTTGCGCTAGGCGTCGTGGTGGCAGTTGCGCTCAGGCCGGCTGACGTCGCCGTTGTGACGACCACGAGCGAGTGTCCGACGTCGGCGCTCACCGGCTTGTACGTCTCGCGCGTCGCTCCCGTGATCGGGACGCAGTTCGCGCCTGCGGCGTCGCAGCGGGACCAGGCGTAGGAGAAACGGAGCGGCTTCCCGCCCTCCCACGTGCCGGGGACGGCTGCGAGCAGCACGCCTACCGACGGCGCCCCGACGATCGACGGCGGAATCGACAGGATTGGTGGACCTGTCGGGTAGGGGTCGATGGCGGCCGCGACCGGGTTCGAGCCGTTCATCCGGTCGCCGTCCGCGCAGTGGTTCAGCCCCTTCACCGCGATGCAGTTCGTCCACTGCCAGAACATCCATCCGCTTCCGTTCCAGTTCTGCGCGGGCACTGTCGGCTTGGTCGACGAGGTCCAATGCGCGATCCAGAGCGGGGTGCCTGCCTCCGCCGCGGCCGTGGAGTTGGCGAGGTTCCTCTTCCAGAAGAGCGGCGACGTGTAGATGAACGGCTGGACGCCCGTGCGGGCACTGACCTCCCCGAGCCAGGCGAGCGTCCAAGCCAGCAGCTGGCTTGCGGGTAGCTTCCCCGTCGTCTCGAGGTCGAGCACGGGAGGCAGTTCGCCCGGTTGCGGGGCGGCGACCGCGAGGAAGTGGTCGGCCTGCGAGATCGCGCTGGCAGTGGCGCTGGCGATCGTCGTCCCCGCGGGGCGCGCGAAATGGTACGCGCCGAAGACGAGCCCGGCGCTCTCGCTGCCGTTCCGGTTCCTGGTGTAGGTCGCGTCGGTGTAGGCGGTTCCCTCGGTCGCCTTGCCGAACGCGAACCGGTAACCGGCGGAAGCGACCGATCCCCATTTGATCGTCCCGTTCCAGTTCGATACGTCGAGCCCCTTCGATTGGGTCGCGGTCGTAGCCGCCGACGCGCTCGACGAGACGAGGACGAAGAACGCAAGGACGAGAACCGCCGGCAGGCCAAAGCGCCTGCGGCGCGCTGCGATCGTGAACCCCACGACGCGAATGAGGCTAGCGGAGGCTTCGTACGACCGCCGTAAAAACTTCGGTCAGCGATTGATCAGGACGGCACCGCTGCGCCGGTCTCGAGCGGCTCTCCGAAGCGCGCCCGGCGCACGAACCGCCCGGAGCCCGGCGTGGCGACGAGTTCTCCGTCCTCGACGATGACGGAGCCGCGCAGAAGCACGAGCTCCGGTGCGCCGACGACCTCGGTGCCCTCGTAGAGGTTGTAGTCGCACTTCGAGTGGTGCGTCGAGGCCGAGATCGTCTCCCTCCGCTCCGGGTCGAAGATGACGAGATCGGCGTCCGTGCCGACCGCGACCGTTCCCTTGCGCGGGTAGAGGCCGAACAGCTTCGCCGGCTGCGTCGCGAGGAGGTCGACCATCCGGTTGAGGCTGATCCTCCCCTCGCGCACGCCGAAGTGGTGGATCATCTTCAGCCGGTCCTCGAGGCCGGGGCCGCCGTTCGGGATCTTCGTGAAGTCGTCCTCGCCGAGCGTCTTCTGTCCGTCGAAGAGGAACGCGCAGTGGTCGGTCGAGATCGCCGAGAGCGCGTCGGTCCGCACGGCGTCCCACAGTACGTCGTGGTTCGAGGCGTCGCGCGCAGGCGGCGAGTAGACGTACTTCGCGCCCTCGAAGCCCGGCTGGGCGAGATCGTCAATCGACCGGAAGAAGTATTGCGTGCACGACTCCCCCCAAACGTTCCAGCCGAGGTCGCGGGCGCGGCGGATCGGCGCGACCGCCTCGCGGCACGTGACGTGGACGACGTAGAGCGGGCTGCCCGCGATGCGCGCCAGCTGGATCGCGCGGTTCGTCGCCTCGCCCTCGAGCTCCGGCGGCCTGGTGAGCGCATGGTGGATCGGCTCGATGTAGCCGCCGGAGAGAGCCTCGCGGACGAGGACGTCGATCGCGTCCCCGTTCTCGGCGTGCACCATCACGAGCGCGCCGCTGGCGGCCGCGACCTGCATCGCGCGGAAGAGCGTCTCGTCGTCGACCTGGAGGACGTTCTTGTACGCCATGAACAGCTTGTAGGAGGTGATGCCCTGCTCCGGCAGCGCGGCGAGCTCCTCGAGCCGCTCCTCGCCGGCGAGGTCGGTGACGGCGATGTGGAAGCCGTAGTCGATCAGCGCCTTCCCGTTCGCCTTCGCGTGCCAGCCGTCGAGCGCCTCCGCGAACGTCTGTCCCTTTCCCTGGATGCAGAAGTCCACGTGGCAGGTCGTGCCGCCGAACGCCGCCGAGGTGTGGCCCGACTCGAAGTCGTCGATCGTGACCGTGCCGCCGAACGGCATGTCGAGATGGGTGTGCGGGTCGATGCAGCCCGGCAGGACGTACTTGCCGCTGGCGTCGACCGTGCGGTCGGCGGCGACGTCGAGGTCGGCGCCGATCAACGCCACGCGCTCGCCCTCCACGAGGACGTCGGCGACGACGTCGTCGGCCGCCGTGACGATGCGCCCGCCGCGGATGAGGATCGACATCGCCTCCGAGTTTAAGCTCGCGGAGTGGCGCTGTCACCGGAACGCACCGTCGCCGAGCTCCGCGAGCTGCAGGAGTTGACCGGCGACACGAACGGCTCCCAGCGCGTCGCATGGACCGAGACCTGGGAACGGGCGCGAGTCTGGCTGCGCGAGAAGGTGGCGGCGACGGGCGCAGAGGAGGAGATCGACGAGGCCGGCAACCAGTGGTTCACGCTGCCAGGGCAGTCCGAGCGCTCGATCCTGCTCGGCGGCCACATCGACTCCGTGCCGAACGGCGGCTGGCTGGACGGCTGCCTCAACGTCCTCGCCGGCGTCGAGGTGCTGCGGCGGCTGGCGGATGAGGGGAGTCCGCCGCTGACCGTGCGGCTCGTCAACTGGGCCGACGAGGAAGGGGCCCGCTTCGGCCGCTCGCTCTTCGGCTCCTCCGCGGCCGCGGGCTCGATGAGCGACCAGGACGAGCTGCGCGAGCGACGCGATGCCGACGGGATAGCGCTCCCAGACGCGATCGCCGAGTACGGAGTCGATCTCGATCGCGCGCTCGAGGCGCGGCGGCAGCTCGAGGGCGCCGTGGCGTACCTCGAGCTCCACATCGAGCAGGGGCCGGTGCTCGAGTCGCTCGACCTGCCGCTCGGCGTCGTCCTCGGCACCTTTGGCGTCGAGCGCCATCTCGTCACGTTCCGCGGCCAGGCTGCGCACGCCGGCTCGACGCCGATGGACCAGCGCCGGGACGCGCTCGCCGGTGCCGCGAGGCTGGAGCTCGAGCTGCCCGAGATCGCGCGGCGCGTCGGCGGGGGGGCCGTCTGCACGATGGGCGGCGTCGTCACGAAGCCGGGCATCGTGACCTCGGTCGTCGAGACCGCCGAGTGCCTGGTCGACCAGCGCCACCTCGACGCGACGCAGCTCGCCGAGCTGCTGAGCAACGCGGAAGCGGCGTCGCGGCGCTTCGCGCACGAGGAGAACCTCGAAGTGGAGTGGGACAAGATCTGGTCGATCGAGCCGATCCCATTCGACGAGCGGCTGATCGAGCTCGCCGACGAGTCCGTAAGCGAGGTCTCGGGTACGTCCCACCGGCTGCCGTCCGGCCCGCTCCACGATGCCGCAGAGGTGGCGCGGGCGGGAATCCCGACGGTGATGCTGTTCGTTCAGTCTCTGCGTGGGCTCTCGCACACGAAGCTCGAGGACACGAAGGACGAGCATCTCGAGCTGTCCGTGCGGGCTCTCGACAGGCTGACCACGAAGGCATTGGAGGCATTTGTATGAGCAGCACCGCCCAGCAGCTTTACGGCGACGAGCACGTCCGCCGCTACCGCGAGACCGACGGCGAGGTCGGGCACATCTGGAGAGAGGACTCGACGATCCTTCTCCTGACGACGGCCGGCCGCCGCACCGGCCAGGAGACGACGACGCCTCTCATCTACACCCTCGACGGCGACACTCCGGTGATCGTCGCGTCGCAGGGCGGCGCGCCGGATCATCCCGGCTGGTTCAAGAACCTCGTCAAGGATCCGGATGTCGGCGTCCAGATCAAGAGCGAGAAGTTCCGCGCCCGCGCACGAGTCGCCGAGGGCGAGGAGCGCGAGCGCCTGTGGGAGCTGATGAACGAGGTCTGGCCGCACTACGACGAGTACGCAACGAGGACCGACCGAGAGATCCCGGTCGTCGTCCTCGACCGCATGTGACTGCGGCGGAGCTGCGCCGACTCTGTCTGAAGCTGCCGGGCGCCGAAGAGACGTTCCCGTTTGGCCCCGAGACCTCGGTCTTCAAGGTGGGCGGGAAGATGTTCGCGCTCGCTCAGCTGAAGCGGAAGCCGCTGACGGTGAGTGTGAAATGCGAGCCCGAGCTCGGCGAGCAGCTGCGGGGGATGTACGACGAGATCGAGCCGGGTTACCACCTGAACAAGCGCCACTGGCTGACGGTCACCTGCGGCGGAGCGGCCCCCGACGGCCTCGTCCGCGAGCTGGTCGCGGGCAGCTACGACCTCGTCGCGCCCCGGTCCTAGTCAGGGCCGCGGCAGGGCGGTAGGCTCGACTCATGGACTTCGGCGTCACCGTCTTGCCCGACCCGCCCTTCTCGCGCTGGCTCGAGCTGATCCAGCTCGCCGAGCGGCACGGCTTCGGGTACGCGTGGACGTACGACTCGCACGTCCTGTGGCAGGAGTCGGTGCCGATGCTCGCGGTCGCGGCGCGCGAGACCTCGACGATCAAGCTCGGCCACTTCGTGACGAACCCCGCGACACGTGACCCGACGGTTCTCGCGAGCGCGTACGCGACGCTCCACGACCTCTCGAACGGGCGGATGGCGATGGGCATCGGGAGGGGCGACTCGGCCGTCCGCTACATCGGCAGGCAGCCGATGAAGGTGGCGGACTTCGAGCGCGCGTGCGCGATGGTGCGCGAATTCATGAACGGCGCCGAGGTCGAGTGGAACGACAAGGCGCTCCAGCTGAAGTGGGTACGGCCCGAGCTGCCGCGCATCCCCATGTGGATCGCCGGCTACGGGCCGAAGGCGCTGGCCGTCGCCGGCCGTGTGGCCGACGGCGTGATCATCCAGCTCGCGGATCCAGAGATCATCCAGTGGATCATGGACACCGCCCGCCGCGCAGCCGAGGAGGCGGGCCGCGATCCGTCGCAACTCAAGTGCATCGTGGGCGCCCCCGCGCACATCACGGACGATCTCGCCGACGCACGCGAGCAGGTGCGGTGGTTCCCCGCCATGGTCTCGAACCATGTGATGGACCTGATCGAGCGCTACGGCGGCGACGGAAGCGCCGTCCCGAAGGCGCTTACCGACTACGTCCAGGCGCGGAAGTTCTACGACTACAACGAGCACTCACGCGTCGGCGCGAAGCACGGCGAGTTCGTGACCGACGAGATTTGCGACCGCTTCTGCGTCCTGGGGACGGTGGACGCGGCGAAGGCGAAGCTTCAGGAGCTCGCGGGAGTCGGCGTCGACCAGTTCAACATCTACCTCATGACCCACGGGCAGGAGGAGACGTTGCAGGCGTTCGGCGACGAGATCATCCCCGGGCTCGCCGAAGTACCGGCCTAGGAGCCCGGATACCATGGCGGCTCGGCGGCGCCTTGGCCGAGTGGTTAGGCATGGGTCTGCAAAACCCAGTACACCGGTTCGACTCCGGTAGGCGCCTCTCAAAGAAAGCCCGGCTAAGGGGCTTCTTTCGGGTTACCCCGTTGCGGGGTGGGTCGGTGTCTTTCCATGGGGCATGAGGATGTCGAAGCCGTCGGGGATTCTGAGGAGGCCGGGGATGGTGCCTGGGTGGTCGGGGATGCCGTATTCCCAGACGAGGGCTTTGGTTTGCGGGTCGATGGCGGCCATGCGGTGGCGGTAGTCGTCGTTGACCATGAAGACCCCGCTGGGGAGAAGTTCGACCAGTGAGGGTTGGTTCAGCATTCCGGGGCCGCTGGGGACGGCGTAGCGATAGAGGATCTTCCCGGCGCGGTTGAATTCGGCGATCTGCCCAGGCGTCGTGTAGTCGGCGAGCAGGTAGCGGTCGCGGCCGAGTTGTTGAGGGTCGGATGGGTAGGCGACGGGGAGTTGGACGCTCCAGACGAGCCGGCCGTGGGTGGTGAACTCGTCGATCCAGGACCCTTGGACCTCTGACACGAGCAGGTTGCCGTTGGCGAGGGGTGTGTCGCCGTTGACGGGACCGACCGAGGTCGGTGGGTTGTGGGTGCAGGCGGTGGGGGTGCCGATCTGGTGGGCGATCTTGTGGTTGGGATTGATCACTAGGACGCGACAGTTTTGGGCGTCGGCGACGGTGATCTGGCCGTTCTTGAGCAGGTAGGCGTCGTCG